>Ga0209777_10000860_pt1 | contig 46981 bp, 51 predicted proteins | sample FrelakmetHBP12HB_FD_187147 | JGI IMG/M metagenome (GOLD analysis project Ga0209777, IMG submission 187147) | Freshwater lake sediment microbial communities from the University of Notre Dame, USA, for methane emissions studies -HBP12 HB (SPAdes)... | ecosystem: Environmental > Aquatic >... | reverse complement strand
GATTTCATTTTCGCCTTCGGATGTCGATTGTATTGTCTTCTGGACAAAAGACCCGGCGCCAATGCTGGACAAGCTGCAACTTCTCAAAGACTATAATTTTTATTTTCAGTTCACACTAACGCCTTACGGTAAAGACATTGAGCCGAACTTGCCGCCGAAGGCTGATATTCTTGATACGTTTCTGAGGCTTTCCGATAAAATTGGGAAGAAACGAATCATCTGGCGTTATGATCCGATTTTATTAGCTGAGAGCGTGAGCATTGAATATCATCTTGAGCATTTCACGAGGTTGGCGCAGCGGTTATCCGGTTATACGGATAAATGTATAATCAGTTTTATCGATATGTATTGCCATCTGCAAGGTAACATAGCTGGCCTTTCCATTAGGCCGCCCGATGAAACCGAAATGCGCATGCTGGCAAAGAATATTGCACAGATTGCCGGAAGCTATAAAATAAACGTGGAAACCTGCGCCGAGAAGATCGATCTTGCCGATTTGGGTATCGAGCACGGCAGATGTATTGATGATCGCCTGATTGCAGAATTGACAGGCAGGAAGTTGAACATTGCCAAAGATAAATACCAGCGGGAACTTTGCGGGTGTGTCGCCAGTGTCGATATCGGCGAATACAATACGTGCAGGCATGGCTGCCGTTACTGCTACGCCAATGTAAATCAAAAGAAGATTGGAAAAAATCAGTTGCTGCATTACAGTCAGTCACCATTGTTGATTGGAGACAATTAATCATGCAAATCTCGGTAATTCTTGCTCATCCTGATCCCGGAAGCTTCAACTCCGCCATCGCGCAAAAGGCGGTTGAGGCGATAAAAGCAAACGGGCATACTGTCTTTTTTCACGATCTCTATCTAGAAAAATTTGATCCGCTTATGCCGACAGAAGAAATCGCCAAAGATGCTATCCTGCCCGCTGCAATCAGACGACATTGTGAGGAGATTGCTGCTGCGGATGGAATTGTTATCGTGCATCCCGACTGGTGGGGGCAACCGCCTGCCATATTGAAAGGCTGGGTGGATCGCGTCATTCGTCCCGGTGTGGCCTACGAATTTCTGGAAGGTGATTGCGGAGAAGGCATACCCAAGGGATTGCTCAAAGCAAGAGCGGCGCTGGTTTTTAATACGTCCAACACGGAATTAGAAAGAGAAAAAAATGTTTTTGGCGACCCGCTGGAAACGATCTGGAAAAATTGTATCTTTGGCCTCTGTGGTGTAACTAACTTTCATCGCCGGATGTTCACCGTCGTTGTTACAAGCACAGATGCCCAACGCAAGGGTTGGCTAAAAGATGTAAAAAAAGATATTGATATTTTCTTTCCCCAAGTTAAATAGTATGAAAGCAAAAGAAATCAGCAAGCGCTTGCTGAAAATGGCAAATAAGGAAGACGCATTTTTTCTGCAGAGGTTTTTTAAAACCGGTGTCGGTCAATACGGCGAAGGAGATATTTTCCTGGGTATTCGCGTTCCGGCGCTGCGGAAGCTGGCCAAAGAATATAAGGCTCTGCCGGCCAAAGAAGTATTGCCGTTGCTGCGATCTCCTTATCACGAGGTAAGGCTATTCGCGCTCATCTTGTTTGTTAACGCCTTTGCCCAAGGTGATGAAACTATACAAAAGAAAATCTATAACCTGTATCTGGCGAATACCAGTCACATTAATAACTGGGATCTGGTGGATATTTCCGCGCCCAATATTGTGGGAGCGTTTTTGATGGAGAGGAGCAAAAAGCCTCTCTATAAATTGGCAAAATCAAAGAGCCTTTGGGAGCGACGCATTGCAGTGCTCGCCACATTATATTTTATCAAAAACAATAAATTTGCAGATACACTCCAGATCGCCGGAATTTTACTTCGGGATAAAGAAGATTTAATTCACAAAGCTGTCGGTTGGATGCTGCGCGAAGTTGGCAAACGCGATATTGAGTGCGCAAAGTCGTTTTTACAAAAGCATTGCCAAGTAATGCCCAGAACCATGCTGCGTTACGCGATAGAAAGATTTACGCAATCCAAAAGACAAATGTTTCTCGATGGCGCGGTCTGACCAAGGCAGGCTTGATACAAAAAGCCGGGGAAATAATGGTGGCAAATATATTAAATTTTTATATTTACAACACAGCCATGATGAATCAAACAAAAGATTGACCACAGTTGCCCTTTGATATAAATGCATTTTAAAAGAAATAAGCAGAAAAGGAAATTTTTATAGAGAAGTTTGCAATAGATTTTCAGTTTTAGACAAACTGCTTAATCATTATAAAACACATGCAAAAAGTAATTTTTCAGGAGAAGACATGGACATTTTAACAAACAAAGCAAACGGCATTTTTACTATCACATTCAATAGACCGAACAAGAAGAATGCGATCACAGCGGCGATGTACCAGGCCATGGCCGATGCGCTAAAAGATGCGGAAGGCGATGCAGAGGTGCGTGTGATTCTGTTTACAGGCAAACCGGAAATATTCACGGCCGGCAATGATCTGGAGGATTTTATGAACAACCCCCCGCGGAGAAGAAATAGCCCTGTATATCAATTTATGCGTAATCTCAGCCAGGCGACCAAACCGATAGTCGCGGCGGTGTCCGGCCCTGCAGTCGGTATTGGCACGACGATGTTGATGCACTGTGATTTCGTCTATGCGGCGGACAATGCCAAATTTTCGATGCCGTTCGCCAAGCTTGGCTTGTGCCCGGAATTTTCTTCCAGTATGCTGCTTCCCCAAATCGCCGGCTATCAGCGGGCGGCGGAAAAGCTGATGCTGGGCGAGGCATTTTCAGCCCAGGAAGCATGCGCGATGGGATTGGTAAACAAGGTATTACCGGCTGCAGAAGTCTTAGCGTTTGCGCAGGCCCAGGCGGCCAAATTGGCGGCATTGCCGACGTCGTCACTGAGGGTGACCAAACGTTTGATGAAGGGCAAAGAGCTCGCTGCGATCAAGGCTAAAATGGAAGAAGAAAGCAAGTTTTTCGGAAAACTACTTGTATCGAAGGAAGCGAAAGAGGCATTCACCGCGTTTTTTGAGAAACGTAAACCGGATTTCACCAAGTTCAAATAAAACAGTCGAGAACGGCGGAACTCAATCGGAGAATTTAAGCAAAGCAATAGCTGATTTTTATAAGTTGTTAACGAAATAATCTAGGCTTCCATAAAAAATAAGATTTTTCATGATTCAGAATTTCCTTCTGCATCGCCATACCAGCAATATCTGTTGCGTCCCATAGCTTTAGCCCGGTACATTGCGGCATCGGCCTTGTTCATCAGGGTATCAATGTCCTGCCCGTGAAGGGGATACATGGCTACACCAATGCTCGCTGTCACCATGACATCGCCGTCATCGAGATGAAAAGGTTCGTTGAAAGCCTGGACTATTTTCTGGGCAACAATCAAGACATTTTCCTCACTGGATAGAGATGGAATAATCAGGGTAAATTCATCGCCTCCGTAACGGGCTACCGTGTCACTCGCCCTAACCATCTTCGAAAGTCTGCCGGAAACACTTTTTAATACTTCATCTCCCACTTTATGGCCTTTGTTATCATTGATGCTTTTGAAATTATCCAGGTCAAGGATGATAACAGCAACCATTTTTTCGTTTCGTTTTGCCGAATTAAAGGCCATATACATGCGATCATAAAAAAGGATTCGGTTGGCAAGACCGGTCAGAGGATCGTGGAAGGCTTGATGACGGATCGTTTCTTCTGCTTTTCGCCGGTCAGTTATATCGCCGATGATACCGCGAAATCCCAACGGATTACCCTTGGCATCGCTAATAAGACTTACGGAGAGTTCCACCTGTTTCTTATTCCTGTTCTTGGTGATGATTTCCCATTCCATTTTCTTCGTCGGTTTTCCCGTTTCAAAGACCTGATGAAAAACCCAATAGGCGAGTTCCGCATGCTCCTTATCCACGTATGTCCGATAATTTTTGCCCTGCATTTCCTTGGCGCTGTATTCGTAGAGCTTAAGATAGGCATCGTTGAACACAGTGGTGTTTCCTGTCAAATCAACTTCATAGTAAGCGTCGGCAATGGTGTCAATGATTGTGCGGTAACGCTCCTCACTTTGCCTCAGGTTCATCTCTGCCTGCTTCTGGGAATCAATGTTCATCTGACTGCCAAGAATAGCTCTCTTCCCGTTGTGAATGATAGAAGTCACTGTTCCCACATGCCATAATATTTTTCCCGCTTTAGTTACCACCCGGTATTCAAAAGGAAGGGAAATCTCGCCGCGGAGCATAGCGATGGAGTTATTCTTAAGCAGTTCACGGTCATCAGGATAGACAAGGGATGAATAAGGTATATTTATAAGCTCGTCAGCCTTATATCCCATAGATTCTTGAAGTTTCGTATTACTCCATTGAATATTGCCATTTTGAACAATTAATATACTGATGGGCGATTTCTCGGCCAGGGTAGTATAGAGATACTCAACGCGCCTTAACTCTGTGATGTCTTTTGCGATAATCGACACTGCGGTGATCTTGCCCGTGTCAGCGGGTTGTCTGATGGGGTAAATGGTGCGCAAGAATTCGTTCCCATCTCTCAGGCTTCGATATTCACGCTGGAACGACAGACCTTTTTGGAAAATTTCCGCCACATCAGCGGCAAAGGATTTGGTGTCCTCCGGGGAATGAAAATTTCCGTAGGTTTTACCTACTATATCTTTTGGCGGCAAACCCAGACGGGAACAATATGTGGTATTGGCATATAGATACCGGCAGTCGCGATCCACCATATAAATGGAATCGCTCGTTTCTTCCACGAGGTTTTGGTAGATATAGAGCATCTGATTTATTTCTGGAGTTTCCCCTTTAACAGGTTTTATTTTCGCCTTATTATTACAGATGCGCTTTTTAATAATTTTTTTCATATATCAAAAGTATTAGAAAATAATAGCAATATCGTAATTAATTTAATTCAATAATCTGGCAATGTCCATTATTATTTACTTGAAGCGAGAAGGTGACTGCGATCGTTGAGCAAGTCGATAATTGCCTCATTATTGGCGAGCCGGACGACAGTTTTAGAAGCCGTATCCACACACGTGCTTCTGAATTCGGAAAGGCTGATGTTGCGCAGGCGGCAGAGAATGGCGGCGATGGTGAAATTATGGGAAACAACCAGAGCATTTTGTGATTTTGAGATTATCTCTTCCGTAGCGCTCCATGCTCGCTTCTGTAACTCCGCTAAAGATTCGCCATTCGGCATTTTAACGGAGATGGGATCGGTAATCCATTTCTGTAGAAACTCTTTTTTGCTGGCCATCAATTCCTTAAAAGAGAAGCCTTCGAAATCTCCCTGATCCATTTCCATCAGGCCGCGATGAATCTGAATGTCTTTATGATGAAACACGTTGATTATTTCTGCCGTTTGATAGGCTCTTTTTAAAGGACTGGCATGAATAGCCTCAAGAGGATGATCTTTCAAGGACAAGGCCAGAAGCTCTGCTTGTTTTTTGCCCGTTGCGCTTAATTCGATATTACTTGTGCCCTGTACCCGTCCTTCTTTGTTCCAAAGCGTTTCCCCGTGTCTGATAAGAATCAGTTGCATATTGTTTTATCCTCAACCTTGCGTTTCGATAGTATTATAAAAGTTTAATATCCTGGATGTCAAAACATTTTACTAAAAATGTAATGCTTGACAGAATGCGCCATGAAAGCTGTACTGGATTCAAGAAATAAGTCCGCTGTCGAAGGGGGAAAACATGGATTTGAAAATTAAGAATAGAATAGCTATCGTAACAGGCGGGGGAAACGGAATAGGCAGGGCAATCGCCTTTCGTCTGGCCGCAGAGGGTGCGAAGATTGCTGTGACGGATCTGAGAAGAGAAGATGCTCAAAATGTCGCATCCGAAATCATCGCACAAGGTGGCGAAGGTATCGCCTTCCAATCCGACGCCACAAAGGAGCTCGATGTCGATAAAATGATTCGGCAGTCCATCGAGGCTTATGGTACGATAGATATCCTCGTCAATAATGTGGGTGGTGGTTCGGGTATGGCTCCGGTTGCCAAAACTCTTGCCGAAAACTGGGATAAAACAATTGAAATAAATCTGAAAAGCGCGTTTCTATGTTGTCGCGCCGTGGCCCAGGTGATGATTCCAAGGAAACAGGGACGAATTATTAATATCTCATCCATATCGGGAAAGTCAGGAGAAGCGCTCATCGGCAGCTACTGCGCGGCAAAATTCGGCGTCCTAGGGCTTACCCAAGTTTTAGCCAAAGAACTTGGCCGCTATAACATCACGGTAAATGCAGTCTGCCCCGGCTACGTCTATACGCCGGGCTGGAAAAATCTTGCCCAGTCGCTGAAAGACGGTTATTCGTCCATGGCTAAGAAGAGCCTGGAAGAGATTTTCGAAGAGCGCGTAAAACCGCTGACACCGCTGCAGCGACCACAAACGGTTGAAGACGTGGCCAGTCTCGTAACTTATCTTGCTTCAGAAGAGGCAAAAAACATTACAGGCCAAGCCATAAATGTCGACGGAGGCGCTGTTATGTGTTGACGTTTTCTTATATCCGGCGAATGCGCGAAAATAATTTATATAATTTAATCAATAACGGAACGGAGTTTAATAAAAAAGATGTCAAATTCTTTCACTGATCGTGATTTAACCGGGCAAGCGAAGGAATATGAAAGCCTATTATGCTAGGATTCAAAAAGATTTTCCAAAACGAGTTTTTCATCCAGCCGTTTATTGGCTTCATTCAACTTTTCCTGAGCGGAGTAAACCGCAACTGCTTTGGATTTAGCTGCTTCCCCGAAATAGGTTTTCAATGTTTCTTTCATCTTCTTCGGTGTCGCGGATAAAACATCATCTCTGAACTTCTGCCGCATTTCGTCTGTAGTCCCGCCAAAAAGCCGCACCATCGCGATATAACCGCGGCTTGACGGATCCATAGGTTTGTCGAGCATGCCGATGGTGCTAATGATGGCCTTTTCCAAATCGACTGCGGCCATTTCTTTACGGGAAAAAAAGTCCTGCGCGTCTTTATATACTTGCAGTGTTTCCGTAATATGCGGGTCGCGATAAGAAATAAATGAAAACAATCCCAGCGACGGATCAAATGAAGACATTCCACCGTAGGCGCCGCCCTGCACCCGGATGTGTTTGTAAAGATAGCTGTTGGAGAGTTCTTTGGCTGCAAGCATTAGCATCGGGGAAACCGGATCATTATATGCTGGAGCTTTCATAACGCTGGCAACATAGGATACTTGTGTGGGAATGGCAATGCCTGCATAAACCGGCGCTAGCCGGGGCAGAGGTTGCGCCTGTCGGGCCGCCGGGGGAAACAGTTTCTGTAGAAGATGTAAAATATTTTCTTTAACCAATTTTAAACCTTGATCTTCGGCCGTTATATTTACAAGCAAGTTTTCTTTGCTGAAGATTATTGACTTCAACAGTCGCAGTTTTTTGATGAGGTCAATTTTTGCCGAATCGAAATTATTCGCTTTGTGCTGAACAAAGCTGAGTTGGGTGCGGCCGTGCCACTGCTCATCACGATAAGCGGGCAGGGTAAGCGCCGCTCCTGCCGCTCTTTTGGCAAAAATATGGCCGGATGGGATGATAGCGGATTGCAGATTATTTTTTCGTTCGACGATTAAATCGCGCATTCTTGCTTCCTGATCCAAATCTCCGGCACAGAGGATATCACTGACAATATTAATCGCCCCCGGCAAATTACGGTAAAGCGCTTTAAAAGAAAAGATCAATTTTTGCCAGCTTGTACTGGCATCGACGGAAAAGCCGGTTGACAAATCATAACCAAATCCCCCCATGGTGAGAGCGATACGCTTGGCCATTTCTTCATAAGTAAAACCTGCCGCTCCCATGCCGCTCATGATCTTGCCCAGAAGCGGCAGATAAGGTTGAAGCTCCTCGGGCACATGCGCAATATCAAAAGCGAGGTCCACATAAGCAATGCCGTTGGTAAAAATGTCATGATCGAGAGTCTGGACATTAACTAGTATACTATTGCCTGAGGGAATTGTTTCCACCGCTTTCGGAATGTTTGCGATTTTTAATTTTGGTATGGTCGCTGCAGCTTCCGGTGAATCTGCCTCCGACTGAAAGATTTTGAGCTCGCGTGCCTGAGTGTTGATCTTTTGGAGTTTATCTGGGGAAAGTCTTGCTTTAAGCCCGGCCATTTTGTCCAGAAAAGTTTTTTCTTTTTTTTCACTGAAAGCAGGGTCCGGCTCCATCACCGCGAGAAGGCGATGCCGATTGTCCAATAGCCACTTTTTTGTCATCTTCTGGAATATCTGTGGATCGGCTGTCCAGCGCTTGCGGATATTCTCTATTTCCCGCGGAAAATCAAGACTGATTAACGGATCGCCATCATAGAGCCAGGTCTGAAAAACAGTTCCCATGAGCGAAATACCGAAAGGATAAGAGCCACGGACAATTTCCTTACCGTGAAATTCGATCTGATGAAGGATGCCCTCTATCAAGTCTCGGTCAAATCCTTCTGTAACAATTTTTTGCAGTGTATCAAAAATGAGCTTTTCGATTTTTTGAATATCCGCGCTTTGCGCATTTCTCAGACCGGCGCAGAACATCAGCTGCTTCAAATCAGACTCCATGCCGCTGACAGGCGTCAGATCTTCGCCCAGCCCGGAATCAATGAGCGCCTTGCGCAGGGGGCTGGCTGCGCTGCCGACAAGCAGCCCGGAAATAATTTCCAAAAAAAGCGCTGTTTCATAATCCTTATTTTCCGCCAGCATCCAGGCGACATTAACCATTGTTTTATGCTCTAGGGATTCTTCTTTTCCCACGGGATAGCTGCTCTGCACCTGGCGAGGCGCAGACAGGCGTGGCTGACTTTTAATGGAGGAATCAACTTCCACTTTCTCGAAACCGGAGAGCATCTCCGAAAGAAAAATCAGATGCTCGGCAGTTTCTATATCTCCATAGATAAAAAACCGCGCATTGGATGGAGAATAATAAGTTCGGTGAAAATTCTTAAATTGCTCGTATGTAAGTTTGGGAATGACATCAGGGTCGCCGCCGGAATCATAAGAGTAAACACTATCCGGGTAGAGGTTTTCTTGTATAGCCTTGTACATCAGAGAATCTGGAGAGGAGTAGGCTCCTTTCATTTCATTATAAACGATACCGGAAATAGTCAGATCGCTTGTCAAATCGTCCGGCGCAACAAATTCCAGGTGATGCCCTTCCTGAAAAAAAGTTTCTTTCAATAGACGCGGATGCAAAACCAGATCAGTATAGACACGCGCCAGATTGTAAAAATCCGCTTTGATCTGGCTCGCGACCGGATAAATGGTTTTGTCGGGGTAGGTGAAAGCATTGATGAAAGTCTGCAGTGTGGAGCGCATCAATTCCTTAAAGACGTCTTTGAGTGGATATTTTGCCGATCCCGCCAACACGGAATGTTCGAGAATATGTGGTAGTCCGGTCGAATCCTCAGGTGGTGTACGAAAACCGATGGCATATAAATTTTCCCGGTCAAATGAATGCAGATGCAGAACTTTAGCGCAGGTTTTTTCATGCTCGATTTCATAAGCAGTCAGGCGCAGCGCGGCGATAGTTTCCACGCGGATCACTTTAAATCCATATAGGTTGTCGCCGGTTTGCAGAGTAGGTTTCGGGTAATTTACTTTATCGGCCATTTAGAAAGTCCTTTTTTTCCATTTTTGTGGAAGAATTGCCAGCTTTTCTCTCCAAACGCCATTCTTCAGGCGCACCGCCGGGCATAGCCGGTGAAGCAAATTTATCCACAGGAATAATTCCGGGAACCGATCCTAAATCCCCAGCTCGTAAAAAAATAAACCTATACAAAGTAAAATAAAAACAGCTGGAATATTTTTCACTTAATTTCCTCGCCGTTCAATTTTTGAGCGAAGCTGCATTATTTCAGTTCGAGTAAAGACGGATTCAATATCTTTTATGTGATGGAGAATGTTTTCCCTGCCGCCTTCTTCGCGGTCAATAAGAGTTACAACTTTGTCCACAATAAGTCCGGCCTTTTGCGCTTGCTGGATTGCTGTGATTGTCGAAGCGCCGGTTGTGATGACATCATCGATGATGACAACCTTTTCTCCCTGCGTGATGTTTCCTTCAATCGCGCTTTTAGTGCCATGATCTTTGATATCCTTGCGGACGATGAAAGATTTTATCGGTTTGCCTTTTTGATATGATATGACCGAAAGCGCATTCGCTATCGGATCGGCTCCCAGGGTGAGTCCTCCAGCTGCCGTAATTTCACTATCTTTAAGCATGTTAAAAAGAATCGTTCCGATGAGGTTCATGCCTTCGGGATCAAGCGTAGTCGGTTTGCAATTGAAGTAATAATTGCTTTTTTCCCCGGAAGCTAGAGTAAAGGGGGGATTATCATTGTATTTAAAAGACCGTGCGATAATTATTTCAGCCAGCCTTTCTTTCATTTCATTAATAGTCATTTTTTTCCCTTTAAGGGATTTTAATTTTACTTATGATTGAGAATTATCATTATGTAATACAAATTTGATAGGCACTTCCACCCAAATTGTAAATGGTTTACCTGATTTCTTCGCCGGTTCGAATTTCCAGGGTTTTACACCTTCCAGTGCCGATTGGTCCAAGATGGTATAACCGGACGATTTACGAATTTTCATATTTCCCACGCGGCCATTAGGTAAAATTTCCGCAACCACTAAAACAACTCCTTCATAACCGCGAACGCGTGCTATTTCCGGATACACCGGGGGCATATTTTCCCTGTATAGAGGATAAGCAGTTACAGCGCCGGTTCTGGATATATCTCCAGCGGTTTGATTTGTGTTTTGTCCGTTCATATTACTTGAAGTTTCTTCAGTCGCCCCTTTATCGTACACTTCATAGCTTGCTAATTTAATGGGGTGGGCTGATTCTATTGCGGTAAATATTGACGCAGTACTCGGCTTGGAGTTTTGTTCTTTAGGCTCTGGGGAGTTTATAACCAGTCTTTTTTCTTTAAGTGCCAATTGCTGAGGTAGAGTTTTTTGAACGGTAATGCCGTTGCTTTTAGCGGTAAGCGAAACCCAAACAAAATTCAATCCATTTAGGCTGGGGGGGGAGATTGGATTGTTTGATAGGCCAAAGACTAAAAGCGTTCCCGCGCCAGCGTGAATGAGCAGTGAAAAGCAAACTGCCGCTATCATTTTTTGTATTTTCTTTTCCCGGTTGATTAATTCCACTTGGCAGTAGCCTTTATCTTTTAATTAATTTTTCAATTACTTTAACAGCTTCTACACCGTCCTTCGCAAAAGACGCGCCGATGGACTGAGCATAAGTTTCGGTAACAACTGCGCCGCCTATTAGAAAATCTTCTTTTACTCCGTGTTTCCGGGCCAGCGTAATTGCTTCCTTCATGTTGACCATCGTTGTTGTCATCAACGCGGAAAGGCCGATCACGTCCGGCTTTTCCTTTTTTGCAGCGGCGATTATTGTTTGGGCGGCAACATCTTTACCCAAATCAATAACATAATAGCCATAGTTTCTTAAAAGAAGCGCAACAATATTTTTTCCTATATCGTGAATATCACCCTTTACGGTTGCGAGTATTATTTTGCCTTTATCTCCGGCAGCGGCTTTCTTTAATTGCGGTTCCAAATAATTGAGCGCTTTTTTCATTGCTTCCGCTGCGGCCATAAGTTGCGGCAAAAAATAAACCTTCTTTTCGTATAGATCGCCTACTTTGACTATCGCGGGAATCATAACCTTATCGACTAATTCGAGGGCTGAATAGCCTGAAGATAAGGCGGATTTGATTAGAAGAACTATATTTTCCCGATCCCCTTCCGTAATCGCAATGGTTATTTTTTCCTGTGGTGTAAGAATTATTTTTGCGGCAGTACTTGAATCAACACCGGCCTGTACCGAAAAACGATCGATAAAACTCTGCGCGCTTTTATCTTTCGCTGTAAGAACATCTCCCGCTTTGGTTACATTCATTATTTCCGTGCTGGCCGGATTGGCAATGGCCATAGTCAAACCGCATAATTGCGCCATCGCCAGAAAGCCAGCGTTAAGCCAGGGACGTCCGGGCATTCCGAAAGAAACATTCGAAAGTCCCAAAATGGTTTTACACTTAAAGCTCTCCGCACACCAACTAAGAGTCTTTAAAGTTTCCTTGGCGGCTTTGGGATCGGAAGCGACGGCCATGACAAGACCGTCCACAATAAAATCATCTTTGGTAAAGCCGTATTTTTTCGCTGCCTGAAAGATATGCTTGATGATGCTCTGGCGCTTTTTGGCAGTATGCGGTATTTCATCGTCGGTCAAAGGCAGAAGAATGAACATGGCGCCATATTTGGCGGCCAGCGGCAGAAGTCTTTTCATTTTTTCTTTTTCACCGGAGATGGAGTTGATCAGCATCCGGCCGGGATAAATCCTGAGAGCAGCTTCGATGGCTTCTATCTTGGAAGAATCTATCACCAGAGGTAATTTGGATACCGTCGTCAAAAGGCTTATTGCGGTTTTGATTGTTTTAACTTCGTCTATATCCGGCTGGCCGACGTTCACGTCTAGTAAACTTGCACCTTGTTTTTCCTGCTCCAGAGCCATCTGGCGAAGTATGGATGTTTTTCCTTCGGTTAATTCTTGCTGTAATGATTTCTTTCCCGTAGGATTAATCCGTTCTCCGACTATAAAAAGAGGGTGATTCTCGCCGAAGTGCAAAAATCCACGCGCTGAGCTTAGCGCGGCAATTGACTTTCTCCGAGGCGTTTTAGGTTTGATATTTGCCGTTATTTGGGCGAGTTTTTTAATATGTGCCGGTGTTGTCCCGCAACAGCCGCCTAACATATTAGCTCCTGCCGCCGCGAGTTTTCGGCCAAAAGAGGCAAAAGTATGAGCATCCATGTCAAATATCGTTTTACCGTCTTCGAGGCGCGGAACTCCGGCGTTGGGTTTAGCCACCAGAGGCACTGTTGCATAGGGCTTCATAGCCGCGATGAATTCAACCATTTTTTCAGGACCAGTAGAACAGTTGCAGCCCACGGCATCCGCGCCGAGGCTTTGCAGAGTGATAAGCGCGCTTACCGGATCGGTGCCGTTGAGCGTATGACCATCTTTTTCGTAGGTCATGGAAGCGATAGTAAAAATATCTTTAATTTCTTTTGCGGCCAATAAAGCCGCCCGAGCTTCCTGAATATCTATCATCGTTTCAATGATGATAAGATCACATCCCCCTTCAATCAAACCGAGAGCTTGTTCCTTGAAAGCCTTCACGGCTTCTTCAAAGGAAAGCTCGCCGAAAGGTTTGATAAAAAGACCGGTCGGACCAATATCGCCGGCGACGAGTGCTTTGTTACCGGCAGTTTGTTTAGCCAGGCGCGTCAGTTGACGATTAATCTGTCGGATATTATCCGTAGAGCCATATTGATTGAGCTTAAAGCGATTGGCGCCAAAGGTGCAGGTATAAATTATTTGCGCTCCCGATTGCAGGTAAGAGGTATGAACCTCCTTAATAATGTTCTGGTTTTCCAAACCCCACAGCTCAGGACAAACTCCTGCCGGCATTCCCATTTTTTGCAGTTCGGTGCCGGTAGCGCCATCCAAAATTATAATTTTTCTCGTCAAGAGGTTTTTAATTTTGCTGTTTATCATTAGAATGTTTCCTGAAACTTAGGTGTTTCTCTGTCTTTGAGCATGTTCTTATATCATCTTTAAAACAAGAAGTGTGATTTTTTTCCAAGGGTAATAACAGCTCCTCATTTTTAGCCGCAAATGCCGCTCACTGCGGTGACGGATTTTTCTGGAAGCAGGATGAAGCTGGAAGTGATTGTTACGCCAATTTTTCCCATTTGTAGTTTTTGGTATAGTGCTTTTTGATTTTTCAGATCAAAGTCGGCATAGCCTGCGGAAAAGTGTCGTGGCAAAAGAGTTTTTCTTTCACGGCGAACTTGTTGATTCAGATAATCCATAATCCAATCCAGCCCTGCATCGACTATTTCGCTGGCCGTCGCGTCGTAAACCACGGCGGCGGCCAGATTATCCTGATTAGTTTTTTCTTTAATTGCTTCCATAATGGTGTTGCCGGCAGTTGTACCCATGAGCACGGCTTCTTCACAGTTGGAGAGGAATGAGGACAATTTTTTGCTGTCGAAGATCAGATTGCCGGCAAGGAATATTTTCTTTCCATCATTTTTAATAATGGGAATTCGCAATAAGGATCCCTTAAGCGAAATAATAGATACGGCTTCATCAATGAAGCTGTCGGTTTCTTTTTGCTGGTTTACTGGAATTTGGGTGGTTCTTTTTTTAAAGCCGAGACGCTGGTATATTTTTGCGCGAGGAGGATCAATTACTATCTTTTCCAAAAAAACGATAGATTCCATCCTTTTTATCCCCACAAGGCTTTGCCTGCAATCGGCGATATTTTATTTCTTAACGTGCCCATCAATTTAAAAGTTTATGCAGGTTTTTTACAACATTGTCGCCCATTTTTTCGGTGCCGATGAGTTTCTTATCTTGCTGATGAATATCCTGCGTCCGGAAGCCCTCTTTTAATGTTTCCGCAACGGCCTTTTCAACTAAAATGGCTTCCTCAGGCATTGCCAGCGAATAACGCAGCATCATCGCTACAGAAAGAATTGTCGCTAACGGATTGGCAATATTTTTCCCGGCTATATCCGGCGCCGAACCGTGAATGGGCTCATATAAAGCTGTATCTTTGCCCAGAGAAGCTGAAGGAAGCATACCGATGGAGCCGGTCAGCATGGCGGCCGCGTCGCTTAATATGTCACCGAACAAATTGGTCGTAACAATTACATCAAACTGCGCCGGATTACGAATAAGTTGCATGGCGCAGTTATCAACGTACATGTGCTTTAATGTGACTTCAGGATAGCCGCGGCCGACTTCCCCAACTACAGAGCGCCAAAGCTCGGTGCTTTCGAGAACATTGGCTTTATCCACGGAAACAAGATTTTTTCTTCGCTTCTGGGCGATTTCAAAAGCCCGGACGGCAATTCTCTTGATTTCATCTTCGGTGTAAACCATGGTATTGATGCCCGTGCGTTTACCGTCTTTACCTTTCAAGATGCCGCGCGGCTGACCGAAATAAACATCGCCAGTCAATTCGCGGACAATCATAATATCGATGCCCTGGATAATACTTTTCTTCAAAGGAGAGGCATCCAAAAGCTCGTCAAAGGCGACGACCGGCCGCAAATTGGCAAAAAGTCCCAATTTTTCACGCAATCCTAAAAGCGCTCTTTCCGGTCTTACACTATAATCCAGCGCTTCCCATTTTGGACCGCCTACGGCTCCGAGTAAAACCGCATCGCTTTGCAGCGCCAGATCAAGACTCTGTTGCGGTAGAGGAATGCCAAAATTATCGTAAGCGCTCCCGCCGATATATCCTTCTGTAAGTTTAAGATTAATATTTCTTTTAGCGGAGATCAATCTTAAAATTTTTAAAGCCTCTTTTATTATTTCCGGGCCGACTCCATCACCGGCAAAAACGGCTATTTTAAAATCTTTTTGTTTCATTGTTGAAACTCCAATTCCGAAAGCGCAGCGCAGCGGAATTGGTAAGTTGAACAATCCCGCGAAGCGGAGGGTATGATACCCAGCAGCTTGCTGTAAAATGTTTTCAAAGCTTGTTTTGGTTTCATACCCGTGATTCTTTCCTCTTCTTCCCAATATGTTTCATCAGACCGCCGTCGGCAATTAATTGCTCCATGAACAGAGGAATTGAATTGCTTTTGAATATTTTATTCCCTTTGGTAACGGTGATAATTCCTTTAGCGCTGTCCACGGATATTTCATCTCCATCCTGAATCGCGTCCCCAAGCTCGCGGGATTCAAAAATCGGCAGACCCATGTTGAATGCGTTGCGATAAAAAATACGGGCGAAACTTTTCACCACTACACAGGAAATGCCCGCCGCTTTAATGGCGATAGGTGCGTGTTCGCGGGAAGAACCGCAGCCGAAGTTTTCTCCGCCGACAATTATATCTCCGGGCTTCATTTTGGTGACAAAGGTGGGATTGGCATCTTCCATGCAGTGTTTGGCCAGCTCCTGCGGATCAGAAGTTGTTAGATAGCGCGCGGGAATGATTGCATCGGTGTCGATATTATCCCCGAATTTCCAGACTCTTCCTTTGAATATCATATAAAAATCCTCGTTAATAATACTCAATCTTCAGAAACAAAAAGTATACTGAAGCTTGTAAGTTGTAATGAGGCTTAAGCTTCAAAAGCAAAGCGCATTGAAGTTTTCTAGCCGAATTATCCAATCCCGATATATCGGGATTGGAAATTATCCCACTTGCGAAGCTAAGTGGGACTGTATGCCCGTGGTTATAATTCCGCCGGAGAAGCTATTCTGCCTAAAACAGCGGAGGCCGCCGCGACAGCAGGGCTCGCCAGATAGACTTCGCTTTTGGGATGGCCCATACGGCCGACAAAATTGCGGTTCGTTGTCGCCACAGCTCGTTCGCCTTCCGCCAGAATTCCCAGATGCCCTCCCAGACACGCGCCACAGGAAGGCGGGCTGATGACCGCATCGGCATTCATGAAAATTTCGATGAGCCCTTCCTTTATCGCTTGTTTGTATATGCCCGGAGTTGCCGGAACAACGATTAACCTTACCGATGATGCAGCTTTGCGTTTTTTTAGAATAGCGGCGGCGATCCTTAAATCTTCAATACGGCCGTTTGTGCAGGAGCCGATAAGCGATTGATCTATTTTCACATTTCCCGCTTTGCTTACACCTTTAACATTGGACGGCAGATGCGGAAAAGCCACCTGCGGCTCAATCTTACTGGCATCGATTTCAATGGTATCGGAATAGACAGCATCGGCATCCGAGGCGTAAAACTTGTAATCGCGCTTTGCTCTTTTTTCAACGTACTCTTTGGTGATTGCATCGGGAGCGAAAATGCCATTTTTGGCTCCGGCCTCGATGGCCATATTAGCCATAGAGAGCCTATCGGCCATCGGCAGATTACTGGTTGTTTCGCCTACAAACTCCATCGCCTTGTAGAGCGCTCCGTCCACACCGATGCGTCCGATGATGTTCAAAATCAAATCTTTTCCTGAAACCCACTTTTGCAAAGAACCAAAAATTATGAATTTCATCGACTGGGGCACTTTGAACCAGAGTTCGCCGGTGAGCATAACTGCGGCCAGATCCGTACTGCCGACACCGGTGGCAAAAGCGCCCAATGCGCCGTAAGTGCAGGTGTGGCTGTCTGCCCCGATGACCAAATCTCCGGGAAGCACTATGCCCTTTTCCGGCAGAAGCGCATGCTCGATGCCAACCTTTCCGCCCTCAAAAAAATGAGTCACTTCCTGCTCCATGGCGAATTCATGGACAAACTTGCACTGCTGCGCGGAATCAATATCTTTATTCGGCGTGAAATGATCCAGAACAAGGACGATCTTATTTTTGTCAAAAACCTTTTTTCCGCCCGCTTTCTGGAATTCTTTGATTGCTATGGGCGCGGTAATATCGTTGCCTAAAGCTATATCCACTTTGGCGTTGATCAACTGACCGGCCGAGATTTCCTTAAGGCCGGTATGCGCCATCAAAATTTTTTCTGTAATAGTGTTCCCCACAATTATACTCCTCGTTTCAAAAGTGAAATTGTCCTTATACTGTTTTTACTGTTTATTCAACCCTAACCTTTTTAGTATTTTCCTTCAAAAATTCCAGCCTGTTGAGCGCATTAATGTAGGCTTTGGCCGAAGCAACGAGAATATCCGGGTGTGCGCCGCGGCCGACAACCGAATGGCCGTTATATTTGAGCTGGACACTCACTTCGCCCTGTGCATCCGAGCCGCCGGTAATCGCGTTAACTGCGTATTTCATGAGCGGGTAATTGGTTTTGGTGATATTGCGAATCGCCGCGAATGTCGCGTCCACCGGCCCGTTGCCGAATCCCGCTTCCCGCACAATGTTTTTGCCTACTTGCATTTCCATGGTCGCCGTGGGAATGGCTACATTGCCGCTGACCACATTCAGATAAACCAGATTGTATTTATCTTCGCCCCGGTAAATTTCCTCGGAGAGAATCGCTTCCAGGTCTTCGTCATAAATATCTTTCTTGACGTCTGCCAGATCCTTTACGCGTGCCGCGACTTTGGCGATTTGTTCATCATTCAGGACGTAGCCCATTTTTTTCAAATGATGCGAAATAGCGTTACGTCCGGAGTGCTTGCCCAGCACAATGTGTGTATCGCTGATGCCTACAGACTGCGGCGTCATAATCTCATAAGTGATCTTTTCCTTAATCAAGCCATCCTGATGAATGCCGGATTCATGAGCAAAGGCATTGGCGCCGACTATTGCCTTGTTGGGTTGAACCGGTATGCCGGTAATCTGAGTCAACAGGCGCGATGTCTTGTAAATCTGGTCGGTATTGATTTTTGTATAAAGGCCGTACATATCTTTGCGCGTTTGCAGCGCCATGACGATTTCTTCCATGGCCGTGTTGCCCGCCCGCTCGCCGATGCCGTTGATGGTGCATTCCACCTGTCTTGCCCCCTGCCGAATAGCGGCAAGCGAGTTGGCTACCGCCAGTCCCAAATCGTTATGACAATGAACGGCGACAATCGTATCGCCCATATTTTTGACATTGGCAAAAAGATAGGCGATCAGATCGCCGAATTCATCGGGAATGGCGTAACCGACAGTATCAGGAATGTTGACTGTGCAGGCTCCGACATCTATAACTGCTGAGATCATTTCCACCAGATAATCTTTATCCGAGCGCGTGGCGTCCATCGGCGAGAACTCGACATTTTCCGTATAAGATCGCGCCAGTTTGACGGCGGCGACAGCTTCCTTGAGGACGTCTTCGCGGCTCTTTTTGAGCTGATACTTCAAATGAATATCGGACGAAGAGATAAAGGTATGGATGCGGGGATGAGCCGCGCTTTTGATTGCCTGCCAGGCACGATCAATATCAAGCTTGTTGGCACGAGCGAGGCCTGCCACTTGCGATTTTTTGATCTCCTTGGCGATTTGACGCACTGCATCGAAGTCCCCCTCGGAAGCGATGGGAAATCCCGCTTCGATTATGTCGACGCCTAGTTTTTCGAGCTGCCGGGCGAGAATCAATTTTTCTTCTGTGTTCATGCTGTAGCCCGGCGACTGCTCACCGTCTCTCAATGTCGTATCAAAGATATAAACTCGATTCTTATCTTTTTTCATAATATACACCTCTCAATGAAACTCAAATATTACCAGCGCAGTGCAGTAATATTTGGTAGCTGAATTGATCCCGTAGCCAAAGGCTATCGGGACATGTACCTCTAATTTTGCAATAAAAAAGGCCGTGGGTTTTTGCGCCCACGGCCTTTTAGGTAATCAATTATTTTTATAGTTCTAGTGACGACCTAAAAACGATGAGCGGCAGGCCTTAAGTAAAAGGCGCAACAGGGCGAGACCCAAAAGCAGGGGCAGAATGTTGATTGCTAAATTCTGATTTCTCGCTATGTCCGACATCGTTTTTATCGCCTTCATTTTAAAAAAGTTGTAACATCCTAATGCAAAAATTAAATATTGTCAAAATATTTTTTTAATTCTGTCTAAATTCTTTTAGAGCCGGCAGTTGTACTGGGCATTCATTCGCTCAGAATCACCTGCAACTGCGGTTCTACGGCTCATTGCGCGGCAGCCGAAAACTCGCCGCTACAGCGACTCAAACACTTCGGCTGCTCATCGCTTCATTGCGCCTAGAGCCACAACGTTTCGGTGATATTCGCTCTTTTCATGCCCAGTACAACTTTGCGGTTAAATTAGACGAATTTTCGATATTTTACGTAATTTTTAGCTTGAATAAGAAGATTTACTGAGCTATATTTTTGTTCAAATAATCAGGAAAAGCGAAGTTTGTATATTATATTGCTGGGTAAGTGATTCGCGGTAGAGACGATACCTTGAACAATTTAGCGGGGAGGTGATACAGTGGAAAAGTGGATAGCAGAGTTTATTCAGAAAGCTATAGCCAAAATACCCTGGTTGCTTTGGCTGCTTCTGATAGCGCTGTTCTTATGGGGATTGTTTTTGATATTGAAGCAACTTTATGGTCTCGGTCATCAAATTAGGAAAAACTACATAACGGAACTCAAAGAACATCTGAATTTTAAAGAAACAATAATAAACGATATCTCTGCCCAGAATTCTCAACTGAAAAGCCAAAACCGCGAATTGAGAGAAGAAACGTAGCGAAAAAACGAGATAATAAATACAACTGTAAAAAATGCGATTTCCGTCATCACAGAAAAAGAAACAGAATTACAGAAGCTCAAGAATGATACTGACGTAATCATTCGACAGCTCAAATATGCTTTAGGTACTACTTCATGGATAACAGAGAGAGAAATGTTTATGCGGAGAATGTTTTTGTCTCTTCTCGCTAGGTCAACAGTTCCAACAGACATTAACAGCTTTCTTTCAAAAAGTATAGGATCCATCATTCCTATGATTGAGTCTGATGAAGAAATGTGGTTTCAAGGAGTAGATCAAGGGACTACTTCTGACTTTTTAGAATTGAAATCGACGGTGCTTTCGCCCTATTACTTGCAGCTTCCAATAACTAAAGAAATAGATTTATTTACCAGTCTTACGAATGAAATAAAGGGATTACCTAGTTTCATTAACGCAAAAGACGCCGTAGCAGACGATAAGAACTGACATCGAAGACCGAGATGAACGTCTTCCATAATTGAAGTGCGGAAAAAATCATCCGCGCATTCATGCATCAGCTCAGATTTCACGCCTATCTATAAGATTTTTTAAAAATTTACTTGACAAAAACCGCCATAAAAATTAAATTCAACAATTCTGTTAAGGGTGTAGTTGTGTGCTTTTGCGTTTAAGAGCATAAGAGCTTAATATTAAAAGAGAATTAAGGTGGGATTTGCTGGCGTAGCTCAATCGGTAGAGCAGCTGATTTGTAATCAGCAGGTTGCGGGTTCGAGTCCCATCGCCAGCTCCAGTTTGGCTATTATATACTGGAGGGGTTCCCGAGCGGCCAAAGGGAGCAGACTGTAAATCTGCCGGCGGAGCCTACGGAGGTTCGAATCCTCCCCCCTCCACCAAGGATTTTTTGAAGCTGGATAAGCGGGAGTAGCTCAGTGGCTAGAGCGTCAGCCTTCCAAGCTGAGGGTCGCGGGTTCGAATCCCGTTTCCCGCTCCAAGTATTTAATATACGGGCAAAAGTCTAAGAGATTGCGCCCACGTAGCTCAGTTGGTAGAGCACATCCTTGGTAAGGATGAGGTCACCAGTTCAATCCTGGTCGTGGGCTCCAGTTAAGGAGAGTTATGAGGAGTAATATTATATTGGCTTGCACGGAATGCAAGCAAAGGAATTACGTTACTACAAAGAATAAGCGCACCATCCAGAACCGTCTGGAGATGAAAAAATATTGCAAGTTTTGCCGGGGGCATAAGCTGCATAGGGAAACAAAATAGCGATATGGGCATAGGCCAGTAGCTCTAATGGATAGAGCGCCGGACTCCAAATCCGGATGCTGGGGGTTCAAGTCCCTCCTGGCCTGCCATTTCTTTTGGCATAAGGATTTTAAAATATGGAACGAATCAAAAGAATATTTCAAAAAGTGATGCAATTTCTCAGCGAAGCTAAGATTGAGCTGAAAAAGGTTACTTGGCCGACCCCGAAGCAGACCTTGGCTTCTACTTCGGTTGTTATTATTATCGTTTTTATTGTAGCGATTTATCTTGGTATAATTGATTATATTCTTGCTAAACTCGTTAAATATATTTTAGGTTAGCAAAATGGCTTTTAAATGGTACGTTGTTCACACCTATTCCGGATATGAAAATAAAGTAAAAACGAGCCTGCAAGAAAGAATTGAGCTGGCTGGCGCACAGGAGTATTTTTCGGATATTCTTATTCCTGAGGAAGATGTCGTGGAGTTGATTGCGGGAGAAAAGAAAACTTCCAAGCGCAAGTTTTTCCCCGGCTATATACTTGTCCGGATGGAAATGAGCGATGAGACTTGGCACATTGTAAAAAACACGCCTAAAGTAACCGGTTTTATCGGCAGTAAGGATAAACCTTCGCCTATATCGGACAAGGATGTAGAAAATTTAAAAATCAGGATTGACGAGGGAACTTTAAAGCCCAAACCTAAATTTAAATTTGATGTCGGTGATCATGTTAAAATCATCGATGGGCCGTTTACTAATTTTGATGGAGTCATTGACGAAGTAAAACCGGAAAAAGGCAAACTAAGGGTTATAGTGAGCATTTTTGGCCGGCCGACGCCGGTAGAATTGGATTTCATTCAGGTAACGCAAAGTTAATACTGTATAATACAGCTAAGCGAAACTTAAAAAAATTATCGATCAGGGTGATCAATATGGCAAAAAAAGTTATTGCAAACATAAAATTACAGATAAAGGCAGGCAAGGCGACTCCTTCGCCGCCGATCGGTCCAGCATTGGGACAGCATGGCGTCAACATTATGGAATTTTGCAAGGCGTATAATGCGATGACGCAAAATCAAGAGGGAATGATTATTCCAGTCGTGATTACTGTTTACGCGGATAGGTCCTTTACATTTATAACCAAAACGCCGCCGGCATCCGTGCTTCTCAAGCAAGCGGCCAAAATTGCCAAAGGTGCCAATGATCCCAAAAGAGAAAAAGTGGGTACGGTTACAGCTAAGCAAGTGCAGGAAATTGCACAGTTAAAATTTAACGATTTAAATGCCGTGAATATTGAAGGCGCTATAAAGACAATCGCCGGTACGGCCAGGTCAATGGGAATAGAAATTGCGGGTTAATAAAGACGAGGTTTTATCATGTTAAGAAAAGGCAAACGCATATTAGCAGCAAAAGCAAAAGTTGTCACGAACAAGCGCTACACACTTAAAGAAGCCGCGGAAATGGTTGTATCGATGCCTGCTCCCAAATTTGACGAAACGGTTGATCTTGCCGTTCGTTTAGGTGTCAATCCCGCGCATGCCGATCAAATGGTTCGGGGCAGTGTGGTTTTACCCAACGGTTTGGGCAAGTCGGTACGCGTTTTAGTATTTGCTAAGGGCGAAAAGGAAAAAGAAGCTTTGGAAGCCGGCGCGGATTTAATCGGCAATGACGAGATTATTGAAAAAATCAAAGGCGGATGGCTGGAGTTTGACCGGGTGATCGCCACGCCGGATATGATGGGTTCAGTGGGAAAGATCGGCAAGATTTTAGGCCCGCGCGGTTTGATGCCCAATCCCAAGGTAGGAACGGTAACCTTTGAAGTGGCCAATGCGGTAAAAGAACTGAAAACGGGTAAAGTTGAATTCCGCGTGGAAAAAGCCGGAATCATCCATTCTCCTGTGGGCAAAGTTTCCTTCGGCGCCGAAAAATTGAGCGAAAACGCAAGCGCCTTATTGGAAACAATTATCAAATTAAAACCGGCATCTAGTAAGGGAATTTATATTAAGAGTATTTCTCTTTCCAGCACAATGGGTGCGGGTGTGAGAATCGATCCTCAAGATATTAAGGCTGCTTAATAAAAGAGGAGTTAATCGTTTTAGTAAAAAGGTCGAAGACAGCAGGTACAGAAGTTTAAACGTGAAGCGGCCTGCCGAGACTCGTAAGTAAAATATTTTTTAAAAAACGGGAATCGGAGTTAGGTAAAAATGGCGTTTTGTTCTGTATGTGGCTATATTCTCCGGCCTCAGGCAACTAAATTAATTTTTGAAAGGAGGCTGATAAATTGGATCGGAGAACGAAAGAGCAAATAGTATCCGAATTGCATGAGAAACTTAAAGAAGCCAGACTTGGCGTTTTGACCAGTTTCAGCGGGATGAGCGTCAAGAAGATGGAAGCTTTGAGAAATGTGTTACGCAAGTCCAACTCTGAAGTGAAGGTTGTAAAAAACACTCTTTTGGGAATTGCTTCAAAAGAAACCGGCTTCAGTGTTCTTGCCGACCATTTCCAATGGCCCATTGCCGTTGTGTTAAGCTATAAAGATCCGGTGGAACCGACAAAAGTTCTAATTGATTTTGCCAAAAAAAATCCGGAACTGGAAATAAAAATCGGTGCGCTGGATGGCAAGATTTTAACCAGGGGCGATCTTAACATCTTGGCGGAATTACCCAGCAGGGATGTCCTTTTGGGTAAGTTAGTTTCGGTTATGGCAGCGGTGCCGACATCATTCGTGACGGTTTTAAGTGGTGTCCCAAGAAACTTTGTGCAAGTGCTCAGTGCCTACTGTGATAAGAAAAAAACTTTAAACTAATAAAACATACAGAAAAGAGGATAGAAAAAATGTCAGGCAAAATTACTAAAGATGACGTCGTAAAATTTATTGAAGAAATGACCGTGCTGGAGCTTTCTGCTCTGGTGAAAGAATTAGAAGAAAAGTTTGGTGTTTCTGCTGCTGCCCCAATGATGGCGGCGATTGCCGTTCCGGGTGGAGCTCCGGCAGCCGCAGCGGGTGAAGAGAAAACCGAATTCAACGCCATCCTCACCGGTTTTGGCGCGGAAAAAATTCAGGTAATAAAAGTCGTGAGGGCGATTACTGGATTAGGACTCAAGGAAGCAAAAGACTTGGTGGAAGGAATGCCCAAGCCTATCAAGGAAGGCATTTCCAAAGATGAAGCAGCCGATATTAAGAAGAAAATTGAAGAAGTTGGTGGAACCGTCGAGATTAAATAACATAATCTCTAACAAATATTTTATTTAAAGGGTGCTATGGACAAATTTAGAAAAAATTTTGGCCGGGTAAAAAAGATATTGGATATTCCCAATTTAATTGAAATCCAGACAGTATCTTACGAGAAATTTCTCCAAAAGGATTTGGCGGTCGCGAAAAGGAGCAATGTCGGCCTGCAGGGCGCTTTTAAGAGCGTTTTTCCCATTTCGGATTTTAGCGGGAAATGTTCTTTGGAGTTTGTCAGCTATAAAATTGGCGATGTCCGGTATGACATAAAAGAGTGTATCCAAAAAGGCATGACCTATGCCGCTCCTTTGAAAATTGTTGTGAGGCTGGTCGTCTTTGATACTGACCGTATTGCCGACGCCAAAATCGGCAGGGAAGCAACCGAGACAAAGGCGATACGCGACATCAAGGAACAGGAAATATACTTCGGCGAAATCCCGCTGATGACTGAAAACGGCACTTTTATAGTTAACGGTACGGAACGGGTTATTGTCAGCCAGCTTCACCGTTCGCCCGGCATCTTCTTTGATCATGACAAAGGGAAAACCGTTGCCAGCGGTAAACTGATTTATTCGGCGCGAGTTATTCCTATCAGAGGTTCTTGGCTGGATTTGGAATTTGATTCTAAGGATCTTCTATATGTGAGGATTGATCGCCGCCGAAAAATGCCAATAACTATTTTGCTCAAAGCGATGGGCAATTCAACGGAATTTATTCTCAATTATTTTTACAGCATCGAAAAAGTTACAATTGAAGGTGAAAAGCTATATTTTGCCGCTGATGATACGCTTGCCGGTCAAAAAGCCCCTGAAGATATCAAAGATCCAAAAAGCGGGGAAGTGATAATCAAGAAGGGACGTAAACTGACCAAGCCTCTTTTGAAAAGGGTATTGGATGCCGGCGTTAAGCGTATTGCCATCAAGGAAACCGATCTTGCCGGAAAAATTCTTTCTTCGGATGTCCGTGATCCAAAAACGGGTGAAATTATTTTCCATTGCAATGAAGAATTGCCCTTAAATGGTTTGGAAACAGCCAGACAGAAGGGCATAAATGAGTTAAACTTCATTTATCTCGATGAAGATCTGGATAATGCCGCCATTCGGGATACCCTGTTGATGGATAAAATCGATACCTCTGAAGATGCCGTATTGGAAATATATCGCCGTTTGCGTCCGAGCAATCCTCCTACGCCGGAAACGGCAGCTAAATTTTTTCGAAGCCTGTTTTTTGAACCGGAAACTTACGATCTTTCGGATGTGGGCCGGGCAAAGATGAATTACAAATTGCATTTGAATGTGCCGACTGACGTGACAGTGTTACGCAATGAAGATATTTTGTCCGCGGTTAAATATTTGATCAATTTGAAAAATGGTGCCGGTGATTGCAGTGTAGATGATATCGACCATTTAGGTAACCGCAGAGTAAGGTCTGTCGGGGAACTTATTGAAAATCAATATCGCATCGGTTTAGTGCGCATGGAGCGGGCAATCAAAGAAAAAATGAGCCTGCAGGATATTGAAACAATGATGCCGCATGATCTGATTAACGCCAAACCTGTATCAGCCGTTGTTAATGAATTTTTCGGTTCGAGTCAGCTTTCTCAGTTTATGGATCAGACTAATCCTCTTTCTGAAATTACGCACAAAAGACGCCTGTCCGCATTGGGGCCTGGCGGTTTAACGCGTGAAAGGGCCGGATTTGAAGTTCGCGACGTCCATCCCACACATTATGGCCGCATCTGCCCCATAGAAACTCCGGAAGGTCCTAATATCGGTCTAATCGTTTCTCTCAGCACTTACGCCCGGGTTAACGAATTTGGCTTTATTGAGACACCTTATAAGATAGTGGAAAATGGCAAGGTATTAAATGATGTCCGTTTTATGACGGCAATTGAAGAAGAGAACCAGATCATTGCGCCGGCTGACCGTCCTTTAGATAAAAATGGCAAGTTTGTCGAGGAATTGATCTCCGTTAGAAAAGGGGGCGATTTTATTTCCGTTGTGCCGGAAGAACTTCAAATGATGGACGTTTCTCCCAACCAACTTGTCAGTATAGCGGCGGCATTAATTCCCTTCTTGGAACATGATGATGCTAACCGTGCGCTCATGGGATCCAATATGCAAAGACAAGCTGTGCCGCTGATGTGCCCGGAAATGCCGATAGTGGGCACCGGTATGGAATCGGTTGTTGCGCGTGATTCCGGAGCGGTGCTTGTAGCCAAAAGATCGGGACATATAGAAAACGTTGATGCTTCCCGGATTGTTATTCGGGCTGACCATCCCGAAGAGGATGGCATCGATAGCGGTGTTGATATTTATCCTTTAGCTAAATACCAGCGCTCTAATCAGGATACTTGTTTTAATCAGAAGCCGATAGTTAACATCGGTGAGCGCGTCAGCAAAAAAGATATATTGGCCGATGGGCCGGCAACCGATGACGGCGAGTTAGCGCTAGGCAGGAATGTTATGGTTGCCTTCATGTCCTGGGGCGGTTACAATTATGAAGATTCCATCTTAGTTAGTGAAAGAATAGTCAAAGAGGATATTTACACCTCGATTCATATCGAGGAATTTGAAACTATGGCCCGCGATACCAAGCTGGGCAAAGAAGAAATTACTCGAGACATTCCCAATGTTGGTGAAGAAGCGCTGAGAAACTTAGATGAAAGCGGCATTATTCGCATTGGCGTTTCAGTCAAGCCCGGAGATATCCTTGTCGGTAAGATTACCCCTAAAGGAGAGACCCAGCTTTCTGCTGAAGAAAAACTCTTGCGGGCAATATTCGGCGAGAAGGCCAGTGATGTGCGTGATACATCTCTACGCGTGCCTCCCGGAGTTGAAGGTACGGTTATTGATGCAAAAATATTTACGAGGAAAGGCACAGACAGAGACTTGCGATCTCAAGCCATCGAAGCCGACGCCATTGAACAATTAACTAAAGACAGGGATGATGAAATTCGCATTCTTACCGAAACAATAAAAAAAGATGTGGCGAAACTTGTTAATGGAAAAACTATCTCCATAAAGATTGTCGATGCCAAAAAGAAAACTCTTTTAAAAAAGGGTGAAAAGATCACCAAAGACATTTTGAATGATCTTCCCTTCAGTTACTGGAAAGATATTACTATTGCTGAAAGCGACAGCACCGAGGAAAAATTAACCAACTTGCTTTCTTCCATGGAAAGAAAAATAGATTTTATTAAAGCGCATTTTGAAGAGAAGCTGGAAAAGATCAAGGCGAGTGACGAACTTCCTCCCGGCGTAATTAAAATGGTTAAGGTTTATATCGCCATTAAGAGAAAACTTTCCGTTGGCGATAAGATGGCGGGAAGGCACGGCAACAAAGGCGTGCTATCGCGTATTTTGCCGGAAGAAGACATGCCTTATTTTGCCGACGGCTCCACGGTGGATATCGTCCTTAATCCCTTAGGGGTTCCTTCGCGAATGAATGTCGGACAAATTCTCGAAACTCATTTAGGCTGGGCGGCAAAATCAATCGGTGAAAGCTTGAATGAACTTTTAGAAAAGAATTTCAATTTGAATAATGTCAAAAGCGAATTGAAAAAAACATATTCTTCGCCGGATTTTGACAAATTTATCGATCAGGCTTCCGCTGATGATATTAAGAGCTTTGTAGGGCGGTTAAAAAAAGGGATGCTTGTGGCAAGCCCTGTTTTTGACGGTTGCCCCGAAACCCAGATTAGAGAAATGCTAGAAAAAGCTGAATTGCCGGAAAAAGGACAAGCAATGCTGTTTGATGGTAGAACCGGTGAGCCTTTTGAGCAGGAAGTTACAGTAGGAATCATTTATATGATGAAGCTGCACCACTTGGTTGATAATAAAATTCATGCTCGTTCCATAGGCCCGTATTCTCTGGTGACCCAGCAGCCCTTGGGCGGTAAAGCTCAGTTTGGCGGGCAAAGATTAGGTGAAATGGAAGTGTGGGCAATGGAGGCTTATGGAGCTGCTTATACCCTGCAGGAATTTCTTACGGTCAAATCCGATGATGTAGCCGGCCGGACAAGGATTTACGAATCTATCGTTAAAGGTGAACATACATTTGAGCCGGGTCTGCCGGAATCTTTCAATGTGCTTGTTAAAGAATTGCAAAGCCTCGGCTTAGATGTGGAATTGGTTGAAGAAACTGACGTTGTGAGCACGCAGAAATAATAAAATTAAGGCGGCTTTGTATAAGTGTGTAACATAATTTACCTAGATATTTAATAGTTACTACAGGAGAAAATCTGTGGAAGATGTTTTCAGTTATTTTGAGAAGCCAAAAAATCCGATCAGATTCAATGCAATAAAGATTTCTATTGCTTCACCGGACAAGATTCTTTCTTGGTCGCATGGTGAGGTCAAGAAACCGGAAACCATCAATTACCGGACATTCAAGCCGGAAAGAGATGGGCTTTTTTGCGCAAAGATATTTGGGCCTGTAAAGGATTACGAATGTCTTTGCGGGCGTTATAAGCGAATGAAACACCGCGGCGTAGTTTGCGAAAAGTGCGGTGTCGAAGTTATTCAATCCAAAGTCCGCCGGGAAAGAATGGGGCATATTACCCTGGCAACACCCGTCGCCCACATCTGGTTTTTAAAGAGTCTTCCCAGTCGCATCGGAAATGTCATGGATTTATCACTAAAGGAACTGGAAAAGGTTCTTTATTTTGAATCTTGGATTGTTCTCGATCCGAAAAACACTACTTTGAAGAAAAAAGAGCTGTTAACAGATGAGGAATACATTGAAGCCAAAGAACAATATGGAGAGGATGGTTTAGTTGCGGGAATCGGCGCTGAAGCTATCCGGCAGCTGCTGGAAGAAATCGATTTGGAAAAACTCTATGAAGAGCTGCGCGCGGAAGTAGTTACCGCTGTTTCCGACACCAAGAAAAAGAAACTCGTCAAAAGATTGAAAGTAGTGGAGGCTTTGCGTAAATCCGGGAATAAACCGGAGTGGATGATTTTGACAATCCTGCCCGTGATTCCGCCTGATTTGAGGCCATTGGTTCCTCTGGATGGCGGCCGTTTTGCTACATCCGATCTCAACGATTTATATCGACGGGTCATCAATAGGAATAACCGCTTAAAACGTCTGCAGGAATTGAATGCGCCGGAAATAATTATCCGCAATGAAAAGCGTATGCTGCAGGAAGCGGTAGATGTTCTTTATGACAATGGACGCCGCGGCCGGGCTATTACCGGAACAAATAAGAGGCCGCTCAGATCGTTATCCGATATGTTGAAGGGAAAACAAGGACGTTTCCGTCAGAACTTATTGGGTAAAAGAGTAGATTACTCAGGGCGTTCGGTTATCACTGTCGGACCGGATCTAAGGCTTCATCAGTGCGGTTTGCCGAAAAAAATGGCGCTCGAACTTTTTAAACCTTTTGTTTACAACCGCTTATTGGAAAAAGGATATGTTACCACCGTAAAAAGTGCCAAGAAAATGGTAGAAAGAGAAACTTCTGAAGTATGGGACGCATTAGATGAAGTTGTGCGCGAGTATCCGGTCATCCTAAACCGCGCGCCAACCTTGCACCGCTTGGGCATGCAAGCCTTTGAGCCGGTGCTGATTGAAGGAAAGGCTATTCGTCTGCATCCGCTGGTTTGCACAGCTTTTAACGCGGATTTTGACGGAGACCAAATGGCCGTTCACGTTCCGCTATCCATAGAGGCTCAAACTGAAGCGCGTGTCCTGATGATGTCCACAAACAACATCCTTTCTCCGGCCAACGGAAAGCCGATTATCATTCCCAGCCAGGATATCGTTTTGGGTATTTATTATCTAACACGCGCAAAGACCTGCGTAAAAGGTGAAGGAATGGTTTTTGCGTCTCCCGAGGAAGTGCGCTCAGCCCTTGACGCCGGAGCAATCGATCTGCACGCCAGTATTAAGGTACGAATTGACTCGGAGTTGAAAGACACCACGGTTGGAAGGATTGTCCTTTCGGAAATAGTTCCCAGTGAAATTACTTTCGATACAATCAATAAATTAATGAATAAGAAGGAGTTGGCCAATTTAATCGACCACTGTTACCGCTTATGCGGCGATAAAACAACGGTTCTTTTGGCCGATAGACTCAAGGACTTAGGCTTTAAATATGCGACTATTTCCGGGCTTTCATTTGCTATAGGCAACATGATTATTCCGGAGAATAAAAAGAACATTGTTTTACAGGCCGATAAGGATGTGCTTAAAATTCAGAAGCAGTATATGGACGGTTTGATTACCGATGGTGAGCGTTACAATAAAGTTATTGATATCTGGGCTCAATCGACGGAAAAAATTGCCTCCGAAATGTTAAACGGTATCAGCACGGAAGAAGTTCCCGCTGCTGAAGGCAAGAAGCGTAAAATTGAAAGTTTCAATCCTATATATATGATGGCCGATTCCGGTGCCCGCGGTTCCGGGGTGCAATTAAGACAATTGGCCGGCATGCGTGGATTGATGGCCAAGCCATCGGGAGAAATCATTGAGACGCCGATTACGGCAAATTTCCGTGAAGGCTTAACGGTGCTCCAATATTTTATTTCTACTCACGGCGCGCGTAAGGGTCTGGCCGATACGGCATTGAAAACAGCTAATTCCGGCTATCTGACCAGAAGATTGGTTGATGTTGCTCAAGATTGCATAATTACCGAGAATGATTGCGAAACAGTTGATGGAATTTACGTTTCGGCACTTATGGAAGGCGGTGAAATCATAGAGACAGCCGGAGAGCGTGTTTTGGGACGAGTCGCTCTGCAGGAAATTAAAGATCCATTTACCTCTGAAGTCATCGTTAATGCCAATGAGGCCATAGATGAGGCACTGGCGGAAAAGATCGATCGTTCCGGCATTGAAAGGGTTAACATCCGCTCGGTTTTAACCTGCCATTCTAAGCATGGTGTTTGTGCCATGTGTTACGGAAGAGATCTGGCTCATGGCCACTTGGTTAATATCGGTGAAGCAGTCGGTATTGTTGCCGCTCAGTCCATTGGCGAGCCAGGAACTCAGTTAACCATGAGAACGTTCCACATCGGTGGTACGGCAAAGTTCGACGAACACTCCACCTTGGAAGCGCACCATGACGGCGTGATTAAATTCGTTAATTTAAATACTGTAAAAACAAGAGAAGATGAATTCGTAGTGATGAACCGTCATGGGGAAGTTCATGTTTTGGATGAACAGAAAAGAAGTCGCGGTAAGTATACGGTACCTTATGGCGCGCATTTGAAGGTAAAAGATAATAGCTCTGTCAAGCGTGGACAATTAATTGCCGAATGGGATCCTTTCTCCATACCGATTCTGGCTGAAGTTAATGGAACGATCAAATATGGCGACATCATCGAAGGGAAAACGATGCAAGAGCAAGTTGATGAAGTCACCGGCTTGTCCCGTAAAGTTGTTATCGAATTTAAAGGTGGTGATTTAAGACCACGTGTTTCGGTAAAAGATAACAAAGGGAAAACGGCCAAAATAGCCGGTACGAATTCTGTTGCCCGTTATTTATTATCGGTTGGGATTAACATAGTCGTTTCTGAGGGGGATCAAATTCATGCGGGAGATATTATTGCGAAGATACCAAGGGAAACAACTAAAACTAAGGATATAACGGGTGGTTTGCCTCGAGTGGCGGAGCTTTTTGAAGCCCGTAAGCCAAAAGATTTTGCAGTCATCAGTGAAATTGAAGGTGTTGTCTCTTATGGCAAGGACGCCAAAGGCAAGCGCAAGATCATTGTTACCCCGGAAATTGGAGAGGAAAAAGAGTACCTTATTGCGAAAGGCAAACATATCAGCGTTCAGGAGGGAGACAGTGTAACACCTGGCGATGCTTTGATGGATGGTGTTAATAATCCTCACGATCTTTTAGCCATTAAGGGAGAGAAGGAACTGGCTAGATATTTGGTTGATGAAGTGCAGGAAGTTTATCGATTACAGGGAGTTAAAATTAACGACAAACATATGGAAGTTATAGTCCGCCAAATGTTACGGAGGGTTCGCGTTACAGATCCGGGCGATACAGTGTTACTTGCTGACGAGCAGGTTGAACGCTACCGCTTTCAGGAAGAGAATGAAAAGGTTATGGCTCAAGGAGGCCGTCCGGCCATAGGTGAACCTTTGCTTTTAGGTATTACCAAAGCATCTTTGAGCACTCAGAGCTTTATTTCTGCCGCTTCATTCCAGGAAACTACCAGAGTGCTTACTGAAGCCTCTCTTTCGGGTAAAACGGATTATTTGAGAGGACTCAAAGAGAACGTTATTATGGGCAGGTTGATAACGGCGGGTACGGGTTTAGTGATGTACAGGAAATTAGGCATTCAACTTGAGGATAACAATCCTGGCGTCAGTTTGGAATAAATTTGAAAAAAGTTCAGAAAATACTTGACATATGTAGGGTTAATTGATAGCAAACACGGATTTATTGCTGTTGATAAAAATAGTGGAAGATATTTAGTTAGTTTTGGAGGAAAAATGCCGACGATTAGCCAATTAGTTAGGAAAGGCAGAATTAAAATACAAAAGAAAACGAATACTCCGGCACTGGCAGGTTCGCCGCAGCGCCGCGGTGTTTGTGTCAGAGTATATACGACAACCCCAAAAAAACCGAATTCAGCCCTGCGTAAAGTAGCGAGGGTTCGTCTTACAACAGGTTATGAAGTCTCTTCATACATTCCGGGTATCGGTCATAATCTGCAGGAGCATTCCGTTGTTCTGGTGCGCGGGGGTAGGGTTAAGGATTTGCCTGGCGTAAGATATCATATTGTCAGGGGTACGCTTGATGCTGTGGGCGTTCAAGATCGTAAACAGAGTAGGTCAAAATACGGAGCTAAAAAGCCAAGTTAGACGGGGATAGTTAAATGCCGAGAAGACGAGAGATAGAAAAAAGAGATATTTTGCCCGATCCTAAATTTAATAATAAACTGGTAGCAAAATTTGTAAATTCGTTGTTGAAGCGGGGCAAGAAAAGCATTGCCGAAAGTATCCTTTATGGTGCGTTTGACATTATTGAGAAGAAAGTGAAAGAACAGCCAGTCGAATTTTTCGAGAAAGCTGTAAATAACGTAAAGCCGGTAATTGAGGTGAAATCAAGACGTGTAGGTGGTTCCACTTATCAGGTGCCTACGGAAGTTCTGCCGGGTAGGCGTACAGCTTTGGCGATTCGCTGGTTGATTACAAATGCTCAGGAGCGTACGGAGAAGACCATGAGAGAAAAGCTGGCGTCTGAATTGATTGATGCCGCCAATAACCGTGGTGGGGCAATCAAGAAAAGAGAGGCTGTGCATAAAATGGCTGAAGCAAATAAAGCTTTCGCCCATTATAAATTTTAATAAATTAAATAAGGAAATAATATTTAAACGACAAGAACAGTAACCACTCAAAGTTAAGGAGGTAAATTGACATGGCTAAGAAAAAATTTGAAAGGACTAAGCCGCATTTAAATATCGGAACAATCGGTCACGTTGACCACGGCAAGACAACACTAACAGCAGCTATTACCAAACATTTAGCTAAGAAAGGTTTTGCCGAATTTCGGCCTTTCGATTCTATTGATAATGCTCCCGAAGAAAAAGAAAGAGGAGTTACGATCAATATTTCCCACGTTGAATATGAAACGGCAAAAAGGCACTATGCTCACGTGGATTGTCCCGGTCACGCCGACTATATTAAGAATATGATTTCCGGCGCTGCTCATATGGATGGAACTATCCTCGTTGTTGCCGCCTCCGACGGACCTATGCCCCAAACCAGAGAACATATTCTTCTGGCCCGGCAGGTTCAGGTTCCTTATATTGTCGTTTATCTTAATAAAGTGGATTTGGTTGATGATCCTGAACTTCTCGACCTGGTAGAACTCGAATTAAGAGAGCTTTTAAATCAATATGAATTCCCCGGTGATAAAATTCCCATTATTCGCGGCTCGGCGCTAAAAGCTTTGGAATCGGACGATCCTGATTCGCCTGATGCCAAATCCATTTGGGAACTTATGACTGCTGTAGATGATTACATTCCCCAGCCTAAACGCGATACAGAAAAACCCTTCCTTATGCCGGTGGGAGACGTTTTCACCATTTCCGGCCGTGGCACTGTGGTTACAGGTAGAGTGGACAGAGGCATTGTCAAGGTTGGCGAAGAAGTGGAAATTATCGGAATTAGACCAACCTTTAAAACGGTTGTTACCGGTGTGGAGATGTTCCGTAAAACCCTCGATGAAGGTCGTGCCGGTGACGACGTTGGTTTGCTTTTAAGAGGTATCAAACGTGAAGAAGTGGAAAGAGGCCAGGTAATTGCTAAGCCCGGTTCGATTACTCCGCATACGAAATTTGAAGCGGCTGTTTACATTTTAACCAAGGAGGAAGGTGGCAGGCATACACCCTTCTTTTCCGGGTACCGGCCGCAGTTCTATTTCCGTACAACTGACGTGACCGGCGTGGCTACACTGCCGGAAGGTGTGGAAATGGTTATGCCCGGTGATAATGTTAAAATGACGGTGGAGTTGATTACGCCCATTGCTATGGAAGAGCAACTGAGATTTGCTATTCGTGAGGGTGGAAAAACAGTAGGTGCCGGAGTCGTAAGCAAGATTAATGAATAAACACAGGGGATAGGTTATCCGATCAATGAAAGAACAGAAGATAAGAATTCGTCTCAAAGCTTACGATTATAAACTATTGGATCGCTCTGTAGAAGAAATAGTGGAAACTGCAAAAAGGACTGGTGCACGTGTTGCCGGTCCTATACCTATTCCTACAGAAATCAATAAGTATTGCGTAAATCGCTCACCGCACGTGGATAAAAAATCCCGCGAGCAGTTTGAAATCAGAACACATAAAAGATTAATTGATATTGTGGAGCCTACGCAAGCTACGGTGGATGCTCTGATGAAATTGGATCTTTCCGCCGGAGTGGATGTGGAGATAAAAGCTTAGGCATTTAGTATTAGGCGTTGGAAGATGGTAAGGATTGCCACCATTCTTCCAAATGGGGATTATTGGCTTTATATTTATTAAAAAAGTTGGATGATGATGAACAAGGGAATAATTGGAAAAAAGTTGGGAATGACTCAAGTATTTGCCGATGACGGAGCTGCCGTCGGCGTCACTGCTATTGAAGTTGAGCCGTCCGTTATCGTTCAGGTAAAAACGAAAGATAAAGATGGATATGATGCAATTCAGCTTGGTTATGGTAGAAAAAAGCAGAAAAATGTAATCAAGCCTCTGCAGGGCCACTTTAATAAAGCAAACAAGGGTTATTTCCGTGAGCTTAAAGAATTTCCAGCAGAAGCAGGAATGTATGAAGTAGGGCAGGAAATCAGTGCTGATATTTTTCAGGCCGGTGATTTTGTCGATGTTGCCGGAACTTCCAAAGGTAAAGGTTTTCAGGGTGTTGTCAAGAGGCATGGTTTCCACGGTGGTAGGGCTACGCACGGTTCCATGTTCCATCGAGCTCCCGGTTCGATAGGTGCCAGCGCTGATCCATCACGCGTGTTTAAAGGTACAAAGATGGGCGGTCATATGGGCAATGTTCGTAAAACTATCCAGAATTTGCAGGTATGGCAAGTTCGTGCCGATAGAAATTTGCTTTTGTTAAGAGGTTCGATTCCCGGCAGTAAAAATGGTTTTGTGTTGATTAAGCAAGCCAAGAAAAAAAGCGCTTAAGTCACTGGAGATATAAAAATGGCAGTAGCAGATGTTTACGATATTAAAAAAAAGAAGGTCGCTAAAGTTGAGTTAAATGATGCCGTATTTGGCGCTGAAGTCAACGAGGCAATTGTATACGATGTTGTTAAAATGCAATTGGCTTCGCGACGTTCCGGCACTGCTTCTACCAAAACCAGGCACGATGTCAGCGGGGGCGGGAAAAAGCCTTGGCGGCAAAAAGGAACAGGAAGAGCCAGAGCCGGAACGACAAGATCACCTATTTGGCGAGGCGGAGGGATTGTTTTTGGACCTCATCCCCGCGATTTTTCTTACAGCATACCGAAAAAGGTACGTAAAAAAGCTGTGATCAGCGCGCTGAGCATGAAGCTCAAACAAGATAAAATGCTGATCCTCAAAGATTTTCCGATGGAAAAGATCAGTACCCGCATATTTAAAAGTGTTGTTGATCTTTTCGATCTGAAAAAAGCGCTTTTTGTTTTAGCTGCTGATGATATTACTTTGCAAAAATCGTCACGGAATATAAAAAGTATTAAAATGATCAGGTCGGAGGGTATTAATGTTTATGATATTTTGAATCATGAGCATTTAGTCCTTCTTGAGCCTTCTATAAAGAAGCTTGAGGGAGCATTGCTTAAATAATGGAAGTACATCAGATTATTAAAAGAATACTGGTTACAGAAAAAAGCACCGCGGCGCGGGAGAAATCGAATAAATATTTTTTTGAAGTTGATCGTAAAGCAAATAAGATAGAAATCAGCGCAGCGGTGGAAAAACTTTTTAAAGTCAAGGTTGTTGATATTCGTATTATGCACGTTTTGGGAAAAAAGAAAAGACTTGGCCGGATTATAGGGCAAAAGAGTTCGTGGAAAAAGGCAATTGTAACTTTAGTAGCTGGTAATCGTATTGAAATTACTGAAGGCGCATAGAAAGAGTTAAGGATTAGGCAAATGGGAATTATTAAATATAAACCGACATCGGCGGGAAGAAGATTTCAGAGTGTTGCCGATTTTGCAGAAATTACTTCTGCTGAACCAGTGAAAAGCCTGGTGCAGCCTCTGAAGAAAACCGGTGGGCGCAATAGTTATGGAAGGATTACAATGCGTCATATCGGTGGCGGTCATAAGAGGAAATATCGCATCATAGATTTTTGCCGAAGTAAAACAGACATTCCGGCGAAAGTTGCCGCAATCGAGTATGATCCGAACAGGACGGCTAGAATAGCGCTGCTCAATTATCGTGATGGTGAAAAAAGATACATTGTTGCACCGGCACAAGTCAATGTCGGAGATACTATAATCAGTGGTGAGAAGGCGGATATCAAACCCGGTAATGCTGTTCCCTTAAAATATATTCCTTTGGGATCATTAATTCACAATGTGGAATTGAAAGTCGGTCGCGGTGGACAGTTAATACGTTCTGCCGGAGCTTATGGTCAGTTAATGGCGAAAGAAGGCAGTTACGCTCAAGTAAGGCTTCCATCAGGTGAAGTTCGCAAAGTATTTATTGAGTGTATGGCCACTATCGGGCAAGTTGGTAATAACGAACATGAAAACATCAGTATTGGCAAAGCTGGCCGTAACCGATGGCTCGGTAAAAGGCCTCATGTTCGCGGCGTCGTGATGAATCCGGTTGACCATCCGATGGGTGGTGGCGAAGGTAAATCTTCCGGTGGTAGGCATCCCTGTACACCTTGGGGCATACCGACAAAAGGTCACAAGACGCGGAAAAATAAGAGAACCGATAAATATATTGTAAAGAGAAGGGATTAAGAAAACGTGGCACGTTCGGTCAAGAAAGGTCCATATATTGAAGAAAGGCTGCTGACAAGGGTCAGGAAAATGGAGACCGAAGGCAGCAAGAATGTAATTAAGACTTGGTCGCGGCGTTCAACAATAACACCGGAACTCATTGGTTACACGTTCGCCGTGCATAATGGGAAAAAATTCATTCCCGTGTATGTGACTGAGAATATGGTAGGGCATAAGCTCGGAGAGTTTGCGCCGACGAGGACTTTTTATTCGCATTCAGGTGACCGGAAAACAAAAGTCCGTACTACTACCACTACCACCACCACCACTACCACTACTACTTAGTTCTTTAAGCTATACTTGATAAGTTTGGAGTTGATTTAACATGGAAGCAAAAGCAGTTGCAAAATATATAAGGATGTCGCCGCAGAAAGTCAGATTGGTGGTTGATTTGGTAAGAGGAAAGAAGGTGCAGGAAGCTAATAAAATCCTTCTTTACACCAGAAAGTATGCGGCAGGTATTGTGGCTAAGGTTCTTAAATCGGCTCTGGCCAACGCTGCCCAAAATCCTAACATTGACGAAAATATTCTTTACGTTAAAGAAATCTTCGTGGATCAAGGACCGACATTAAAACGTTGGCGAGCAAGAGCTCAAGGAAAAGCGGCAGGAATCAAGAAAAGAACTACACATATTACAGTTGTTTTGGATGAAATGTAAGGAGGTACGATATTGGGTCAGAAGGTTAACCCTGTAGGATTACGATTAGGCTACATTAAAAAGTGGCAATCAGTATGGTTCGCCGATAAAAAATATAGCGAACTGTTGCATGAGGATGTACAAATTAGAAAATACCTCAAGAAAAAGCTTTATCATGCCGGTATTTCCAAAATTGAAATTGAACGAGCAGCTAATAAGGCTAAAGTAAATATTTACTCGGCTAGGCCCGGTGTGATTATAGGTAAAAAAGGCTCGGAAATCGAGAAGCTGAAAACCGATACGGAAAAATTTACTCAATCAGAAATTATAATAAATATTTTAGAAGTGCGTAAACCGGAAGTGGATGCCCAATTAGTTGCTGAAAATGTTGCCATGCAATTGGAAAGAAGAGTGGCCTTTCGTCGAGCGATGAAAAAATGTGTTGGCTATGCCCTGAAATTTGGAGCGAAGGGAATTAAGATTCAATGTTCCGGAAGACTCGGCGGTGCGGAAATGTCGCGATCCGAATGGTATAGGGAAGGTCGAGTGCCTCTGCACACTCTGCGTGCCGACATTGATTATGGTTTTATTGAAGCCCATACGGCATACGGGCTGATCGGGGTTAAAGTGTTAATTTTCCACGGAGAGGTATTACCGTCGAAGAACGAAAAACAATAAGTATCTTGCCGGATTATTTATCCGGCATATATCGAATAAGGAAAATAGTTGTAAGGACTAACCGGAGTTTTAGATTATGTTAATGCCGAAGAGGGTAAAATATAGAAAGATGCAAAAAGGCCGCATGGGAGGCAAGGCAACAAGGGGCAGTTCGATTGCTTTTGGCGATTACGGATTGCAAGCGGCAGAATGCGGTTGGATTACTTCCAGACAAATTGAAGCAGCACGTATAGCGATGACTCGTCATGTGAAACGCGGCGGTAAGATTTGGATCAGGGTTTATCCGCATAAGCCAGTTACCAAGAAGCCAGCCGAAACTCGTATGGGCAAAGGAAAAGGAGCTCCCGAAGGATGGGTAGCCGTAGTTAAACCCGGTTCTGTTCTCTATGAGATGGAAGGTGTAACCAGGGAAGTGGCTAAAGAAGCATTTCGCTTGGCAGCACATAAGTTGCCGATTGCCACCAAGTTTTTAGCGAGGGAGATATCTGATGAAATTTAAGGAAATCAGAGATCTGGGAATTGAAGAACTCAAACAAAAAAACAGTGAATTGGTAGAAGAACTTTTTCGGCTGCGAATTCGTCATGCATCAGACCAATTAGAATCGACAGCAATTCTCGGGAAAATCCGTAAGGACATTGCTCGCATCAAAACGGTACTGAAAACAAAGGAGGCTGCAAGTTAACATGGGTGAGCATGGGAATAAGCGCACGATTAAGGGCGTAGTAATAAGCGATAAGATAGATAAGACAATCGTAGTGAAAGCCGAACGTTTGGTAAAACATCCTGTTTTTCATAAGTATGTGCGCAAACACGTGAAATACAAGGCCCATGATGAGCAAAATCAGTGCAAGGTCGGTGATACTGTGCTGATTATTGAGGCGCGGCCGCTGAGCAAAGAAAAGCGATGGCGCATGCTGGAAATTATGGAGCGGGCAAAATAGGGAGCAATTCAGCAAGAGAGCTGATTTGATGGGGTTTTTTTATGATTCAGATGCAGACCATACTAAATGTTGCGGATAATTCCGGCGCCAAGAAGGTTGCTTGTATTAAAGTACTTGGTGGATCGAAGCGGCGTTATGCAAGCTTGGGTGATGTAATTGTGGTTTCGGTAAAAGAAGCAATTCCGAATTCCAAGGTAAAAAAAGGCGACGTGATGAAGGCAGTCATCGTGCGTACCATTAAGGAAGTAAAAAGGCCGGACGGTTCTTATCTGAAGTTTGATGACAATTCGGCGGTTTTAATTTCCAACCAAATGGAACCAGTTGGAACAAGAATTTTCGGGCCTGTTGCTCGTGAACTGAGAGCAAAACAGTTCATGAAGATTATATCTCTAGCGCCAGAGGTTTTGTAAAAATCAGACGAGGAAGAAAATGAGTTTAAATAAATTTAAAAAAGGCGATATGGTTAAGGTTCTTGCCGGTAAAGATAAAGGAAAAACGGGCAAGATACTGAAAGCTATTCCCGAGAAGAACAGAATAGTAATAGAAAAAGTTAATATGCTAAAGAAACATAAAAAACCGGATCAAAAAACCAAAGGCGGTGTAGTGGAAAAAGAGGGCTCAATTCATATTTCTAAAGTCGGCTTATTATGCAATAAATGCAACACAGCCGTTAGAGTAAGAAATAAGATGCTCGAAGATGGGAAGAAGGTACGCATTTGCAGTAAATGTAATGACGTAATCGGTGTAGGTTAAGGGAAAATGGCAAGATTAAAAAATTATTATTTAAAAAAAGTAGTTCCGGCTCTGATTGAAGAATTTAATTACAAAAATCCAATGCAAGTGCCCAAGATGGGAAAAATCGTGATTAATATGGGGCTTGGCGAAGCGATTCAAAACGTAAAAATTATTGATGGTGCCGTGCAAGAGCTGGCTATGATTACTGGACAAAAACCTGTAGTAACTAAAGCGAAGAAATCCATAGCGACCTTTAAATTAAGACAGGGAATGCCGATCGGCTGCTCGGTTACCTTAAGGAAAGAAATGATGTATGAGTTTTTTGACCGTTTGGTAAATGTTGCTTTACCCAAGGTAAGAGATTTCCGCGGTATATCCCCCAATGCGTTTGACGGCAGGGGAAATTTTTCCATAGGTTTGCAGGAACAAATAATATTCCCGGAAATTGAATACGATAAGGTGGAAAAGGTCAAAGGAATGAACATTACAATCGTGACTACGGCAAAAACTGATGAAGAAGCGAGAGTTTTATTGAAACTGATGGGTGTGCCTTTTAAGAATTAAAAGAGGAATCTCCGGAGGAATTTAGTGTGGCAAAGAAGTCATTAATTGCGAAAGCAAAAAGAAAAATGAAGTTTTCGGTAAGAGAATATAATCGCTGCCCGCTATGCGGCCGGCCGCGAGCGTATTATAGAAAATTTGACATGTGTAGAATTTGTTTGCGGAAACTTGCCTTGCAGGGAGAGCTTCCGGGCGTAATAAAATCGAGTTGGTAACTTTGAGTTAAGGAGAAAAAGCATGGGGATGACCGATCCTATTGCCGATATGCTTACGAGAATTAGAAATGCGAATAAGGCGCGGTTCAAGAGTGTCAATGTTTATGCATCTCAGATGAATATCAATATTGCCAAAGTATTGAAGAAGGCAGGATATATTAATAGCTACGATAATGTAAAAGATGAAAAGGGGCAGCAGATGTTAAAAATAATGCTGAAGTACCCCGATACCAAACGTGCCGTTATTACCGATATTAAAAGGGTGAGCAAACCGGGACGCAGGGTTTATGTGGCCTCCGATAGTATTCCTAAAGTTTTGAACGGTTTTGGCGTCTCTATTCTTTCAACTTCACACGGTGTGATTACAGATCAGGAAGCCAGGGAGTTGAATGTTGGCGGCGAAATTCTTTGTAAAGTTTGGTAATTTGAATAAATGATGTTAAGCGGGAGAGCTTGTTAATGTCTAGAATAGGTAAAAAGCCGATCACTTTTCCAAAAAATGTTAAAATCAGCCAAAAAAGTGGCGGTATTGTAAAAGTTGAAGGACCCAAGGGAGCATTATCGTCGAAATTACCCGAGGGGATAACTATGGCCATTGCTGACGGCAATTTGGTCATCGAAAGAAAATCGGATGAGCGACTTGCCCGGTCTTATCATGGTTTAGCCAGAACTATAATCGGAAACATGGTAAATGGCGTCAGCAATGGTTTTGAAAAACGATTGGAAATATCCGGGGTCGGTTATCGTGCCGAAGTAAGTGGAAACAGTATGAAGTTGCTTTTAGGGTTTTCCAGTCCGGTACAGTACAATATTCCCAAAGGAATAGAAGTTAAGGTGGATAAACAAATAAATATATTTGTTTCCGGTATTGATAAACAACTGGTTGGCCGCGTTGCAGCGGAAATCAGAGCGTTGAAAAAGCCAGAGCCTTACAAAGGCAAAGGTATTAAGTATGTTGGTGAGTACATCAAGCGCAAAGCCGGCAAGTCGGCCAGCGCCTGATCTAATTAAACATACGAAATTTTTATTTAGCCGTTAAGAGGTAGAAAATTGGCTTCCAAAAAGACATTAAAAATTAGATTAAAAAGAGAAAAAAGAGTAAGAGGCAAAATCATTGGAACTAAGGAAAGGCCTCGTCTTTCCATATTCCGGAGTGATAAACATATTTATGTGCAAGCCATTAATGATACTCAGTCGGCTACATTGGCAATAGCGTCAACTTTGTGCAAGGATTTATCTAAAAAAATCAAAGGAAAGAAAAAGGTAGATGCGGCGATGGAAGTAGGAAAATTAATTGCAGAGCGTCTACTGTCTATAGGAGTAAATAAAGTCGTTTTTGATAGAGGCAGGTTTCTCTATCATGGCCGCGTTAAAGCATTGGCCGATGCTGCGCGGGAAAATGGTCTTAAATTTTAATTTCAGCTTTTTACTATAATACTTATGATAAGGGAAGAATCGTTGGATAAAAAAGAAATGAAAGATGTGGAGCTCCTGGACCGGGTTATTACTATTAACCGGACGGCAAAAGTGGTCAAGGGGGGTAGGCGGTTTCGTTTTAGCGCCATCGTTGTCGTGGGCGACGGCAAGGGGATGGTTGGCGCTGGTTTGGGCAAAGCGCACGAAGTGCCGGAAGCTATCCGCAAGGGCATGGATATGGCAAAAAAAACCATGGTGAAAGTCGCCATTACGAATAGAACAATCCCTTACGAAGTGATAGGCAGTTATGGCGCGGGGAAGGTATTGTTAAAACCCGCATCGGAAGGAACAGGTCTTATTGCCGGAGGCGCCGTCAGAGCAGTATTGGAAGTTGCGGGCGTTAGCAATATTTTAACAAAATGCCTCGGTTCTCATAATCCGCACAATTTAGTCAAAGCCACTCTCGAGGGTCTTTGCCAGTTAAAAGACCCGGCGGATATTGCCGCACAGAGAGGGAAGTAATTTTGTTAATGACACTATTAATTACACTATTGAGGTAGCTTAAAGTGGGCAAAATGTTAAAAATTAAAATGGTGATGAGTGAAATCGGCCGTCCGGAAAAACAAAGGAAAGTACTGCGCGGCATGGGTTTGAAAAAATTAAATAACACTGTAATTTTAACCGACACTCCGCAGACACGCGGTATGATAAATAAAGTTTCCCATTTAGTTTCTGTAGAAGAGTCGAAGGAGTAGGTTATGAATTTGAGTTCGCTTAAGGTTCCGGCCGGTGCAACGAAAAAAAGAAAACGAGTTGGCCGCGGTGACGCTTCAGGGCAGGGTAAAACAGCCGGTAGGGGTGAAAAGGGTCAAAAGGCTCGTTCCGGCGGTAAGGTGCGCGCCGGTTTTGAAGGAGGGCAGATGCCGCTTTCCCGGAGATTGCCTAAGCGAGGTTTCCGCAATCCCTTCCGCGAAAGATTTATTGCGGTGAATCTAATAGATTTATGCCGTAAATTCAGTAAAGGTGCCATCATTGATAAAGAAGCTCTTTTGGCTAGTGGTATTGTGAAGAAAAAAGAAGATGGCATAAAAATTTTGGCTAAAGGCAATATTGATTTTCCCATTATTTTAAAAGTAGCCAAAGTTAGTCAGGCTGCAAGAGAAAAAATAACCGCCGCCGGCGGTTCCATAGAAGAGGTAATATAATTTGTTAGAAGGACTGGGAAGCGTATCCAAGATTCCGGAATTACAAAGAAGGATTTTATTTACGGTCCTTCTTTTAGCTGTTTACCGGATTGGCGTATATATTCCAACTCCGGGAATTGATAATGTAGCTCTGTTAGCTTATTTTGAACATGCAAAAGGTTCTTTATTCGGTCTGATGGACATGTTTGCAGGTGGCGCTTTTAGTAATTTCTCCATTTTCGCCCTGGGCATTATGCCCTATATCAGTTCTTCCATTATTCTACAGCTATTGACTGTTGCTGTACCTCATTTGGAGAGGCTTTCGAAGGAAGGTGAAACGGGGCGGCGTAAAATTACGCAATATACTCGTTACGGCACAGTTCTTTTGAGTACGATTCAGGGTTTTGGTATTGCTTATGGCTTGCAACAAATGGCCGGCCCTTCAGGCGCGCCGATTGTTTTACAGCCGGGGATGCCGTTTATCATCATGACGGTTCTCACCTTGACATCAGGAACAGCATTCATTATGTGGCTGGGTGAAACGATAACGGAAAAAGGTATAGGCAACGGCATATCTTTGATAATTTTTGCGGGCATTGTTTGTCGCATGCCGGCGGCCATTGGCAACACATACAGGCTGGTGACTGCAGGTGAATTAGGAATATTAGTAATGCTGTTGCTGACGATAATGATGATCTTAGTAGTGGGCGCGATAGTGTTTGTCGAAGGTGGACAGCGTCGTATTCCAGTGCAATACGCCAAAAGAATAGTGGGACGTAAAATGTATGGAGGCCAGACCACACATCTACCCCTGAAGGTAAATTCGGCAGGGGTCATTCCCCCGATTTTTGCTTCTTCGGTAATCATGTTTCCGGCAACAATCGCTAATTTTGCACACGAAGGTTGGATAAAGGATGTTGCCGGTTATCTAATTCCGGGCATGTTAGGTTATGAAGTATTATATGTGGCTTTTATTTTTTTCTTTTGCTTTTTTTATACGGCAGTTACCTTTAAGCCTGATGATGTGGCGGAAAATATGAAAAAGTTCGGCGGGTACGTTCCGGGAATTAGACCTGGTAAGAAAACAGCCGAATATATAGAAGATATTTTGGAAAAGCTTACTTTTAGCGGGGCTATTTACGTTTCCATAATCTGTGTATTGCCCAGTGTTTTAATTGGTCAATTTAATATACCTTTTTACTTTGGTGGTACTGCTCTTTTGATTGTTGTTGGCGTGGCTATGGATACGGCAAGCCAGATAGAGTCACATTTGCTGACTCGGCAATACGAAGGGTTTATGAAAAAGGGACATATTGCCCGCAGGAGATAAGGGAAGGTTTTTCCGAAGGGTTATTTAAGGCTAATGGTAATTCTGAAGCTTCCGGAGGAAATTGAAAAAGCAAGGGCAAGTAATCGCATCGTTGCTGAGGTTTTAAGTAAGCTCAGAGAAAAAGTTAAGCCCGGCGTAAGAACAAAGGACTTGGATAAATTTGCTGAGGAAATTGCCGCAAAAAGGGGAGCAAAGCCGGCTTTTAAAGGTTACAGAGGTTTTCCCCACGCTCTTTGCACTTCGATAAATGAAGTAGTTGTTCATGGAATGCCTTCCGAACGGGTATTGATAGAAGGCGATATTATCGGGCTTGATTTTGGTGTTTATTATCGAGGTTTTTTTGGCGATGCAACTATAACTTTACCGGTTGGTAAAGTAGCTGAGAAGGCGGCAAAGCTTATTGCGGTCACCGAACAAAGTTTATATAGAGGTATAGAACAAGCGAAAGAAGGTAACAGGCTGGGCGCTATTTCTGCCGCCGTGCAGGCAACAGTGGAGTCGGCTGGATTTTCTGTTGTTAGAGATTATGTTGGTCATGGGGTTGGTAAGAATCTGCACGAAGAACCTCAAATTCCCAATTTCGGGAAGAAAGACAGGGGAATTGAATTAAAAGACGGCATGATCCTGGCTATCGAGCCGATGGTAAACGAGAAAAACTACAGGGTAAAGGTCTTGCCGGACGGCTGGACTGTAGTTACCGAAGACGGAAGCTTATCAGCTCATTTTGAGCACTCGGTGGCAATTACCGATAACGGACCGGACATATTAAGTAAATTGAATTAATCATTCGATTGATTAAACAGGTAAAGCTTTTAAACTCGAAAATAGAAAAATAAATTATGGCTAAAGAGGAAGCAATTGAAGTTGAAGGTCGGGTGATTGAACCGTTACCGAATGCCATGTTTCGCGTAGAGCTGGAGAATGGGCATAAGGTATTAGCCCATATTTCCGGTAAGATGCGCATGCATTTCATCAAGATACTGCCTGGCGATAAAGTGACTGTTGAGCTTTCACCCTATGATTTAACCCGTGGCAGGATTACTTACAGGACGAAGTAAAAAATATTTTTTAGCGAAAATAGGGAGTAAAAAAGTGAAAGTCAGATCGTCTGTGAAAAAAATATGTGAGAAATGCAAGATCATCAAACGAAAAGGTGTTTTGCGGGTAATTTGCGAAAACCCTAAGCATAAGCAGCGTCAAGGC
>Ga0209777_10000859_pt1 | contig 47022 bp, 37 predicted proteins | sample FrelakmetHBP12HB_FD_187147 | JGI IMG/M metagenome (GOLD analysis project Ga0209777, IMG submission 187147) | Freshwater lake sediment microbial communities from the University of Notre Dame, USA, for methane emissions studies -HBP12 HB (SPAdes)... | ecosystem: Environmental > Aquatic >... | reverse complement strand
AGAACCCGCCGCAACCGTGGCGGCGGCCGTAAGGAAGCGTCTTCGTTTCATCATTCGCTTTTGGCTCCCGATCTCGGGTCATCGTACACCAAGGCGCCGGCTTTTGGTCTTCCGAAGTCCAGCTTTCTTCTTCGGAAGCCGTCTTCGGCTCCGCAAAGTGCCAATTTCGCCTCGGCGTTTGTCCTCGGAGAGGGCGCTCACAGAGACCCTCCGCCTTTGAGAGGGCGCAAGCGAGAGCGGCGGCGGAAGAAAGAAACTGTGGGGACCACTTTACATGGAAACGTTCCGTCTGTCCCCGAGTTTTCCCGAGTTTTCCCGAGTTTTCGAGTTTTCCCGAGTTTTCGAGTTTTCCCTACGTGGAAACGTTCCGTCTGTCCCCGAGTTTTCCCCAGGCGCTTACTGCATACAGCCCGCGGCCATTCCCGCTAGAATACAGAAATTGTGTCCGTTCCCGAGTCTGCGATCGACTTCCTGAAGCTGCACGTTGAGCGTGTGCGCCGGCAGCGGCCCGGGAAGCGGATCGTGTTCCCGGAGGGTGATGATCCGCGCGTCGTCGCCGCGGCCGGGCGGCTGGCGCGAGAGCGGCTGATCGAACCCATCCTCCTCGGTTCGAAGCCGGCGAGGGAGGCTGCCGGCCTGGAGCTCATCAATCCCGAATCCTCACCCCGTGCGAACAGCTATGCCGCACTGTATTTCGAGCGCAGGCGGGGGAGGGTCACGGAGGCGGAAGCCGCCCGGATCGCACGGCAGCCCCTCTACTTTGCCGCGCTCATGGTGGCTGCCGGAGATGCCGACGGCACGGTCGGCGGCGCCTCGAACACCACCGCGGAGACCGCCCGCGCAGCCCTGCAATGCATCGGCAGGATGCCGGGGGCCCGGACGATCTCGGGTTTCTTCATCCTCGCGCTGCCGAACCGCGCACAGGGCCACAACGGCGTGTTCGTGCTTGCCGACTGCGCGATTGTCGTCGAGCCCACATCTGAGCAACTGGCCGACATAGCAATCGCGACCGCTGCGAGCGCCGAGGCCCTCCTCGAAACAAAGCCGGTTGTTGCGCTGCTCTCGTTCTCCACCAAGGGCAGCGCCAGGCACAGGGAGGTTGACCGGGTGGTCCGCGCGACGGAGATCGTCCGTGCGCGTGCGCCCCACCTCGAGATCGACGGCGAATTGCAGGCGGATGCAGCCCTGGTGGCTTCCATCGGCCTCACCAAATCGCCCGGCTCCCCCGTCCCGGGCCGGGTCAACACGCTGATCTTTCCAAACCTGAGCTCGGCCAACATCGGCTATAAGCTTGCGGAGTGGCTGGGGGGAGGCGCGGCCATCGGGCCGCTGCTTCAGGGACTCGCGAGACCGGCCAACGACCTCTCGCGCGCCTGCACGGCCGACGAGGTCTACAGCGTGGCCATCATCACGGCATTGCAGGCGAACCAGGCCGCGGCAAGCGCACATGAAAGTTCTCGTTCTCAATAGCGGCAGCTCGTCGGTGAAGTACCAGCTCATCGAGACGAGTCTCGAGCTGATGGCCGAGGACCGGGATCGAACCCTGGCCCGAGGCGCGGTCGAGCGGATCGGAGAGGTGGTGCCCGACCATGCCGAGGCCATCCGGATCGCACTCGAATCGCTTGCGCGACAGCGCGCAATCCGGGACCTCGACGAGATCGACGCGGTCGGTCACCGGATGGTTCACGGAGCGGAGCACTTCGGGGAGCCGGTACTGATCGACGACGCAGTCGTCGCGCGTATCGAAGAATGCGCGAGCCTCGCGCCGTTGCACAATCCCCACAATCTGACGGCCTATTACGCGACACGCCGTCTGCTGCCGCGCGCCGCCCATGTCGCGGTGTTCGACACCGCGTTCCACAGGAGCCTTCCGCCGAAGGCATACACTTACGGGCTGCCGCACGACGTGTGCCGCCGGCACAGGCTGCGGCGGTACGGCTTTCACGGCACCTCGCACCGGTACGTCGCCGAGCGTTTCGCGAAGCTCCACGGCAAGCCCTTCAGTGAGTTCAAGCTCATCACGTGCCACCTCGGGAACGGCTGCTCGATGTGCGCCATCGACCGCGGCAAGTCCGTGGACACCACCATGGGGCTTACCCCGCTCGAGGGGCTGCTCATGGGGACACGGGCCGGCGACACGGATCCGGCGGCCGCGCTGCACATCATGAAATGGGAGCGGCTGAACGCCGAACAGATGGACTCGCTGCTGAACAACCAGAGCGGCCTGCTCGGGATCTCGGGGCTCTCGAACGACATGAGGACCCTGCTCGAGTGCCGCCGTCGCGGAGACGAGCGCGCCCGGCTGGCCGTTGACGTCTTCTGCTACCGGATCCGGAAGTACATCGGGGCGTACTTTGCCGCCCTGAACGGCGCCGACGCCGTCATCTTCACCGCGGGAATCGGCGAGAACGCGCCCGAAATCCGCGCCCTCGCCTGCGATTCGCTCGACGCGCTGGGCATACGAATCGACCCGTCACGGAACGAGTCCGCGATCGCCGCGGAGGCGGACATCTCCGCCGGCGGAGCTGCCACACGCGTCTGGGTGATTCCGACCAACGAGGAGCTGCTCATCTGCCGTGACGCGGTGAGGTGTATCGCCCAGGCGGGCGCCCCGCCTTCGATTGAAAGCGGTGGAGGGCCGCCGGGATAGCCGGATGCGCCGAGATGTCCTAACAGGAGAAGCCCGGGACAGTCCACCCAAACACCCGCTCGGGGCCGGTAGCCGGACCAACTGAGGAAAAGGTGACAGACGCATTTCTTTGAGACGATCGTGCGCTGCCGGGCCGGCGGGTGAATTGACGGCTCTGAGGTACGCCGCGGCGGGCCCGGGGCAGCAGTGGTACAACCAGACGAAAACGTTCAACGTGCGCGGGCAGTTGACGCGGATGACCGCCAACGGCGTGGCCGACCCCGGTTACACAACGCCGCAGACCGTTGATCTCCTACAACTTCTCGGTGGCGGCGAACGATGGCCGCATCGCCTCGCGCGAGAGGCCGGGACAGACACCAGCGTCCACGCGCTGCCGCTTGGGACGGGGGTGTCAGTCCCCGCTAATCCGGACCGTGGACCCGATGAACCCCCGGATCGCCTCGCGCGAGAGGCCGGGACAGACACCAGCGTCCAGGCGCTGCGCTCAGGATGCGGGTGTCAGTCCCTGCTACTTCGGCTTCTGCTCCCAGAATCCGCTGATGGCCTGAAGCGTTCGCTCCACGAGGATCTGTCCACCTTCCGGCCCGACCAGTCCGCTCTCTGCAACCGCGCTATACCCCCCGCCGGCTACCGCTTTCTCCGTGGGCAGGTAGCCGCCTTCGCCGCCGGCCAGTTGGATGAGGAAGGTCTGGAGAGCTTTGCTCCGGGTTTTCATCTGGATGCCGTAATCCAGGAAGAGCTCGAACGGGTTGGACGTGATCGCCACATCCCCGAGCCGGAGGACGTGGACTTCCACCGGCAAGATGGTGTGCCCGGACGGGTGCTCGTACCGGTCTACCACTTCCTGGTGCCAGCGCAGGCGGGCGAAGTCCTCACGGTCCCAACTGTCGCGGGGTTTCCCCGCGATCCGGTCCCGGACGGACCTCGCGGACCGGTACTCTTCCCCGGTGATCTTTCGGTATGGGAGGCCCAGCTCCTCGACGCGGTGCGCGAACGGTACCTGGGTCAAAACGTCATTCCGGACCGCCCCGTACGCGTACTCCACCGCATCCGCGATCCGAAGCGCTATGGCCCGGGTCTCGGAGATGTTGCCGCGCATCTTCCGCATCCGCGCCGCGGCCGCGCGCCGGATCTGCGGATGGGGCGACAGGTCCCCTGCCGCACCCGTCCACGCCAGCACATACAGGTCCTTCGACAGGCGCTCCCGGAGCACCGCCCGCACGTCGTGCCAGAGGTCCGAGGAAATGTAGCTCTCGCCCTCCACGACCTGCGAGGGGCAGGGCACATTGACCGCTACGCCCGCCAGCTTCTGCTCCCCATTCCAGAAGAACAGGGTTTCGACCGTGGAGTCCTCGTACCCTTCCACACGCCGGAATTCCGGGCCGTCGTTGCGGCCATACATCTCGGCATGGCCATCGGCATAGACCATCCTCCGGTTGAATCCCACGGTGGCATAGCCGAGTCCCCAGTTCACACCCCCCGGCCGGCGTTTCTGCCAGGCCTCCGTCACGGCCTCGGTGAGACGCTCGACAAGGAAGCCGACATACTCCGGGGGCTTCATCACGCCCGCTTCCGTCACCTCGTACCACTGCTCGCCGGTGACGGGGGCGGTGTGGGTGTGCGTGGCATTCAAGAGGAGCTTGCGCAGGTCAAAGCCATCCAGTTTACCCTTGAGCCGCTCCCGCAGCCGCGGCTGGAGCGTGTCGGTGATCCCCACGAGGTCGCAGGAGACCAGCATCGCCTGGTCCACGACGCGTTCGCCGTCGCGAACCTCGAGCGCCAGAGCTGTCGCCCAGAGCGGCGCTTCGACATGGGTGGAGATCCTCTTGTGGAACTGCCCGGAGAGCGCCACGGGCCGGTCAGGCGTGATCTCGCGGGCCGACCAGCCCACGTGGATACGGCCGGACGAGACGGGCGGACCGGCCTGAGCCGGCAAGAGAGGATTCGCGCCCGGCGGCGTGACGCCCTGCGCCAAGACGTGGCGTGGCACGATTTGAGAACCCGCCGCAACCGTGGCGGCGGCCGTAAGGAAGCGTCTTCGTTTCATCATTCGCTTTTGGCTCCCGATCTCGGGTCATCGTACACCAAGGCGCCGACGGTTTTCTCATTCCGACCCTGTTCCGCACAGATCACCGCCCGGGTATTTGGTGAGCGACGGTCAACGGCCGCAGCGCTGAAGGTGCGATTCAGGCTATGCTCTTCGGTGCGGGATGACAGGATTGGGCCGTGGTTGGTCGTCGATAAGATGCGTCCCGTTTCTGCCCGCAGGCCACGACAAGAGCGAACCAAGCTGTGACCAAGACTCTCACTTGGTCGAGTTCTGCGACATGCCTATCATCAGGAACCTTTCCCTCACCATAGGGCAGCTGCTGCGCTGCGCCCTGCTGATAGCGGCTTGTGCGGCCGCACAGGCAGAGACGCGACATTTCACCTTACTCGTTCCAGATACGACTTGGGCGGGGGCCGCGAGGCCGCCCGCCCCTGCCGATATCAATGTTACAGTCGGGTCGAAACGCTATGTCATCGACTCCATCGAACGCTTCAGTCCTGACGGCGCCTCGCCGCCGATTGTAGTTCTCGACCTGGGGCTATCCGCACCTGCAAGTGGGGACTGCATGCTCGCGGAGTTGATGGCGGTTTTATCGCATCCCCATTTCCACGGGCCAATCAGAGTGTTTGTGACTGAAGGGCATCCCGATGCGATATTGCGAGCGGACTTCGGCTGGCAGGGCCCAAACTGGCAGGGAGCGCAAACAGCCATTCTGCGTCCCGGGCGCTCACTTGAGGCGGAGGTCCGCGCGTGTGCCGAAGCGCGGACTCCAGAGCGGCGGTCGACGGTCGATAAGCTCGGGAACTACTTGAACGTCTATCGCCTCTTCCACTGGCTCGCGAACACATTCCCGCAGTCAGAGTCACCGGTCCGGGTTTTCTGGGTTGGCGACGCCTTCGAGTGGTTTAAGATCCCTGGCGAAGAACTCGGGGGCCAATACAATCCCAACACAGCCTCTTCTGCGGCCGAAGGAATTAGTAGAGCCGACGTTACTGTTAGCCCAATTCTGATGCCGGACCGGCGAACTGGTCAGCCGCGTCAGCAGTCCCGCGCCGCTTTGAGGAAAGCCGAGTATTTTGCCGACTGGATGGGCGGTGCACTGACCAGCGTTCAAGGCCCGGTCGGGCAATCGTTGGGTGACGCCATAGCCGCCAGCGAGCGTGGGTACCTTCTGCGATTGAGCGGCCCACCTGCCGGCCGCAAGCTGAGCGGCCGGCCTCCTATATTGAAGGTCAGCGATCGTTCTGGACGAGTGTTGTTCCAGCGACCCTTTGTCGTAGTTGAAGACAACAAGTATACCGAGGTGGAAAAGCCCCAGCAATTGTACGTGGGAGCCAGCCATCTGCAGAAGATCCTGAGTGTGACTGCGCCGGCTGACGGTTCTGCGGCACTTAGGATGCGGGTGGAGGTTCCGCAGTCTCTCTGCAGCACAAAGACGACGACACTGGACTTCATTTTGAGGCCGGCCAGAATCCCCGAAGTGTCATCTTACAACGGTCTTGCGCTCTATGCCGCACGTCTCGGTCCTCGGCCACCTTCCCGGCCACCTTCCACACAGCCAACCTTGACATCACGGACTGCGGTCGACGTCGTCTGCGGGACAGGGCCTCCTTACGTGGAGATCCCTTTGTCCCCGGAGATAGTGCCAGGCGAGGGCTATAACCTTGTTTTGCATGAGTCAAGGACCGACTGGATTGGGGTGCTCGAGTTCGAGCGTCAGAAGCGATGATGGGGAAACGATCAAGATCGAGAAACCCGGGAGAAACCCGGGACAGCACACCCAAACACACGCTCGGCGTCGGTAGCAAAACGGGTCAGCCTGAACTAAGTGATTTACCCGAGAGCCCAGGATGACGCTGCCACTATTGGACGGCGCAGAAGCAAAACGGGTCAGCCTGAACTAAGTGATTTACTCGAGAGCCCAGGATGACGCTGCCACTATTGGACGGCGCAGGAAGGAATCCGCCGCCACCCCGGCCGCGACCGTCGCAGATCAACCGGCGCTGTTTGGACAGCGGGCATGACGACTGGAAAAATCGCGCAGTTCAGACTGACCTGTTTTTCCCGGGGCGGACGGATCAGTCCAATGCGCAGTGGGTGAGCATCGTGGTCTACGACGGGACGAACGGGCCGGCGGGCCTGCTCATGCCGCGCGCTGACGCTCCAGGAGCAGCGCGCCGTTTTCGCGGAAATCGTCGAGCGACGGGAACTGCTTGTCGGCCGCGCTCGTGATGCGGGTGCGATCTTTCCTGGTCAGCCCGCCCTCGAAATCCTGGTGGACCATCACGCTGTTGAACGGCAGCCGCCGGCGTTGGAACTCCAGGCACGAAATCGTCGACAGACGGGCCTTATCGTTGTCCTTCACGCCGAACAGATAGAGCGGGCGCGGACCGGCGTCGAACTGGTAGTCGACCTCGTACTCGTCACGGTCGGGAATGGGCAGCACGCGGGCGCGCGGGTTGAATTCCCCGAGGCGCTCCTCGATGAGCTCGGCCAGTTGCTCGTAAAACAGGCTCTGTATCACCTCGCGCTTGAAAAACTGCATGCTGGAGACCTTGGCCACCGTCTGCGCGAATTGCAGAATCGCCGGATAGAGGCGCTCGGGTTCCGCCTCGATGTAAAGCCGCCCGTCCTGCTCCGAGATCCGGTTTTCGGCCAGGATGCGGTTGAAGATCCGCTGCTTGTTCTCCGTGTCCAGGTCGTAGTTGCAGGTGAGCCGCATCAACGTCATGCCGTGATCGCTGACCCGCACCCGGTTCGACCCGTTCCGCGGCTCGTCGATGAAGATGTCCACCATGTCGCCGTCTTCGTGAAACAGCGGGGCGAGCACCTGGATGACGCCCGGCCGGCGCTCCCGGAACGCCACGTGACCGTTGAATTGCTGTTTCAATGACTCCATTCCCGGCAGGTCCTCACTGCGCCGCATGAAGACGCGGAACTCGAGCTTCCCGTCGGCCGATTTGAGCCGCATGTCGTTGCGGAAGTGCCCGCGATCCAGCTTCAACTCGCGCTTCGGCGGATCGGACACCACCTTGGCGCAACCGATCAGGCTTTCGATCTAATCTTGGGTGTAGCGGCGCGGCTCGCTTGGCATAGTTCAGAGTTCTCCTCGGAAGTTCAAGTGGCGCGATGCCGATCCGTTCATTCCGTGCCGCCGGGCACATCCCCGCTTTCGGGCTCATCCCTCCGCACGGCGTCGAGGACGCCGTTGATGAACGGGATGGATTCGTCACCGGAATAGCGGCGCGCCAGCTCGAGGGCCTCGTTGATCACGACGGCGGCCGGAGAGAGGCCTGAGCTCATCTCGTAGATCGCCAGCCGGAGAATGTTGCGGTCCACGGCCGGCATGCGCTCCACGCGCCAGTGCTCGGAGTGTGCCGCGATGCGGCTGTCGATTTCCGCCGTGCGCGCCACGGTCCCCTTCACCAGCTCCTCCATGAAATGGTCCTGGCCGGGCCGCTCCTCGCTCTCTTCCGAATACAGCGAATCGTAGTACGCCTCAATGGCGCGCTCGGTGGAGTGCCGCCCGAGATCCATCTGGAAGAGGACCTGCAGCGCCCGCTGGCGCGACCTGTGGCGCGACGGCATGATCAGGAACCGGACCGCAGCCGCCGCATCAGGTTCCCCATCTCCACGGCGGACATCGCCGCGTCAAAGCCTTTGTTGCCGCCCTTGGCGCCCGCACGGTCGATGGCCTGCTCGAGCGTGTCGGTCGTGAGCACGCCGAACGAAATGGGAACGCCGGTCGAGAGCGATGCATGCGCCAGGCCCTTTGCGGCCTCCGCGGCGATGTACTCGTGGTGCGGCGTATCGCCGCGAACCACCGCGCTCAGACAGATGATGGCGTCGTGCCGCTTCTGGTTCGCCAGCTCGCACGCCACAACGGGAAGCTCCCACGAGCCCGGAACCCTGATGATCTCGGGGGCCCCTTCGAGGCCGGTGCGCGCCAGGGCGTCGAGCGCCCCGGAGAGCAGGCGCTCCGTGATGATGCTGTTGAACCGGCTCACGATGATCGCGAACTTCAGGCCGGCAGCGTTGAGGTTGCCTTCGATAACAGGGTGGTTCATTTCTACTTTCCTTTGAAAACCGGCTTGCGTTTTTCGAGGAAGGCGCGCGTGCCTTCGATTGCGTCCTCCGTGGCGGCGAGGGCGGCAAAACCCGCGGCTTCGAGCTCCAACCCGGCTTCGAGGCCGCTCTCGATCCCCGCGTCAACCGCTTCGAGAATGGCCGCCGCGGCCAGCGGCGCGTGGGCAGTCATCCTGCGCAGCAACTCGCGGGAGAAGGCCGCAAGCTCCTCCTGCGGAACAACGTGGTTCACGAGTCCGGACTGGAGCGCTTCCTGGGCCGTCACCGGCTCACCCGTGAGCAGCATCTCGAGCGCGCGGCCCCGTCCCACGAGCCGCGCCAGCCGCTGCGTGCCGCCGTAGCCGGGCATAATCCCGAGCCTGATCTCCGGCAGCCCGAGGCGCGCATTCGCCGAGGCGACGCGCACCGTGCAGGCGAGCGCCAGCTCCATCCCGCCGCCGAGCGCGTATCCGTTGATTGCGGCGACGGACGGTTTCCCGAGCTCCTCCAGTTGCCTGAAGATCCCCTGGCCGCGGAGCGACATCTCTTCGGCCGCCCGCGAGCTTCCCACCGCCAGCTCCGCGACGTCCGCCCCGGCCACGAACGCCTTCTCCCCGGCGCCGGTGATGAGCAGACCCTTCACCGCGCGATCGCCCGCCACCTGGCGGAACGCCTGGTCCAGCTCACCCAGAAGGGCGCCGTTGAGGGCGTTGAGCTTCTCGGGGCGGTTGATCGTGACGCTCGCGATGCCGTCCTCTGATGCCTCAAAAACAATGAGGTTGAAGGACATATGGGATACTAGGTGTTCAGAGCATCATCATACCGCATGGATCCCCGGCTCATACGGAACTTCTCGATCATCGCGCATATCGACCACGGGAAGTCCACGCTCGCCGACCGCCTGCTCGAGATCACCGGGGCTCTCTCCCAGCGGGAAATGATGGAGCAGGTTCTCGATACGATGGACCTGGAGCGCGAGCGTGGCATCACCATCAAGGCCCACGCCGTCCGCCTCTTGTACCAGGCCGACGACGGGGCAACCTACCAGCTCAACCTGATCGACACGCCCGGCCACGTGGATTTCAGCTACGAGGTTTCCCGCAGCCTGCAGGCCTGCGAAGGCGCGCTGCTCGTGGTAGACGCATCGCAGGGCGTCGAGGCGCAGACTCTTGCCAACACGTACCTCGCGCTCAGCCACAACCTCGAGCTCATTCCGGTCATCAACAAAATCGACCTTCCCGTCGCCGAACCCGACCGCGTCAAGGAGCAGATCGAGCAGTTGATCGGCCTTGATTCCTCGGGCGCTCTGCTGGTGAGCGCCAAGAGCGGGCTGGGCGTGCACGAGGTGCTCGAGGCGATTGTCCACCTGGTCCCGCAGCCCCGCGGGAATCCCGACGCGCCGCTCCGCGCGCTCATTTTCGATTCCTGGTTCGACCCCTATCGCGGCGTCATCACGCTGCTGCGCGTGATCGACGGCAGGCTGCGCATCGGCCAGAAACTCCGGCTGTGGTCGAACGGCAAGACCTTCGACGTGGAGGGCCTCGGGTATCAGTCGCCCAAGCCCGTCGCGTGCCAGGAACTTTCCGCCGGCGAAGTCGGCTTCCTGTTCGCGAACATCAAGACCGTCTCCGACGCGCAGATCGGCGACACCGTCACCGACCACGCCGAGCCCGCCGCGGAGCCCCTGCCGGGCTTTCAGGAAGTGAAGCCCATGGTCTTTGCGGGGCTCTACCCGGTTGAGTCGCACGAGCACGGCGTGCTTCGCGACGCGCTCGAGAAACTGCGGCTCAACGACAGCGCGCTCAACTGGGAGCCCGAGCACTCCGCGGCTCTCGGCTTCGGCTTCCGCGCGGGCTTCCTCGGGTTGCTCCACATGGACATCGTCCAGGAGCGCCTCGAGCGCGAGTTCGATATCAACCTCATCACCACAGCGCCCGGCGTGCGCTATCGCGTCCGCACGCGCGACGGCGAGGTGATCGAGGTGGACAACCCCACCAAGTGGCCCGATCCAGCCGAGATCGAGGAAATCGAGGAGCCCATCATCGAGGCCACCGTCATCACGCGTGAGGAGTCCATCGGCGAGATCCTCAAGCTCCTCGAAGAGAAGCGGGGCGAGCAGAAGAAGTTCGACTACATCGGCACGGGCCGCGTGCTGCTGGTCTACGAGCTGCCGCTGAACGAGATCGTCATGGATTTCTACGACCGGCTCAAGACCGTGTCCCGCGGCTACGCGTCCCTCGATTACCACCTTGCCGGTTATCGCGCGGCGCCCATGGTGCGGCTCGACGTGCTGGTGGCGGGCGATCCTGTGGACGCGCTCTCGATCATCGTCCACAAGGACTTCGCCTTCGACCGCGGCAAGGCCCTCATCGGGCGATTGCGAAAGCTGATACCCCGGCAGATGTTTGAGGTAGCGCTGCAGGCAGCCATCGGGAACCGCATCGTCGCGCGCGAGACCATCTCGGCCATGCGCAAGAACGTCCTCGCCAAGTGCTACGGCGGCGACATCACGCGCAAGCGCAAGCTGCTCGAGAAGCAGAAAGAGGGCAAAAAGCGGATGAAGCGCGTGGGCAAGGTGGAGATCCCGCAGGAAGCGTTTCTCGCGGTGCTGAAGGTGACGCCGGACGACGAGTAGGGGATGCGGGGACAGCCTGATCTGTCCACGGAGGGACAGATCTGAGCTGTCCCCAGCGGCCTCAGCCGCCGTATTCCCTGGGTGATTCCGCAATGGTGAGCGGTTTCACCGGCTCCGGCACGCACTCCGCCTCCACCACCTCTATGAACAGGATGGCGTGGCCAAACGCGAGATGGAACGGTAGCAGGCTCAGGCGGTTACGGACAGTGAGGCCAGGTCGGATCCAGGCGCGGAGTGGTGTCTCGGGGACGGCTGCGCGCACGCAAGCGTGAGAATCCTCTGCACCTCGCACGTGTCGAAGGGCTGGGCGAGCACGTCGTAAGCGCCCAAATTGAGCGCTTCGGCCCAGAACCTGTCATCGGCAGCGACGTCGGTCACTACCGTTGCGTTTGCGGTGCCGAAATGCTCCGACAGAGCCAGGATGTCCTTCCAGGTCCCGTCTGAAAGATCGGCTGCGGTAAGGACGGCGCCGTACCGCCTTCGCCGCAGACGGGCGCGTGCTGCGCTCACGGTTGTGGCGTGCTCGAAACCGAGGCCGGCGGCCTCGAGCATTCGCGAAATCACCTCGGCATCCTCACGATGCGGGGAAACGAAGAGGATACAGCGATCCATGAGTACCAGCCCCCGGCTGGCAATTCAAAGGGTAGACCGGAGAACCTCATGCGGCAATCAGTTTAATGCCTGAGATTGCAGCAGGACGAGATCCCTTTCCTAAGGTTAAGCCCCACAGTCGTGTGGTGCTGAGTACTAAGGCGTTGGGCGCTGCGGCCGGGGAGGTCGCCTCCGACGGCTAAGGATGCAGGCTAGTGCCCTCTCTCCGGCTTCATCACGGCGATGTAGCCCAGGTTCCGGTACAACTGCCGGTAGTCCAGCCCGCAGCCGATGACGAACCGGTCGGGGATCTCGAAACACCGGAACTCGACGGGAATCTGGACGATCCGGCGCGACGTGCGGTCGAGCAGGGTGCAGACCGCCAGCGAGTTGGGCCCGCGCGCCGCGAGTGTCTGCAGAAGATACCGCGCCGTGAACCCCGTATCCACGATGTCCTCGACCAGCAGAACGTCTTCGCCTTCGATGGATTCGTCGAGGTCCTTGGCGATCCGCACGAGGCCCGGCGCGGTGGCCTTATTGGAGAAGCTCGAAATGGATAAGAAATCCACCTTCACCGGGATGGCAATGGCACGAGCCAGCGCGGTCAGGAAGAACACCGAGCCCTTCAGGACACCGACGAGTTTCAGCTCGCGGCCCCGGTACCGCTCCGAAATCTCGGCGCCCACCTCGGCGATGCGCTGGGCCACCTGCTCTTCGGTGTAGAGAATTCGCTCGATCTCGGGCGCCGCTGTCTTCTGGTTCACGGAAGCTGCCGGTGACGGCCGATCTGCGCGGTTTCGCCGGAAAGGCGTTCCGCCAGGCCGTACTTGAAAATCAGGTTCTCGAAATCCTTCTGGTAAAACACCTGGATATTGACGTCCGGGTAGATCGCGCGCAGCAGGCGGACCTTGCGGTTCTTCTTCGTGACGAGCGACTGCTTCATCGTCGTGAGCTCGACGTAAAGATCGAACTCCGGCAGGTAAAAGTCCGGGGTAAATGCCTCGAGCACCCTCCCGTCTTTGTCCCATTGAATCGGAAAGCTGCGCGGTTCGTAATCCCATGCGACACGGTAGAAGTCCAGCAGGTTCGCGAAGACCTCCTCGCTCGGGTGCACGAAACCCCTGTCCTTCAGGCGGGCGTGGCCGGGCACCTGAATGCCGTAGCGCGAGAGCTTCAGCCGCACTTGAAATTGCAGGTGCGCCTCCGCGGGTGTTGAGAGGAGTCCGATTTCCGCGAGTCCGCGCCGCATCACCGCACTCTGCACCAGTTCGGCCACTCCCTCAGGTTCGAGCAGCTCCGTGTTGCAGACCAGATCGAAGAGTTGCGGCGGGGAGGAGGATCGTCCAAACCGCTCTTTGCGGATCGCGCGCTGCTCCGCATCCAGCTTGCGCACCAGCGCGCGCGCCGCGGCCCGGTCGATGCGGTGTTCGAGCATCAACGTTCCGATTCGCCGTGATTCGGGGGCCACGACGCAGATCCGGAGCAGTCCGGAAAACTCCTTGAACAACAACTCGGCGCCTTCGCACGCGAGCACCAAATGATGTTCGGTGGCCAGCCGCGCAATCACTGAGACCGCCGCGGGCGCGAAGGCATTCTCCGGCACTTCCACTCCCTCGCCGAATGCATCTCCGAACAACGCGCGCAGGCGGCTCTCGGTGACCAGCTCGAAACGGAGAATCCGGGCGAGGGACCGCGCGACATCCTCGTGGCGGCAGCCGGGCTGCCCGGATATCGTGATCAGCGCCATCGAGCGCCCCGCAGGCGCACAACAAGGGCAGACATTTCTCCAAGCACATGATAGCGCACGGACCGGGATCGCCATCCGCAAATCAGGCACCGTCTAAACACACCCCACCCATCGCTTAGCCGGGCCAAAGGCAGGTGGGAACGTCGCTTCGTTGACCGCCTCGCTCACTTCCTGATCTCAGAATCCGCTGACGCGTTCAAGTTCTTACCTCCTCTTTCCGCCTTCCACAAGTGGGGAGAAACAATGAAGACCGCAGCGATGATGACGATGGCGGCGATGCTGGGAAGCGTTGCCTGGGCGGCTGCCAAATCTGACGACCAGAAGGTTGTGGCTTGTTTCGAAGTGAGTGGAGGTGACGCCATGGAGGTGGCCGTGGCCAAGATGACTGCCTCCGCGCTGTTCCAGTCGGCGGGCGTGAAACTGGAGTGGCATACGGACCGGCGTTCCTGCAAGGGGCAGCGTGATCAAGTGATCCTGGTCAGCCTGTCGATGGCCACCCCCCTGGATCTCCATCCCGGCGCTCTGGCTTATGTTCTCCCATACGAGGGAGTGCACATCCAGGTGTTCTACGACCGGATCGCCAATCGAGCGGGTGATCTGCGGCCGAACCTGTTGGCGTATGCTGTCGTTCATGAGATCACACATATTCTTCAGGCCATCGACAGGCATTCCGATAGCGGGATCATGAAGGCGCACTGGGACTCCCCCGAGCATGAGCTGATGATGGGGAGTCGCCTCCGGTTTGCCGACGAGGACATAGTACTGATTCAAAATGGTTTGGCGGCGCGCGCGGCCCGCCGCGCGCCCGGCACGCTGGTTGGCAGTGTCCTCAATGTGCGCCCTCAGGATCAGGACACTACCCGCTGGTCGCTGCCCATCCACATGACAACTGAGGACCGGTTAGAAGACAGAGCGCGGGCTACCTACCAGTGGGTGAGCGACCCGTCGGGGCGGCTGTAGATCTGACGGCGCACCGGCTGGGTCACCTCTCCGATCTGGGTGAGGGGGCTGGTGTCCAGGGTGACGCCGAGACCCGGGCGCTCGTTGGGGTAGAGCTTGCCGGCCTTGAAATCCGTGTACTCGGGAAGATAGGGGATCTTGCGGTCGCCGTAGTTGTATTCGAACAGCACTGTGCCGGGGAAGGTGACCAGGCAGTTCACGAGGGCGGCGGTGGCGACGGGTCCGGTGAAGTGGGGGACGATGCCTACGGCGTGCGTTTCGCACATGGCCATGATCTTGAGCATCTCGGTGATGCCACCGACGTTGGGCAGGGTGCAGCGATTGAAGTCGATGTCGTGGTTCTCGACGAGCTTGTTGAAGTCCCAGCGCCAACCCCACTCCTCGCCCGCCGCGATGGGCACGGAGGTCATCTGGCGGAGCTTCGGGAGGTCTTCCATGAAATGCTCGTCGCGAACGGGATCTTCCACCAGGTAGGGCGCGTACTCCTCAATCAGCCGGCAGCCGCGGAGGGCGTCGGCGTACTCGAAGCGCTGGTGGAAGTCGATGCTCCAGTCTCCGGAGGAGCCGAGGGCCTCGCGAAGCTCTTTGGCCTCCCTGGCGACCTGAAGGAGGCGGGCCCGGACATCCCAGGCGCCGGCGCCGGAATCGGCCGCGCCTATTCGATAGACCTTGTAGCCCGCGTCCAGGGTCGCCTTCACGCGGTCCTTCAGCGTGGGCTGCGCGCCGCCGGGAGCAGTTGGCGGGCGAACATTGCCGGTGTTGTAACACTCGCAGAAGCTGCGCACGGCCCCGCCCAGTATCTGGTGGATGGGCAGGCCGAGGGCCTTACCTTTGATGTCCCAAAGCGCCAGGTCAAGGGCGCCCATTGCATGCTGCTTCTCCCGGCCCGGAGGGTAGAACCACGCCATGTACTCTTCCTGCCAGATGGCTTCGATCTTGAACGGGTCCTTGCCGATGAGGGAGCCGGCGCACTGCTCCAGGGTGTCCTTGGAGCCGCCCTCGCCGACACCCGTGATGCCGGCTTCGGTCTCCACCGTCACGAGCATGTTGCTTTGGTTGAAGATCAGATTGAGATCGGGCGGTCTGTAAATGCGGACCCGCGTAATCCTGCTTTTCGGCAGGGCGGCTTCAGCGAGCCGTGGGAGGGCTCCGCAGGCGGCCGCGAGCGACTTCAGAAACGATCTTCGCTGCATAGGCGAATCCTCCGGTGGCGACGAGCTGAAGGTTCAGACTCAGGATACTCCGTTTGGCGCGACCCCATTTGCCAGTCCAGTGCGGCGCAAATAACGCGTGGTTTGCCGGTTTGTGTGGGGCGGCTCCCCTGAGCCGCAACCCGACCCCCTGGTCGGGTTTGGCCGGGTCAGGGGACCCGGCGCGGTCCAGGGGGACCGCCCCACTTAAGACCCATGATTAACGCCGCAGTGCACCAGCGACATTGTCAGTCGATCACCTGTCGCGTGCACGATCCCGGACTCGGTGAGTTCTTCGAGTAGTAGCGCCAGGAGCCATGGCCCGGTTAACGGATCTCGATCTTGTGTGCACGGCCGTCGTCGTCAATTTGGATCGAGACGGCCGGTCCGGACCTCCACCAACCGCGTCCGGCGTCTGCTGCCTTTCGGAGCGGCAGAGCCGCGCCATCGACCAGCACCGATGCCATGGCGGCACGCACGGACTTCACAATGAAAATCAGCGGGTGCGCTTTCGCCTGGTATGTTCCTTGCGGAGCGCTGATCTCGATCTCTGATGCCGACGGCATGCTTTGATAACTCACGGCCGTCCGGCGGAACCCGCCATGGAGATACGCGTGGCTGACGCCATCGTCCTCATACAGCGACAGGCGCGCCTGACCCTTCGCATCGGGATAGATTGTGAAGCTCAGTGCGCCGGTCTTCTCGCCGACGTAGTTCATCTCCGGTCCCATCGGGATGATGGAGCCGCCGCGCACAAAGAGCGGAACGGTATCGAGTGGAGCCTCGGCCTGAACGTCCCCGCCGTGAAAGAGCTTGCCGGTCCAGAAGTCGTACCAGGTTCCTTCAGGCAGGTATACCCGGCGGCTGCTCAGCGCCGGCCGTAAGATCGGTGCGGCGAGAAGTTCCGTTCCCACCATGAATTCGTCGTCGATGGCGAGCGTGTTGTAGTCATTCTGATAATTGAGAAGCAGCGGGCGGAAGAGCGGTACGCCGGTCCGGTGCGCCTCTTCCAGCGCCGTGTAGAGGAACGGCAGCAGACGGTAGCGCAGCTTCAGATACTTGCGGATGATTCCTTCGTAGTAACTGCCGAAACGCCACGGTTCGTGGTCGTAGCCGGTGATCTCTGCATGGTTGCGGCAGAACGGCGTGAGGAAGCCGACCTCGTACCAGCGCGTCATCAATTCGGGATCCGCACGGCCCATGAATCCGCCAACGTCCGCGCCGATGAAGGGCTCGCCGGAAAGCCCGAGCGTTTCAAACATCGGAATGCTGAGAGCCAGCGCATCCCATGTCGTCGTGTTGTCCCCGGTCCACATGGTGGAGTAGCGCTGAATCCCGGCGTAACCGGCGCGGGTGATGATGTACGGCCGCTCGTCCGGCCGTAAGCGAAGGAGCCCTTCGTAAGTGGCGCGAGCCATGTTGAGTGCAAATACGTTCCGGTTCTCTCGGTAGGTCGAGTGCGTACCGCCGTCAAAAGTGACAACATCCATTTGCGTTTTGCCGGTTTGATCGACGAAATCAGACGGCTCATTCATGTCGCACCAGATGCCCGCGACGCCGTGATCGGTGTAAGCGCGGAACATGCCGCCCCACCAACGCGCGGCGGCGTCGAGCGTGTAGTCCACATAAACGGCATCACCGGGCCACACTTTCCCGACCCATAAGTCGCCGCTCTTACGCTTCAGAAAGTAGTCTCCGGCAATGCCCTGGTTGAACACGTAGTAGGACTTGTCCTGAGGAGCCAGTTCCGGTTTCGTCGCGGATTGCGTCTCACTGTGCGCGACCGGCGGCTGGTATTTCACACCGGGATCGACGATCACTACAACCTTCACGCCCTGTTTTCGCAGCTTGTCCGTGAACGCCGAAGGGTCCGGGAAGCGCTGCGGGTCCCAGGTGAAAACGCGATACCCGCTCATATAGTGAATGTCCAGATGAAGAGCATCGAGCGGCAGGTCATCCGCCCGATACTTCGCGACAACCTGCTCGGCCACGCTATCGGGGAAATAGCTCCAGCGGCTCTGCTGGTTGCCCAGCGCCCACATGGGCGGCATCTGCAGATGGCCAGTCAGATCGGAATAGCGGCCAAGGAGTTTCTTGATCGATGGACCCCAAAAGAAGTAGTAGTTCATCTCGCCGGCGTCAGCGGAGAACACGGTGTATCCCTGCAAATTAGCGCCGAAATCGAAACTGGTACGGGAACTGTTGTCGAAGAAAATGCCGTATGCCTCTCCGTCCTGCCATCCGATGTAGAACGGGATGCTCTGGTAGATCGGATCGGTTCCTTCGTGATAAGCCGGCGTGTCGGAGTTCCACATCGTGAATTGGCCGCGGCGCTTGTCCAGACGCGCGGCCTTCTCTCCGAGACCATAGAAGTGCTCTTCGAGGCCCAGTCGCTTCGCCGCGGCGACCGTGCCGGAAGACGGGTCATGCATCATCGGCACTCCGTCGGCGTTGATGGCGCGGTGTGTCCTGGCGTCGCGAAATTCGACCAGCAGTGGGGTGCGGTGGATCCCGACCTCCAATTCCTCGGTCAAAATCACAATCTCTCCGCCAGTTTCCTTGACGCTCCACTTCGGGGTGTCCCAGGACGTCTTTGCGATCGCCCATGAGTGATCGCGGTCCGGTATCGCATTTCCGAACGAAGCACGAACCCGCACGAGATCGGCAGCGAGTATTTGAAACCTGACCTGCGAATGGTCGCTACACGTAACTACAATCCCATCGTGCTCGGTCGCATAACTTGCGACCGGCGCAATCGGAACAAGGCCTTCGACACTAATTCCGGCGGCGACGCAGGAAACGGCAAACAATAAGCCGGCGCAACGGCCAATTCGCTTCATCGATGGGCCGGCAAGACGATGGGTGCGGGATATCACGGCGACTATCCTACTACAGGATCTCCGGCCGCCACGAAAGTGGTGGCGCGGCACCTCGATGGAGCTGTCTCAGGAGAACACCGAAAGCGCCGAGACAAGACCACTGCCCACGCCCGCCGCGCCGTACGCTACCATGATTCCGACCATGTCTACAGCCATAGACCATCTGGAACCCAAGGCCGTCTGGAGACATTTCGCTGCTCTCGCGGCCATTCCCCGCGCCTCAGAAAAGGAAGCCGCAGCACGCAATTATGTGCTTGCTCTTGCCGGCCGTCTGGGCCTGGAATCCGTCGTGGACTCCGCCGGCAATGTGGTCATCCGCAAGCCCGCGCGCCCCGGACGCGAAGCCGCTGTACCGGCTGCCATACAGGGCCACCTGGACATGGTCTGCGAAAAGAACGAAGGCACGGTCCACGACTTCGATACCGACCCGATCCGCCCGGTGGTGGATGGCGATTGGCTAAGAGCGGAGGGCACCACGCTCGGCGCCGACAATGGGGTGGGTGTCGCTGCCGCGCTCGCCGTCATGGAAAGCGATACCGTCGCCCATGGCGCCCTGGAATTCGTGTTCACGATCGACGAAGAGAGCGGCCTCACCGGAGCGTCCAGATTTCCCGGCGGACTCCTCAAGTCCAAGTACTTCTTCAATCTCGATAACGAAGAGGAGTACACCCTTTGCATCGGCTGCGCCGGCGGCGTCAACTCCGTGGCCCGGCGCAAGATCGCGCGCCGCCCCGCGCCTTCCGGCGAAGAGTGGCGCATCAGGATTTCGGGCCTGGCAGGCGGCCACTCGGGCGTGGACATTCATCGAGGCCGCGGCAACGCAGTTCGCATCCTCGGCCAGGCGCTCCTGGCTCTGGTGGATCGTCTGCCCCTCGCTGTAGCCGACATCAAAGGCGGGAGCAAGCGCAACGCCATCCCGCGCGAAGCGTTCGCCATCGTCGTGCTCGATTCCGCCTACGCGCCGCAATTGAAGTCCATGCTGGCCGCTTACGAGGCCGAGGCGCAGTCCGCTTTCGGCTCCTTCGATCCCGGTCTCCGCATCACCGTCGAAAGCGCTGCGCGCCCGGAGCAGGTCATCGTCGATGCTGACGCCGCGCTGATCGCGGGCATCCTTGCCGGCCAGCATCACGGCGTTCTGGCCATGAGCCCCGACATCCCCGGCCTCGTGCAGACGTCCACAAATCTTGCCACTGTCGCCACCAGCCGGGACGAAGTCGAGATCGCCACCAGCCAGCGCAGTTCCATCGAGAGCAGCAAGCGCGCCGCTGCCCGCATGGTCGCCACGGTATTCCGCTTCGCCGGTTTTGAAGTGGAACAATCCGGCGACTACCCCGGTTGGAAACCCGAACCCACCAGCGACATCGTCCGCAAGGCCGAGGCCGTCCACCAGGAAGTCCTCGGTAAGAAGCCCGAACTTATCGCCATGCACGCCGGTCTCGAGTGCGGGGTCATCGGCGAGAAGCACCCTGGGATGCAAATGATCTCGTTTGGCCCGCACATCGTGGACGTACACAGCCCGAGCGAGCGGATCAAGATCTCGTCGGTCGGCCCCTTCTATAACTTGTTGACCGGGCTTCTGGAACGCCTGTAGCAAGGGCTTCGCCCTTACTTTCTGAGTTGCGAGCCCGTCAGGCTTGCGCTGCCGCTGATCGCAGTACCCTCGCCATTGCGCCGATGTGGTCGGGATTCGTTCCGCAGCAGCCTCCGATGATGTTGGCTCCGGCGGCAACCAGTTCCAGGACGTGTGACGCCATGTAGTCCGGCGTCTCCTTGAAGATCGTTTTGCCGTCCTCCACCACGGGCGCACCGGCATTGGCATGGATCAGGATGGGGACGTCCGGCACGGCGGCGCGCATCTGCTTCGTGATCTCGATCATGTTGGCGATGCCGTTGCCGCAGTTGGCGCCCACGATGTCCGCGCCGGCTTTCACGGCTTCGCGTGCCGCTCGGTCCGGCCGCACTCCCATCATCGTGCGGAAGCCTTTGATGCCGGGCTCGAACGTGAACGTGCAAATCACCGGCAGCCCGGTGTTCTCCTTCGCTGCCCGGATCGCCTGCACCGCCTCGGCGCAAGACGACATGGTCTCCACGCAGATAGCGTCGGCGCCGCCCGCGGCGAGAGCGACCACCTGCTCTTTGAAAGCCTCGTACAGTTGCTGCGCGTTCACGTCGCCGCCCTCGTCTTCGACCATGTGGCCGGTGGGTCCCACCGACGCCGCGACGTAGCCCCTTTGTCCGATCGCCGCCTTCGCGAGCGCCGCGGCTGCACGGTTGAACTCCGTCACCTTGTCCGTAAATCCGTACGGCCCGAGCTTGTATGCGGTGCCGCCGAACGAGTTGGTTTCCACGATGTCGGAACCGGCGGCCACGTAAGCGGCGGCGATGTCCTTCACCGCGTCGGGGTGAGAGACGCACCAGGACTCGGGACACTCACCGGCTGTCAGTCCCTTGGCGTAGAGGAAGGTTCCCATCGCGCCGTCCGAGATCAGTACTTCGCCGGCGGCAATTCTTTCCAGCAGAGGTTTCATCGTCAGTTTCTCCCCATATCTGCCAGTTCGCGCGCGACGGTCGGGAAACGGCTCCGATCCGTGTGCGGCAGGAACATGGCTTGAACGTAGCTATCCATGTAACCCGGGTCCGAACTCAGGTCCACGTAGGTGGTACGCGCAGCGATCCCGGCCAGCCTGGAGCGGTACTCGCCCGACACCAGCGCCATATACGCGCCGGTCAGCGCTGAATTCCCGATGTAGCGGAACTTTTCGTGCGGCAGGTCGGGCAGCATACCGATGCGCACGGCGTCGGCGATCTGGATGTAGCGGCCAAACCCGCCGGCGATGTAGACGCGTGCGACCGCGGTCCAGTCAAGCCCGACGTTGTTGAGAATGCGGGCGCAAGCGGCATAGATGGCCGCTTTGGTGCGGACCAGGTTTTCCAGATCGGCGGCGGTGATGACCAGGTCCTCGCCAGTGGCGGTCCGTTCAGCCGATTCGACGAGGAACTTCCGGCCGTCGTCCGACTGCAGGCGTCCTGCCTGATCGACAATTCCCCGCTTCAGCATTTCACCGAGGAGGCAGATCAGCCCCGACCCGCAGATGCCGGCCGGCTTTCCCCCGCCGACCACACGGTAGCGCAGCTCGCCTCCCGGGGCGATCTCGACGTGTTCGATGGCGCCTTCCGTGGCGCGCATCCCGCAGCGGATGCCCGCACCCTCGAATGCCGGGCCCGCCGAGCAGGCGCAGGCCACTCTCCATTCGGCATTGCCGATCACAATCTCGCCGTTGGTGCCGATGTCGAGAAACAGAAATAGATCTTCGTGATTGGTCGCCAGCTCGGTGCACAGCAGCCCGGCGGTGATATCGCCGCCGACGTAACTTCCCACCCCGGGCGCCCACTCCACCACCGCCTGCGGATGGATCTCGAACCCTATCGCCGCGGCCGTGAGCGCGGGCACAGCGGTCACCGTGGGTACGTAGGGCGACTCGCGAATATAGCGCGGCGGCAACCCCAGCAACAGGTGGATCATCGTGGTGTTGCCGGCGACGAACGCGGTTCGAATGTGCCGTCGATCCACACTCGCGTCGTTCTCCATCTGCACGATCAGCGTGTTGACTGTGTCGAGCACCAACCCGCGCAGTTCGCTCAGCCGTTCGGCGGTCCGGGCGTAATCGATACGGCTGATCACGTCGGCGCCGCGCCGCGCCTGCGCGTTATAGGAAGTGCGGGTGGCGAGAATCCGTCCGCTTTCGAGGTCCACCAGTTGCGCGGCTATCGTAGTGGTGCCGATGTCCAGGGCGAGGCCGAGCACGCACGGCGCGGTGTGCCCGGCTTCGATTTCGAGCACCTCGAGACCCGCCGCCGTTTCCTGAACCAGCAGCGTGACCTTGCCGTCCTGCTCGCGCAACGCGGCCGCGAGAGTCTGGAGAAGCGGAAGGGATACCGACACAGCGGGCGTTCGGCTGCCCCGGCACAGCTCGCGCGTGAGACGCGACCAGTCGCTGTAGTGTTCGTCGATCGATGCCAGCGGAACGGCGAGCCGGGCCACCCGGCATAAGGGGGACAGATGCGCCGGGTCGGGAAGCAGTTCCCGATCAACCAGGTGATGACTATCGCCCAGAACCCGCATGGCGGCGTCGCGCGCGTCGGGAACGCGCACGGTGACGTCTCCGCTGATGCGCGTCTGACAGGCCATGACCTCACGCCATCCGCCGTCCGCGTCCGCAACCTCCACCAGGCACTGCCCGCACGTGCCCTGTCCGCCGCACGGAAGATCGAGCGTAAGCAACCCGGCGCGAATGGCCGCCTCGTGAATCAGGGTGCCGGCGGCAACCTCGGTCTCCATCTCCGCGGGTAGAAAGCGCACCAGGGGCATGACTGTTTACCTGCCGGCTTGCCTCTTCAGGAACGGACCGAGATCGACCGACTCGCCCGGTCCGACGAGAACCTCCCACCCGGGAAGTCCCTCTTCGACCTCGCCCGAGATCTGCGCGACATAGCCGGGGAGGATGAGGCGACGGGTTGCAAGTTGGCCCTCAATGCCGCTGGCCTTCACCGCGGCAGCAACCTTTGCGCCGGAGAATTTGCCCGCAGCCCATGCGGTCAGAACGCTCATGCCCTCGCTTTCCACGATCACCAGATGCGCGGGCACGCCGGAGTTCTCGATCTCCCCTGAAACCAGAAAGTAAGTCAGCGAAAAGTTCGTGGTGGCGATGACGGGGGAATAGGGGCCCGGCTCGCCGACGGGGTACAGCTTGGGCTCCACCTGAATCGGTTTCTGCGGATCGGTGTAGATGTTCTGCCGCAGCATCATCAAGGGCAGCAGCACTTCGAACTGCATGCGGTCGAGCACCAGGATGGAGGCGTACTTACAGATCGACGTGCAGGCGTCGGCCACAATCGACGGCGCATCGAGGCCGGTGGTGAAGTTGAGGATCGGATAGCCGAGGGGCTCGAAGCTGCCTTTCAGCGACGCCTTGCGGATGATGGTGTTGTGCTGGAGCGTGGCGGCGGGGTTATCGGCGGGCAGGTCGAGTACGATGTCCTTCACCCCCAGCGCGGCCAGCCGGGTGGTGAGCGCGGCCAGCTCGTCGAGCGTGGCGGCGCGCGCCACCACCGGAGCGTTGTATTTCAGGGCGAGGGCGGCGATCTCCTCCGCGTTCGCCGGCGTGGCTGCGTGAATCAGCGGCCGCTGGCCCTCCAGGATCTGGAGCGCGGCCTCCAGCGCCGCGGCGTCGGTGCTGCGCAGGATGATGCCCATCCCGGTGGCGCCTGCGACCGATTTCACCAGGGCGACAAACGGCTTCACTTCTTCGCTGAAGTTATCCACCAGGACCAGATCGAGGCGCAGTTTCTCGCCGACGCGTTCCAGGCAGTACTCGCGGGCTTCGGCGATGGTGTGGCAGAGTTCCGCGATGGGCTCGTTGTCCGCGAAGGCAATCGCGAGCGCCGTGGGATGCACGAAGGTCTTCTCGTGCCGGAACATCACGGTCTCGTTGCCGATTGCGACTTCGCGGCCCGAAGGGCCGATCTTCACCAGACGGATAGGAGGCTTGCTGGCGGCCCCGATTGTCTTCTTGGCCTCCTCCGAGGCATAAGGGCACGCGGCAAGGTCCGCATTCTTTGCGGCCAGTTTCATGGCAAACGCCATGCACGTGGGGATGCCGCACTCGCCGCAATTGGTCTTGGGCAGCAGCTTGAAGATTTGCAGGCCGGTGAGAGCCATGGTTCAGTTCCCCCCCGCCTGCATCATTTCCTCGATCTTGCGTTTCAATGCGCGCGCGGCCACCGGGTGGTGCAGCACCAGCAGGTCGGCGCCGGCGTTGAGGAAGGTGACGGCGGTGGCGATCTCGAGCAGAGCCCCACGCTCTGCTTCGGCGCCCCACAGCGGGAAATCCCGCTTCGGGGCACGCGCCTCTTTGGTGCGGGCACACTCCCATCCCGGAGTGGAGATCATGGGCATGGCCAGCATCGGGTCGCCGGTAAAGGCCGAAGTGCGAATCCGCTCCATCACCGAGTAGGTGTACTCGAGGCCGTAGCCGAGAGCGCCGGTCATCGGATCAATCAGGATCTTCTCCGGGGCCACTCCCAGGTTGGTGAGCAGGATGTTGAGCTGCTTGCACATATTGACATCAATCGGGGTTTGAGCAATGAGGCAGTGGCCGTAGCCCATCGCGGCCGCCGCGATGGTCTTGTAGTTGTCGGTCTCCACCCAGTTGAGCGCGAGGTTCTCCCCGGGGAACGCCGCGGCGATGTGTTTCATCACCGCATTGTTCTTCTCGAAATGGTTGGGGCCGGTGACGATGAGGGGCACGCCGACGGACTTCAGTACGGCCTCGACGACCTCGGCCGCGGCTTCCGGCGTCTTGTCGCCGTTCTCCGGATGAGCGCCCAGCAACCGCACGCTGATAGCCTCGGCTCCAAGCTTTTCGACGCAGTGGCGAGCCATCGCGGCCGGATCCTTCAGCAGATCGCCGAATGCCGCGCGCAGGCTTTCGGGGTAGCTCTTCGGCGGCTGGTCGAAAACCTCCATCGCCACCACCGGACGCAGGCCCGCGTTGCCTTCGTAGTGCCGGAACGGGAGCACCTCGGCGCCGCCGACCGTCACCGCCGACGTACGTGTTCCACTGCCGCCCAGCGTCACCTTGCGGATGGGATGGTGGCACACATCCGGGGCCACGCTGAACGAGGCGGGAATCACGATCGCGGCGGATGTGAGTGGCCACTCCGGTAGCGGGGGCGGCGGAGGCGGAGGGGGCGCCGCTTCGATCTTGGGAGGAGGCGGAGGGGGTGGGGCTTCGATGCCGGGCGAGGGCGCTTGCCCGAGCAGGCCGCTCTGCATCAGGAGCATGTTGGCTCCGGCGTGCAGCAGGTGCAGAGCGGTGCCGGCCTGCAGCGCCGACATCTGCTGTTGCGGGCTCATACCCGGTTGTGCCTGAGTCTCAAAGGTCACCTGCCGCAGGCGCTCGAGAATCGAAATGATGGCGCCAAGCCCGTCCGCGTCAGGCGCAGAAACCGCGGGTGCTTCCGCCGCTGGCTGCGCAACCGGACGCGGCGGCACCGCTGGCGCTGCCGCTGCAGGCGCCGGAACGGGCGGCGCCTCTACCACCGCGACCGGCTTGGCGGCGTTATTTGCGGCAACCGCCACGGAAGCCGGCGGTGCTGCCGCCGCGGCGGTCTCCTGCGCGGCGGTGATTTCCGGCATCGAGAGCGCCGGATGCCCGACCTGCTCCATGTACTCGCGGACGGCCTCGGCAGTGGTGCCGTGAGTCTCGTCCGCAATCAGTTCGATGAAGTTCGCGACGCCCAGCCGCTCGCCGATCTGGTTCAGCTCCTCGGCCAGGGTTTCCTTCAGCTCCTTGGGCATCCATACGATGCGCTTGTGCCCGCCCTCCGCGGCGATGAATTTGCGGCTGGTCACATATGCTTTGCCGACACCAATGAATCCCGGCACCTGCTGGCCGCCGCCGGTCATGTTCGCCAGCGTCGAGAACTTCATGCCCGCGGGAGTGTCGCCGGTGTACTCGCGGTTGACGATCATCACCCCGTTGGCCTCCGGCAGCAACGCCACGATGGCCTCGAAACAGCCGCAACTCGTCATCGGGTGTTCGAGCAGCGAGTAGGCGTTGAACGCGTGGATGGTGTGCTTGGAGTTGGCGTGGACGTAGTCGTTGATGCTCTTCCATTGCCCGCGGACCGGGTCGAGGCACTCGCCCTTGACCAGTGGCTGATTGGGCCCGGTGGGGTCGATTTCGTAGGCTGCCTTGCCGTCGAGCCAGTTGTAGGCGCCGCACAGACCGAGCCGCTCCGGTGTGATCACGCAGACGTGGTTGGGCGCAAAGCTCTGGCACAGCAGACAGGAGTAGAAGGTATCCACGCTCTCGTCGGTGAGCGACTCCATGCGCTGATTGCGTGCGCGGTACGTCTGGCGCGCCTCGGCCACACGCCCCTCCACCTCTTTGAGATCCGTGAACAGCGTGACCTGCACCTTGTCCACGATGGCCGGGTAGTCGTTCAGAAACTTGGCGCGTATGATCTCGCCCAGGTGACGGATCTGGAAGCCTTTGGCTTGCGCCGCCTGGCTGATGCGGATCCAGTTGATGTCACGCTGCCCCATGTGCCAGACGCCCTCGGCGCCGTTGATCATGTGATGGATCTGGCGTTCCAGGATCGGCTCGAAGTCCGCCTGCATTTTGCGCCCGGCCACTTCAACCCAAATGCCCAACGGCAGCGCGGCGCCCGCTGAAACGTCGACGATCTCAGGACCCATCACGGTGATCCGGCCGTCTTCCACTTCGGTGATGGCGCGCGTGGTGACATACTCGAAGGCCGGCGAGCGGTTTCCGCCGAATTCCACGAAAGTCTGCTCTTTGCGGATCCGTTCGCCTTCGAAAGCGGTGCCATAGGCTACCGGAATCGGCACCTTGGTGACTTTGATCTTGCAGCCGCGCACCTCCAGGCACTTCTCCACGATCCGATCCACCGGTACCGACGAGACCACGTGCTCGTAGGTGCAGATCCCGGTGGGCAGAATCTGCGGGATGTCGGTGTCGGCGATGGTGGGGAAGCCGTAGGAGATGGCTCCGGCGGCGGCGGCATACTTTTCTTCGGTCACTTCACCGAGCGCCATCACAAAGGCGAAGATCCGGTCTTTGTTGTACTTGAGATTGCGGGAGTGGTCGCCTGGCTGCACCCCGCCGAAGCTCAGCGCGACGCGGTTGGCAAAGCCGAGCGCGTAGATGGCGGCCGAGATCTCCTTGCCGAACGGCACCAGCCGGGTCGGCCATCCGGTCTCGACACCGCCCTGCTGCAACTGCTCGGCGAAGGACACGCCGCCGGTGTGGCCGGCAATGAACACGTAGAGGTTCTTCTGCTGCAATTCGCGCGCGATGCGGACGGCGTCCTCCACCGTGGGGGCGGCCCCGACCACAGCGGCGAATCCCGGCGCCGAACCGTCCACGAACTCGATGCCGCGCTCGCGTATGATCACGTCGCTCGCCGCACCCAGCCACATGCCGTTCACCGGATTGGGTCCCATCAGGCACTTGCAGGCTTCAATGACCTCGAAGGCGAACAGCGTCGCCATGCCGGCATCGAGCGTGTCTCCCAGGTAGGGCAGCCACACGTGGCCGTCGGGCACGGGCGGGAGCAGGCGGCGGCACTCTTCGAGCACCGGCTGCATGTCCGACAGCCGGTCCACGCGCCGCCCCAGCAGGGAGTAAATCACCGGCAGAGAGTACGCGGTATCCGGGAACGCCACCGCGCAATCAGCGCCCCTGGCCGCAATGGCGCGCGCCAGGGATGCCTCCGCGTCGCTTACGATCCGGTGGGCGCCGCGAATCGCCGAAGAAGCGATGATCCTGCTCATTGCAGTTCGCGCCTCGACTTCATATCAAAGAGCTTGCGCTCCTTCTTCACGTTGATGCGGAGCGCATCGCGCTTGCGCTCGATATGTTCCACGATCTTTTCGGCGGCGAGCACCGGGTCGGGCTCCCATTCGAACCGGCCGCCGGTGATGCCTTCCATCTCCTCGCACAGCAGCTTGTGCACGTTCTCACTGCCATCGACGTAGAGCGGATGCCCGAGCACCACGTACATGCCGCTGGCTACGAAGTAATGCCCGATGGTGATGGCCTTCTCACTCATCCACTCGGGCGCGGCGCCCGCCACCGGCAGGTCGCACAGGTCTTCGCCCAGCCCGCCCTCCCGGAGCAGGTTCGTGGCCGCCATCAGGATGCGGCTGTTGTCCACGCACGAGCCCATGTGCAGCACCGGCGGAATCCCTACCGCTTCGCACACTTCGCGCAGGGTGTCGCCGGCCTTCTCGAGCGCAGCCTCCGGCACGAGCAGACCGGCTTTGGCGCAGGCGATGGCGGCGCAGCCGGTCTGTAGCACCAGCACGTTCCGCTTAATCAGTTCCTCGGCCAAGCGCACATGCGAGTTGTCCACCACCACCTTCGGATTGTTGCAGCCGATGATGCCGCAGACGCCGCGGATGCGGCCATCGATAATGGCGTCATTGAGCGGCCGGAAGGTGCTGCGAAAGCGCCCTCCGAGCATGTGGAAGATGGTCTCGTTGGAGAAGCCGGCCACCAGTTCCATCGACTGATTGGGGATGTTGACGCGGTCGCGGTCGCGCCTCTCGAAGTTGTCTATGGCCTGGCGAATCAGGCGGCACGCGTGCTCGTAGCCGTTCTCGGCGTGAAACGTGGCCTGGTCCACGCCGCGGCTTTCCGCGATCTCCGAGGTGCTCACCAGCTTCGTGTGGAAGCACTTGGCCACGCTCGCGAGCGACGGCATCACGCACTGCACGTCCACGATCATCATCTCCACCGCGCCCGTGAGGATGGCGAGTTCCTGCTGCAGGAAGTTGCCGGCGATAGGGAGCCCGTGGCGCATCAGCACTTCGTTGGCGGTGCAGCAGATGCCGGCAAGGTTGATGCCGGCCGCGCCCTTCGCGCGGGCGCGGGCGAGCAGTTCCGGGTCGTGTGCGGCCACGGCCAACATTTCCGAGAGCGTCGGCTCATGCCCGTGGACGATGATGTTGACCTTGTCCGCCGCCAGCACCCCGAGGTTGACCCTGCTGCGCACGGGCTTCGGAGTGCCGAAGAGAATGTCGGAAACGGCCGAGGCGATGATCGAGCCCACCCAGCCGTCGGCCAGGCTGCACTTCAGCCCGCCGAGGATCAGGTGCCGGTAATCGTGATCCACGCCCATGTGAGTGCGATGCAGCAGCTCCACCACCGAGGAATCGATGCCTTTCGGCTCGATGTCCAGCTTCTTCCACACCGCCTGGCGCTTCTCCGGCGCCCGCGCAAGCGTCCGGTTCGCCTCTTCTGACCACGCGAACTCGGCCATCAGGCGGTCGGCCAGTTCGCCCGCGATCGCCAGGTCGTCCTTGCCGTCCAGCACGACGCCGTAGAAGAGCGCCGTCTCGCGCAAGCGAATCGGATCTGCGATTTTGTAGTCGCCGCCCCTGCCCTGCCCCACCAGTTTGAGCGTGCGCACCAGCATGCGGCCGTGGTCGGAGTGCGCGGCCGTGCCCGCCGCGATCTCGCGCAGCAGGTTGCGCGCCGTGATGGTGTCGGCGTCGGCGCCGCAGATCCCGAGTTTCGCCTTGGGTGTGATGCGACACGGTCCCATGTGGCAGAGGCGGCAGCACACGCCGTCAGTGGCGAACTTGCACTGCGGATGCTGCGCCTGGTAGCGGTCCCAGACGGTCGGCACCTGCGCTGCCGCGGCGATCTTCACCATCTCATTGATAGCCGGGTCGCGAGAAATGGCTCCGGCGGGCTTTTTCGAAACGGTTGTAGACATCAGCTTTTACCCTGCGGCAACGTTTGCTCCATGAGCCGGTCGAGGGCGGCGCGCGCCGGCGAGTCCAGTGCGATACGGGTGGCGGGAGCGCCCTCGGCATCACCTGCGGCGACATTCGGGTCGAGTGGAATGGCGGCCACCAGCGGCAGTCCGGTCGCTTCCGCTTCGCTCCGCACAGCTTCCGGGAGCGGGCCGGGCGGCACGCGATTGATGATCAGCCCGCGCAACCTGGCCCGCAGTTTCACCTCATCGGCCAGCGCCGAGATGCGGCCCGCCGTGCGCACGCCCCGCACCGTGCAATCGGACACGACGAACAGGTAATCCACCGCCAGCAGTGTGCGCCGCGAGATGTGCTCGAGCCCAGCCTCGCTGTCAACAACGACGTGGCGGTAGTTCCTCGCCAGCTTGTCCAGCACTTCGCGCAGCACGTTGTTGGCGAAGCAGTAGCAGCCCTGGCCTTCCGGCCGCCCCATCACGATGAGATCGAAGCCGCGCTGCTCCACCAGCGCCTCCTGGACACGCAGGTCGAGATACTCCTGCTTGGAGACGCCCTTCAATGCCGAGACCTGCTGCCGCGCGCTTTCCCGGATGCCACCTACCGTGGCCGCGTATGCCACGCCCAGCGCCTCGTTCAGGTTGGCGTTGGAATCGGCATCCACCGCCAGCACGGGCGATTCGCCGCGGCGCACCATCCAGTCGATGGCGAGCGCGGAGAGGGTGGTCTTTCCCACCCCGCCCTTCCCGGTCATGGCGATGGTAAACGGCATCCGCCCCTTTCTAGACCGTTGCGGACATGCGCACGATCAGGCCCGCGCTCACCTCACGCAGCGTCGAGAACACGCGCTCGGCATCGGCGACGGGCAGCGACCCTGTACCGCATGACGGCGTGATCAGCGCCTGCCGCAGGATCAACTCGTGCGGGACGCCCGCGGCTCTGGCGAGGTGATCGACCAGGGTTGAGAACTTCGCGATCAGGCTGTCCGCGGTCGCCGCCTGGATCTTGGCGCTATTCGTAGGCACGATTCCCCAGGCCAGCGCCTTGCCCGCCTCCAGATGCCGCTTGACCGCTTGCGGATAGAGGGCAATCGTCTCGCCATAGTCGAAGGCATCGAAGTTGACGATGTCGGCGCCGGCATCCATGAGGATGGACCACTCGGTGTTGCCGCAACAATGCACCCCGGCGAGCGCGCCCTCGGCGTGGATCGCCTCGATCACTTCCCCGAGTTTCTCCACTACGTCGGTTCGCGTGACGCTGACGTAAGTGGAAGAGCCGAACGCGCTCAGGATCGGCTCGTCTACGAAGCAGATCACGTTCTCCGCGAACTTCCGGAACTTGCGGATCTGCCAGCGGCACTTCATCGCCAGCGCCTTCACCACCGTGTCGATGAAATCGGGGTTGTAGAAGATCGCGCGCTTGTGCTCGTCAACGATGGTGAGCCCGAAGCTGATCGGGCCGGTCGTCTGCAGCTTCACGAACGGGCGCGAGCCGCCGGCCGCTTCGAGAGCTTCTTCGAGCGCGGGGATGCCCTTCGAGAACTCCGGTGTGATCCGGAACGGGTCGGGGTCATCGGCAAGGAAGTTCTCGTAGAACGCCGCCAACTCCGCCGAACTGTCACCGGCGGTGTCGATGTACATCCGTTCCTTTTGGCGGTCGATCACAACGCGCGGGATGCCCTCGCTGTACTGCACTTCCATCTGCTCGTTGAGCCCGCTCGCGGGTAACTGCGGCCAGATGGGAGCGTCCGGAATGCTGCTGAGGATTATCTTCACAGCCGTGGCCGCATCGGCGTGCGGCAGGCTGCCGATTGCCGTGGCGAGGCATCGAGGCTCGAAAGTCATTTCGTTTTCTCCTGTGAGAGTGAATCGAAGGCGAACTGGATCTTGCGGAACGGAGCCAGCAGATCGGGTTGCGCGAGGTCGGGGAGCGAACAGCCGTCGCGGTCGGCCTGGGCGATGCGGTTGTCCCACGGGATCACACCCAGCAAGGCCCCGGGGCCGAATTCGCCGGCCACCCAGGCGGCGTCCTCTTCCGGCGCGGCCGCTTTGTTCAGCACCACACCGAAGCGCCGGATGCCGAGGTCGCCCGCCATCTGCCGGACACGGTGCGCTGTTTCCAGGCTCCGCCGGCCCGGTTCCACCACCGCCATCATCAGATCGACCCCCATCGCGGTGCCGCGACCAAGGTGCTCGATGCCGGCTTCCATGTCGAGCACGACAGTGTCGCCGGGCTGCAGCACCAGGTGCAGCACCAGGCTCTTCAATAGCACGCTCTCCGGGCAGGCACACCCGCCGGCCGCGTGCGGCACCGCGCCCAGCACCAGCAGATCGACGCCGGCGTGGCGGACGGCGTAGCGTTCCGCGATGTCGGCCACGTCTGGATTCAGCTTGAACATCTGGCCGAACTGGCGGACCTTGGCGCCTGTGCGCTCCTCGATCAACCCGCGCTCCTGCGCGATGGTGCGGATCCGCGCGCGCAATTCGGGAGGCAGTCCGAGCGCCGAAGCGAGATTGGCGTCGGGGTCGGCATCCACCGCGAGCACCCTGCGGCCGGCGCCGGCCCACAACAGCGATAACGTCCCGGCCAGGGTCGATTTGCCGACCCCGCCTTTGCCCGAGATCGCGACCTTCATGGCTTCGCCTGCCGCAACACCTGCTCGACGGCGAGCATGGCGAATCCGACGATCTCCTCGGCCGCAGTGCGCGCGGCGCGCGGGTCGTGCCGCAGGATGGCCTCGTAGAGCGACCGGTGCGCTTCCCGTTCCAGGGTGCGCACCGCCGGGAGGCGCACAGTATGGGAGAGGGCCACCCGCATCGGCTGCCGGATGCTGGCGCTCAACTGCCGGAACATGGGGTTGTGCGAGGCCGCCACCACCGCTTCGTAGAACCGCAGGTTGCTTGCGACAATCTCCTCCGACATGCTGTCGTCCAGCGCCTCCTGCAGTTCGAGACACGCCGCCATCGCCGCTATCTCTTCCGGCGTGGCGCGGACCGCGGCGAATCCCGACGCCGTGGGCTCGATTGCGAGCCGGACCTCGCACAATTCGCGCAGAAATCGTCCGTCCGGCTTTGCCTCCGCCTGCCAGCAGAGAATGTCGGGATCCATCAGGTTCCAGTCGCTGCGGGGGCGCGCGCGCGTCCCCGAGCGCGGCCGGACGACCAGCATTCCCTTGTCGGCGAGTACCTTGACAGCCTCCCGGAGGATGCTCCGGCTGATGCCAAGCTGTTCGCACATCTCAGCTTCGTTGGGGAATTCGACCTGTTCGCCCGTGTCCAGCGCCTTGATCAGGCGCAATCCCAAGGCCTTGGTCACCCGGCCATGCAGGTTCTCGGGTGTCCCGACTTTGGCGAAATCGACAGACATGGCTAATGAGGTCCTAAACAGATCATATGATATGCTCAGCGCGCCTGGAGAGCAAGAAAAAACCTCGGGCGAATCGCTCGATACCGGCCGCGCCGTGCGGGGCCGAGTGGAGAATCTCGGACCTTTGCTAGGCTGGAATCAAAGTTCCCGTATGAAGTGCCTGATGGGAATTGCTTTCACGGTTGCTGCCTTCGGACAGCAGTACGAAATCGGGGCGGATATCGGGTACGGCGTCTATCGGAACGGCACGATCTATTTCGTCGCTGGATCCGCTCAGGCGGGCATCCGGAACCGCTTCGCGGCGGGCCTGGACCTCGGATACGAATTCTCGGATTACGTTTCGGGCCAGTTCTCTTATCTCTATCACGATGGGCATCCCTTCCTCCAGGCGCCCGGCGTCAAGACCGACATCCAGGGCCAGTCGGATGCGCTGACGCTCGAGCTGCTGTTCCATTTCAAGTCGCGCAACCATCGGTTGCGGCCATTTGTCGCCGGAGGAGCCGGCGCGAAGGATTATGTCATCGCCGGTCCCGAGCCGTTCCCGCAGCCGATTCCGCAGATAGCGAGCCTGACCACCAACGATGTCTGGAAGGTCGCGTTCAGCGCGGGCGGAGGGATGAAGTCTCTGCTGCGCCCGCACATGCTTCTTCGAGCTGAATTCCGCGACTATCTCACGACGTTTCCCAGGCAGCAGATCGTTCCAGCTCCGCACAACACCGCCCGGGGAATCTTTGAGCAATTCACTCCGCTGTTCGGCGTGAGCTACACCTTTTGATGTCAACCGGAGCGCGCACCCGCGCCATAGGGATGCCGGCAATCCGCCAGGTTAACCACAGGGCCGGTGCACTCGTCCTAAATCGTTCGTCGCTTCTCGCGACCGATCGCCTCGGTTGGCCGGAACCTCCACAGTCAGCGCGTTGCAGCGTCGCGCTCGATCACCATCAATGTGAATGATCCGGGCAGCACCGGTCCTCTGCGCCTGCCAGTCGCCCCTGCGGGTGCCGGCCCGAACTTCGCGGAAACGATGAACACGCGATGATTGGTCGGGTCGAGCCCCATATTGCGCGCCCCCTGCGGGGTCTGTACGTTTTCGGTGACGTGATATTGGTCGGGAGCATCCTGATGAATCACGGTGAGCGTGCCGTCCGCATTCGAGGCAAACGCGTCGTTTGAGGCCGCGTCGAACCCGGCGCCATCGACGCCGGTGCCGATCGGGGCCGTTGCGACCACCTTGCCGGCCTGATAGTCGGAGACCGCCAGCACTCCGCTGCGGCATCCGCTGAACAGCCGATGGTGGGCAGTGTCGATGGCCATGGCGACCGGCTGCTTGCACGGGGCGGTGGACCAGCGCCGGGCAACGGTCGCTGTCTTCGCGTCGATCTCGACCACCTCGCTCGTGTCGGTGAGATTCGCGTACACCTTGCCGTCGCCGGCTGAAGCGCCGTATTCCGGTTTGCCGCCAAGTGGGATGTTCGTGATCAGCGTCCCCGCCCGCGGCTCAATGACTGTCGAGGAGTGCGCGTCACCGTTAAATGTGAACACGCGGTTCGACGCGCTGTCGTATATGATCGCGTCGGCATCTTCGGCGGCCGGGATCCGGCCGAGCACCTTAAGGGTCTTCAGATCGAACATGACCACGGACTGGTCGTTGGCCGAGGTGGCGAATCCATGCCCCGTGGCTTCCGCCAGCGCGGTTCCGTGCGCGCCCTGGATGCCGGTGACTTCGCCGAGCAGCGTCCCGCTGTCTTCATCGACAACCATCACTCGATTCTGCCGGGCGATAAACAGACGGTGATTGGGTGGATCGGGCACGATGTAGTCCCAGCCCCCGTCCCCGCCCAGCGTGTAGGTGTGGGTCACGCGGTAAGACGGGGAGGATGACTGCGCGAGAAGTGACGTCATGGTAGCCAGTGTGAGGACGAGTGCGATGTTGCGCATAAGGCACTCCTTTCTGCCTCAGTATATCGGAGTCGGCAATCGTTCGAACCCATGCACTAGGTCTGTGACCGTCTGAAAAGATTCTAAAAAACATTTCCAATCGGAAATGTTTTGGCGCATACTTGGGGTATGGGCCGTCCACCCCTGAGCATCGAAGTCACGCAGAAGGACCAAAAGGAAGTGGCGGAGTTGTTGCGCGGCGGTGTGCAGCAGGTCCGGGTTGTTCTGCGCGCCGTGGCGCTTTTGCAGTTGGCCAAGGGTGCCAGCGCACCGCGGATTTCCAGCGTTGTCCCACTCACTCCACAGGCCATTCGCAAGGTCGGCCATCGTTACCGAGAAGGTGGCCTTGAGCCTGCCCTGTACGACCAGCAGCGTCCAGGCGCTGCGGGGTTGCTTGACGACAGCCAGAAGCAGCGGATCATCGCCATGGTGTGCAGCGACCCGCCAGAAGGGCGCGCCCGATGGACCGTGCGACTGGTGGCTCAGGAAGCCGTGAAGCGGCGACTGGTTACACGGGTGGGAAGGGAAACTGTGCGGATTCTGCTCCTCCACCACGACCTGAAGCCGTGGCGGGAAAAAAATGTGGTGCGTGGCCGAACTCGGTGACAACTACGTCGCCAAGATGGAAAACGTGCTGGAGACGTATGAAGAACCCTACGATCCCAAGGAGCCGGTGGTGTGTCTGGATGAGAAGCCGGTCACGTCGCACGCCGACGTCCGTCCCGCCTCACCGGCTGAGCCGGGACGGGAAGCGAGGCGGGATAGCGAATGCGAGCGGCGCGGCACGGCCAATGTCTTCTGCGCGGTAGAGCCCAAACCGGGTCGGCACTTCACATTCCCCACACCAGATCGATCGGCATTCGAGTTCGCGCAAGTCGCCTGCCATCTGGCGATGCAGTACCCGGAGGCCCAGACCATCCACCTGGTCATGGACAACCTCAACATCCATTGCCGTAAGTCGCTGACGGATGCTTTCGGGATGGAGGTCGGCAGGGAGATCTGGGACAGATTCACGGTCCACTTCACACCCACCCACGGAAGCTGGCTCAATCAGGCGGAAATCGAAATCGGCATCTTCTCGCGGCAATGCCTCGGTACCAGAAGGATCCCTGACCTCAAGACCCTACGTCGGGAGAGCAGGGTTTGGAATCGTCGCATGAACTGCGACCGCATCGAAATCAACTGGAAGTTCGACCGCAGAGCGGCCCGCCGCAAATTCGGTTATAAAAGGAAATGTTTCACGCGGTCAGAGACCTAATGCCCAATCTCATGACTATGCTGGAGAGGCACCGTGCGGTACTGCGGAAGATGAGATCAACCACCCGGAGGGAGAGTTCTATCAGACTCCGGAAGAATTGGAGGCCTATCTCCAGTTCACCTACTGCATCAAATGCGGCTGCTCCATGGCCGCCTGTCCGAGCCTGGCCACCGACCAGCGCTATTTGGGACCGATGCCTTTGGCGGCGGCACAGCGGTATAACGAGGATACTCGCGACAACGGGCGAAGCAACCGCAACCAACGGGGCGACCAGTCGGTGCACGTCAGCATCGGCGGGTTCGAGAACACCGCCATGGTATTTGTGACGGTGGGCGAGCATCGACCATGAACAGCACCTACCTTCGATCGTCTTCGACGGGCCGACTCGGCCTGGCCCTGGTTCTATCGCTCGGCACCGCCTGCCTGCGGGCGGCCGACGCTCCGGTGATTTCGCCCGGCGGGGTGGTGAACTCCGCCAGCTTCGCCGCGGGTGTGCCGCTGGCTCCGGGAAGCATCGCCTCGGCGTTCGGGACGTTCCCCATCACCACGCCCGCCAGGGCGTCCGCAACACCGCTGCCCACGGATCTCGCAGGCGTGTCGCTTCAGTTCGGCAATGGCGCACCCGTGCCGCTGCTCTACGCCGGGAGCGGGCAAGTGAATTTCCAGGTGCCCTGGGATCTGGCCAACCAGGGCCAGGCGACAGTGACCGCAACCGCCGGCGGCCAGACCAGCGCGGCGCTGGCGGTGTCCATCAACGCCTTCGCGCCGGCCATCTTCAGTATCAACCAGCAGGGATCCGGTCAGGGAGCCGTCTTGGATTCCCGTTACCGGCTCGTGGACGCATCGAACCCTTCCATCGCCGGCAGCACCACCATCCTGATCTTCTGCACCGGCCTGGGCGCCGTCACCAACCCTCCACCGAACGGCTCGCCGGCACTGGCCAGGCCGCTGTCCTACACAACCACGCTTCCGGCTGTCACCATCGGCGGCATATCGGCTCAAGTGGTGTACTCCGGACTCGCCCCCGGTTCGGTCGGCGAGTATCAAGTGAACGCGGTCGTGCCCGGGAGGGCTCCGACGGGCAACGCTGTGCCCGTTGTCATTTCCGTGGGTGGGGCCACTTCCAACGCGGTCACCATCGCTGTTCAGGCTTCCGCAATTGGAGACCCGGACCAACGCGCCGACACCCTGGTCTCGCAGATGACTCAGGATGAAAAGCTCGCGATCGTGCAGTGTGCCGGCGGTCCGGTGACCGACATCATTCCGTTGCCGCGCGGCGCGGGTGGCTTTGTCCCTGGCATCCCGCGGCTGGGAATTCCGAACCTGTACTACGCGGACGGCAGCGTCGGGCTGGCCGACTATTCCGCTCCCGCCACCGCCCTGCCATCCTCCATCGCCAGCGCGGCAGGCTGGGATGCGAACGATGCCTATCAGTACGGCCGCATCATCGGCACGGAGCTGCGCAATTACGGCCTGAATGTCAACCTGGGAGGCAACGTCAACCTGATCGGCCGCGAACCGCGTGATGGGCGCACCTTCGAGACCAAGGGCGAAGATCCGATTCTGGCGGGCAAGATCACCGCAGCGCACGTGCGGGCTGTTCAGGACCAGCATGTCATCGGATGCGTCAAGCATTTCGCGCTGAACGACCAAGAGACGGGCCGGTACAGCGCGAACGTCCAGATTGACGACCGTGGCGCGCGCGAGAGCGATCTGCTGGCCTTTGAAATTGTCCTCAGGGACGCTGATGTGCAGTCCGTGATGTGCTCCTACAATCTGGTAAACGGCGTGTGGACGTGCGAGAACCCGTACCTGTTGAACGGGGTGCTGAAGGGCGACTGGAACTTCAAAGGCTTCGTCATGTCGGACTGGTGGGCGACGCACAGCACCGTGAACGCCGTGCTGGCGGGCCTTGACCAGGAACAGCCCGACAACCAGTGGTTCTCAGGCATCGAGTTGGCGCTCCAGTCCGGACAGATTCCGCGGTCGCGGCTCGCCGACATGGTGCATCGCATCCTGCGCGCCATGTTCGCAGCCGGCCTGTTCGACTATCCCGAGTCGCTTGCGCCAGTGAATACCGGCGCCGATCAGGCCATCGCCCAGGACGCCGAAGAGAAGGGAGCCGTGCTGCTGAAGAACGCCGGCGGGCAACTCCCGCTCAATGCTTCCACGCTGAAATCCATTGCGGTGATCGGATCGCATGCCGATGTCGCAGTGCTTTCGGGTGGCGGCTCCGCGCAAGTTTACCCCACCGGTGGGCCGGCCCTCACCGAAGGTTACCCGTGCCCGCCCTGCTGGTCGCAGGTGATCTGGGATCCTTCGTCGCCGCTTGCGGCCATTCAGTCGATGGCTCCAGGCGCGGCGGTGAAGTTCAACGACGGCACGGACTCCGCTGCGGCGTCTTCGCTCGCGGCCGCCTCCGACGTGGCCATCGTCTTCGTCAGCCAGTGGGCCAGTGAAGGCATGGATCTGCCTAGCCTGAACTTTGCCGACGTCATCCATTCCCAACCGGTCGATCAGGATGTGCTGGTCGCAGCAGTGGCGGCAGCCAATCCGCATACCATAGTGGTGCTGGAAAACGGCGGTGCACAAGTGATGCCCTGGCTGAACAACGTGAGTGCTGTGCTGGAAGCCTGGTATCCGGGGCAGAAGGGCGGGGAAGCCATTGCGCGCATCCTGTTTGGCGCGGTCAATCCCTCGGGTAAACTGCCCATCACGTTTGCGGCCAGCGTCAACGATCTGCCTCGCCCGGCGATCGACAATCCGCCCGCTTCCGGCACGTTCCCAGTCAGCTACGTGGAAAGCTTCGACGTGGGCTACAAGTGGTACGACGCCAAGAATCTCACACCGCTGTTCCCCTTCGGCTTCGGGCTGTCGTACGCGGTCTTCGCGTTCTCGCAGGCGAAACTGGTAAACAACCTCGCAGCCGGCGCGCCGAATTTCCAGGTGACCTTCGATCTGGCGAATACGGGTTCGCTTACCGGCGCCGAGGTCGCGCAGGTGTATCTCGGGATGCCAAATGGCACGGGCGAACCGCCCAGGCGCCTAGTGGGGTGGCAGAAGGTACTCCTCCCGCCGGGCGGAGTGCAGCACGTCACCATTGAGGTGGACGAGAACGACACGTCGCATCCGCTTTCTTACTGGGACACCGGCTCGGCCGCCTGGCTGGTCGCTCCCGGGGACTACACGGTCTACCTCGGCAATTCGTCACGCAGTTCCGATTTGAGCGTGGCAGGAACCTTCCACTTGGGCCCGTAAGTTGCCGGTGAGTGGGGATGCCGTTCACCCTGCATTTCCGCTTTGAGTAGTTACTGATTACTTCTTCAGGGCCCCCGACGCCTCGAGTCATGCAGGCTTCACAACGATGAGGACGCTTCGGAGGTGCACACCAGTTGGTGAGAAACAGAACCACCTGTTTCAGCTATCGTTCAACGCCTCCCTCAAGGCCAATTGCCACCGAATGTGCAATCGTGCCCGGAAGAGCCGCGACTCGTTCTGCCGCGGCCTCCAGCGATCTGAGATAATCCCTGCTGGTTCACGGGAGGGCCCTATGCGTCTTTCTTCCGTCGTCCCTCTGTGCTTCGCAAGTCTGCTTTTTTGGGGTACGGCCTCGCCACAGTCGCCTCCCTCGGTGACCGTCCGCATCGAGAACAAGGTGGACCGCTCAGCCGGGATAAACGGCCGGCTGCAGCTCTTCATGTCCACCTCGTTTCAACTCGCTGAGTGGAGCTATCAGTGGCTCAGCCAGACACCGCGCGCGACAACGGCCCTCGACGCGCTGCATCCGCAGCACACGCGCATTCAGCTCGTCTCGCGTGGGATCCCGCTTGCCGGGCCAGGCTTCTGGGATTTCTCCGAACCGGACGACATGCTCGCGAAGGTTCAGGGTGTTGGGGATCACAGCCCGCAAGTGCAGATCGGCACCGCTCCTCCGTATATGAGCGATTCGCAAGGTCACATCCTGCGCAGCTACTATTCGGATTTCGCCGACATGAGCGCGGACCTGGTCCGGTATTACAACGCCGGCGGCTTCGACGCTGCGGGTACGCACTTCCAGAGCCCCACGCCGTACCCGATCACCTGGTGGGGAGTATTCAACGAGCCGAACATCAACGGCCTCGAGCCGCAGGACTACGTGGACCTCTACAACCAGGTGGTGTTGCGCATGGCTGCGGTTGACCCTTCCATCAAGTTCGTGGCGGTCGAGCTCTCCGATTGGGGGAGCGAACCGCAGCGCTATCTGCCTACCTTTCTGGCCAACGTGATCGGGCGGATCGACGTCATGGCGACGCACTTCTACTCGAGCTGCAATCAGGCCGATCTGGATCAAGCCCTCTTCGATTCCGTCCGCGGTTTTGCAGACCACATCCGCTACTTCTATTCGCAACTCGCTGCAAAGCCGGCCCTGTCCGGCGTGCCGGTCTGGGTTACCGAGAACAACGTCAACGCCGATTACGATGCCGGCAACGGCACCAGCGCGTGCAACGGCACGCCGTTTGTGCTGGACCGGCGCGGAACCAGCCCCTTCTTTGCCGCGTGGCGCTCGATGGTTTTTTCGCAGTTCGGCAAGGCCGGCGCCCAGGCCCTCCATCACTGGGCTTTCGGTAGCGACGCACAGTTCGGCGAGGTCGACGACTCGGCCACTCCCTACCTCAGCTACTGGGTGGACTACTACCTGTCCAACTGGTTTCCGTCGCCTCCGGGCCAGGACATCCTGCAACTGACCTCCTCGGACAATGCAACCTCGGATACCCTGGCTGCGCGAAACTTGGATGGCTCGGTGGTTGTTCTCGTTTCCAATCACGCCGTGCTGAGCCCTTATACGGACAACAACGGCCCGGGCGTAACCCGCACCTTCGCTCTTGACCTCTCCGCGCTTGGTTCCTTCTCGTCTGCGACGCTGGTGACCCTGGACGCTGCTACACCCCGCACTGGCCCGGTGCCCACTCAACTGACTCCCAGCGCGCAGATTCAAGTGACCATCAACGGATACGGTGCGGCTCTGCTTCGCCTGGCCAACGCATACCCCGCGCAGCCTGCCGCGGGCATCGTGAATGCCGCGAGCTACGCTGCCGGTCCGGTTGTTCCGGGGGAGATTGTGTCTCTTTTCGGCGCCGCCATCGGACCAGCGGTGCCCGCGTGGCTTCAATTCACCAATCCGCGCCTGATAGCCAACTCCCTCGAGGGCGTGCGGGTGCTCTTTGATGGTGTGCCCGCCCCGATTCTTTACGCGTCTGCCGCGCAGGTCAACACGGTGGTCCCGTATTCGGTGGCAGGCAAAGCCAGCACGACGGTCCAGGTGAGCTACTTGAGCGTCTTGTCCCCGCCGGTCACCCTGCCCGTCGCTGAAACGGCTGTAGGCGTTTTCAGCCACGACGCTTCCGGCCAGGGGCCGGGCGCGATTCTAAATGCCGCAGACGATACGCTGAACAGCGCCACAAACCCCGTGGCTCCGGGCGATTGGGTGAGCATCTTCGCAACTGGCGGAGGCGCTACGACGCCTGCCAGCACCGACGGCTTGCTTGCCGGCGAGCCGCTTCCCAGGCTCAATGCGCCGGTATCGGTAAGCATCGGCGGGCTTACGTGTGAGATCAATTACACGGGGGCAGCACCGGGGCTCGTTCCAGGCCTCACCCAGATCAATGCACGCGTGCCGGCCGGCGTGACCCCTGGCTCCGCCGTTCCGGTAACCGTGAAGATCGGCAAAACCGTCTCCCAGGCGGGCATCATGATGGCGGTGCGCTGAGGCCGCTTATCGGTGTCCATTGCCAGATGCCAACGTCTCGATGCTGTCTTCTGTGGCAACCTGCCTCAGGATCTCCAGGGCTCTTTGCGTCGCATCAGCTTGCTCCTATCGAGAGCGGGTTTGCTTTCGATCGGTGGTACGAGCGCGACCTGCGCGACATGATCCGGCGCGACCGCAATCATCCGACCGTGATCATGTGGTCGATCGGCAACGAGATCCCCGAGCAGATTAAGCCCAACGGTGGCCAGTTGGCCAAGCGGCGATCAAGAACAAGCTGGCGGACAACGTCGACGTGCCGGGCTTTAACTACAAGCCGATGTCCTACGCCCGCTTGCAGCAAGAGCATCCGAAGTGGCTGATCGTCGGCAGCGAGACCGCCTCGTGCGTGAGCTCGCGCGGCGTCTATCATCTGCCGATGAAGCTGGAAGGCAAGACTGCCGACCACCAAGTGAGCAGCTGCGACATCGAGGCTCCGTCATGGGCATACTGCCCGGACGTGGAGTTTGAGGCCCAGCACCAGCTCGCGAACGTCGTGGGCGAATTCGTGTGGACCGGCTTCGACTATCTCGGCGAGCCGACGCCGTACGGTGGCCGCAACGATTGGCCCTCGCGCAGCTCCTACTTCGGCATCGTCATCTACCGCAGTGTGTGGACCGACTAGCCCACAGTGCACCTCTTCCCGCACTGGAACTGGGCGGGCCACGAGGGCGAGAAGATCCCGGTGATGGTCGACACCAACGCCCAGGAGGTTGAGTTGTGGCTCAATGGCAAATCGCTGGGCCGCAAGAAGCTCGGCGTCGACACCTTCACCATACCGGTGAATAGGAATGTCAGCACGGAGGGCACTTTCGTCAGCAAGTTCCGGCTGGAGTGGGATGCCCCTAGGCGCCCGGCGAGTTGAAGGCGGCTACCGCGACGGCAGGGAGTTCGCCGTCGACACCGTGAAGACCGCCGGCGCACCCGCCCGGATCGTTGCCACCGACGGCGACGATGCTGCCTGCGTTCCCGGGGTCACCGTCACGCCGGCCTCCGCCATGGCAGCCCGCACGTCCGGCGGCAGGTTCGTGGACGTCTGCGTCGCCTGGCCGGCCACCTTCGAGGTCGCCAAAGTAGTCGGGGCCGCGTCAGCGACCCCACATAGCCGCTTTGAGCGGCTCACAACCAAAAGCCCCCGGCTTTGCCGGGGGATGCTTACTCGAGGGAGGCTCGGCCAGCGAGAATCCGATTCTGACGACGGTGAGGTGCCGGCTGCGCGGGAACAATACGGGAACATCGAGCAAGCGAAACTAGGCCAAAGTGTCCCAAACCATCCTAGACGGACCAGATCGCAACATTTGCACGATCAGCGACTTCCTTTGATTTTGAACCACTTAGCCTAGTCGATAAGCGGCCCTGAAAAGGCCGGCGTCGGCGGTTCGATTCCGTCCCTGGCCACCTTCCTTTCAACAACTTACAGCCACCCCAAAGTCCGTTTTCATTCCAATTCATTCCAAAACTTGTGGCCCGCCGGGATGTACCTCAGGAGTGAATCCAGGCTTGCGGGGAGTGCTGTGAGCGGCCCTCATCTCATCCCAGGCGCGGTACGGATCGTCGGTCCGCCCGCGCCTGGCTCAGTGTTAGGAGCTAATGATGAGAGCCGTCCTTCGCAAAGCGGCACGCCTCGTTGCCGTGGCGTTCGTATTCCTCTGTTCTGAGAAGACACTCGCGTCCGTGTGGAGGGTGTGGCCATGACTGCGCCTGCTCTGCGGTCTCCCCTTCCGCAATCCGTGCCTGTCCCCGGAGGTGGCATATGAGAGCAGGCGTCTACTGCCGGGTCAGCACGAACGACGGCAGCCAGGACACCGACAATCAGCGCATCCAGCTCCGGCAGTTCTGCGCAGACCAGCAGTGGGAAGTGGTCGAGTACGTGGACCACGACTCCGGCGGCAAATCCGAGCGTACGGCGTTTCAGGCGCTGCTGCGGGACGCGGCGATGCGGCGCTTCGACATCGTCGTGTTCTGGGCGCTGGATCGATTCAGCAGGGAGGGCACGCTTGCAACCCTGCGCCACCTGGAGCGACTCGAATCGTACGGTGTGCGGTGGCGCAGCTTCACCGAGCCGTGGATCGACAGCGCCGGGCCGTTCCGGGATGTGATCATCGCGCTGCTTGCCACCATGGCGAGGCAGGAACGGGTTCGGCTCGGGGAGCGCGTGAAAGCCGGGCTGGACCGCGCGCGCGCCAGAGGCACCCGCAGCGGGAAAGCGGTGGGTCGCCCCAGGAAGGTGTTCCGCCGGGATCAGGTTGCCGAGCTTCGACACCAGGGCCTCTCCTGGCGGCAGATCGCCCGCAGGTTGGGCGTCGGCGAGGGGACGGTGCGTCGGGTCCTCCAGGCTCCAAGTGGCGCGTCAGTGGCCTGCCAAAACCCTTCAGCGGAGGAACTATGAGCGCCGCTGGAAACAAGCAGGTTCCTCCACGTCCCGATGCCGCGCCAGAAGCAGTAGGTTCTGGCAGCCCTGGGGGCACGCGGGTCGCACCGGAGTCAGATCACCCAGGCCCCGATACGCCTGCCACAGCACCCCGGAAACTCGGGAAACCGGCTTCCAGAGTTGATCGAGAATCCGGACCGGAGAGAAAGGCATTGTTTCGGGAAGCCATCGAGTCCGCCCGCAAGTTGAAGCGCGGATACCGGGCGCTCTTTGACGCCGATCCGAAAGCGTTCCGGGATACGGTGCGCAAGGCTCAGGGCCGCGTGTTCCGGCTGAAGCCTGGCCCGAAGCAGAACGCACAAATCGCCCGCGCCGCCCGCGAGCGTGCGCGTCGTGCCACATGGCCGGACCTTTACTCCCGGCACATCGAAAGCTACGCCAGAATGCCGGAGTACACCCGCGACTATGCCGAGGCGGGTTTCAGGCGCAAGGTCAACCAACACCTTCAGCGCCATCCTTTGCTGCGACGCCGGGACCAGAAGAGCGGTGCCGACGGTACCGCGATGCAAGCCTCGCCGCCAGACTGCACGTGAATCACCGGCAGGCCGTCCCGGATTGCCTCAACGGCGAGGTCTATCTGTTTGGCCTCCACAGATCGGACAGGTGGCCCGCTGCACGGCACTTTCCGGTATGGGCGTTTATCGTCCGCGGCGAGATCCACAATCAGCGAGCTCATCCGTCAACTGCAATGGTGCCAGCAGGATCTGCTACAACGGTTCCGTGCGAAACAAGAGCCCGAGCGCCTCAATTGTCCTGCTCTATTCCTGTGTCGCGTGTGTTCCGGCGTCCGCCCAGGCTCAGTTGGGGCCAGATTGCCCAGTCATCGCGACGTTGCCAGCGGACATCAACTGGACAGAACCGTTGGAGTCTCGACAGCGATTTCAGCTTCGCCAATGCTATGGCGCGTTGGTAATCGTCGAGTGCTTCGAGAAGGGCAAGATAACGCCAACATTGACATTCGACACGGGCTACGGCTATCCAAGTTACCTCGTCCATTCATTGAACGTGCTCGTATTTCAGTCGACGGGCGGGTCAGCCGACCAGGTTTTAGTCCTGTTGTTCAATCGAGGGAAGCCTTCAGTTGGTCTGAAAACGGCGACGAAGGACCATATTCAGGTAATCGACTCGGACGACGGGACTCTGAGGGTGACGGTTCCGCCCCCAACGCATCCAGGCCGCGACGGCAAATTCCCACCCACACCGCAGCCAACGACGTATTCGTTTCCGATCCAGTACTGATCGGCTGACGGGTATCGCGGTCGTGCCCGATATGTGGCGTTTTCGGAAACGATGTCCGCGAACCGCCGCCCTCGCCTGTTCCGGTTAGATCGTCGGCCATGGAATTGGCCCGACGCGGCGTGCTGGGATGTTGGGGCGAGTTTCAGACGCAGACCGTAGCCCGCAAGCCCCGACCCAACTTGTGTCCACAATTCGGGCCAACGACTGCGGCATCGAATTCCTGCGTTCCCACTATTCTTCGACAGCCGAACCAGGTTCTGGCTTACTGAAGCTGGCATGAAGAGGCTCACCCGCGATCAGGTCCAGGGGCGCAAGGAGAAGGCGGCACGGTTCACTGAAACCGTGCTCGGCGATCCCGAGCGTGCCCAGGAGATCCGGGACGAGCCGCTCGAAGACTACGCCGCACGGCGCAAGTTCGAGATCACGAATCCAAGAAGGAGGGCTACTATGGCCCGCAAGACGGTTGAAGATTACCGAGCCGAAATCGCTGACCTCAAAAACGAGGTCGCCGAACTCTCGGAGGAGAACGAAGTATTGCAGGATCAACTGGATCGGGTGGCCGAGATCGCGTCCGGCGAGGAAGACGAGGACGACCTCGACGAGGGCGAGGAGGACGACCGGTAGTCGCACCAGCCGACGAAGGACGGGAGCGGCTGCTCCATACCGGGGAGGCGCTCCCTCTGTTCCCCATGCCCCGTGAATCTGCGCACGAACCGTGCAGCACTTTAAAGCGCCCACGCCTGATCGATGTTGCTTACCTCGCAGATGACGAGTTTTGGCTGGCTACCGCGATCTATCGCAAAATCCGCTGTTCGGCGACAATTAGAATTCCCTGCTGACGACAATTAAAATTCCCCCCGCGAAGAAGGCTGTGACCATGGAGGTTTGCCTATGGAAAGCGAACCTGGATGGTGACAGACAACCAAGTGAGGAGGT
>Ga0209777_10000858_pt1 | contig 47034 bp, 37 predicted proteins | sample FrelakmetHBP12HB_FD_187147 | JGI IMG/M metagenome (GOLD analysis project Ga0209777, IMG submission 187147) | Freshwater lake sediment microbial communities from the University of Notre Dame, USA, for methane emissions studies -HBP12 HB (SPAdes)... | ecosystem: Environmental > Aquatic >... | reverse complement strand
CATCGTCCGGGGCGAGATCGGGATCTCCTCGCCCGTCTCTTCGTCGATCGCATCGCACAGGATGATGGCGGTCGACTCGAGCCACGGCAGCACCCGGGTCGTCTCCCAGACTTGGCGGCCGATCCAGTCGCCGTAGCCGGTCTCCCAGTTCATGAGCTTGAACCCGTCCGGCGTGTTCATCTCCATATCCGTGCCGAGCAGGTACGTGCAGAAATGGATGCCGTGATCGACGACGCCCTTGAGGAAGGCCTCGGCCTGGACGCGCTTGCCCATGAGGCGGCCCTGCATATCGGTCAGGGCGACGACCACCGTATCGATGCTGCCGTCCCGGACCATCTGACGCAGCTCTTCGAGCTGCCTGGGAACTGGGTGGCCCGCGCCGCGGCCGCCGGCGCCGTGCTCGTCGCTCATCGGTTCCTCCTCGTGCCTGGCCGACCGCCGAAGTCGTCTGCCAACTGGACGCCGCGCTTGCGCGGTGTGGATTCTGGCCCATTTCGGGAGTCGATCCGCCTGAGTCCGGTATTGTGACCGCTGCCGACGCAGAGGGCCAGCCGCAATCGCGGCGAGCCCATCGAATGACACCGGAGGCGCCCGAGCGGCAAGGGTCCCGTGCCCGAATGGCCGGAACCGTGCAGACTTCGACTCTTCGCCGTTGTCGGGCTCGGTCCCGGGGCCCGACCTCGTGAGATGTCGAGCCCGGCACGGCCGAGGAGCAGAGCACCGATAGAGGTGGGCAACAGCCCGATGAACGACCGCGACGTCGAGGCCCAGCCCGGCGACTACTACAAGCCCCAGATCGAAGGGGAGATGCCTGGGCAGCCGACCGAGGCCAGGCCCCTCGAGATGCCACCGAAGGCGGACGTCTCCCGTTCCGACCAGGCTCGCCGCGCCCGGCCTTCGCGCCCGTCGGCAACCCGGTCCGTGACCCCGGCCGCCCGGGCCGAAACGCGGGACGAGCCTGCCCCGGGCGGCTCGGGCGCCAACAAGCGGCCCGTGGTGCAAGCTCGGCCGATCGCCGACTCGGGATCGGCCGCCCAGGCCCACCAGGTCGCGGCGCCGACCGCCGAACCGACCCGCCTCACCGCTCCCCACCCCCTCTCACAGCTCCGCAGGGAGAACAAGGGACGCGGGCCGAGCTTGCTACTCGCCCTCCGCGGCCTCGGCAACCTTCGCGGCATCAGAGGCCCCGGCGGCCTCGGCGGCCATGTTTCGCCGGGCCCGGGCTCGGGTCCGGGCGGCTCCCGCTCCGGCCCGCGGCTGGGCCGTCCGAGCATGCGCGGTTTCTTCGCCCTGGCCGGCCTGACGGCCACGTTCGCTGTGGTCGCGGCCCTGCTCGTAACCCTGCCGACCCAGCCGGCGGCATCCTCACCCACCGGTAGCGTGTACGGCATCACCTGGCACGGTGCCACGAAGCCGCCGACGGCCAGGATCGACTTCGGGCCGTTCTTCACGACCCTCGACAACGAGCTGCTGATGCTCGGCACGACCGGCACCACGACCACCGTCTGGGCCACGACCGACGGCACGACGTGGACCCAGCGGTCCGGCTCGGGTGCCTTCGCCGTCGGCGGCCGCCGGTTCGTCGCACAGGGTCTCTCCGATGACGGCCAGGGCGGGCTCGTGGTCATCGGCAACAGCCTCGGGTCATCCCCCACCGACGTCATCGCGACCGCATGGCGCTCCCGTGACGGGAGTTCGTGGACGCCAATGCAGGTTGCATCCGGCTCCGGCCAGGAGATGATCGCGGGCGTTGCTTCCCGACCGGGAGCCGTCGTGGCAGCCGGAAACGGCGTGGCCTGGCTCTCCACCGACGGCCTGACGTGGTCGCCCCAGGTCCTGCCCGGCGTCTCCGGCGCGACCGGGACGTACACGCCCCGCGCCGTCGGCTCGTGGAACGGCGGGTTCGTGATCATCGGTCTCTCAAGCGACACCAAGACCACGCGCTCGGCGGCGTGGTACTCATCGACCGGCCGCGACTGGAAGCTGGCCGGCACCTCACTCAACGGCTTCGACGTCCGAGGAATTGCCGGCCTGAACGGCACCATCGTCGCCGTCGGCATCGACCTCAGCGCCACGGCGCCGGGGCTGGCCGCATCCTGGAGCTCCAGCGACGGCAACACCTGGACCAGGACCACCGCCCCAACCGATCTGTCGTCGGTGGCCCTGGACGGCGTCGCCAACGTCGGCGCCAGCCTGGTGGCTTTCGGCGCACCGGCGCCGGCCACGACCTCCGCCGCCGCAAGCGCCGGGCCGACGCTGCCCGGCAGCACCCCGCAACCGGCCGCCGCCGAGGTCGTCTGGGTATCGGACGACGGCGTCAACTGGATCCCCATCGCCAGCGCTGCTGCGCCGCTCGACCATGTTCACATGGCGTCCATCGGCACCCGAGTGGTCATGATCGGCAGTTCGAGCAGCGGGCTCGGACTGATCGCCGGCAACCTGGTCATGGGGCCGACTCGGCCGCCGGCCACCGAATCGGCGCCGCCGGCCGTCTTCGCCCTGACCCTGCAGGTCGGGAATACGCCGATGATCGTCGACGTCACCAAGGACTTCAAACTCGGCCCGGTCGTGACCACGAACAACCGCTTCTATACGTTCGCCACCGGCCCCACCGGCACCTCGGTCTTCAGCTCGCCGGACGGCAGCCTGTGGTCTCGGGAGCTGACACCGGACCTGCTGACCGCCTCGGGCGTGACCGGCCGCCCGGTCATCCTGCAGGCAGTCCCCGACGGCGGGGGCGGGATCATAGCCGCCGGCAAGGTGACGAACAGTTCGGGCGACAACGGCATGATCTGGCACATGAACGCGGCCGGCGCGTGGAATCAGGCCCAGTTCCAGGACAACGCTCCACCGGAGATCTCATCGATCGCCGCCGGCCCGGGCGGTTTCGTGGCGTCGTCCGACGTCGCGGGCGGTTCGCCGATCATGTACTCGACTGATGGCGACACGTGGCAGGCCGGCTCGATCGCCGTCGGCAGCGGCTTCGCCCTGAGCGTAGCCACGTATCGCTACGGATACGTGGCCGTCGGAACGGACCCCGCTCGAAAAGGCGCGACGACCGCCTGGACCTCCCCCGACGGCCGTACCTGGACCTTGCGCACCGACTGGCACCTGCCGCCCAACGTGACGGCGCTCTTCGGCACGGGCACGACCCTCGTGGCCGCGGCGAACACCGCCCCGGCCGTCGCTCCCTCCAGCTCGCCTTCAGCCAAGCCGACTCCAACTCCGGCCGCGGCCGTTCAATCCACTACGTGGTGGTGGTCGGCAACCGGCGTGGTCTGGCAGCAATCCGGTATCCAGACGATCGGGGGCGACTGGGGCGTCGTCAACGGCCGGATCCTCGTTCTCAGCGCCCCTGCCGCCTCGACCGGCAATTGGACCGCCTGGAGCAGCTCGGACGGCGCGAGCTGGCAGCGGCCGGCGTCCGCGCCAATTACGTTCGCCGGGTCGCAGACGTGCGCGATCGCCTCGATCGGCAACCGCGTCGTCATCGTCGGCTGGGAGAACGCCGGCGCTCTCAAGGACTACGTCGGACAGTTCGGCAGTCAATAGCAGCCCGCGGCCACAACGCCCAGGCCGCAACACTCAGAGCCGCGAGCGAGGTGCCCGCCGCTCCGGCACGTTTGCGGATTGCGGAGGCGGCGTCAGGCGGTCGCGCCGCCCAGCTCTTCGGCCGCCTTTTCGAACTCCTGCTCGATCTCGGTCAGCTCGAGTTCGCCGACCTCGACGACCGGGCCCTTGAAGCGCCTGCGGGCCCAGGCGAAGTAGTAGACCAGCAGGAAGCCGAGGAAGACGACGTAGGCAAGCCAGGTGAAGGCGTTGCCCGAGGTCGGCCACAGGAAGAGGACCGAGATCACGGCAATCCAGGCAACCGACACGATGCCGATCGGCCTGGAGAAACGCCCGAGCTTCCACACGGCGTGATCTCGCCACTCCTGCTTGCCGAAGACGCCCAGGAAGATCGGCACCCCGTAGGCCCAGTACAGCGCGATCGTGCTGATCGCGGTGACTATGGCGATGGCTGTACCCCCGCCGAAGACGAATGCGGCGTTGGTCAGCAGGTAGGAGAAGACCACGATCCCGGCGATCGCGTTGGCGGGCGTGCGATAGCGGTGCGAGACCCGGCGCAGCCAGCCGGAAGCCGGGACGCCGTGGTCGCGGCTGAAGGCGAAGAGCATCCGGCCGGCGGCCGCGACCGAAGCCAGGCCGCACAGGCTCATCGCGACGGCGATTGCCGCGCCGAGCCAGTTGCCGAGCGAACCCAGGTTGTAGGTGAGGGTCGTGAAGACGACCGCGTTGCCGCCGTAGTACTGGCTGCACAGCGGAGCCGTCGCGGGATTGCAGTTGAAAACCTGGTCGAGAGGCGGCAAGTGCGTCACCAGCCCCAGGAGAACGATGTAGCCGACCACAGCGGAGACGGCGACCGAGATGAAGACGCCCCATGCGCTCGAAAGCCGGGCGCCGATCGTTTCCTCGGCCACGTGGGCGGAGGCGTCGTAGCCGGTATAGGTCCATTGCGCCTGGAGCAACGAGAAGAGGAATGCGAAGGGCAGCGCGTAGCCGGCGGCTGGGCCCAGGTTGAGCGCACCGCCGAAGACGGAGGCACTGCCCGTCGTGTCCTGCGGTGCGATCGCGAACGGGCTCAGGGTGGAATGGGCCTTACCGGAACTGATCAGGAAGAGCGCACCGACGATCACCAGGACGGTGCCGATGTGCCACCACACCGACGCGTCGTTCAACTTCGCCACGATCCGGATGCCGGCGATGTTCAGCACCAGCTGGATGACCAGGAGCGCCGCCATGGTCAGGAGTTGGCCGCTGACGAGCGTTCCCAGGAACATCGACCCGTTCCCGTAGGCGATGCTGAAGTTGCTGAGGATGGGCGTGACGATCGCGGAGTTGACGAACGATGCGGCGGCGAAGTCGATGCCGGCCACGATGGCGACCTGGCCGGCCAGGTTGAACCAGGCGGTCCACCAGCCCCAGTCCTTGTTCTTCATTCGGCTCGACCAGTAGTAGAGGCCGCCGGCCGTCGGGTACGCCGACGCGATCTCCGCCATCGAGGCGGCTATCAGCAGCGTGAAGACCGAGACGAGTGGCCAGCCGATGGTGCTGGCGGCCGGGCCGCCCCAGGCGAGGCCGTAGTCGAACAGGATCACCGCGCCGGTCAGGATCGAGATGATCGAGAAGCTGATGGCGAAGTTCGAGAACCCGCCCATCGTCCGGAAGAGCTCCTGCGCATAACCCAGGCCGTGCAGGTCGTGAACGTCCTGACGGATCTTCTCCTCGCGCGACTGGGGGCGCTGTCGAGCCATACGGGACCTCCTCCGTCCGAAACTACGGAACCCGGGCATCGAAGCCGATGGGCTCCATCGTTGCCGTGCGCGCATAGTAGCGGACAGTTCCTGCAGCCAGGGGTGATTGCCGGCGGGCCCCGGCAGGCAAGTCGGTACCCCGTCCAGGACGGCGATAGAATCGAGCGACGCAGCGGCCGGTGCCGCCAATCGCCGGCAGCAGCTCGAGCGAGGAGCCGACACCACGATGACCCCCGACACCGCCGGCCGGCCGAAGCCGGCCGCCACTCCGGCCTCTCCGGCTAATCCCGCCACTCCCCCAACGCCGCGCCCCGGGTTCCGGATCGAGAAGGACCCGCTGGGCTACCTCGAGGTGCCCGACGGCGCCTACTACGGTGTCCAGACCGCGCGCGGCATCCACAACTTCCAGATCTCCGGCACGCTGCCGCACCCGGCCCTGGTCCGGGCCATCGTCCAGGTCAAGAAGGCCGCGGCCCGCGCAAACATGGCCACCGGGCGCCTCCCGAAGGGGCTCGGCAACGCCATCGTCGCGGCCGCGGACGAGATCCTCGAACCGGTCGACGCACCCGAGTACGGCATCGACGCGGCCACGGCCGGCGATACCGACGCGGTCGAGGCCCGGCGCCCGGCCGACCCGATGCACGCCGCTTTTGCCGCGGCACACGCCGCCAGGCAGCGCGAGTTGATCGAGGCCTTCCGGATCGACCCGTTCCAGGCCGGAGCCGGCACCAGTCACAACATGAACGCCAACGAGGTCCTGGCCAACCGGGCCATCGAGCTGCTGCACGCCGCCGGCGTCGGCTCGGGGGCCCGCGGCGACTACTCCGTCGTCAGCCCGAACGACCACGTCAACATGGCCCAGTCCACCAACGACGTGTTCCCCACGGCGATGCGCATCGCCACGCTGGACCTGATCCGCGACTTCATGCCGGCGGCCGAGGAGCTGATCCACGCCTTGGAGCGCAAGGCCGCCGAGTTCGACGACGTCATCAAGTCCGGCCGAACGCACATGCAGGATGCCGTCCCGATCCGGCTCGGCCAGGAGTTCGCCGCCTACGCGCTGACGCTACGCCGTGGAGTCGAGCGTCTCCAGGCCGCCGCCCTGTCGATCGCGGAGCAGAACATCGGCGCCACCGCGGTCGGCACCGGCCTCAATGCCGAGCCCGAGTACATCGAGCTGGTCGTCCGCAACCTCGCCGAGCAGACCGGCCACGACCTCCGCGGCGCTGAGCACCTCGTCCAGGCCACCCAGTCCATGCGCCCGATGCTCGAGGTCTCGGCCGCGCTGCGCGGGATCGCCGTGGACCTCATCAAGGTCAGCGAGGACCTGCGCCTGATGTCATCGGGGCCGATGACCGGCTTCGCCGAGATCACCCTGCCGGCCGTGCAGCCGGGCAGCTCGATCATGCCGGGCAAGGTGAACCCGGTCATGGCCGAATGCCTGTCGATGGTCTGCTTCCGCGTCATCGGCAACGACACGACGATCGCGTGGGCGGCCTCCGCCGGACAGCTCGAGCTGAACGTGATGATGCCGGTGATAGCTCACACGGCGCTCGAGAGCCTGACGATCCTGACGAACATGAGCCGGGCCTTCGCCGAGTTCTGCGTGACCGGCATCGAAGCCAACCGTGAGCGCGCCCGCGACCTCATGGAGCGCTCGTCGGCCCTGTCCACGCCGCTGGCCCCGTACCTCGGCTACGCGCTGGCGGCGGACATATCCAAGCAGGCGGTCCGCGAGGGCCGGACGATCCGCGACATCGTCATCGAGCGGGGGATCTTCTCAGCCGAAGACCTGGACCAGTTGCTGGCCCCGCACGAGCTGACCGAACCGGGCGTTGCCGGCGGCTTCCGCTTCACTCCGAAGCTGCCCGAGGGCTACAAGCCGCCCACGGGACCGGTCGGCGCCGGAGGGTAGGCACCGGAGGGTAGGCGTCGGCGGCTCGATCCGGCCGCATCGCGGCACGAAACGGTACGAAACCGCCCGTTCAAGACTCCGCACGACCGCAATCCCGTCTCGCCGGGGGCGACTGCCGGGCAACAGCTGGGTCGGCCCACCGGACACTCCCTAGACCGCGGACGTGGCCGACTTCGACGCTGAGACATTCCGAACCGTCCTGCGCCTCTTCGCGACCGGTGTGGCGGTGGTCACGACCTGGGACGGCGAGCGGCCCTGGGGCACGACGGTCAACTCGTTCAGCTCGGTCTCGCTGCGGCCGCCGCTGGTGATGGTGTCTTTCGATCGCGAGCGGCGTATCGTGCCGGCGCTTGGCCGGACCGGGCGCTACGCGGTGAACATCCTCGGCGAGGAGGAACAGGCCCTTTCCGACTGCTTCGCCGGCGGTCCACCGCTCGGCCTGCCTGCTGTTGCCAGTGGCGCACCCGCAGCGCGAGCGGGCGACGAGCTGCGCGCCGACTTCTGCGGCGCGGAATGGCGTCGAGGCGCCACCGGCCTGCCCATTCTGGTAGTCGCGACCGCCTCCCTCGAATGCACCATCGTCGACGTCCACCCGGCCGGCGACCACGACCTCTACATCGCTCGCGTGGACGCCGCCGCGGCCGTCGGAGAGCGGCCGATGCCGCTGCTCTACTACTCCGGCCGCTACCTGCGAATCGAGCGGGCCAGCTCCCACGAGATCGAGGGCAAACCGGAGCGCTGAGACCGGGGAAGTCGGGCCGACTGCAGGCCCCTCGCTCAGCGTGTCGATCGACTGCCAGAGCCGTCGCCCGCGGCAACTCAGAGCACTGCCGGCCGCGATGTGTCGCCCAGGCGCACCACTTTCCTTGCCCCGCCACGAGGCGACGAGGCAATCGGTGTTGCACCGCTCAAAACATATATAAGTACATACCTAGACATTACCCACCGATAGCCGCATAGTCCTGGTCTGCCTGTTCGCCTGGTACTGCCTGTTGGCGCTAACTCGTGGGGAGAATTCCTCTCGAAACAAGGCTGCGGGAGCAACGCCTCAGGCGACTCAGGGCACCGCGAAGAGGAGAGGCGAGAGCCTCAAATCATGGCGAGCGCAGCGGGACCAGGTGGCCGTCCGGCGGCACAAGATCAACGGTGCGGCGGGGCACCGAAGTACTAGACGGCCCGAGTACCGATGGCTACCCTTACGTGTGCTTAGTGGGTAGGTTTGACCAAGTTTCTGTTGGGTAAGCAAGCGGCCCAGCTTATGCAGGCCCGGCTGCGTCGGCGTCATCCGCCGCGCAATTTTGCCGCGCTTTTCGCGGAGAGGAGATCGATGGACGCAAGCACTAGGCGCTCGAGACAAGGGCGCATTTTCGGTCTGGCGGCAATGGTCGCATTGGTCGCGATGCTCCTCCCAGCGGCGGCAGGGGTGGCGCTTGGTCACACCTACAACGCGACGCTGCAATGTTCTTCCAGCCCGTCGGTGCCAACCCTTGTCGTTGCCCTCAGTAACTACGATGCGAGTTACACCAACTCGGTGACGATCACGATCGACGGGGTTCTGGATACAGCGGACTCCAAAGCGAGCTTCCTGAGCACGTATAACCTCACGAAAGTTCTGAGCCCCGCGACCGATCCCCACACCGCGATCGTCGCGATTGTGGCAGGGGACAACTCCACGTACAGCCACACATACAATTTGTCGGTTCCCCCTTGCCAGAAGCGCAGCCCGACCCTGCCCACCACGCCCAACCCGACTGGCCCGAGCGCGATCGGCGCCGTCCTCAACGACAGCGCGACCGTGACCGGCGGCTACAACCCGACCGGCTCGGTCACCTTCAAGCTGTACGGCCCGGCCGATCCGACCTGTGCGAACGGCGCCATCCTCACCCAGATCGTGACCCTGAGCTCCGGCAGTGCGTCGACCTCACCTGGCTTCACCACCACCGCGGTGGGCACCTACGAGTGGACCGCCCACTACGGCGGTGACACCAACAACAACACCGCCGACTCCGGCTGCGGCGCCGAGGCCGTCGTCATCAACCCGAACGCCCCGTCGGTGACCACGACGCTGGTGCCGGCGACCAGCCCGGTCGCGCTGGGCGCCTCGGCCTACGACACCGCCACCATCGTCGGCGGCTACAACCCGACCGGCACGATCAGCTACGGCGTCTACAGCAACTCCACCTGCACGACGCTGGTGGCGAACCTCACCCCGACTCCGACGCCGACTGCCAACGCACTCGTCGCCGGGGTCGCCCCCAACTCGAAGAGCTACACCTTCACGAGCGCCGGGACCTACTACTTCCAGGCCGCCTACAGCGGTGATGGCAACAACACCGGCCCGGTCTCGAGCGCCTGCACGAGCGAGATCATCGTGGTCAACCCGAGGACCCCGTCGGTGACCACGACGCTGGTGCCGGCGACCAGCCCGGTCGCGCTGGGCGCCTCCGCCTACGACACCGCCACCATCGTCGGCGGCTACAACCCGACCGGCACGATCAGCTACGGGCTCTACAGTGATCCCGCCTGCTCCGTGCTGGTGGCGAACCTCACCCCGACACCCAACGCCCTGGTCGCCGGGGCCGCCCCCAACTCGATTGGCTACACCTTCACGAGCGCCGGGACTTTCTACTTCCAGGCCGCCTACAGCGGTGACACCAACAACACCGGCCCGGTCTCGAGCGGCTGCCAGAGCGAAATCATTGTGGTGAACAAGAAGACTCCGTCGATCGCGACCCAGACCAGTTCGACCACCGGACTGATCGGCGTGCCGATGACGGTGGGTGACACGGCGACCTTCTACGGCGCCTACAACCCGACCGGTTCGGTCAGCTTCACCCTGTACGGACCCAACAGCTGCACGACCCCCGCCGGACTCAGCGGCAGCGCGGGCATCCTCAACGGCTCGGCGATCTTCTCCTCCGCGTCCTTGCCGTCCGTGACGTGGACACCGCTTGCAATCGGCACCTACTACTGGATCGCCAGCTACGCCGGCGACGTCGACAACACAGGTTTCACGACAAGCTGCGGCGATGCTCACGAGCAGATCGTCGTCAGCCCGGTTGACCCGACCCTGCCCACCACGCCGAACCCGGCTGGAGCGAGCGCGATCGGCAGCGTCTTGAACGACACCGCGACCGTAACCGGCGGCTACCACCCAACCGGCTGGATCACGTTCAGCTTGTATGGCCCGAACAACATGACGTGCACAGGCACCCCGATCTACACCCAGACGGTGGGCATGACCGGCATTAGCGCGGCGACTTCGCCCGGCGCAGTAGTCACTGCTATCGGCACTTACTACTGGATCGCCAGCTACAGCGGTGACACCAACAACTACCCGGCTTACTCCGGCTGCGGCGCCGAGGCCGTCGTGATCACCACGACGTCGACGCCGACGCCCGTTCCAACATCCTCGGGTAGTCAGATCCTTCAGGGCGCGACGGGTACGCCGCCGACCACCAGCGGCACCGGCAGCAACGGTTCGAGCAACGACTCGATGCCGCTGTTCGCACTGCTCATCTGCTTCGCCTTCGGCGGGCTCGGCTTGCTGGCCGTTCAGACCCAGCGACGCTCGATGCGCGTCTGATCCGACAAGTGAGGCCGCGGCAGCGGCCAACTGAAGCCACGAAACCGGCGGGCATCCAGCCCGCCGGTTTCCTTTTGTCCGAAGCGTGGACGGCGACCCGCCCGGCCGCCAGGTCGCGGTCCACGCCCGCCGGCGAGCTCGGATAAGCCGCCAGCTTCAGCGGACGTGTAAGGTTGACCGGTTCGGAGCGGCGCCGCCAACCGGGCTGGAGGTAGCGATGGAGTTCGATCCGGCATCTCGACTCCCTCGGTCGCTTGCCCCCGAGCACGACTGGGGGGCCGCATCCCGGCTGGTGCGGCCGGCACTCCGACCGGTGGGCACCCCGGGAACGGACGGCCGCGATCGACGAGTTCCGGCGGGCAACGGCGGATCCGGGGCGCCGATCGTCAGGGTCGGACCGGCCGGCCTGCCTATCGTCTACGTCATACCCGGCGCCGGCTTCGACGTGCTGGTCGATGTCGAGCACCTTCTGGCCTGGGGCGTGGGTCCCGACCAGGTCCACGCGGCGGCGATGTCCAACCTGGGCAACTGGTCCGCTGGTGCTTCCTGGCTGGACGAGAGCAACGGACGCCGCAGGGTCGTCTGGTCGGACTTGGGCGAGGGCCTGGACGCAGCCCGCATCCTGCTCGCCGACGTCCGCAGCCGGCTCGTTGCCGACCTGGCACCGGCCCGCCGCGTCCTCATCGGGCTGCCCGAACGAAACCTCCTGATCGCCGCGGGCCTGGCCGACGGCGATGACGAGTTCGCTGCGATGTTCGCCGACTACGTGGCCGACCGGGCCCGCACCGCCGACGAGCCGATCGACCGCCGCATCTTCGAGCTCGTCGACGGCGAACTGGTCGGAGCCGAGGAGTCGTCCGAACCGTAGCGGAGCTCGCGACCTCAGACTGCGCCTGAGCGGCAAGGCAGAACGCGCCGGGGCCGGTCGGGGCAGCGCGGCATCGAAGGTCGGGCGCGCAGCTTCGTGTAGGCTGGCCGACATGGAGCAACGGCGCCCCCTCGATCGCCTGACTCAGGTCTCGGTGGACGGCCCGGGCGGCTGGCTCCTGGTCGCGATCCTCGGGGTTTACCTGCTGGCTACGACCCAGGGACGCTCGGTTCCGCTCGGGGCGGGCGTGGGCTACTGGCCGGCCTGGGGCATCTCGGTCGCGGTCGCCCTCGTCGGAACAAGCCTGCTCGCACGTCGCTTCCGCCCCGGCAGGCCGTGGCTGAGGCCCGTGGAGGCGGCCGCGGTCCTGGCCGTGGCGGCGATGATCCTGACGGACCTGACGATGGCCTACCAGCCCCTGCGCGACCTCGGCATCTACCTCAAGGCCGGCGGGCACTTCCTGGCAGGGGCTCCGGTCTACCTGCAGGCGGCCATGACCGCTCGGCCGACGGACTTGACCGACTACCCGTTCCTCTACCCGCCGTTGACCTTGCCGCTCTTCGCGGTCATGGCACAGCTCCCGACGCCGATCGCCCAGGCGATCTGGGAGGGTGGGTCGCTGGCCCTGGGGCTGGCCGCACTGCGCGTATTCGGGCTGCCGTGGCGCTGGCTCGTCTTCGCCGTGGCCTGGCCGCCACTCTTCCAGGGGCTCTGGGTAGGCAACGTGTCCGTGCCGGCCCTGGCCCTGTTCGCGCTGGGGCCGTGGCTCGGCGAGGGCCTAGCAGTGGGAGCGGTCTTCAAGCTGTACACGGGTCTCGCCGCGCTGTGGCTGGTTCGCGAGCGCCGCTGGAGGCAGCTGGTGATCGGCGCGGCCATCGTCGTGGCCCTGGCCCTCCTCGCGCTGCCGATCACGGGCGTGGGTTCCTGGGGGGCCTGGATCGAGGGGCTGCGGGTCTATCAGACCTCGCAGCAGAACGTTTCGGCGCTCTACGGGTTCGGATTGCCGGGGTTCGTGCCGACCTGGGCGTTCGTGGCACTTGCCGCGGCGGCCCTGCTGGCCGCGCTGCTGGTTTCAGGCCGCGAGTCCCTGGCTCGTTTGGGCACCGCCACGATCGTCGCCTCGCCCTCGCTGTGGGGGCACGGGCTGCTCGTGGCCGTGCCGTCGATGCTGTCGCTGAGGGCGCCGTGGCTGTGGCTGGCGATCGGCATCACGTCGGCGCCCAGCGGCACCCAGTGGTGGTGGGCGATCGCCCTGATCGCGGCTTCCTGGTTTGCGCCGGGAATGCGGCGCGCCACGTCCACAGAAGAACCGCGGGTCGAGGGCGGCGCCCGCCTCGGCGGAGGCGCCGGTGAGCCGGATGAGCCGCTCCATCCACTGGCAGCGGGCGCGGGGCCATGGGTGTAGGCAGGACGGTGGAAAGGCAGGAGCAGGCTCCCGGCGCGTTTGACACGCCGGCCAGCGGGCAGCGATGCTCAACGCCGCCATTGCGGCCGCGACCTACGGGTTTGGCCGCGACTCTCCGGAAATTAGGGTAATCGATGATCCGCCGCTCCAGCTCCATGATGTCCGCGTTGCTCGGCGCCGCGATGACGGCCGCTTTCGTGACCGGTTGCGGCACCGCGACGACGAGTGCACCGGCGCAATCTGCCGGCCCAACAGCTTCACCGGCGGCAGCGGTGACGTCCTCGTCGGGCTCGCCGTCGGCGAGGGCCTCCGGCCCGGCACGTCCTTCCGGCTCGCCAGGGGCTTCCGGCTCGCCTGGGGCTTCCGGATCATCGGGGGCTTCCGGATCGCCCGCCGCGTCGCCCACGAACGATTTCTCGTGCGGGCCTCACCTCGCGGTCAAGCTCGAGGACCTGCTGCCCTCGACAATCGGCGGCGTTCAACTCGAGAAGTGCAGCATGGCTCTTTCGGCCTACATTGCGTCGACGAGCGGCGGCGACGACGCCCTCTACACTCCATGGCTGGTGAAGTTCGGCAAGATCCCCGACGACGTGACCCTGGCCGTGGCGGTGGATCTGACCGGGCAGGAGAACTTCATCGTCCACGCCATCGAGGTTCCCGGCGTCGCCGACGCGACCCTGAGCTCGTCGTTCGCCGACGTGGCCAGCAAGGCCGGCTGGCCGGTCACCAGCCATCCGGACCTGATGTCCACCGGGAGGACAGTCCTGGAGATGATCGACCCGGCCGCGGCGGCGGCGGGCGGGCTGTCGGTCGGCTACGTTTACGCCAGGAAGGGCGTCCTGTACACGGTCATCACCGACGACTCGTCGCTCCTGCTGGAAGCGCTGATCAAGCTGCCCTGACCGCAGGCCGAAGTCGACGGGCCGCGCAGCCTTACAATCGCCCAATGGGACGCCAGCTCGACCGACCCGTTCGCGAGGCGTGGATCGTCGCCGCCCTGCGGACTCCGTTCGGGCGCTACGGCGGAGCGCTGGCCTCGGTCAGACCCGACGACCTGGCCGCGGCCGTGATTCGCGCCCTGGTCGAACGTTCCGGCGTCGATCCGGCCCTGGTCGAGGACGTCATCCTCGGTTGCGCCAACCAGGCCGGCGAAGACAACCGGAATGTCGCCAGGATGGCGGCCCTGCTGGCCGGTCTGCCGGTCGAAGTCGGCGGCCTGACGGTCAACCGGCTGTGCGGCAGCGGCCTCCAGGCCGTCAACTCGGCCGCTCACGCGATCGCCTCCGGCGACGGCGACGTCTTCATCGCCGGCGGCGTCGAGTCGATGAGCCGGGCCCCGTACGTCATGCTGAAGCCCGAGACCGCCTACGAACGCGAGACCCACCAGCTCGTCGACAGTACGCTGGGCTGGCGTTTCGTCAATCCGGCACTGGCGGCGGCACACCACCCGTATTCGATGGGCGAGACCGCCGAGATCGTGGCCGAGCGGCTGGGCATCGGTCGCGAGGACCAGGATGCCTTTGCCCTGGCCAGCCAGCGCAAAGCCGCCGCCGCGATTGCCGAGGGCCGCTATCGCGACCAGCTGGTGCCGGTCGCGATCCCGCAGCGCAAGGGCGATCCGATCGTCGTGGACTCGGACGAGCCTCCGCGCCCCGACAGCACCCTCGAGGGCCTGGCCCGCCTGAAGCCGGTCTTCCGGGAGGGCGGGACCGTGACCGCAGGCAACTCGAGCGGCATCAACGACGGCGCATCGGCGGCGCTGGTCGTGGAGGCGGAGCGGGCCCGATCCCTCGACCTGCGGCCGATGGTTCGGATCGTGGCCACGGCCGTGGCCGGAGTGGATCCGGCCGTGATGGGGCTCGGCCCGATCCCGGCGGTGCGCAAGGCGCTGGAGCGTGCCGGGTTGGGCGTCGCCGACATGGATCTCGTCGAACTCAACGAGGCCTTCGCCAGCCAGTCGATCGCCTGCATCCGGGCGCTGGACCTGGATCCGGCGCGGGTGAACGTGGACGGCGGCGCTATCGCCCTGGGCCATCCTCTGGGCGCGAGCGGCGGGCGATTGATCACCACACTGGTCCACGGGCTGCGCCGGACCGGCGGCCGCTACGGCCTGGCCACGATGTGCATCGGCGTCGGCCAGGGAATCGCCACGATCGTCGAGCGGATCGACGGCTAGCCGCGAATGACCGCCGGGGTGGTCGGCGGAACGACCCGCGGCGCAGCCGGGGAACCCGAAGGCGGCTTTGCCGTCGAGACGCGCGAGCTGCGCAAGGAGTTCGGGCGGATCGTGGCCCTGGACGGGCTGACGATGACGGTCCGGCGCGGCGAGGTCTTCGGCCTGCTGGGCCCGAACGGAGCAGGCAAGACCACGGCCGTGAAGCTGCTGCTGGGTCTGTCGCGGCCGACGGCCGGGCATGGGCGCGTCATGGGGGCGCCGCTCGGCGACCTTGCGGCGCGGCGGCGCATCGGCTATCTGCCGGAGCTGTTCCGTTACCAGGGCTGGATGACCGCGCGCGAAGTCCTCGGGCTCCACTGCGAGCTGGCTCGTCTACCTCGATCCGAATGGGAGCGGGAAATCCGAGCTGCCCTGGAGCTGGTCGGCCTGGTCGATCGAGCCGACGATCGAACCGAGACGTTCTCGAAGGGGATGCAGCAGCGCCTCGGCCTGGCCGTGGCTTTGCTCGGTCGGCCCGATCTCGTCCTCCTCGACGAGCCGACCTCGGCGCTCGATCCGGTCGGGCGCCAGGACGTCCGCGGGATCATCGGTTCGCTCCGCGACAGGGGCACGACGGTCGTACTCAACTCGCACCTGCTGACCGAGGTGGAGAGGGTCTGCGACCGAGTGGGGATCGTCGATCGCGGCCGCGTCGTAGCCGAGATGAGCATGGCGGAGCTGACGCGAGAGCGCGGCGTCAGCGTCCGGGTCACCGGCCTGGACGACGGCGGCCGGGAAGTTGCGGCCCGCTTCGCCCCGGCCCGCGTCGACGGGGAGTGGCTGTTCATGGACGACATCACCGACGCGGACGTGCCGGGGCTCGTTGGCGAGCTGGTGGCACGCGGCGGCTCGATCCACGCCGTCGTCCCCACCCGAGACACCCTGGAGGGGCGGTTCATGTCGTTGCTTGCGCCGGACGGCCGCAGCGGCGCGGGCGAATCGGGCGCGGCCGAATCTGGCACGCCGGGCACTCGGGGCCAAGAGCCGTGAGCGCCCTCGCCTCGATCCTCATAATCGCCCGGCTCACCCTCCGCGAGGCGTTCAGGCGCCGGCTCCTGTGGACCCTGGCCGGCCTGACCGCGCTCCTGGTCGTGCTGACCTCGTGGGGCTTCTCGCGTATCTCCGAGGCCTCGCCCATCACGGGACCCGTACAGGAGCTCGGCGTGTCTCAAGCGACCGTGATGCTGGCGTTCATGTTCAGCTTCGTCCTGGCGATGACGGCCGTCTTCGCAGGATCGCCGTCGATCGGCCCAGACATCGAGAACGGGCTGCTCCTCGCCGTCCTGGCACGGCCGATCCGCCGCTCGGAGGTGATGCTGGGTCGCTGGGCCGGCCTGGCGGGAGTGCTTGTGGTCTACGCCCTCGTGGCGGGCTACCTGGAGCTGGGGGCCGTGGTTCTGGCCACCGGCTACGCGCCCGTCGACCCACTGACCGCGCCCGTGTACCTGGCCGGTCAATCCCTGGTCCTCCTCACGCTCGCGATCTTGTTCAGCACGCGCATCGCGCCCGTCGCCGGTGGGGCTATGGCCGTTGTCGGATACGGGCTGGCCTGGATGGCCGGCGTGATGGGCGGCGTGGGAGAGGCGTTCAACAGTGATGTCCTGCGCGGGGCGGGCATCGTGGCGAGACTGATCCTCCCGAGCGATGTGCTGTGGCGAGGTGCGGCGGGCGCCCTGTCACCCTCCGAAGGAGTGCTGCAGTTGGCCGGCGTCAACGCCGGGCTCTACAAGTTCAGCCCCTTCTCCGGCGCGGCGCCGACTCCCCTGTGGCTGGCCTGGTGCGTGGCCTGGATCATCGGCGCCCTGGGGCTCGGAATCATCCTGCTCAGCCGCCGCGAACTCTGAATTCGTCACTTGCCGCTCGCCGTCGGGACTACTTGTAGACCTGCCAGACGAAGCCGTAACAGACGAAACAGAGGCTCAGCCCGATCAGGAACCGTTCGAGGTTGCCGAACCGATCCCGCAACGCGATCGCGACAAGGACGAGCAGGAACGGCACGAAGTCCATCGCGTACCGGTAGCCGTAGGTATCCGCACCTGCGCCGCCGTAGTAGAGGAAGACCGGGATGGCGGCCAGGACCGCAGCCGACCACATGACCAGGTTGGCTCGTTCGCGCAGACCGGCACCGACGGCAATGAGGAGCGCGGGAGTGGTCAGCAGGATGGAGTGACCGTCGACGCTGGGCACCAGCCAGGGGAACGCGTCGCGGACCGTGAAGCCGCCGCCGATGAACAGGGCCAGGTTCGTGGGGACGTGGACGATCGAGAAGAGACCCTGGTCGCGCAGCGCCTGCAGCGGCGCCGTGATCCAGGCGATGTCGTAGCCGGTCTCCAGCGGCGAGCCGAACCGCACCCAATCCCACCACCCGGTCACGGCCAGGGCGCCAAGCAGGGGCAGGGTGAAGGCCGCCGCCACCCTAACTCGATCCCTGGCTTCGGCCAGCAGAGCCAGACCGAAGGGCAACGCGATGACCAGCAAGGTGGGCCTGGCCAGCGCGACCAGGCCGATCAGCAGACCCACCACCAGGGGCCGCCGTCGGTCGTGCCACTCGATCAGGGCCACGAAGGTCAGCAGCACCGCCTCGAGATGGGCCAGGTAGTAGAAGTCTCCTTCGATCGTGAGCGTGAAGAGGAGCGTTCCGAAGGCACCGAGGGCAGCCAGCCAGTAGTCGGCAGTTCCGCCGGGCCCGTATCGGCGTGCCAGCGGCAGGGCCAGCCAGCCGGCCGCGATCCCGATCGCGGCTGAAACGATCCAGCGCGAGAAGGGCCACAGCACGTGGAAGGGCACGAGAGACAGGTAGGGAACGGTCGGCAGCAGGCTCATCGCCTGGTAGTTGCGACCGTCGATGGTGACGATGTCGTTGATCGTGGTCAGCGAGCTGAGATCGGATCGACCCACGAACAGATCGCTCGCCAGGATCATCATGTGGTCCGGGCCCCAGCTCGAGGCCTGGCTCCTGACGAACGTGGCCCCCGCGTAGACGAAGGCAACCAGGAGCATCCAGCCGACCGCGCCCGGGTCGTCCCTCAGCTGGGTCGCGCGACCCCGAACCCACTCCTGAGCCCTCACGAATCCTCCGCTGCGACGGCCGGGACGACGAAACCGGGTGGGCCGATCCTAGCATCGCGCCGCCCCGGCACCCGGAAGCCCGCGAGTGGCTCGGCCGGCCCCACCGGCGGTTACGGTAGGCTATCGCCGTGCCAGGCAAGAGGCCGAAGTCGGCCACCGACCAGAACGCCACGGCCGCCGCCCCGGTCGAGATCTCCGGCAGGAGGGTCGTCGTGGTCATGCCCGCCTACAACGCCGCCAGGACGCTCGAGCGGACGTATCACGACATACCGCACGAGATCGTTTCCAGGATCATTCTCGTCGACGACGTCTCCGGGGATGACACCGTCGCCGTCGCCCGGCAGCTCGGCCTGGACGTGATCATCCATCGCCAGAACCTGGGCTACGGCGGCAACCAGAAGACCTGTTACGACGCGGCCCTCGAGGTCGGCGCCGACGCGGTCGTGATGCTTCACCCGGACTACCAGTACGACGCCACTCGCATTCCCGAACTGGTCGAACCGATCCTCAACGGCACGAAGGACCTGATGCTGGGCAGCCGCTTCCTCGGCGACCCCCTCGCCGGCGGCATGCCGCGCTGGAAGTACGTGAGCAACCGCTTCCTTACGGTCGTCGAAAACCTGGCCTTTGGACTCCGCCTGTCCGAGTACCACACCGGCTTCCGCGCCTACAGCCGCGGCCTCCTCGAGGCGATCCCGTACCGCCTCAACAGCAACGACTTCGTCTTCGACCAGGAGCTCGTTGCCCAGGCCGTGGCGTGCGGGATGCGGGTCGGCGAGATTCCCGTCCCGACCCGGTATTTCGAGGAGGCGAGCTCGGTCAATTTCCGCCGCAGCGTCGTCTACGGCCTGTCCACGCTGCGGGTGGTGACGCGGTTTCTGCTGCATCGACTGCGACTGCGCCGCTCGCATAAGCTGGCCAGCCGAAAGCCGACGCGGTGAGGAGCCGGACCACCGGCCTGGTTCGGAGCGGCATCGGCATCCTGATCTCGCTCGTCTGTCTCTACCTGGTCCTCCGGGACGTCGACCTGGGCCAGACCGCCGGCCTTCTGGGGGGAGCCCGGCTTCCCTGGCTCGGTCTCGGGGTGGTCGGCGTGACCGCCGACCTGGCCTTCCGCGCGCTGCGCTGGCAGGTCCTGATCGCCCCGATCCGGCCCGTGCCGCTGCGACGCCTGAGCGGCTACATGCTCGTCGGCTACCTGGCCAACAACGTCCTGCCGGCCCGTCTCGGCGAACTTGTCCGGAGCCACTACCTGGGCGACCGCGAGGGCATCAGCCGCAGCGCCACGCTGGGGACCGTGGTCGTCGAGCGGGTCGTGGACACCGTCGTGCTGGTGGGCATCGGCGCGGCGGCCATCCTCGTCCTCAACGTCCGGGGTGTGGTGGTCAGCGCGATCCTCGTCGGCGTGGCCCTGGCCGGGCTGCTGGTCGTGGCCCTGGCCGTGGCCCTGGCGGCTCACCGTCTTCCGGGCGCACGCCGCATCAGCGCTTTTCTGGGCCGCTGGCCACGCGTCAAAGGCATCGTCCTGAGGTTGCGCGACGGCTTGAGAGTGGCCGCTCTTCCGAGAACGGTTGCTGCGTCGGCCATCCTGAGCGTTGCCGCGTGGAGCTGCACGGTCGTTGCCGTGCTGGCCGTGGGTCAGGCGCTGGGAATCGAGCTGACCGTCGGCGAAGGGGCGCTGCTGGCCGCCGGAACCAACCTGGCCACGGCAATTCCATCGGGCCCGGGCTACCTCGGTACGTTCGAGTATGCCGGTCAGACGATCGCCGCTGCCTTCGGCTTGCCGGCCGCCAAAGGCCTGGCCCTGGCGTTGTTGATCCACGTCCTGACGCTTGCCGTCAGCTCGGCCGGCGGCGCAGCCGCCCTTGTCCGACTGGGCTGGACGCGGCGCGGGGCGGTCGCCCGGGCCGCGACAACGGACACTCCGAGCGCCGCCGACGCGTAGGCGCTGGCCCGTTCGAGGTCGTGGCGGTTCGGCAGTTACGCCCGGGCCGTGACGGCAACGCTCCGGGGGACTATGTTGCTTCTCACAATGCCATTCGATTCAGGCTCCGCTCCCGCCGATGATGCCCGCTGGCTCGAATGGGTCGGCCATCTACTCGCCGGCCTGGGCTTCGAGCTGGTCGAGGCAGACCCAACCCGAGGGAACGACACCGGCCACCTGCTTGCGGCGCTCCGGCCGGAGCCGACACTTCGGCATTTCGACGCCGAATCGATCGACTACTGGATCACCGACGGCGCCCGCGGCCGTGCCGCCAGGCTCGACCGCGACAGCCGCTTTCCGGTGGCCGCCGCCTACGCCTGGGGCCGGATCACGCTCACCGACCGGTTGGGCGTCAAGAACGAGTTCCTGAGCTTCGGCGGCACGCTCCGAGCCCGGGAGGCAGCCCACGGAACCGTCCTCGTCGACTTCGGTTCGAACGCCCCGATCCTGCGCTGGAGCGGCCACAGCCAGAGCTCCGATCCCCTGGCCGCCGAGGTCGGCGCGTTCTTCGCCCGGATCAAGGTTCCGATCGACTTCGTCCCCGGCGCCGAGGCGTTCGTTTCCAGAGCGGCGCCTCGCGTCCTCTACTGCGCCTTCATCCAGCACGTCCGCGAGCGCCTGGCCCAGACCCGAACGCTGCGCGAGGCCAGTCGCCGGCTCGCGGACTGGAGCGTCCGCGAGAGCGGGCGGATGGAGGCGTCGGCGCGGGACGACTGGACGGCGGCGGCGGAGCTGCGGCGGTGGCTGGGCGCGAGCGAAGCGACCGGCCGCGGGTAAGTTCAGCGAGGCCGTCGACTCGATCTGGCTGTGGCCCCGAGGCGGAGCCTGATCTCAGGAAGGCTTGACGCTGGGCGAGGCTCCCGGTGAAACGCTCGGCAGTGGGGTCGCCGACGTCGAGGCCGACGCCGACGCGGCGGCGCTTCCGGACGCACCCGCCGACGGGCTGGCCAGGCCGAGGGCCCCGTCGATCGCCGTCTGAAGCTCGGCGTAGGTCGCGACAGCGCCCGAGACGCCCACCAGCTTCTTGTTCACGTAGATCGCCGGCGTTCCACCCGCGTCGGAGGGGAGGCTTGACATCTCCGTGGCGATGTCGCCGTTGTGCGTACCGCCGGTCAGGCACGGTTGGAACTTCGTCATGTCGAGACCGGCAGCTTTGCCGATGTCGGAGAGCCTGGCCAGTGTGAAGGCCGAGGCAGCCTCAGTCGGCGACTGGTTCGCATAGAGCCAATCGTGCATCGTCCAGAACTTGCCCTGGTCGGCCGCACACCACGCCGCGTTCGCGGCGTCGCGCGAGGCGGTGGTGCCGTCGTTGCCGTCGATCGTGAGGAAGTCGTGCCAGACCAGCTTGGCCTTGCCGGTGGCTACGTAGTTGCTGACGAGGCTCTGCTCGGTCCCACCGGTCGTGAAATCGAAGCACGCCGAGCAGCGGAAGTCGCCGTACAGGTCCACCGTTACGGGCGCACCGGCGTTGCCCAGGGTCCGGCCGCTTGACGGAATGCTCCCCTGCGTGACGACACCCGGAGCGAGCGGCGTGCCGGTGCTCGTCCCGCCGCCGCTGGATTGCGTGAAGAACAGGGCGGCACCGACCACGACGATGGCAACGACGACGAAAACTAAGCTCCACATCAACAGCGGACTGGCACCGCTGCCACCCGACCCGCGCGTCCCGGCCCGGTTCAGGGTCCGATTGGCTTCACGGTTCGCCAGGCGTTGCTGCCTTGCCGAGCGGCGGCTGGTGGGCGGCAAGCTGCCACCCGAAGAGGAGCGCCCACCCGGACGGTTTGATGTCATCGCGTTGTCCCTCGTGCGTTGATTGGTGAGAAGTTGCGTGTCACGTGAGCTCGTCGGCCGGCATCGCGTTTGGGTTGGGCGTCCGGAGGTAGACCCAGAGGGCAATGACGAACCTCAGAACGAGAGAGAGGCCGTACGACTCGCACCAGACGCACACGGCGTGGATCAGGAATACCTGCGCGAACTGGAACCAGCCCTCGAAGATCACGCCGATGAGCGACAGGCCATAGTGAAACAGAAGGAGCTTGTAGTTGTTGGTGCGCCACCACGCGATCGCAAACATGAACAGCGTGATCGACAGGAACACGCCGTAGACGGCGACGGGAATCCCGGCGAACGGCCGCGAGTAGACACTGTGCTGAACCGTCTCGCAGCCGTGTAGGGGACCGCACTGGACCTCCCCGCCCGGTGTGAGCTCGGTGATGGCCAAGTACGAGGCGATCCCGAGGCCGATCAGGTCAAGCGCCGCGAGCACGAGACCGGGGTGGATGTGCCGGATCCGGCCCCACAGCGACGGCTGGGCGGCCGCGACGGCCTTGCTGGTTTCTGCCATTCGTCCTGCCTTCGTGTTGCGCCGGGGGTCCCAGTTGCCAAGCTCGCCCGCGGGCGCACCGGCCGAAGCGTCCGCATATGTTACTCGACATCCGCAGTTGAGACCTAGTATCATCCAGGCCACAGATGAGACCGAGTATCAGCGCCGACCCGACTGGACGCATCGTGCGAGCGCTCGAACGTGCAGGTTATCAGGCAACGCCGAACCGGCGCCTGGTGGCCTCGCTTGTTGCGGCCACGGGAGGCCACTTCACCGCGGCGGACCTGCTGGAGCGAGGGCGGCAAGAGCGTGTCCACATCGGTCGGGCGACCGTCTTCCGGGCGCTCGAGCTATTCACCTCGCTTCGCGTCGTCGAGCGGCTCGACCTGCCCAGCGGATCGCACGCATACGTGTTGTGTGACCCCGACGAGCACCACCACCACCTCGTTTGCTCGAGCTGCGGCCGGAGTGAGGACGTAGCCGATGGCGAACTTGCTCGATTGGTCGATGAGATTGGGCGGCGCCACGGATACCAGGTGGCGTCCCATCGACTTGAGCTCTTCGGGATGTGCCCCTTGTGCGCCGCCGCCGGGGACCTGGGCGAGGGTGGGAGTCCGGCATGAACCGCCGCCAGGGTCGGAACCTCGCGGGCAGGCTCGCGCTCGGCCTCGCGCCGCTGCTCATGCTCGCCGTCGGGGGCTGTGGTTCGAGCGCCGGCTCGTCGAGCGGCAAGATCGACGCGGTCGCGGGCGAGAACTTCTACGGGGATCTCGTTTCCAGGGTCGGCGGGGATCTCGTTTCAGTTACGAGCATCCTGAACGACCCGAACGTCGACCCGCACACGTACGAGAGCAGCACTCAAAACGCCCAGGCCGTCGCCGACGCCACCCTGGTCGTGGAGAACGGGCTCGGCTATGACTCCTTTGTCGACCAGCTGATCGGCGCCACGCCGCGCACCGACCGCAAGGTCATCGACGTCCAGACGCTGCTCGGCCTGGCGGACGGCCTGAACCCGCATGTCTGGTACGACCCGGGCACCATGCCGAAGGTCGCCCGGGCGGTGGCCGACGCCCTGGAGACGATGCGGCCCACATCGAGGTCGGCGGTGGAGGCGAACCTCAAGACGTACCTGGACTCGTTCGCGCCGCTGACCGCCAGGATTGCCGATATCAAGGCTCGCTACCCGGGCACCCCCGTCGCCTACACGGAGCCCGTGCCGGGGTATCTGCTTGCGGCCCTGGGCTTCCCGGTGCTGACGCCGGCGGGCTTCGCCAGGGCCATCGAGGGCGGCACCGACCCGGCACCGGCCGACGTCGCGGCTCAGCGCGACCTGCTCACCGGTCACGAGGTCAAGCTCCTGCTCTACAACAGCCAGGCCACTTCTCCGGTGACCGAGTCCATAAAGACTCTGGCCGGGCAGTCGGGGGTGCCGGTGGTCGGCGTGTCGGAGACCATGCCCGCCGGCGAGTCGTTCGTCGCCTGGCAGCTGGCCCAGCTCAACTCGATCGCATCGGCGCTCGGAGGCGGGGCGTGAATACCAACCGCATTGGGCTGAGCTCGGGAGCTCCGGCGAATTTCCCGACGTCGCCGGAAGAGCCGGCCATGTGCTTCGATCGGGCGACGCTGGCCTACGGCGATCGCGTCGTCTGGTCGGAGCTGTCGATGACCGTGCCGCGGGGCGAGTTCCTGGCGGTGCTCGGGCCAAACGGATCGGGCAAGACCTCGCTATTACGCGCGCTGCTCGGTCTGGCCCCCCTGGCGAGCGGTTCCCTGGACGTGCTCGGCGGACCGCCGCGGCGCGGCAACTCGGCTATCGGCTATATCCCGCAGCACGCCGGATTCGACCGCGACGTTCCGCTCCGCGGACGAGATCTCGTCGGCCTGGGAGTGGACGGGCACCGCTGGGGATTCGGGCGCTTATCTCGTGAGGATCGGACGCTGGTCCAGGCGGCCCTGGAGGCAGTCGCTGCCGGGCCCTACGCAAATGAGCCGATCGGCCGTCTGTCCGGTGGGGAGCAGCAACGCCTCCGTATCGCGCAGGCCCTTGTCGGGGATCCGCAGCTGTTGCTCTGCGACGAGCCGCTGGCCAGCCTGGACATGCGCTACCAGCGGGAGATCACCGAGCTGATCGGTGGCTGGGCGCGCGACAGGCGCGGCACGGTGGTATTCGTGACCCACGACGTCAACCCCGTCCTCGGTTACGCCGATCGCGTCGTCTTCGTGGTCAACGGCCGCTGGGCCGCAGGACCCACCGACGAAGTCCTCACGAGCGAGACGATGTCCGGGCTGTACGACGCTCCGGTCGAGGTGCTCCGAGTGCGCGGCCGGATCGTGGTCGTCGGCGAAGCCAGCGGCGCAGGCTTCGACATCGATGAACCGCACCATTTCCCCGAGCCGGCGAGGGCGCACCAGTGATCGACCAGCTCCTCCACCTGCTGCCCTACGCATTCGTCCAGGACATGCTGCTGGCGGGCATTCTCGTGTCGATAGTCGCCGGCCTGGTCAGCCGTTTCGTGGTGGCTCGCAACATGTCGTTCGCGGTCCACGCCCTGGCCGAAGTCGGATTCACGGGCTCGGCGGGCTTCATCCTGATCGGCCTGTCTCCGGTTCTGGGGCTGCTGTCGGGATCGCTCGTGACCGCTTTCTTCATCGGGGCGCTGGGGCTGCGCATCCGTGAGCGGGACGCGGTGGTCGGCGTCGTGATGGCCTTCGGGTTGGGCCTCGGCGTCCTGTTCATAACGCTCTACACTCGCTACGCCACCGAGGCCTTCACCATCCTGTTCGGAGCGATCACGACCGTCAGCCAGGGCGACCTGATGCTTCTCGTGGTGATGGCCGTGCTGACGATAGCCGGCCTGGGCGTCATGTATCGGCCGCTCACCTTCGCGACCGTGGACCCGGTCGTCGCCGAGGCGCGCGGCGTACCGGTTCGGCTCATCTCGATCCTGTTCCTGCTGTTGCTCGCGGCCGCGGTTGCGGAGGCGGTCCAGGTCGTCGGCGTGCTGCTGATCCTCACGCTGCTGATCACGCCCGGGGCCACGGCCGAACGCCTGACGGCGCAGCCCGGGCTCGCGACCGTGTTGAGCGTCGGCGTCGCCTTGCTGGCCACGCTCGGCGGCATCCTGCTGGCATTGGTCACCACGGTGCCGGTGAGCTTCTACGTCACGACGATCGCTTTCGCCTGCTACCTCGCGGCGAGATTCGTCGCGCCTGCCCTGGGCAGGTTCCGGGCGGGCTCGACGGACAACTAGCCGGCGCGGCGGGAGCCGAGGAACTCGTCGAGCTCGGCGGCCGTGGGCATTCCTTCGCGGGCCCCGACGTGAGTCGTAGCCAGAGCGCCGGCGGCAACCGCCCGTCGAACGGCCTCCGCCAGCGGCCGTCCCTCGGCCAGCGACGCGGCCAGCGCTCCACAGAAGGCATCGCCCGCGCCGGTGCTGTCGACAGTGGCAACGCCATCGGCCGGGACTTCCCAGACGCGGTGATCGCCGATGCGAGCGGCATCGGCAGGGGCGCCGTCCGTGGGCGCGGCCGGTGTTGCAGCCGAGGCCAAAGCCAAAACGCCGGCATCCACGAGCCCGGGCCTGGCGGCACTGCCGGCGAGGCCCGAACCTGCGCGCTCCAGGACCACCACGCCCGACGGTCCGAGAGTCACGATCACCGCCTTTCGGACGCCGGGTCCGTCGGGTCCCGGATCAAGCAGCGAACGCGCCCGCGCGGCGGCATTGGTGCTGACGTCGACGCTGCGTCCGGTCCTGTCGGCCTCCGCCTGGAGCAGCGTGGCCAGCTCGGTACGGTTGGGGGTGACGATGTCGGCCAGTCCGAAGATCGACCTGTCGATACCTATGGCCGGCGCCGGGTTGAGGATCGTCGTGGCACCTGCGGCGTGGCCGCAAACCAGGGCCTCGCGGACGACGTGAAGAGGCACCTCGTTGCAGACGAGCAGGATATCGCCGACGAGCGGGCCGAGCCTGGACAGCGCGTCGCGGACGTAGCCGGTCTCGATGGCGCCGTTCGCTCCGGGAACAACGGCGATCTGGTTCTCGCCGGTCTCGTCGACGAGAATGAGCGCGACCCCTGTGGCCTGACCGGGCAGCGATTCGACCATCGAGACGTCCACTCGTTCGGACGCGAGGGCCCGCCGGGCCTCAACCTCGAAGGTGTCATCGCCCACCGCTCCGATGAACAGCGTCGGCCGGCGCAGCCGGGCCGCAGCGACGGCCTGGTTGCCGCCCTTGCCGCCGTGATGGCGCGCGTAGCTGTCGCCCGTCACGGTCTCGCCGGGATGCGGCAGATGGGGAACTCGCGCGACCAGGTCGATGTTGACCGAGCCGACCACGATTACGCGGCCGCTCATGCGCTCGTGCCTCCGCGGTGACGCGGCGCCGGCTCTGCGACGCCCTCAAAGGAGATTGTGCGGCACGAACGGGCTTCCGGCACGGTCCGGGCGCGGTTTGCCGGTCCGGAGTGGACTCGCTTGGGCGCGTTCCCGCCAACGGGCCGCATTACGGCCGGCGCGGGCCCCGCGGCCAAGGAAAAGCCCCGTCCGGGCGGGGACGGGGCTGGGATGAACGCGACTGGCGGGCTCGACCGGATTCGAACCGGCGGTCTCCAGCGTGACAGGCTGGCATGTTAGGCCGCTACACCACGAGCCCGTGCCGAGCGCGAAGGATAGCAGGTGCCGGCTCGAATGTCCGGTCGACAGAATGGCCGGTCGACAGAATGTCCGGTCCCGAGCGAGTCCGGGGCGGACTTTGTCCGAGCGCCCGATCGATCGGTTCGACATCGGCAAGGTCGGGTTGGCCTCCACCTTCGCGGGATCGGTGTCGATCAGGCTGTCGACTTCCCGGTTGAAGCCGGCGCCGGCCCGGAGCGAGGCTAGAGCTCTGGATACACGAAGACGTAGTAGCCGTCCCGACCGGGGTAGAACTTGGCCTGGAGCCACGTCTTGTAGTCCGGACCCAGGGCGCCGACCGGAACGTCCGAGTCGGGCGGGCGGGACCTGGGCCAGATGGTCGAGACTCGCGGATACCAGACGTCCTCGATCCGCAGGGACAGGACCGTGAAGTTGTCCGTCGTGGCGGGGTTGGCGGTGGCGGTGAAGCCGGAAACGACCCAGGAATGCCAGCCCCTCCAGACGAGGAGGCCGCCGGGTCGCCCCGTGATCGCAATCTGCTTGACCACCATCTTGACGGCGTCGGTCATCTTGAGCTTGGAGCCGACGGCGTAGTTGCCGTAGCCCAGCGACGTGAGGCCCTTGGCCCAACCTATGGGGTCCGCTCCGCCGCTGGAGGAACCGCCGATTGAAACGGCCAGGTCGAAGAGCTTGGCCTGCGTGTCGCGCGTGGTGTCGGGCACGGCGCTCATGATGTTCATCGCCGTCTGCATAGCCGCGGGCACGCACCAGGTGTCCAGGATCTCGCTGACGAAGTCGCCGTTCTGGTAGAGGTCCATCACGAAGACGCCCGGCGTGGCGGACGGCCCGGCGGTCGGCTGAAAGCTGCTCGACGCGGACGGCAGGAGCGCGGACGCTGTTTGGGTTGGAGTTGGGGCGGTCGTGACGAGCGGCGTGACGACTGGCGCGCGAGTTCCGCCGGTGCGGGCCCAGGGCGTGATCTGCGGGTCGCCGACGATGGAGACTCTGCTCAAGACCTGGGCAGACGCGAAGAGCGTTCCCCCCGCCAGGCCGGCCAGCAGCGCCCCCACGAGGACGATCTGACCGGCCGGCACGGCCCGGCGATTGGCGCCCGGGACGCCGGCCCAGCGGTTTGGAGCGATCGCGCGGGACAAACGAGACGTGCCGCCGATGCGGGCCATCCGGGGCCGCAGGAAGAACCCCAGGACGGCCAGGTGCACCACCCGGAAGACGACGTATCCGGTTGGAAGCGCCGCGAGTCCCACGCTGCCTGAGAGCACCGTGGTCGTGACGACGCCGGCGATGAACCCGGCCACCACCGCGACCATGGGCTCCGAGGTGTTGTGAGTGGCGTAGATGGCCCGGGCAAAGAGCTCGACGAGGCTCTCGAACGGGACTGAGATCGCCAGGATGGCCAGGACGAGGGTCATCCGCGAGGCATCGGTGTCGTCAAACGCGCCGCCCTTGAAAAGGCCGGCGATGAAGCCTGCCAGCACTGCCAGGCCGAGCGCGGCGAGGACCGAGAAGAACCCGATCGCGACCAGGTTGGTGCGGAAGAGATTTCTGAACGCCCGTTTGTTGCCCGCGGCGGCCGCGGCGGAGAGAGCCGGGAAGGCCGCCAGCGCAAAGGAGACGCCGACCACGCTCTCGGCCGTGCTCTGGAAGTCCTGGGCGTACGAGACCGACGTCGTCGAGCCTGGGGCAAGCGTGGACGCGATCTGGTTGAAGTAGAGCAGCAGCAGCGCCACGAGACCCGAGCTGAGCATCTTCGGCAGCATCAGCACCGCGAACTCGCTAATACCCCTGGCGCGAAGCGACAGCGACAGCCTCGGGCGGAAGGTGGTCCCGTGAATGCCGATGAGACGGACACCCAGGTGACCGAGGGCGCCGGCCAAAAAGCCGATAGCGGCGCCGTATATCCCGAAGACTCCGCCGAGCAGCAGCGCGCCGGCCGAGAGGCCCGCGTACTGGGCGAACTCGGCGAGCCCATACGTCAGGAATCTGCGCTCGGCGATCAGCACCTCGCCCAGCACCATCGAGGCGGTGATCGCCATCTGGCCCAGGCAGACGACGCGGACCAGGCCGATGTAGGTATCGAGCTGGCTACCCTGAAACCCCGGCGCGGCGATCGAAGCGATCTGCGGGGCGAAGACCAGGAGGAAGGCTACGGCCACGGCCATGACGATCAATGCCGCGGTGAGGATGGTGCGGGCGAACTCCCTCGCTTCCTCCTCCGCCTCGCCCTTGAGGCCCATGAAGAGCGGCAGGAACGGTCCGACGATGCCGCCGAGGATCAGGAGGTTGACCGGGAACGCGGTCAGGGCGATAGCGTTCCAGAGCGCGTCGGTGTCGGGGCCGGCGCCGAACACATGAGCGAGCACCTTCTTTGCCAGGAAAGCCGAGCCCGCGTTGACGACGAACAGCACGCCCAGGATCACCGCGCCTCTCGGCAGGCCGGCTTGGACTATCTTCCTGGCGCGCTCGTGGGGGCCGCGGTCCCGGGCCGGCTCGTCGTCGTAGAGCGCCGCCCCGGCAGCCCCGACTCTGCCGGGTGGCCGACTGCCCCGCTTCTCATCCACCCAGGGCAACCGTCGACTCCTCCATGACCACTGCAAGTTCCATTCTTGGCTTCGCGCGCCGCCGTCTTCGACGTCCGCCGACGCGCCGGGGTACGCCATTGTGGCGCGACGGACTCATCTGAAACGGGCTTCCGCTCGCCTCCGGCTCGTCCGCTCCACCGACGACCGGGACTGGCACCGCGCAAGGACGTCTATACTCGACCGGCAATCCCTCCGGGCACAACCGAGGCGCCCCACCTCGTGCCACGGGTAGATGACATCCCGTCGACCACCGTCCCGCCACCAAGGACCCCGCCCGGAATGATCGATCTCCGCAGCGACACCGTCACCCACCCGACGCCGGCCATGCGCAAGGCCATGTTCGAGGCCGAGGTCGGCGACGACGTCTTCGGCGACGATCCGACCGTCAACGCCCTCCAGGAGCGCGCGGCAGAGCTGCTCGGCAAGGAGTCGGCGCTCTTCGTCGCCAGCGGCTCCATGGCGAATCTCGTCTCCCAGCTTGCCCACCTGGGTCGCGGCATGGAGACGATCGCCGGGGCAAGCACCCACATGGTCGACGACGAGCAGGCCGGCCATGCAGTCGTCGTCGGCAGCGCGATCAAGCAGTTGCCCGAGAACCCCGACGGGACCTTCGAGCTCGACGAGCTCGACGAAGCATTCCGCGATCCGCGCGACGCCCACCAGGCGATCACCGGGCTGGTTGCCATCGAGAACACCCACGCCCATTCGATGGGCCGGCCGCTCTCGCTGGACTACACCCGATCCGTGGCCGAGATCGCCCATCGGCACGGAGTGCCGTTGCACGTCGACGGCGCGCGCTTCTTCAACGCGTCCGTCGCCCTGGGCCTGACGCCGCGGCAGCTGGCCGAGCCGGCCGACTCGGTCGCCTTCTGCCTGTCGAAGGGGCTGGCCTGCCCGGTCGGTTCGCTCGTCGTCGGGTCGAAGGAGTTCATCCACCAGGCGTGGCGCGGCCGGAAGCTCGTCGGCGGCGGCATGCGCCAGGTCGGAGTGCTGGCGGCGGCCGGCCTGGTGGCCCTCGGCGACGGACCAGACGGCATGATCGCCCGGCTGGCCGAGGACCACGTGAACGCCCGCCGCCTGGCGGAGGGCCTTGCCGCGATGGACGGCATCGAATCGGCCGGCGGGCTGGCTCAACCCACACCGGACCGGCTGGATCCGAGCCGCGCCACTACCAACTTCGTGGTCTTTCGGGTCCACGGGGACCGAGCCGCCTTCCTCGACGCCCTGAGGTCCCGAGGCGTACTGATGATCGAGTACAACCACGGCACCGTCCGAGCCGTGACCCACTACGGCGTCTCCGCCGCCGACATCGAGCGCGTGCTCGAGGCAACCGCCAACGCCCTTCGCGAAATCGACGCCCCGAGGGCCGCCGCAACCACGCCTGCCCACGCCGCCTTAGCCGTAGCCCTGGAGCGATAGATGCCCGAGCTCGTTCTTCCCCGCCCCGTCTCCCAGCCGACCGCAGGCCCGCTCGACGGGGCGTTCTGGGATCTGGTCGAGGCCGACTTCCGCCGCATGGTCGAGACCCACCCGATACTCGGCACGTATCTCGGCATCCACGACGGCGACGGCCGGCTCGACGATGCCACGCGCGACGCCGTCGTCCAGGACGTCTCAGACGCGAAGAAGCTCCTGCGCAAGGTGGAGGCGATCGACCCGGCCGGCCTGTCCGAGAGCGTCCGCCTGGAGCGGGAGCTGGCCCTGCACAACCTCCGCCGAGAGTTGTTCGACCTGGAGGTTCATCGGGTCTGGGAGCGCCGCTCCACTGCCATGGACGGGGTCGGCGACGCGCTGTTCAGCGTCTTCGCCCGCGACTACGCCCCCCTGGCCGAGCGGCTTGTCTCCCTGACCTCCCGAATGGAGGCGATTCCGGCCGCCCTGGAACAGCACCGGACCCGGGCCACGCAGCCGCAGGTTCGGCTGTGGCAGGAGCTCGAGATCGACGCCGGCGATCAGATGCCGTTCCTGTTCAACGAGATCAAGGCCGCCGGCCGGGGCGTCCTGGACGAGCGCGCCCAGGCCCGCCTGGACAGGACGGTTGAGACGGCGGGCGCAGCCGTGGCCGCGTACGTCGGGACGATCAAAGACGCGATGGGTTCGGCCGTCGAGAGCTGGGCCCTGGGCTCGGAGGCGTACGACCAACTCGTGGGGCTGCGCGCGTTCGACGGCCTGGACTCCTCGCAGATCCTCGAGATCGGGCACCAGCAGCTCGCCTTGAACAAGGCTGCTCGCGTGGAGGACGCCCGTCGCATCGACCGGTCGGTCGAGGAGTCGGTCGTGGTCGACCGCGTCAAGTCGAACCACCCGGCGACGTTCGACGAGGCGCTCGCCGCGTACAAGGACGCGATGAACCGCGCCCGGGCCCACATCGTCGAGCACGACATCGCCACGCTGCCGCCGGGCGAGCAGATTTCGGTGATCGCCACCCCGGAGTACCTGCGAACGGTGATCCCATTCGCGGCCTACTTCGAGCCGCCCAAGTTCGACAGGCACCCGTCGGGTCTCTACATCGTCACTCCCTCCGTCGGCGGGGATCCGAACGCGATGCGCGAGCACAACTACGCCTCGATCAGCAACACCAGCGTCCACGAGGCCTATCCAGGCCACCATCTTCAGCTCTCCGCCGCGACGAGGCATCCGTCGCTCGTCCGGCTGCTGACCGACGCCCCCGAGTTCGTCGAGGGCTGGGCCATGTACAGCGAGCAGATGATGCGGGAGCAGGGTTTCGACGACGGGCCCGAGTTCCTGTTGGCGATGCACACCGACGCGATCTGGCGAGCGTGTCGGATAATCCTCGACGTGCGCATGCACCGCGGCGAGGTGTCGGTCGACCAGGCCACGGCCTTCCTCGTCGAGCACACCGGCTTCGAGCATGCCAACGCGCAGGCCGAAGTCTTCCGATACACGTACACGCCCACCTACCAGCTCAGCTACCTGCTGGGCAAGGTTCTGCTGCTCCAATTGCGCGCGGACGAGCGGCGCCGTCGCGGCGACCGGTTCAGCCTCAAGAATTTCCACGACGCGTTGCTGCGCAACGGCTCGCTGCCGATCAGCTTCCAGCGCAGGCTGCTGGCGGCCGAAGCCGCAAACGGTTAGCGGTCGGGCGTGCTGGTCATCCCGTCGATCGACATCGAGAACGGCCGCTCCCGCCTGGTCCACTGGCCCGGTGCAGCCGCCGGTTTCGGCATCCCAACGGACAGGCCGGATCGCATCGCCGAGCGTTTCGTTGCTCTTGGCGCGAGCATGATCCACGTCGTCGACATGGACGGGGCCCGCGCTGGGCGTCCGGCCAATCTCGAGGCGATGGGCCGCGTGGCCTCGCGAGTGGCGGTGCCGCTCCAGGTCGCCGGGGGCATGGAGGGAGCGAACAACATCCGCCTCGCTTTTGCCGCCGGTACGACGCGCGTTGTCGTTTCGATGTCGGTCGCAGACCGCCCCGAACTGCTCCGGGAATGCCTCGGCGTGGCCGGAGACTGGCTGGCCGTGGGGTTGGACCCGCGGCCGGACCGCATTGCCGCGTATCCTTGGCATAGATCCGCACCGCCGAGCTTGATCGATCTCGTCGGCGAGCTCCAGGACCACGGGGTCCGCCGGCTCGTCCTGTCATGCGGCAGTGCGGCTCCGGACCTGGAGTTCCTAGCCGAACTGGCGCGGACGCTTCGCGCGGAGCTGTTCGTGGCAGGTTGCTCCGTCGATCTCGATACCATCAAGGGCCTGCGAGACGCTGCGATCGCAGGCATCATCCTCGGAGAGCCGCTTCTGTCCGGAGCGATAGACTTCGCCAAAGCCCTGGAGACCGCTGCATGATCCTCGCGCACAACATGACATCCGCACGCCGGCTCGCGACCGTCGGCCTCGCCGCGCTGCTCTTCGCCGGCTGCGTTGCAATACCCAACGTCACGCCGACACCGTCGCCGTCTCCGCTGCCGACGATCCCGCCGACGACGCCGCCCTACACCCTGGGCCCGACGATGTCGCCGTCACCGTTCGGTTGCCCGACCTCCGCGCCGCCGCCTTTCACCAGCACGGCCACGGTTACGCTGACCACCAACTTTGGCAACATCGTGATCAAGGTGGACGGCAGTCTCGGCCCCAACGCGGCCGGCTCCTTCGTGGCCATGTCCCGATGCGGCTACTACAACAACGTCATCTTCCACCGCGTTGTCCCGGGCTTCATCATCCAGGCCGGCGACGGGGAATACGCCCGTCTGCCGAACCTCGCCTTCGGCAAGTTGGGGACGGGCAGCCCGGGCTGGACCGTGCAGGACGACAAGGTCACCGCGACCTACAAGCGCGGCACGGTGGCCCTGGCCCGCACCTCGAGCGCCAACTCCGGCAACACCCAGTTCTTCATCGTCCTTGCCGACGCGGCCGCAACGAGCCTGGGGGCCAGCACGGCCGACAACTACGCCATCTTCGGGAACGTGACCGGCGGCCTGGACGTGATGGACAAGATCGCGGCCGTCCCGCTGGGCGGCGAGCCGGACTCGGGCGGTGGCTCGCCCTCTATGCCGCTCGAGCCCGTGGTGATCACCAGCGCGATCGTCGCCACTCCCTAGCGGGCACCGAAGGTGGCTCCCGATCCGGCGGCGCTCCACCGGTATCGGCTCGCGGGCCGTTCCCGGCGCAACCGTCGTCATGCGGTGGTCGGTGGCACCATTGTCCGGCCCAGCGCCGCCCAGGACAGGAGACACGGATGACCAAGGCCACGATCGACACCGACAAGGGCGCAATCGAGATCGAGCTCAGCCCAAGTGGTGCCCCCAAGACGACGGCCAACTTCGTCGAGCTCGCCCGCAAGGGCTTCTATGACGGCGTAGTCTTTCATCGGCTTGTGCCGGGTTTCGTTATCCAGGGCGGCGACGGCGAATACGGCCACGTCGATAGGCTGGACCGCGGGCGCCTCGGCACCGGCGGCCCCGGCTACAAGTTCGCCGACGAGCCGTTCGCGGGCGACTACGTCCGGGGCGCCGTGGCGATGGCCAACGCCGGCCCCAACACCAACGGCAGCCAGTTCTTCATCTGCCTGGCCGACCTGTCGGGTGGGCGGCTGCCGAAGAAATACACCCTATTCGGCACGGTGACGAAGGGCATGGACGTGGTCGATGCCATCGCCTCATCCAAGTGCGACTCACGTGACCAGCCGACCGAGCCAACGGCCATGCGCTCGGTCAGCATCGCCGAATAGCCGGCGTCCGGGGTCCATTCGGAGCCCGCCACCCGATGAGTCTCGGCGTCTTCCTGCGAACGAACGAACATGGGCGGGTCCGTCCAATCAGATCGGGTGACGCCTGCCCTTCCTTCGAGGCTTTGTGACGCTTCTGCCGGGTTGTTCCGAGGGTCGCAACACGACCCCAACCGAAGGCTTACATAGTTGCGGGATATTAACCGAACCAACCGCCAAAACCCTTGGATTGAAGGCAGAACGGGCTGTAGACTTTAGAAGCTGCCAGTCAGCCTGCTGCCCCAGTTACAGGGTCATGGGTAGGTCGGGTTAGGGTAGTCGGTGCAGCCGACGTGATAGATGCCTTTGTAGCGTGGCAGAAGACGATCCGTCTTTGACGGTTCGACCCTTCACCGGGACAGCAACGAAGCGGCTCCTTCGGGAGCCGCTTCGATCTTTAAGAGGCGGTCGAGACGTCGCGGCCGCTCAACCGAGCGGCTCCAGAGCTTCGGGCACGCCTTGCCCGGCTCATGGCGTGGGCGGTCGGTCGCCGACCAGCGGCAGAAGATCGACGTCGATGTCGGCGTCGCCGGGACCGCAGTCGACCTTCGCCAGCAGCCACGACTCCACGTGGTCGGCGTGCGCTCCGGGCTCGAGCCTGGTCATCGGTCCCAGTGTTTCGACCTCGAGCATGTCCGGGTCGGTGTATGTCTCGGTGTTGCAGCCCATGTCCGCGTATTCCGCCCCGGGCTCGTGCCCGTAGCGCTTGACCAAGGCATCGCCGTCGAGAAGGTACGCCGCCCAGCCCTTGCGGTTGAGCATGCCGGCCTTCTGCTTCGTCGTCGCGCCCGGGTCCTGGCGAAGCTGGGTGTACTTGCGGCCCCACGTCCAGCGCGGATCGGCCATGTCCGTGTAGTGCCACAGCACCAGGGGTCTCGCAGGTGCGAGAGCGTCCGGATGAGGAACGAAGTCCTCCTGCGGAAAGACCGCCCGGCCCCGCGGAGCCATGACCGAAACGGCCCAGACCGCGAGGTCGATCGCCCATGGATTTCGATTGGTCAGCCGGTGGACGACGTCGACGCTCGGCGCGGCAGGCGAAAGCGTGAGGCGTATCTCCTTCTCGATCCCGTTCGGTTCGTCGACGCTCCGGAGCGCCAGAGTGGTCCCGTCCCAGGCGTGCTGGACTGGTCCGTTGTCGGGCGTGTAGGTGCGCGGCGACGCCTCGGGCGCCGCCCACAATCGGTGCCCGCCGTAGATAAGCCATTCCGGATCGCCGGTCCGACCCAGCATCTCCGGGTAGGTCTTGAAGAGATTCTGCCCGCCGACGAAGCCCAGCCGAATGATTCGCGGGCCGACATCCGTCGTCGCGACGAGCTCGATCTCACCGTTGGAAAGGCGAACGCAGTTTGGCCAGCCGCCGAATTCGACGATTTCCATCGTGTCGGGCTCCTTACTGACTCGAAGACGCTCGCGCTCCCGTCGGACCTTCCACCGTCCATCGCCCGGCAGGCACCGGCGGCCCGATCGAGCGAAGAAGTGTTGGGTGCAAGTTACATCCGGGCGCCTGCCTCGGCGCGACCTGGGCCACTCGGGCGTCTCGAATGTCGCGGCCGGCACCGATGAGTCCTGGACTCTGCCGGGGACCCACCCTCGATCCGCGCGGCGGCGCCCGGGCAGTCGCCCTCAACCCCCGACAGCCGCCATGACCACCTGCCGCGGCAGCCGGCTCGAGGACACCGACCTGCCCTTTCCGGCCGGAGTGGTTCGGAAAGCTCCAGAGCGCCGGAGGGCCGGTGAATGGAAGGGTGGTATCGCGTAGAGTGGCGTGACGGCACCCCGGAGGACCCTGCATGTGAGCACGCCCGTTCTCGTCAAGGCGTTCTATGAGCGCATCTGGAACGCAGGCGACCTCGAAGCCGCGGAGGAGCTCCTGGCGCCCGGCCTGTCGTTCCGGGGCTCGCTGGGAGCCGAGCTTCGCGGACGGGGCGCGTTCCTGGACTACGTGCGATCAGTCCGCTCGGCGCTCTCCGGATATCACTGCGAGATCGTCGAGTGCGTCGCCGAGGAGGATCGGGCCTTCGCCCGGATGCGCTTCTCGGGACGGCACGCGGCGCGGTTCCGCGGCTTCGCGCCGACGGGGCGCGATGTGACCTGGGCCGGCGCCGCTCTGTTCCACTTTTCCGGCGGGGTCATCGCCGACGTGTGGGTCCTCGGCGATCTCGCCGGGCTCGACGCGATCCTCGCCGAGCAGGCCGCGCCTCGGCCCGGGACCGATACGCGCCCGAGCAGGTAGCCGACGTCCGCCACTTGAGCCGGGCCCTCGCGCTCGGCCTCCATGCCTTCTTGGCAGCGGGCGAGCCGGCGCCACGACCGTCCGGGGTCGTCGGCGGATCCGCCCGGCCGAGTTGCCTCTTGTACCATGGTATGGCTTTGGGGAGCCGCCGCCAGGGACGGCGAGATCCGTGGCCACTCAGCAACGGTGGTGAGTTTGGGCGAGGAGCACACACGGGCACCGTCGCCGGCGATCCCCGCGGCCGAACAGGGGCCGGAGACGCCGGCTGCGCGGCCAGACGCGCCTTTGTCGGGCGATCCCCGTTTCCTGGCGGTTCGTGGGATCCGCGTTCGGTACGTGTCCGGTGGGCGCGGCAAGCCGCTCTTGCTGCTCCACGGCTGGGGGACTTCGCTGGATTCCTTCGCGGAGCTGACGCAGGATCTGGGGCGTTCTTTCCGGGTCACGGCCTTCGACTTCCCCGGCCACGGGAACTCCGACCCGCCGCCCTCGACCTGGAACGTGGATCGCTTTGTCGAATTCACGCTCGACGTCATGGCCCAGCTGAGCGTCGAGCACCCGTCGATCATCGCCCACTCGTTCGGCGGGCGCGTCGCCATAAAGCTTGCGGCGGCCCGACCCGACGCCGTCGACCGGCTGGTGCTCGTCGACTCGGCCGGGGTACCACCGCCTCGAACCGCCGGCCGCGCCCTGCGGCGCGCCGCCTCGACGTTCGCCAACGCCGCCGGCCGACGGTTCGGCCGGCCCGGACAGACGATCCGGCGGGCTATCGTCCGAAGGATCGCGTCGCCCGACTACCTGGACGCCGGCCCGCTTCGTAACACCTTCCTGGCGGTCGTGAATGAGGATCTCCGATCGTCGCTCGTCCACGTCGCATGTCCGACGCTGCTGGTGTGGGGCGAGTCGGACGCCGACACGCCGCTCGCCGATGCTCGGACCATGGCGAGGCTGATTCCCGACGCCCGTCTCCTCGTGCTCAAGAACGCCGGCCATTTCTCGTACCTGGACCAGTACGGTCGCTTCCGCCTCGCCGTCATCCCATTCTTGAATGGCTAGCCCCGCGCCCGGGTCGAGCGGCGCGCTCGACCCCCTGCAGATCGCCGTCCTGGCCGGCGCGGCCGCGGTCGGGTTCGCGCTGACGCTGCCCGGACTGGTGTCGAGCTTGCATGCTCTGCAGCAGGACGACTACTCGAACGCCAGGTTTGCGCGATGGCTCGGCGGGTCGAAGTCACGGGTCATCCACCCGCGGCTCGCGCTGATCTACCTGGTTGCCACGCTCCTCCACCTCTCCCTGGCGGCCGGCGGCAACGGGTCCGGTTCCTACCTGGCACCCGTGCTGGCCTCGGGCGCGGCGATCGCCGGCGCCGTCAGATCGCCACTGAGAGCGCCTCGGAAGAAGCCGCTCGTCTACACCGGCCGGGCGGGGCGTCTGCTGGCCGTCTCGGCCGCGCTCGCGGCGATCCTGTTCGTGGTCGGTTTCCTCGCCATCTCGCGACTCGCCGAGGCCGCCGGCGTGACCGCCGCGTACGCGCCCGGCCTCGCCATCCTGGTCGTGGCCCCGCTCTCTGTTCACCTCGCGCCGGTCGTCGCCGTCGCCGCGAACACGTGCCTCGCCCCCGTCCAGGGCTCGATAAACCTCGCGTATCGGGGCCGCGCCCGGCGGAAGCTCGAACGCCTGAAGCCGATGGTGGTCGGGATCACCGGCAGCTACGGCAAGACATCCACCAAGTACTTCACCGAGGCCCTTCTCGAGTCGAGGTTTCGCGTTCTCAAGACGCGGGCCAGCTTCAACACGATCCTCGGCGTCTGCCGCGCCATCAACGAGGAGCTCGGGCCGGAGCACGGGGTGCTGATCGTGGAGATGGGCGCTTACCGGCGCGGCGAGATCCGCGAAATGGCCGACTTCACCCGGCCTCACATCGGCGTCCTGACGGCGATCGGTCCCCAGCACCTCGAACGTTTCGGCAGCATCGAAACGATCGAGAAGGCGAAGTTCGAGCTGCTCGAGGCGCTGCCCGCCGACGGCATCGCCGTGGTCAACAACGACGACCCGCGCGTCCGCCGGCTGGCGGACGGCCTCCGGGTCCCGCAGGTTCGCCGCTACGGCATCGACGCGTCCTCCGGCGACCTTGACCTCACCGCCGAGTCGGTTTCGCATGGCCCGGAAGGCCTGGCCTTCACTCTGGCCGAGCGTGAAGGCGCGAGGGTCCCGGTCAGGACGCGACTCCTCGGGATCCACAACGTCCTGAACATCCTGGCGGCGGCGTCCGTGGCGCGGGCGGCCGGCGTCAGCATGCGCGAGATCGCAGGGACGATCGGCCGTTTGCAGCCGGTTCCTCACCGCCTCGAGGCCCACACCGGCGCCGACGGCGTGACGATCATCGACGACGCCTACAACTCGAACCCGGTCGGTGCGTTCAACGCGCTCGACACCCTGGCTGCGTTTGAAACGGGCCGGAAAGTCCTGGTGACGCCCGGCCTGGTCGAGCTCGGGATCGAGCAGGACGCCTGGAACGAGAAGCTGGGGGCGCGGGCGGCCGACGTCTGCGACTTCGTGGTCCTGGTGGGCACGCGGCAGACGGCGCCCATCAAGCGGGGGCTCGATGGGCAAGGGTTCCCGGCCGAGCGCCTGGTCTCGGCGAGGAACCTGACCGACGCCCTCGAGGCGCTCAAGGGCATCGTTCGTTCGGGCGACGTCGTTTTGTTCGAGAATGACCTCCCCGACCTGTACGACGAATGAGGAGCACGATGTCCAGACCGACCGTGGCAGTGCTGTTCGGCGGCAGGTCCGTTGAGCACGAGGTGTCCGTCATCTCGGGTCACCAGGCGATGGACGCTCTCGACGAGGCCGGATTCCCCATCCTCCCGGTCTACATCACCAAGCAGGGCGACTGGTACGCCGGCGAGGGCCTCCACAACCTGGAGCTTTACCGCGAGCAGACTTTCCACGCCGCCGGGCTCAAGAACGTCTACCGGGTCAGCCTCAGCCCCGACAGATCGGTCCGGCAGCTGCTGGCGCATCCGGGAACCTCGGGCGGCCTCCTGCAGAAGAACCCGAAGCTTTGGGCGGACGTGTTCTTCCCGGTCATCCACGGCACTCACGGCGAGGATGGGTCCCTCCAGGGGCTGTTCGAGCTGGCCGACGTGGCTTACGTTGGGTCGGGCATCCTGGCCTCGGCGGTTGCCATGGACAAGGTCCGGACCAAGCGAATCCTCGAGTCGGCCGGCATCCCGACCCTCGATTGCCTGGAGGTTTCCCGCGCGGAGTGGGAGTCCGACCCGGACGCGTTCCTCACGCGCGTCGAGGCGAAATACGACTACCCCGTGATGGCCAAGCCCGTGGCTCTGGGCAGCAGCGTCGGTGTGTCGCGATGCGCCAACCGCCCGACGTTGACCGAGGCGCTCGACCTGGCGCTCGAACTCGACGGCCGCGCGCTCGTCGAAACCGCGCTGACCGACTTCATCGAGGTCAACTGCTCGGTCCTGGGGCCGCCCGAGCGCACCTCGGCCTGCGAACAGCCGGTCGGATACGAGGCTGTCCTGTCGTTCGACGACAAGTACAAGCACGGCGGCAAGAAGCTCGGTCGCGGGGGGGCGGGTAGCACGGGCATGGCCGGTCTTGCCCGCCAGGTTCCGGCGCCGATCGGCCATCCCCTGACGGCCGAGGTGCAGGAACTCGCCGTGAGGGCGTTCCGTGCTATCGACGCCAGCGGCGTCGTCCGGGTCGATTTCCTCTACGACCGGTCGGAGCGGCAGCTCTTCCTCAACGAGGTCAACACCACGCCGGGCTCGCTTGCCTACTACCTCTGGGAGGAGGAAGGCGTTCGCTTCGACCAGCTGGTAACGACGCTGGTCCAGATCGCGCTCGACAGGCACGAGAGCCGGCGCGCCACCGTCTACTCGTTCTCGGCCAACCTCCTGACGAAGTAGCCCCGAGGAAAGCCCCGGCTTAGCTTCGACTGGCGCCGCCGAATCCTTCTGAGCGGCCTGAACATCAAATGGTCTTGGGCGTCTTCGCCGGCCGAGGCCGGTACCTGCGGTAGAGGCGATAGAGGAAGGACAGGAGGAGCAGCCCGAGGCCGACCGGGATCCCGACGATGATCAGCCAGACGCCCAGGGTGGCGAGACCCTGGCCGATCTTGACCAGGGCGGCGGTGGCGTCGTCGACGGCGCCGTTGATATTCCAGCCGTTCGTCGCGCTCGTGGTCTGGGTTTTCGGGGTGGCCTCGAATTGGACCGTCAGCGTGCTGAAGGCGGCCTGATCGCCCAACTGGTTGCGCTGGGCCTGGAGCTCCTCGATCTGTCCCTGGACGGTACTCAGCTGGGTCTGGACCGCCAGGGTGTCGGTGATGGTCGTCGCCCTGGTCATGATGCCCAACAGCGCCTGTTCCGTAGCGCGCAGATTGGTCAAGCGCGCGTCCAGATCTACTGCCGCGGCGGTGACGTCCTGGGTCTGGATTTGTTCATTGAGGATCTTCAGCGTCCCGCCGCCATCGGCCTGGTGGATGGAGGCGAGCGTCGCGTCCCACTTGGCCACGGGAATTCGATAGGTGATCGAGATGACCAGCGTGTCGGCGTCACCGGATCGCGTCGAAGCCGACGAATATCCGCCGGCGGCCGCAACGATTCCGTTGGCCTGGGCTGCGGATGCCTCCGGGCTGGAGACCTGCATATCCAGTTGCCCGGTCTTGATGATCAGCGTCTGAGCGCTGATCAGCGGCGCGCCCGCATCGCCCGCCGTGGGTGCGGCAGCAGTCGCGCCGGGCAGCGCTCCGAGAGCCTTGCTTCCCGCTCCGGTCAGCGGCTGACCCGGTGCCGTACCCGGAGTGGCCGCGGAAGAGGAGCAGGCGGCGAGACTGAGTCCCAGGAGAAGGACCAAAGGGAGAACGGCCAGGCGTTTCTTCTTGGCTTTCATCGGCAGCCCCCAATCGAGGCGAATTGCGACGGTTGGCCGTCGTCAATCCCCCCACACTCTCTATTCGGGTGGGGTACACGAAGAGTTCAGTCTGTTTGGGGCGGCCCTGCGAACCTGTGGCTCTCGCGGCGAATTGGGAGAGATTCCCAGCCGGCCGTCAAGCTAGCGGCCGGACGCGGCCTCGCCCGCGGCGCCGTCCGCCTCCTGACGTTGGAGCCGGACGGCGGCCTCGATGTCGAAATCGGGATCTCCCGCTGCCGCTGCGATCAGCTCGCGGGGTCCCGCTGGGAGTGGCATCACCGATCGGACGTTTCTTGCTGCGGCGCTCTCGCGGAGCAGATGGAGGTGGGTCTTGCCCGAGATCGGGCCGGCGTGCGTTCCAACGATCGTCATCGAATTGCCTCGGTTCATCCGCTGAAGGGCCGCCTCGCAAGCGACCTCGCTGTCCAGGATTGGCCCAATCTGCACCGGGCAACCTTTCGAAATCCTGAACCTGGCCAGGATCTCTCGGCGGATGGGAGGAAATTGCTCGGCAGTTGGCCCGCGACGCGCGCAGGACGCCAGCCGCGACGGTCAGGCCGGTCGGTCGCCGAGCCGGGCGATTCGCTCGCCCGGGAGAGAGACGAAGGGCGCCCGCCGCCGATCCAGCTTGGGGCCCAACGTCGGTCGGGAGCTCGGCATAGATCGGGCGCGATCACCGATCGACGACCTGTCGGCGTACGCCCGGACCGGCGCGTGCTCGGCCGCGGTTGAGAAGTCGCGGCGAGCCGGGGATTCGCGGCGGAACGGTGCCTGCCCCACCCGGACCAGAGATTCGCGGTGGGCGTTCGGTCCACGAGCCGCCCAGGAGCCGGCGGGTGAAGCGCCGAACCCGACCGGCACCGACCCAAGACCCGCCGGGCCCGGCCGGCGAGCCGGCGCACGACGACCCTGCGCCGGGCGACCCCCTCCGACGCCCCGCTGACGGATGGGCTCTCGCTTGATCGAACGGTCGACCTCGAAGCCCGGCACCACCTCGCGCCGAATTCCCTGGCGCAGCAGGGTCTCGATGTCGAGGAGGAGCGCGTGCTCGTCGACGCACACGAGCGACACGGCGTCGCCTTCCGCGCCGGCGCGGCCCGTCCGACCGATGCGATGGACGTAGTCCTGGGCAACGGTCGGGAGCTCGAAGTTCACGACGTGGGGCAGGCTGTCGATGTCGAGGCCGCGCGACGCGAGTTCGGTGGCAACCAGGATGGCGACCCGACCGGCCTTGAAATCGTCCAGCGCCCGGACCCGCTGGCCCTGGCTCTTGTTGCCGTGGATCGCGGCCGCGCTGATGCCGTCCTGCCCGAGCTGCTCGGCCAGGCGGTTCGCGCCGTGCTTGGTCCGGGTGAAGACGAGCGCGCGGTCGATCCGGCCGCCGCGGACGAGGTGGCTCAGCAGCTCACGCTTTCGTTCGCGATCGACCGGGTAGACGACCTGCCGCACCAGTTCGATCGCGGAGTTGCGACGTGCAATCTGGACGTGCGCGGGCATGCGGAGCAGGCCGTCCGCGAGGTCCCGGATCTCATCCGAGAACGTGGCCGAGAAGAGTAGGTTCTGTCGACCCACGGGCAGCAGGGCGAGGATCCGACGAATGTCGCGAATGAAGCCCATGTCGAGCATCCGGTCGGCCTCGTCGAGAACCAGGATCTCGACCGAGCCCAGGTCGATCGTCCTCTGGCTGGCATGGTCGAGGAGCCGGCCTGGGGTGGCGACTACGATTTCCGGTCCGCCTCGCAGCGCGCGGACCTGCGGCTCGAAGCCCACGCCGCCGTAGATGGTTGTCGAGCGGACGGGTCGTTCGGCGCCGTATGTCCGGACGCTTTCCTCGACCTGCAGCGCAAGCTCGCGGGTGGGCGTGAGCACCAGGCAGCGGATCGGCAAACCCGTCGCGCCGCGCCGGCCCTTGCCGGCCGGCAGATAGCGCACCGGAGGCCGGTTGGCGTTGAGCAGCTGGAGGATCGGCAGCACGAAAGCTGCCGTCTTGCCGGTTCCCGTTTGGGCACCCGCAAGGAGGTCGCGCCCGGCGAGCACGAGCGGGATCGATTGAGCCTGGACCGGCGTCGGCTCGGTATAGCCCTGAGCGGCAACCGCGCGCAGGAGCTCGGGCGTCAGCCCAAGCCCGCCGAACGATGAAGGTGGCATGGGCACCGGCCCGGCCCCCGCGCGGGACTGGCCGGGCGACGAGAAGCGCTCGGGCACAAGGCCGAGCTGATCGGAAGACATGAGAGAAGAGCTCCTGACGTGGCCCACCCGCATTTCGTCCAGCGGGGCCGGTCAGGGCAAGGGAATGAATCGGGATCGGGCGGTGCGTTACCGGGGCGCCGACCGGAGCGCCCATTCGTTCACGAAGGTCGTAAGTATACACGCCTCATCGGGAAAGGCCGTCGGCGGGCCAGCCTCCACGTGGCCGGGCATCGGCAACATGCCAGCCATGCGCTCGCCAAGCCGCCCAACAGGTGGCAGAACCGACAACTTCGAAGGTCCATGTACCGCGCCCCCCGCACTGACGAAGTCCGTTCAACCGCCCGCCGGGAAGGCGCCGGCCCAGGCCAGGATCTCGGCTGTCAGGTGCGCGAAGGGGTCGGCCGGGAACCCCGGCAGAGCCGCCGCATAGCGGGGATCGAGGCCCCAGGTCCAGGCGAAGGTACCCGCCTCGAAGACATGGGCGCCGCCCGGACTGATCCACAGGCTGGCGGTGGGGCTGATCTGCTGGCCCGCGGTGTTCACGAGCGGCGTCTGGGTCAGGGCTATGCCTCTGGCGGTATCGGTCAGCTGATCTACCTCGCCTCCCATCAGCGCCGGGAGGGCCTGCCCGGCCTTGAGGCCGATGTCGGGCGCGAAGGTCCGGATGGCGTTGCCCACGATCAGGGGGCGTGTTTGCAGCGTGATGCCGGCCCAGTCCGCCCCGAGCACCTGGCTGGCTGGCTCGGGGACCGGCAGCTTGGCGAATTCGATCGTCGCGAGCTCCGGCTGCGTCCGGGCGAGCGGGTCGAGAGCCGCCTCCTTGTAGCACACGACTGTCCGGTCCGGGGCACCCCGGCTGTCGGGCTCGAGGCGGATCTGGCGGTAGATGAGGTTGCCGCCGAAAGCGGCGACCCCGACGCCGCGGTCCTCGGCCGCCAGCAGGGCGTCTCGCATCGAGGCGGTCCAGTATTCGGAGTGCCCCGCGATCACGACCGTGCGGGACCCGGTCGCCCAGGCAGGATCGGCGGCAAGGTCGGCGTCGGTGATGTAGCCGGGCGAGTAGCCGTGGTCCTCTAGCCAGACGATGAGAGGAAAGGCCGTCCTGAAGAGCAGCGCCGCGCCGTTCTCCGCCCCGAACGGTCGGTCGAGGCTCACCTTGTAGCCGCGGACGGGGTGATTCCCGGAGGTGGGTTCCCAGCCGTAGAGGCTGATCCCGTTCCAGCTGTTGTAGGCCTCGAACGTCAGCATCGGGACCATCACCGTCAGCGCCGTGGGCTTGAGAGGACGGACGACGAAGAGCAAGTACGACTGGCCCCCGGACGCCGACAGCTTGGCGAGGTAGACCCCGCTGCGCCAGTCCGGCGGCACCGCCAGGCGGTACGAGAGCGGCCAGCCCATGGCGTCCAGCCCGGTCGTTGCATCGGGATGAGGCACGACCATCGGCGCGACCGGCACCTGCGGCACCGTCAGAAGATGCTGCGCATCTCCGGCGCCGAGGCGGAAGACGTCGATCCGGGCGGTGCGATAGGCCCCGGCCAGGTGCAGTCCGATGGACTCGCCTGGCGTCACGCTGACCGCGTCGGCATACCCACTGACCGCGCTCATCGATGGCCGCGAAAGGCGCCAGTCAGTGAGGGGCACGCCTGACTGGACTGACAGGAGAGCCTTATTGCCGTACAGGTAGCCCGACAGCTGGGACAGCGTGGGATGGGCCCCCCGGCTCGCGATCCCCGGGTCGAGGTTCACGAGCGGCCAGGGGATCGACGGGGCAGCAAAGGCTTCGTGCGTGGGCGAGGGCGTGGCCCCTGGCGTGGCGCCCGGCGTGGGCGCGGGCGTAGCCCCTGGCGTCGGCGTGAACGTGGCCCCCGGCGTGGGGCTCGAGCTCAGGGCAACGGGCGGCGACATCGAGGCGCCCGGTCTCAACGGGGAGCCGGGTAAGAGCAGGGCCGTCGCCAACGCGCCCAGCCCCACGACCGCCATGATGGAGACCACCACCGTGGCGGCGCCCGTCCTGTTTCTCACCTACAGCCCTTCAGCCACCAGTCGCTCGTGGCGGAGGTCGACCGACCAACGAATTATGACGCCGGCCCGTGGCCGCGTGCGCCGTCCCTCAAGGCCCGACAGAGGTGGACGGTTCGGTGGTGGGCCTCGTGGTCGAGCGGGCCGGACGCGGCCTCAATACGAGCCTGTCCCCCTAACGATTGCGGACTGATCGAGCGCCGCCTGCTGGTCCTCGACGATCTCCGCCGCGACAACATCCGGCGGGGCAGGCTATCGCTGTCCTCAAGGCTCTCATCCCGGAGCCGGGGGTCGAGGCTGGCCTTGTCTCGACCAACAAGCTCGGCGTAGCCAAACGACCCGACGCCCGCTCCTTGCGCGAACGGACTCGCCCGTCCTTTCAGAGGAGGTGTTCTGGCGTGCGCCCAAGGGTGTCTGAGTTCAGGACATAGGTGACACCTGATCGGTGACTGGTGAGTCGGGACATGCGTGACAGTCTGCTGCATGTCGAAGCACCAGGTGGCCGTCCTCAAGGTCGTCTCA
>Ga0209777_10000857_pt1 | contig 47090 bp, 40 predicted proteins | sample FrelakmetHBP12HB_FD_187147 | JGI IMG/M metagenome (GOLD analysis project Ga0209777, IMG submission 187147) | Freshwater lake sediment microbial communities from the University of Notre Dame, USA, for methane emissions studies -HBP12 HB (SPAdes)... | ecosystem: Environmental > Aquatic >... | reverse complement strand
GCGGGTGGTGTTGAGGACCTCGACCACGATGCGCTCTTCCCCGCCGGGAACCGCGCGGCCGCCGCGCGACACGGCGTCCGGCCACCCGTGCAGCCGGTACCAGGTCGCGAACGCCGCCAGCACGAGGCCGAGGGCGATCAGGGCGACGACGAGGAGCGTCCCGCGGCGAGGCTGTTCCAGAAGTCCCACGTCTCCCTCGGAATGGGCCGGCCGATGTGCAGCAGCCAGCGGACCTTGATCGCCGCGACCTCGCGGAGCACCGCGTCGGTCCCGGCGACCGCGCGGGCGGCCAGCGCGTCGAGGAGCTCCCGCTCGTGCTTCCGCCCCGGCTCGAGGTAGTCGGCGAGGAAGAGGAAGCGCCCGGCATCGTCCCAGCGGGCGTACCCCAGCGAATGATAGTGCACGGCGCTCAGCACGCCGCGGTCCCGCTCGCCGTCGCGCCGCGCGGCGGCCGCAGCGGCGGGGCCGTGCCAGATGGAGCGGGGCCACCGCGCGGGACGGGCGCAGTAGCCCGCGAGCACCTCCTCCGGCGCGTCGCGGAGGGCGTCGTGCAGCAGCGCCGCGCGCCGCCATCGGGCGGACTCGGCAGGCTCCACTCCCCGCTCCGCCGCCCAGCGCTCGAGCAGCACCGCCACGCGACCGATGTGCTCGACGCGCGCCGGTGTCACCACCGCCCACGGTGGCAGCCCGCCGAGGACGTCAGCCGCCGGCGCGGACATCCCCCTCCAGGCCCTCACCGAGCACGACGTTGTCGATGAGCCGCGTCCCGCCGACCCGCGCGGCGAGCGCCAGGACGCACGCGCCCGTGGCATCCGCCGCGGCCGTGAACGTCACCGGCTCGATGCACGCCACGTAGTCGGTGGCGATCGCGGCCTCCGCGTCGAGGACCGCGCGGGCCGCTGCGGCGATCGCCGCGCCGCTCCGTTCGCCGCGGCGGAAGCGCTCCACGCCGGCGGCGAGCGCGCGGGACAGCAGCGCGGCGCGGCCGCGCGCCGCCGCATCGAGGTAGACGTTGCGCGAGGAGAGCGCCAGCCCGTCCGACTCGCGGACCGTCGGCGCCACCACGATCTCGACGCCGAGATCGAAGTCCGTGACCATTCGCCGCACCAGCGCCGCCTGCTGCACGTCCTTGCGGCCGAACACCGCGACGTCGGGGCGCACCACCTCGAAGAGCTTGAGCACCACGGTGAGTACGCCGACGAAGTGCCCGGCCCGCACGGCGCCCTCGAACACGTCCCCCGCCGGGCCCGGCGCGACGGTGACGCGGGGGAGCTCCGGGTACATCTCCTCGCGCGAGGGCATCCAGAGGAGGTCCGCGCCCGCCGACGCCGCCAGCGCGCGGTCGCGCGCGGCGTCCCGCGGGTAGCGCTCGAAGTCCTCACCCGGCCCGAACTGGAGCGGATTCACGAAGATGCTCATCGCCACGCGCCCGGCGTGCTCCCGCGCGACGCGCGCGAGGCGGAGGTGGCCCTCGTGCAGGAAGCCCATCGTCGGCACGAAGGCGAGCCTCTCGCCCGCGGCGCGCACGGCCGCGCAGGCTGCGCGCATCTCGCTGAGGCGCTCGATCTCGCGCATCGGGGCCGGCTAGAAGGAGTGCTCGGCGTCCGGATAGGCGCCCCGCCGCACCTCGTCGGCGAAGGCGCCGACCGCGCGGCGCACCTCGTCCCCCAGCGCGGCGTAGCGCTTCAGGAACCTCGGCGCGAAGGCGTCGTTCAGCCCGAGCAGATCGGGGAGCACCAGGACCTGCCCGTCGCACCCGGGGCCGGCGCCGATGCCGATCGCCGGGACCCGCAGCGCCTCGGACAGCCGCGCCGCCAGGGCGGCGGGAACCAGCTCGAGGACGATCGCGAACGCCCCCGCAGCCTCGAGCGCGCGCACGTCGGCCTCGAGCCGCTCGGCCCCCTCCGCGCCCCTGCCCTGCACGCGGTAGCCGCCGAGGGCGTGCACCGACTGCGGCGTGAGCCCGGCGTGCCCCATCACCGGGATCCCCACATCCACCACCGCGCGGACCGTGTCCGCCATCGCAACGCCGCCCTCCAGCTTGACCGCCTGGGCCCCCGTCTCCTGCATCACGCGCCCGCAGTTCCGGATGGCGTCCTCGCGGCTCACCTGGTACGTGAGGAAGGGCATGTCCACCACCAGGAGCGCGCGCCGCACGCCGCGCCGCACCATCGCCCCGTGGTAGACCATCTGGTCCAGGGTGGCGGAGAGGGTGGATTCCCGGCCCGCGATGACCTGGTTGAGGGAGTCGCCGACGAGCACGCAGTCCACGCCCGCCTCGTCCGCCAGCCGCCCGAAGAGCGCGTCGTAGGCGGTGACGCACACGATGCGGCGGCCCGCCTCCTTGAAGGTGAGGAAGTCCCGCGTGGTGACCGGGGTGTCGCGCTGCGGCGTGGTCATGGGACGGGAGGCGAAGGCTAGGGCCCTCGCGCCACGTTGGCAATCACCAGCCGCCGGCGCCGGGCGTGATGCCCAGCGCCGCGAGTTCGCGCTGCCAGAAGTCGCGGCGCGGCAGCTCCAGATGCGGTACGGTGAGGCCCGGCTCGTCCACCCGCCGGTCCTGCCACAGCACGATGTCGCAGTCGAGGGTCCGCGGCCCCCAGCGCGCGACACGGATGCGCCCCTGCGACGCCTCGATGAGGAGCAGCGCGTCGAGCAGCGCGCGCGGCCCGAAGGCGGTCTCCACCAGCAGCATCTGATTCAGGTAGGGCCCCTGCGGGACGGGACCGAGAGGTGCCGTCTCCTCGACGGGGGACGCGGCGACGACGCGGGTCCCGGGGAGGGCGCCGATCGCCTCCCGGGCCCGTCCGAGGATGGCGCTCCGGTCGCCGAGGTTCGACCCGAGGGCGACGGCGGCGCGGCTCAGAAGACGACCCGAGGGCAGAACGATACGAGCCGCCTGCGTGGCGTTAGGGAGTGACGTCGCCGCGGCCGCGATCGATCACCACCTCGACGTAGTCCAGCGGGCCGGGGATCGGCGCGTGCGGCTTCCGCGCCGCCACGCGCACCCGATTCACGCCCTCGGACGCGAGCACCTGCGCCGCGATCCGCTCGCACAAGGCTTCCAGCAGCTTGTGGTGACTGGTGCCGACGGCGTCCGCGACGATCTGGTAGAGGTGACGGTAGTCGAGCAGCATCCGCGTCGAGTCCGTCTCGCCCACCTGCCGCAGCGACAGGTAGGCGGTGACGTCCAGCTCGAGGGGCTGCGGGAACTTCTCCTCGTGCGGCAGCAGGCCGACCAGGGTGTGGAACCGCATTCCCCGTAGGGAGATGGCGTCACCGGGCATGGTGGACGAACGGTAGTTGCGTCCCGAGCGCACCGCAATTCGGCCGCGCAGCCACGCCCAACGCGGGATGAATGACGACTCTTTCACTCTTCATTGCGTACCGCTGGCGCTGGAACGCGGTTTGCTCCTAATTGGAGCCGTCCGGGGTCCCGGCGCGACCGCGCCCCTGCGGGAGCGCTCCCCGGCTGCAAGGAGGCCATGTTGCACCAGGAAGCGCGAATGTCCCTACCGCAGCTCGACTGGGAACCCCGCCTGGCCGAGCGCACCTCCGGCATGAAGAGCAGCATCATCCGGGAACTCCTCAAGCTCACGCAACGGCCCGACATCATCTCGTTCGCAGGAGGCTTGCCGGCCCCCGAGCTCTTCCCCGTCAAGGAGATCGAGGAGTCGTGCCGGCGCGTGCTCGAGATGAACGGTGCGCGGGCACTCCAGTACGGCACGACCGAGGGCGAGGAGGCGCTCCGGACCTACCTGGCCGAGACGATGAGCCGGCCCGACCTCCAGGTGGAGCCCGACAACATCCTGATCACCAACGGCTCCCAGCAGGCGCTCGACCTCATCGGCAAGCTGTTCGTGGACCCCGACAGCTGCGTGATGACCAGCGAGCCGACGTACCTGGGCGCTCTGCAGGCGTGGAACGTCTACCAGGCGTGCTACGTGACCATCCCGCAGGACGATGACGGGATCCTCGTCGAGGAGATCCCGCGGCGCCTGGCGGAGGGGTACGAGCCGAGGCTGGTGTACGTCCTGCCGAACTTCCACAATCCGGCGGGCACCACGATGCCGCTCGAGCGGCGGCTGCGCCTGGTCGAGATCGCGCGGGAGTACGACCTCATCCTCATCGAGGACGATCCGTACGGCGAGCTGCGTTTCGAGGGGGAGGAGATCACGCACCTCTACCGGTTGGCGCCGGAGCGGACGATCTACCTCTCCACCTTCTCGAAGACGCTCGCGCCGGGGTTCCGGCTGGGCGCGGTGACGGCGCCGAAGGCCATCGTGAGCAAGTTCGTGCAGGCGAAACAGGGCTCCGACCTCAATACCGCGGTGTTCACGCAGCTCGTGGTCGCCGACGTCTGCCGGAGCGGCCTCATGCCGAGGCACGTGCAGACGATCCGCCGCGTCTACCGCGAGCGGCGCGATGCGATGTTGGCCGCGATGGAGGAGCATTGGCCGGAGGGCTGCTCGTGGACGCGGCCTCACGGCGGCCTCTTCCTCTGGGCCCGGGTGCCGGACCGGCTCAATACCGCGGAGATGCTCCCCAGGGTGGTGGAGCGGAAGGTCGCGTACGTGCCCGGGATGGCATTCTACCCAGGCGAGCGGGGTGGCTACAACGCGATGCGGCTGAACTTCTCGTATGCCGGGGTACCGGACATTCAAGAAGGGATCCGGCGGCTCGGCGCGGCCTTCAAGGCGGAACTGGCCGGGCGCCAGGTAGCGGTCGCGCCGTAGCGCCCCCCTCCGGCCGAGCCCCGGCCTCCCCCGCTCCGGCCCCGGACGCGGCGCAGCGTAGGTTGCGCGCCGTGCGCCTCCTCCGTTCGCTCCTGATCAAGGGTTTCGAGAGCGCTGCCTTGGCTCGCCTCGTCCGCGAACGCGCCTTCGCGCGACGCGCGGTGCGACGCTTCATGCCGGGCGAGACCCTCGACGCCGCGCTCGACGCCGCGGCGGGCCAGGCCGCCCTCGGTATCGCCACCACCCTCACCTACCTGGGCGAGAAGGTCACCGACGCCGCGAATACCGCGGCGGTCGCCCACCACTACGTGGAGGCCCTGGAACGGGTCCGCGAGCGGGCCCTGCCGTGCGAGTTCTCCCTCAAGCTCACGCACCTCGGGCTCGACCTGGGCCGCAACGTCTGCGTTGGGATGCTGGAGCGGATCTGCGCGAAGGCGGGGGAGACGGGAGCATTCGTCTGGATCGACATGGAGGGCACGCCGCACACCGACGCGACCCTCGAGGTGTTCCACACGGTGCGCGCGCGCCACGCCAACCTGGGACTCTGCGTGCAGGCATACCTGCGGCGCACCCCCGCCGACGTCGAGGCGCTCATCCCGCTCGGGGCCGCGCTGCGGATCGTGAAGGGCGCCTACCGGGAGTCTCCCCTCCTCACCTACCGGAGGACGCGGGAGGTGGCGGAGGCGTTCTTCCGGCTCGGCGCGCGCCTCCTCGCGGCCGACGCGCGGCGCGCCGGCGTGCGGGCCGTGTTCGGCACCCACGACGTGCGGCTCCTCGCGCGCCTGCAGGAGCACGCCCGCTCCGCCGGCCTGCCGCGCGACGCCTTCGAGTGCCACATGCTGTACGGGATCCGCACGGCGGACCAGCGCCGGCTGGCGGCGCAGGGCGTGCCGGTGCGGGTGCTGATCAGCTACGGCGAGTCGTGGTTCGCGTGGTACATGCAGCGGCTGGCGGAGCGCCCCGCCAACCTCTGGCTCGTCGTGAAGAGCGTGTTCGCCTAGGCGAAGTAGTCGGAGACCCGGACGCCGTAGCGGTCGGGGTCCGTGACCTTGATGATGGAGCGCAGCGCGGTGCCGGCGGCGTCCTTGTCGGCGAGGTTGGCCAGGAAGCCGGGGAAGGTGATGCTGCCGCCGGGATCGGAGATGATGCGCACCATGGGCCGGTGCACCTCGGCGACGTCGGAGTTCGCGGCCACCACGAGCGCCAGCTCGTACGTGTCGAGGATGACCATCGAGCCCGGCGGGTAGATCCCCAGCAGGTTGATGAACGCCTTCACCACGACGGGGTCAAGCCCGCGCCGCGGGTTGTTCAGCATCTCGCGCAGCACGCTGTCGGGCTGCAACGGGTTCGTCTTGTAGACGCGCCGCGACGTCGCGGCATCGAATCCGTCCGCCACAGCGATGACGCGGGAGAAGATGGACGGCAATCGCGGGCGGATGCTTTTCGGGTAGCCCGTGAGGTCCGTCTTCATGTGGTGCTCGTACGCCGTGATCATCGATCGGTACGGCACCTCGCCGTAGCCGCGGAGCCCGAACAGGGTGAGGACCCCGAGCCACGGGTGCGCCTGCATGATGCGCCAGTCCTCGTCGCTGAGGCTCCCCTCCCTGTTCAGCACCTCGAGAGGCACGCGCGCCTTGCCGACGTCGTGGAAGAGCGCCGCCATCCCGAGGTCGTAGAGCTGGAGCTTCGTCAGCCCGAGCTTCTTCCCCAGCGCGATCGAGAAGATGCACACGTTCACCGAGTGCGTGAACGTGTAGTCGTCGTAGTCGCGGAGAGTGGAGAGCCCCATCAGCGACGTCTCGTCCGCCAGCACCTGGTCCACGATGGCCTGGACCGCGCGCTTGACCTTCTTCACGCTCGCGCTGCGGCCCATGCGGACCGAGTTGATGACCTCCTTGGTGACGGCGACGGAGCGTTGGTACGTGCGCTTCGCCTGCTCCTTCTGCCGCTCCTGCTCCTCCTCCGTCATCTCCGACTCGAGGGGCGGCTCGACCACGATGTGCGTCACGCCCGCCTCGCGGAGCTTCCCCTGGAGCTCCGGGAGGCGGCCCCCCTGCACCGCCCGCGTCGCCGCCGCCATGAGGAGGGAGAGGAACGAGGTCCACTCCCGGCGGTCGGCACCGTTTTCCGCCCGCACCAGCCCGGCGCCGGCGCCGCGGAGCATGCCGAGGACGTGCGAGAACGAGGCGTAGTTGTCGAGGTCGAGGCGCAGCCGGGTGGAGTTCACGAACAGGAACTCACCCGTCACCCGCACCTCGATCTCCTGCTCGCGGTCGAGAATCTGCTGGGCTGCGCCGTAGAGATCGTCGAGCGACTTCTGCACCTGCGCGTTCTCGATCGGGTACAGCTTCAACGACCGAAGCGCGGTGTAGAAGGCGACGAGGAACTCCCGCCCCGCCCCCCGGATGTAGGAGTCGCTGGTCTGGACGGCCTCGACGAGGGACATCCGCTGCCCCGGTCCGCTCACCTCACACCCCCATTCCGGTTCCGCCGCGCAGCGCGCGGTTCACGGCGTTGCGCACCAGCGCCTCCTTCGCCTCGGCAGCCTTCCGCAGCGCCTCCTGCGCGGCGGGAGAGCCGATCCGCCCCAGCGCCATCGCGGCGCAGGCGCGGGTCTCCGGGGTGTCCCGCCTCTTGAGGAAGCCGCCGCTGTTCAGCATCCCCGACAGGATACCCACCCCCGCCTCGCCGACCAACGCGCCATACGCCTCGAAGAACGCCATCTTCTCGGTGAGATCGCGGGCGCGCACGTCCTTCCCCTGGACCAGGTTCGAGATCTTCGGCAGCGCCGCGCGGTACTTGCGCTGCCCGAGGATACGCACCGCCGCGAGGCGCACCTCACGGTCGTCGTCCTCGAGGGTCCGCTCCAAGCCCTGCATCGCGCCCGCGGAACCGACCTCGGCGAGCGCCTGGACCGCCGCCAGGCGGATTGCGCGCTCGGCGTGGGTCCCCGCGACCCCCACCAGCGCCGCGACCGCCTGCTGCAGCTTCAGCTTCCCCGTCAGCGCCACCGCCTCCAGCACCATCGCCGGGTCCCGCCCCCCGATCGCCTCGACCACCCGGCCCACGTTCGCCGTCGCGAGGCGCCGCACCGCCAGCTCGAGCACCTCGCGCACCCGGGCGTTGGTGAGACGCGGCAGCCACGCGAACATCGTGGGGAGGGCCTCCCCACGCAGCTCGCCGAACAGCTCCGCCAGCTCCTCCGGCGCCGGGTGGATGTGCGCCTCGTCGAGCGACTGCAGCAGCTGGCTGAGCGTCTCCTCCTTCGAGAGCCGTCCCGGGAGCTCCCCGAGCGCCTGGCGTTGCTCCGGCAGCACCTCGCGCGCCCGCTCGAGGACCACCTTGACCTCGCGCAGCACGTACGCCACCGCCGGGAAGTCGCCCGCGCCGAGGAGGTAGGGGAGGAAGCTCTCGATGATCGAGATCAGCTCGGCGCGGACCGTCGGGTAGGGCTGCAGCTCGAGCACGTCGAAGATCATCGCGAGGACGTTGCGGCGCAGGTCCTGCGTGTACTCGCGCTGCACCTCCTCCTTGAGGTAGGCGATCTCCTTCTCGTCGAGGAAGTAGAGGGTGGTGTCGAAGTCCTCGGTGCTGACCACCCCCTCGCGCCGCGGCGCCGCCTCCTCCCCCGCCGCCGCGTCGGCCGAGCGGCCGCTGGCGTCCCCGACATCCTCCTTCAGCGCCTGCCGGACGAACCGCGCGTCCTTCGAGGGAAGCGCCCCCTCCGTCGGCGCTCCCAGCGGCGGACCCGAACCCTCCGTCATCAGTTCCTGGAAGGCGTAGCGGATCAACTGGAAATCCTTCTCCCAGAGCAGCGTCAGCAGGTCGTCGCTGTCTTCCGACTGCAGCGTGCGCGCCCGGTGCAGCACGTCGAGCAGCCCGATGATCTCCTCGTCCTCCACCTCCGGCAGGAACGTGAGCGACCGGACCCCGTCCTTGTAGAGGATCCACGCGACGCTATCGCTGCGGTTCGTCTGCGCGTATACGACATGCCCCGACCAACGCAGTTCCGCCTCGTAGACGTCGAGCACCAGCTCCGGCAGCGCCGCCCAGACCGGCTGGAACGCCGCGCGGAAGGCCTCGATGGCCCGCTGGTAGACGGGGTTGTTGGGGAGGTAGAGCTGGTGCGCCCGCAACGCCTTGACGCCGGCCTGGAGGAGTTCCTCCACGACCGCCGGGGCGAGCGCCAGTTCCGTGGTGCCGGTGCTTTCGGTCAAACCGGGATGCCCTCATCCGTCCGGCGTGCACCGCCAGAGAACGCGACCCCGGGGGCTGAGGTCAAGTTCCCTACGGGTGAGACGACCGCACGCGAATATACAGCAACGGCCGTGATCTGGTGACTCTCCTCGCCGTCCGGCCGTTGTCCGCCGCCACCCAGCACCCGGCGCCGTGGCTTGCGCTTCGGCTTTCCTTCGGTTACGCTTGGTTCGGCGTTTCTTCGGACGGCGCGCCGTCCCGCAGGTCCGCACGGGAGGTCCGGTGCCACTCACCAAGAGGCAGCGCGAGATCCTCGACTATCTCTCCGACTACATCGGCGACCATGGGTACGCGCCGAGCTTCGAGGAGATCGCATCGTCGATGGGGTTCCGCTCGCTCGCGACGGTGCACGAGCATCTCTCGAACCTCGAGCGGAAGGGCGTGATCCGGCGGAGCTTCAACGAGAGCCGGTCCATCGAGGTGCTGACGCGGGCGCGCCAGCCGGGCGTGGCGGAGCTGCCCCTCCTCGGCACCGTCGCGGCGGGCGAGCCGATCGAGGCGGTGGAGGACCGCGACGCCATCGCGGTCCCCGAGGCGATGCTCCCGGCCACCGGCCCCAACTACGTGCTGCGGGTCCGCGGCGAGTCGATGATCGAGGAGCAGATCCGCGACGGTGACTACGTGGTCGTGAACGGCCGGGGCACGGCACGCAACGGCGAGACGATCATCGCGCTCCTGCAGAACTCCCACGCCACCGTGAAGAAGCTCTACCGCGAGAAGGACGGCTGGGTGCGGCTGCAGCCGGCGAACGCGTCCCTCGAGCCGATCTACGTCCACGAGAACGACCTGACGATCCAGGGGGTCGTCGTGGGGGTGATCCGCCGCTACTGACGGCGCCGTGGAGCGGCCGAGGGCGGCCTTCCCGTGTGGCCCCGCGCGGGTGTGCGCGGGGCCGCTTTTCGTCAATTCCCGCAAGCACTTGCGTCGCTTGAATTGGCCTCCGAGCGCCGCTAGGTTTCGAGCCCATGCCGCCCCGCCCCGTCGCCCTCCTGCTCCAGTACGACGGCGGCGCCTATGCGGGCTGGCAGCTGCAGCCCAACGCGCGGACCGTGCAGGGGGAGGTGGAGGCGGCGCTGGCGCGGCTGGTGGGGCGGCGCGTCCCGGTGGCGGGGGCAGGCCGCACCGACGCGGGCGTCCACGCTCTCGGGCAGGTGGCGGCGGCGGCGGTCCCGGAGCGGTGGCCGCCGGAGGAACTGGCACGCGCGCTCAACGCGCTCCTTCCCGCCGACGTATGGGTGGCGTCGGCACGCCGGGAGGTGCCGGGGTTCGACCCGCGGCGCGATGCGCTGGAGCGCACCTACTGCTACCGGATCGGAACCGACGCCTCGGCGCGGGGGCCCTTCAGGCGCAGCTGGGAGTGGGCGGTCCGGGGACCCCTCGAGCCGGAGCTGCTGCGGCGAGCGGCCGCGGCGCTGGTCGGGACGCACGGATTCCGGGCCCTCTCGGCCGCAGGCCCGGCGCGCGAGCACTGGCGTTGCAGGGTGCGCGAGGCGGAGTGGCAGGAGCGCGAGGACGCGCCCGGCCTCGAGTTCTGGATCACCGCCGACCGCTTCCTGCACAAGATGGTGCGCTTTCTGGTGGGGACGATGCTTGATATCGGGCTCGGCCGCCGGCCCCTCTTGGACCTCGAGCGGCTGCTGCAGGGAGACGACAATCGCCTGGCCTCGCCGCCGGCCCCGCCGCACGGGCTGTTCCTGATGGCCGTGCGCTACCCGACACCTCACGACACGGAACGCCCGTGAAGATCCACCTCGACACGGCCGACATCACCGAGATCCGCAGCGACTCGAGCACGCTCGGCCACCCCGCGCGACCGGAGAGCGCCCCTTGACGCACCGCACCCTCCCGCTCCTCGCCCTCGGCGTCGTCCTCGCCGCAGGGCCCGCCGCGGCCCAGCAGCGCGCCGACGCCCTCGTCGCGTCGCGCCACTCCGCGATCGCGACGGCCGCCGCGCGCGTCGCTCCCTCGGTGGTCAGCGTGAACGTGGTGCGCCGCGAGCGCCAGATGCCGAGCGACCCGTTCGAGGCGATGATGATCCCCCGCGGCTTCGAGCGGCGGGTGGAAGGCCTCGGCACCGGGTTCATCGTCAGCGCGGATGGCCTCATCATCACGAACCAGCACGTCACCGGGGGCGCCGACCAGATCGTGGTGACGCTGCGTGACGGCCGCGACCTCCCCGCGCGCCTCCTCGGCGAGGACGACCACACCGACATCGCCGTGCTCCAGGTGGACGCCACGCGCCTCCCGGTGGCGCCCATCGGCCGCAGCCGCACCCTTGCAGCGGGCGACTGGGCGATCGCCATCGGCAATCCCTACGGCTACCTCCTCGGCAACAGCGAGCCGTCGGTCACGGCGGGGGTGATCTCGGGGCTTGGCCGCGACATCCTCCCCGGGCAGGAGCAGACGGGCCTGTACGTGGACATGATCCAGACCGACGCCGCGATCAACCCGGGCAACTCGGGCGGGCCGCTGGTGAACGCCGACGGCGAGGTTGTCGGGGTCAACACCTTCATCCTCAGCCAGACCGGCGGGAGCGTCGGACTCGGCTTCGCGATCCCGATCGAGCGCGCGATGCGGGTCGCGCAGGACCTGCGGCGGCTGGGCCGCGTGCGCCGCGGCTGGGTGGGCGTCGAGATCGCCGAGCCGGCGGCGCAGTCGGCCGACTGGCGGCGCCAGCCGGGGGTGGTGGTGCGCCGCGTGGCGCCGAACGGCCCGGGGATCGCCGCCGCCCTCAAGCCCGGCGACCTGATCGTGCGCGCCGACGGGCAGGTGCTGCGGAACTTCCTCGGGTGGGAGCGGGTGCTCGTGGACCTCGTCCCCGGCGACACGGTGCGCGTCGCCGTGACCCGGGGCGGCGTGACGCGCGACGCGAGCCTCGTGGCCGTCGAGCCCCCCTCGGCGAGCGCCGAGCGGGTCAACCTCCAGGATCTGCAGCTCATCACCGTGACCGCGGACATCCAGGCGGAGCGCCGGCTGGCCGTCGGGCGCGGCGCGCTGGTCGTGAGCGCGGGGCCGACGTGGCAGTCCACGCTCGGCCTCCAGCCGGGGGACGTGATCGTGCAGATCAACAACTACACCATCACGCAGGCGGAGCAGGTGCAGCAGGTGGTGAGCTACCTCCGCGGGCGTTCCGCGATGCGCTTCGTCTTCGCCCGCGGCGACCAGGTCACGTACGCGGACCTGTGGGGGGCCCCGTGACCGACCAGGAACGCTACGCCTCGCCCCTCGGGACGCGGTACGCGTCGCGGGAGATGCAGGAGTTGTTCGGCGAACGGCGGCGCATCGGACTGTGGCGGCGGCTGTGGATCGCGCTCGCCGAGGGGGAGCGGGAGCTGGGCGTCCCCATCCCCGAGGCCGCGATCGCCGAGATGCGCGCCACGGCGGACGCCATCGACTTCGCCCGGGCGGCGACGTACGAGGCGCGCTTCCGGCACGAGGTGATGGCGCACGTCCACACCTTCGGCGACGCCGCCCCGGCGGCGCGGCCGTACATCCACCTCGGCGCCACGTCGGCGTACGTCACCGACAACGCCGACCTGATCCTCGCCCGCGAGGGGCTGCGCCTCCTGCTGGCGCGGCTCGGCGGCGTGCTCAAGGCGCTGCTGCCGGTGGCCGAGCGGTGGCGCGCCCTGCCGACGCTCGCCTACACCCACCTCCAGCCGGCGCAGCTCACGACCGTCGGGAAGCGCGCCACGCTGTGGATGCAGGACTTCGTGGAGGACGTGCGCGAGCTGCAGCACCGGATCGGCGACCTGGCGCTCCTCGGCTGCAAGGGCGCCACCGGCACGCAGGCGTCGTTCCTGACGCTGCTGGGCGGCGACCACCAGAAGGTGCGTCGGCTCGACACCCTGATCGCGCGGAAGATGGGCTTCGAGGAGGTGGTGCCGGTCAGCGGGCAGACGTACCCCCGCAAGACCGACACCCTGATCCTGACGGCCCTCGCGTCGATCGCGCAGTCGGCGTCGAAGATGGCCGCCGACCTGCGGCACCTGCAGCACCTCGGCGAGGTGCTCGAGCCGTTCGAGGCCGAGCAGATCGGCTCCTCGGCGATGGCGTACAAGCGGAACCCGATGCGCTGCGAGCGGATCGCGTCGCTCGCCCGCTACATGATGCACCTGCCGGCCAACGCCAGCGAGACGGCGGCGCAGCAGTGGTTCGAGCGCACCCTGGACGACAGCGCCAACCGCCGCATCGTGCTGCCCGAGGCGTTCCTCACCACCGACGCCATTCTCATCCTGGTCGAGAACGTGGCCAGCGGGCTCGAGGTGCGGGAAGGCGTGATCCGCCGCCACGTCCTGCGCGAGCTGCCATTCATGGCCACCGAGCGCTGCCTGATGGTGGGCGTCGCCGCGGGGGGCGACCGACAGACGCTGCACGAAGTGATCCGGCGCCACAGCATGGAAGTGGCACGGGCGATGGCCGAGGAGGGCGTGGCGAACGACCTCCTGCAGCGCCTTGCCGCCGACCCCGCGTTCGGCCCCGCCGACATCGCCGCGGTGGCGGGCGACCTCGACCCGCTGCACTACTGTGGCCGCGCCCCCGAGCAGGTACAGGAATTCGTCCGCGACGTCGTCGTGCCGCTGCTGGGCCGCCTGGCCGACGCTCCCCCCGGAGAAGTCCGCGTATGACCGCCCTCCGCGAGAGCGCCCTGCCCCTCCCCCTCGTCCGCCGCGGCAAGGTCCGCGAGGTCTACCGCGTGGACGCCGAGCGGCTGCTGCTCGTGGCCAGCGACCGAATCAGCGCCTTCGACGTGGTGCTCGACGAGCCGGTGCCCGACAAGGGCGCGGTGCTGACGCAGGTGAGCGCCTTCTGGTTCGGGACGCTCGCCGCCGCGCGCCCCCACCATTGCCTCGCCGCCGACGCCGAGGCCATCGTGCGGGAGGTGCCGGCCCTCGCGCCGCACCGCGCCACGCTGGCCGGCCGCGCGATGCTGTGCCGCCAGACCACCCCGGTGCCCTTCGAGTGCGTGGTCCGCGGCTACCTCTCCGGCTCCGCGTGGAAGGAGTACCAGCGATCGGGGACCCTGGCCGGGGAGCCGCTGCCGCAGGGGCTCCGCGACTCCGACCGCCTCGACCCGCCGATCTTCTCCCCCGCGACGAAGGCGGATACGGGGCACGACGAGAACGTCACCTTCGCGCACGTTCAGCGAGTGCTCGGCGGACTCGCGCGCACGCTGCGCGACCGGTCCATCGCCATCTACGAGGAGGCGCGCGCGCACGCCGGCCTCCGCGGGATCATCATCGCCGACACCAAGTTCGAGTTCGGCACGGCGACCGACGGCACGCTCCTCCTCATCGACGAGGTGCTGACCCCGGACTCCTCGCGCTTCTGGCCCGACGACCGCCACGAACCGGGACGCGGCCAGCCAAGCTTCGACAAGCAGCCGGTCCGCGACTACCTCGACGGCAGGCGGAAGGCCGGCGCGTGGAACGGCGAGGCGCCGGGCCCGCGGCTCCCCGACGAGGTCGTCCGCGCCACCAGCGACCGGTATCGCGAGGCGTACCGCCTCCTGGCCGGCCGCCCCCTGGAGGTCCGCTGATGCGCATCGCTCCCGAAGGCTGGCCGTTCATCGGGATCGGCCTCGCCCTGACCGCGTCGCTGGGCGTCGTGGCGTGGGCCTGGCCCGGCTGGTCGCTGGCCCTGCCCCTCGTGGCTGCCGCGCTCACGGTGTGGGTCGTGGCGTTCTTCCGCGACCCGGAGCGCCCCGGCGCCCGCGGCGACCGCCTGCTCGTCGCCCCTGCCGACGGCCGCGTCCTGTCCGTCGCCGCGGTCGAGGAGCCGATGTATCTTCACGACACGGCGACGCGCGTCTCCATCTTCATGAACGTGTTCAACGTCCACGTGAACCGCTTCCCGGTGTCGGGCGAGGTGGACATCGTCCACTACAACCCCGGCGAGTTCTTCGCCGCGAGCCTCGACAAGGCGTCGCTGGTGAACGAGCAGGCGTCGGTGGGGATCGTCGGGCCGCGCGGGCCGGTGCTGGTGCGCCAGATCGCGGGGCTGATTGCGCGGCGGATCGTCACCGACGTGGCGCCGGGCGACGCGGCGGTCCAAGGGGAACGGATGGGGATGATCCGCTTCGGGTCGCGGGTGGACCTCTTCTTCGCCCCCGCGGCGGCGGTGAAGGTGGCGGCAGGGGATCGGGTCCTGGCGGGACAGACCATCATCGCGGAGTACCCGGCGTGACAGCTCCAGCGGGACGGACCGGCGTGCGGCGCGCGATCATCGTCATCCCGGGCGCCTTCACGTCCGGGAACCTCTTCTTCGGCATCTGGTCCATCGTCGAGGCGTCACGCGGCGAGTTCGACCGCGCCGCGTGGTTCATCGTCCTCGCGGCGGTGCTCGACGCGCTCGACGGCCGGGTCGCGCGCCTCACCCGCACCGGGAGCGACTTCGGCGCCGAACTCGACTCACTGGTGGACGTCATCTCGTTCGGCGTCGCGCCGGCTCTCTTGCAGTGGCACTACCAGTTCAGCCGCGGCGAGATGGGGTGGCTCCTGCCCTTCATCTTCATCCTCGCGGTGGCGCTGCGCCTGGCGCGGTTCAACATCGAGCAGGGGGGGCACGCTAAGTCCCAGTTCTTCGGCCTTCCCTCGCCGGCGGCGGGGGTGACCATCGCCACGATGGTCCCGTTCATGGGCACTCCTCTCTTTGTGGAGCACCTGAGTCATCTCCCCTGGCACCTCCTCACCGCGGTGCTGATGGTGCTCGTCTCCCTGCTGATGGTGAGCCACGTGCCCTACCCGGCGGGGCCGACCGCCGGCCTCCGCGACTGGCGGGGGCGCCTCGGCCTGCTGCTCGTGCTCGCGTGCCTGGCGGGGGCGCTGTTCGTCCCGGAGTACTTCTTCTTCCCGATGGCGCTGGTGTTCATCGGCTTCGGCCTGCTTCGGGCGGTCCTCTACGGCTACCTCGACTTGCTGCCGGAGCGGGGGCCGATCCACGATGAGTTCGCCGGCGACGACGTGATCGAGGAGCGGCCGGCGGGGCGCCGGATGTTCCGCAACCCGCTGCGCCGCGCGCGCCACGCCGTCGCGCACCGGGAGGAACACTGATGCGCTACCGGGTCGGGGTGCGGATCATGCCGAGGCAGGGGATCCTCGACCCGCAGGGCCAGGCCGTCGCGCACGCCCTCGCCTCGCTCGGTTTCGACGGCGTCGCCGCCGCGCGGGTGGGGCGCAGCATCGAGCTTGCGGTCGACGCGTCCGGCGAGGCCGACGCACGCGCGCAGGCGAAGCGGATGTGCGAGCGACTGCTCGCCAATCCGGTGACGGAGGACTTCGTCGTGGACGCGGCGGAGGCGGAGGGGGTCGCGTGAAGGTCGCGGTGGTCCGGTTCCCCGGCTCCAACTGCGACGCCGACGCCTGGCACGCCGCCCGCGACGCGGGGCACGCCGTCGAGTACGTGTGGCACCGATCCACCGCCCTGGGGGGCGCCGACGTCGTCGTCCTGCCGGGCGGCTTCGCCTACGGCGACTACCTCCGGGCCGGCGCCATCGCGCGCTTCTCGCCGGTCATGAAGGCCGTGGAGGCCCACGCCAAGGCGGGGGGCCTGCTCCTCGGCATCTGCAACGGCTTCCAGGTCCTGTGCGAGGCGGGGATCCTGCCCGGTGCCCTCGCGCGGAACGCGGGGCTATCGTTCGTCTGCCGCTGGGTGACGGTCCGCGTCGAAGCGACGGACACCCCCTTCACCGCCCGCTACCGGCGCGGCCAGGAGCTGCGCGTGCCGGTGGCGCACGGCGAGGGGCGCTACGTGGCGGACGACGCCACACTCGACCGGCTGGAGCGCGAGGGCCGCGTGGTCTTTCGCTACGCCGGGGACAACCCCAACGGCGCCCTGCGCGACATCGCGGGGATCACGAACGAGGGACGGAACGTCGTGGGGATGATGCCGCATCCCGAGCGCGCCGCGGAGGCGCTGCTCGGTTCAGCCGACGGCGCGGCGATGTTCGCGCTCGCCGCCGGCGCCTGAAGGAGGTCCGTATGCACTGCCGACCCCTGCTGTTCGCCGCGTGCGCCGCCGTGCTGGGCACCGCCCCCCTCACCGCGCAGGACACCACGAAGGCCATCCGCCCGGGGATGACGGAGGCGGAAGTGCGCGCCCGCTGGGGCGATCCCGTCCTCGTGCGCCGCCTCAACGACTGGACGTATCTCTTCTACCGGAACGGCGAGGAGCGGCACATCGGCTACTACGACACCGTCTTCCTGCAGAACGGGCAGGTGATGGACGCGGTCGTCCGGTCCCCCGACCACGTGTACCTCGGCCAGAGCAGCTCGCCTCCCGACCGGCAGCCGGTCTTCACGCCGCCGACGCAGCCTCCGCAGTCCTCCGCCCAGGGAGCCGTGGTCGGCGTGCACGTGGACGCACCCGCCAGTGCCCCGGCGCCGCCGCCGGGACCGGAGGCGTGATGCCCCTGCGGCCCGCCGCCGCCGGCGAGTACGCCGAGGACCCCGTCACCGCACCTCATCGCCCGTGAGCGCCCGCCCCCGCGCCGGGGACCCGGCCATCACCCCGGAGCTGGTGCGCTCGCACGGTCTCAAGCCGGCCGAATTCGACCACATCCGCTCGATCCTGGGCCGCGACCCCACATTCGTCGAGCTGGGCATCTTCTCGGCGCTGTGGAGCGAGCACTGCGCCTACAAGCACTCGCGTCCCGTCCTCAAGACCTTTCCCACCACCGGCCCACAAGTCATCCAGGGCCCGGGCGAGAACGCCGGCGTGGTGCGCCTGGGCGACGGCTGGGCGGTGGCGTTCAAGATGGAGTCGCACAATCACCCGTCCGCGGTGGAGCCGTACCAGGGCGCGGCGACGGGCTCCGGCGGCATCCTGCGCGATATCTTCACGATGGGCGCGCGGCCGGTGGCCCTCACCGATTCCCTGCGGTTCGGCTCCCTCGAGGCGCCGCACCAGCGATACCTCTTCGGCGGCGTGGTGAAGGGGGTGGGCGACTACGGCAACTGCGTCGGCGTCCCCACGGTGGCGGGGGACGTCTGCTTCGATGACGGGTACGAGGGGAACTGCCTCGTCAACGTGATGTGCGTCGGCGTGCTGCGCGAGGAGGAACTGATCCGCGCGAAGGCCGCCGGCCCCGGGAACCCCATCATCGCCGTGGGCTCGCGCACGGGCCGGGACGGCATCCACGGCGCCTCCTTCGCCTCCGAAGAGCTCTCGGCCGAGAGCGAGGCGAAACGCCCGCAGGTGCAGGTCGGCGACCCGTTCACCGAGAAGCTGCTCATCGAGCTCTCGCTCGAGCTGATCGGGTCGGGGCACATCGTCGCGATCCAGGACATGGGTGCGGCGGGGCTCACGTCGAGCAGCGCCGAGATGGCGGCGCGTGGCGGGGTCGGCGTGGAGATCGATGCCCGGATGGTGCCGGTGCGCGAGGAGGGGATGACACCGTACGAGATCCTCCTCTCCGAGTCGCAGGAGCGGATGCTGGTGGTGGCGCACAAGGGGCGCGAGGCGGCCGTGGCCGCCATCTGCGAGAAGTGGGAGCTCGCGAGCGCGGTCATCGGCCGCGTCACCGACGACGGGATGTACCGGGTGCGCTGGGGGGACGAGGTGGTGGCGGAGATCCCCGGCCGCTCGCTGGTGGACGAGGCGCCGGTGTACCACCCCGAAGCGCGGGAGAGCGAGGCGGCCGTGGCGCGGCGGGCGCGTCCCATCCCCGCCACACCGGCGCAGCCGGACCTCGGCGCCGCGCTCGAAGGGCTCCTCGACCTGCCGACGATCGCCTCCAAACGATGGGTCTACGAGCAGTACGACACCTCGGTGCAGACGAACACCGTCCTCGGCCCCGGAGGCGACGCCGCCGTGCTCCGCGTCCGCGACACCCCACTCGGCATCGCTGTGACGAGCGGCGGCAACGGGCGCTACGTCTGGCTCGACCCGTACGAAGGGGGCAAGGCGGTGGTGGCCGAGGCGGCGCGGAACCTGGCGGTGACGGGTGCGCGGCCGCTGGCCCTGACCGACTGCCTCAACTTCGGCAACCCGGAGAAGCCGGATATCTTCTTTCAGTTCCGCGAGGCGTGCCGCGGGATGAGCGAGGCGTGCGTCGCTCTCGGGACGCCGGTGGTGAGCGGCAACGTGTCGTTCTACAACGAGCGGCCGGGCGCGGCGGTCCTCCCCACCCCGATGATCGGGATGGTCGGCGTCCTGGCGGACGTGACGCGGCGGGTGCCGGCCGCGTTCCAATCGCCGGGCGACGCGATCGTCGTCCTGGGGCACTGCAACGGCGCGCTGGGCGGCTCGCAGTATCTTTCGTGGGTGAGCACCGAGGTGTTCGGCGCGCCCCCGCGGGTGGACCTGGCGGCGGAGCGCTCGCTGGTGGACTTCCTGGTCGAGGCGGCGGGCCGCGGCCTGCTGCGCTCGGCGCACGACGTCTCCGAGGGAGGGCTGGCCGTCGCACTCGTCGAGTCGGCGCTCGCCGGCCCGCAGCTCCTCGGCTTCCGGGCGGATCTCTCGCCGCTGTCCCGCCGGGTGGACCCGATCCAGCTCTTCTTCGCCGAGGACCAGGGGCGCGCGGTGGTGAGCTGCGACCCCTCGAGGCTGGAGGAGATCCGGCACCTCGCCGGCAAGCGCGGTGTGCCGGCGGAGGCCGTCGGCACGGTGGGCGAGCCGGGCGGCACGGTCCGGATCGGCGTCAACGACTGGGCCCTCGAGCGGCCGGTCGCCCGGCTGGCAGAGATCCACGAGCGCGCCATCCCCCGGCGGATGGCACGCGCGGCCGGCGCCTAGACGACATGTGCGGCATCATCGGCGTCGCCAACCATCCTAACGCGGCTCGGCTCGCCTACCTGGGGCTGTACGCGCTGCAGCACCGCGGGCAGGAGTCGGCGGGCATCGTCGCCGTGGATGGCCAGGGCCTGCCCCGCTTCCACCGCGGGATGGGCCTGGTGTCGGACGTGTTCACGGAGGACCGGCTCGCCGGCCTGACGGGCACGACGGCGGTGGGCCACACGCGCTACAGCACCGCCGGCTCGAGCGTCCTCCTCAACTCGCAGCCGGTGAACGTCCGCTATCGCAACGGCACGCTGGTCCTGGCGCACAACGGCAACCTGGTGAACGACGCGGAGGTCCGCCGCGAGCTGGTGCACGACGGCGCGATCTTCCAGTCCACCATGGACTCGGAGACGATCGTCCACCTTATCGCCCGCTCGCGGCACGACGACCCGGAGGCCCAGATCCGGGGCGCGCTGGCGCGGGTCGAGGGCGCCTACTCGCTCATCATCGCGGTGGACCAGGAACTGTACGCGGTGGTGGACGCCCGCGGGTTCCGGCCCCTGATGCTGGGGAAGGCCGGCGACGGCGTGGTTGTCACCTCGGAGACGTGCGCCCTCGACATCGTCGGTGCCCGCATCGCCTGCGAGCTGGAGCCCGGGAGCTTCATCCGCATCCGGGGCTCGGAGGTCACGTACCTCGATCCCCTGCCCGCCAAGGCGCCCACGCGGTGCGTGTTCGAGCTGGTGTACTTCTCCCGGCCCGATAGCCAGATCTTCGGCGAGAGCGTGGACCAGTTCCGGCGCAACCTCGGCCGCCGGCTGGCGCAGGAGCATCCCGCCCCCGGCGCCGATTGCGTCATCGCCGTGCCCGACTCGTCCAACTCCGCGGCCCTCGGCTTCGCCGAAGCGTCGGGGGTCCCGTTCGAGCTGGGGCTGATCCGGAACCACTACGTCGGGCGCACCTTCATCCACCCGGTGCAGGCGGGCCGCGACACCAAGGTGAAGATCAAGTACAACCCCGTGCGCGAGGTCCTGGAGGGGAAGAGCGTGGTGGCGGTGGACGACTCGATCGTCCGCGGCACCACCAGCCCCGGCCTCGTGGCGATGCTCCGCCAGGCGGGGGCGCGGGAGGTCCACTTCCGCGTCGCCTCCCCCCCCACCATCGGCTCCTGCTACTACGGCATCGACACGCCGCATCCGGCGGAGCTGATCGCGTCGTCCCACAGCGTCGAGGAGATCCGGCAGTACATCGGCGCCGACACGCTCGGCTACCTGTCGCTCGCGGGGATGGTCCACGCGAGCGCCGGGGACCCGCAGCGCTTCTGCCACGCCTGCTTCTCGGGCGAGTATCCCACCACCCTGCCGTCGGAGACGGCCAAGCAACGGTTCGAAAACCCCCTATGACCAATTACGTGCATTTCTTCGGCGCGGGCCACGCGGACGGCAACGCGCAACTCAAGACCATCCTCGGCGGCAAGGGCGCCAACCTCGCCGAGATGACCAACCTCGGCATCCCGGTCCCGCCGGGCTTCACGATCTCGGCCGAGCTGTGCAACACCTACATCGCGCGCGGCACCTATCCGCCGGAACTCAAGGCCGAGGTCGAGGCCAATCTGGCGAAGCTCGAGACGCTGATGGGCCGCACCTTCGGCGCCGCGAAGCTGCCGCTGCTGGTGTCGGTGCGCTCGGGCGCGGCGGTCTCGATGCCGGGCATGATGGACACGATCCTGAACCTGGGGATGAACGACCAGGTGGCCGAGGGGCTGGCGCAGGAGATGGGCAACCCGCAGTTCGCCTACGACGCCTACCGCCGCTTCGTGCAGATGTACGGCGACGTGGTGATGGGGCTGAAGGGGAACAAGAGCCCCTTCGAGGCGCTCCTTCACGCCAAGAAGGAGGCGCGCGGGGTCAAGCGGGACATCGACCTCTCGGCGGCCGACCTGAAGGCCCTGGTGGCGGAGTACAAGGCGGCGCTCAAGAGGATCGAGCCGCGTGGCTTCCCGGAGGAGCCGAAGGCCCAGCTCTGGGGTGCGATCGAGGCCGTCTGGCGCTCGTGGCAGGGTGACCGCGCGGTCACGTACCGGCGGCTCCACGGCGTACCGGAGACGCTCGGCACCGCGGTGAACGTCCAGGCGATGGTGTTCGGCAACCTGGGCGAGGACTCGGGGACGGGCGTGGCCTTCACCCGCGACCCCTCCACCGGCGAGCACCGTTTCTTCGGCGAGTTCCTGGTGAACGCGCAGGGCGAGGACGTGGTGGCCGGCATCCGGACGCCGCAGTCCATCGAGGAGATGGCGCAGAAGTTCCCCAAGGCTTACGAGCAGCTGGTCGCGACGTACCAGCGGCTGGAGAAGCACTACCGCGACATGCAGGACCTGGAGTTCACGGTGGAGCGCGGTACCCTCTACCTCCTCCAGACGCGCAACGGCAAGCGCACCGGCGCCGCCGCCGTGAAGATCGCGGTGGACATGGTGAAGGAAGGCCTCATCACGAAGGAGGAGGCGCTCCTGCGGGTCTCCCCCGACGCGCTCGACCAGCTGCTCCACCCGATGATCGACCCGGCGGCGCCGATCACGCTCCTGGCGAAGGGCCTTCCGGCCTCGCCCGGCGCGGCCTCCGGCCAGGCGGTGTTCACGGCCGATGAGGCGTTCGCGTGGGCCGGCGAGGGAAAGGCCGTCATCCTGGTCCGTGAGGAGACGAGCCCCGAGGACATCAAGGGGATGGCGGCGGCGAAGGGGATCCTCACCGCGCGCGGCGGGATGACCTCCCACGCGGCGGTGGTGGCCCGCGGCATGGGCAAGTGCTGCGTCGCCGGGGCGAAGGACGTCCACGTGGACGCCGACGCCGGCAGCTTCACGGCGGGCGGCAAGACCATCAAGCGCGGCGACTGGATCACCCTCGACGGCTCGAACGGCCGCGTGATCCAGGGGAAGGTCCCGACGGTCGAGGCGACGCTGGGCGACTACTTCGGCGAGTTCATGGGCTGGGCCGACGAGGTCCGGAAGCTCAAGGTGCGGACCAACGCCGACACGCCAGGCGACGCCGCGCGCGCCCGCGGCTTCGGCGCGGAGGGGATCGGCCTCACCCGCACCGAGCACATGTTCTTCGAGGGCGACCGCATCAAGGCGATGCGCGAGATGATCGTGGCTCGCGACAAGGCGGGGCGCGAGAAGGCGCTCGCCAAGCTGCTGCCGATGCAGCGGAGCGACTTCGAGGGGATCTTCACGGCGATGGACGGCTATCCCGTCACCATCCGCCTCCTCGACCCGCCGCTCCACGAGTTCCTGCCCCACGAGCCGGAGGACATCGCGGAGCTCGCGAAGGAGATGGGCATCTCGGCCCAGGACCTGACCGAGACCGTCGCGTCGCTCCACGAGGCCAATCCGATGCTCGGGCACCGCGGCTGCCGCCTCGGCATCAGCTACCCCGAGATCACCGAGATGCAGGCGCGGGCCATCTTCGAGGCCGCGGTAAACGTTACCGCCAAGGGCGTGAAGGTGATCCCCGAGGTGATGATCCCGCTGGTCGCGACGGTGAAGGAGCTCTCGCACCAGGAGCGGATAGTCCGCCGGGTGGCGGGCGAGGTGTTCGGGAAGGCGAAGAAGGAGGTCCCCTACCTCGTCGGCACGATGATCGAGCTGCCGCGGGCGGCGCTCACCGCCGACGAGATCGCCAAGGTGGCGGAGTTCTTCTCCTTCGGCACCAACGACCTCACCCAGACCACATTCGGTCTCTCGCGCGACGACGCGGGGCGCTTCCTCCCCTTCTACGTCGAGCAGGGGCTCCTTCCCGCCGACCCGTTCCAGCAGCTCGACCAGACGGGCGTCGGGAAGCTGATGCGGATCGGCATCGACCTCGGCCGCACGACGCGCAAGGACCTCAAGGTCGGCATCTGCGGCGAGCACGGCGGCGATCCGTCGAGCGTGATGTTCTGCCACCGGATCGGGATGAACTACGTCTCCTGCTCCCCGTTCCGCGTGCCGATCGCGCGGTTGGCCGCGGCGCAGGTGGCCCTGGAGGAGAAGGGGCACAAGAACAAGTCGTCCACGGTGTAAGGAACCGGCGCACCGTGGACCGTGAACCGGAGACCGCGGCAGCGGCGGTTGACCGAGATGGCAGCGTGTCACCCCGGATGCAACCATCGTCTCAGGGAGGGAACCGATGACCGGAGCCACAATTACTCGCGCCGCGGCGCTCGCGACGGGCGCTCTCGCCCTCGCCACGACGCTCCTCGCGCAGCAACCGCCCCCGGGCCGCGAGCGGAACCCGCGTCCCACCGCAGCGCAGGTCACGGGCGGCGGGACGGCGCAGTACCTGGTCGAGAACCCGCAGCTCCTGCAGCTCACGCCGGTGCAGGTCAAGCGGGTGACGAAGGTGGCCAACCGCGTGGACAGCCTCAATGCGCCTGTGCGGAACCAGCTGCAGGCGCTCACGGGCGGCCGGCCGATCCGAGAGCTCACGCCCGCGGAGCGCCGCCGCCTTGCCCCGCAGCTCCAACCTCTCGTACAGCAGATGCAGCAGAACAACGCGATGTCCCTCGACTCGGTCGAGGCGATCCTCACGCCCGAGCAGACGACGCAACTCGAGGCGCTGCGCGCCGAGTACAAGGACCGGATGAACGCGCGTCGGGCGGCGGCCCAGCAGCGTAGAGGACAGTAAGAACAGGCTCCAGACGCCCAGGCGCCAAGGGACGGAACAACAGTCTCCAGGCGCCAAGGAGCCAGGCAAAGACGAGGTGACCACGAAACGGGCCCGGCGATCCGCTGCCGGGCCCGCTTCGTGTTCGCAGCTACGGCACTGCCCCGCACCCTCCGGACCTTCCCACAGGCCCGCCCTGCATCTCTCGCACGCCCATCCCGTTGTGGCTTCTCTGTCTTCGCCCGCCCTCCGCTGCCGGCCGACGGCTGACGGCTACCCGAGCTTCTCCCCCAGCACCTTCGCCGCCTGCTCCTTCCGGAACGCCACCAGCTTCTCCCGCAGCGGCGGCCGCGACGTGGCGAGGATGGCCACAGCGAGGAGGGCGGCGTTGGTCGCCCCCGCCATCCCGATCGCCAGGGTCCCGACGGGGATCCCCGCCGGCATCTGGACCATCGCGAGGAGGGAGTCGAGCCCCTTCAGGGAGGCCGATTCCATCGGCACTCCGAGCACCGGCGCCACCGTGTGCGCGGCGACGACCCCCGCCAGGTGCGCCGCGCCGCCGGCCGCGGCGATGAACACCTCGGTGCCCCCGGCCGCGCACGCCTTCACCCACTCCTCCAGCTCCGTCGGCGTGCGGTGCGCCGAAAGGACCCGGCACTCATGCGAGACATCGAAGCGCGTCAATGTCTCGTCCGCCGCGCGCATCACGCCCCAGTCGGACTTGCTCCCCATCACCACCGCGACGAGCGGCATCGTCACTTGCCGCCCTGCATGATGCCGCCGAGGCCCGCGAAGCAGAGGCCGAGCGCGAACGAGACGCCGGCCACCGTCCACGCGGCCGCCTTGGAGGTCCGCTCCATCGTGCGCACGCCGATCGCGGTGATCACCAGCCCCCAGACGCTGATCGGCGAAATCCCGCGCAGGACCCCGTCGAGGAACTTCCCGAGGGACGCGTCCTGCGGGAGGAGCAGATCGAGCCCGAGCGACACCTGGAAGTCCGCCAGCGTCTGGAGGCCACCGCTCCTCTCGCGGAGCTTCCACACGATCAGCATGAACACCAACTGCAGCACGCCCAGAAGGCCCGAAAAGACGGCGACCGTCATCAACCCCTTGAACCGCACCTCGCCCCCCGCCGCGAGAAGCACGACGTACATCAGCCCTGCGGTGATCAGGAGGAATATCAGCAGCACGATCGGCACGGCCACGTACTGGGTGACCCGCACCATCCCTTCGGCCGCCGCCGGGAACGGCTGTCCCTTCGCCGCGGCTGCGAGGCGCGCCATCTGCATGGTATAGGGGAAGTTCAGCGTGGTCATGACGAGCATGAGGATGCAGATGACGAGCCACGGGATCCAGAACGTCGGCTCCTCGCGCTGCTCCTCGAAGACGGCCGTGGGGGAGAAGAGCACCCGCGCCAGCCGCAGGGCGTCGGTGACGAAGGGGATGCGCTTCGGGCCCGAAGGGGCCGGGGCGGTGGTGTCGGGGAGCGTCATCGGGTCAGGCCTCGGGTGGAGGGTCGGAACGAAGGTACGGCTCCGACCGAGAGACGCCAAGAGGCCGGGCAACGACAAGGTGAGGGAGGTGAGGAGGTGAGAGGGGACCCTCGCCGCCCCGGCACCGCTTAACACCCGGCCGCCAAGGGGCGTCTGACGAGATGAAGGCACGACGATCGGGTTCAGCCCGGGAGGAACCTCATGCGCATCCTGACGATCATCGCGGCCCTGGCCGCGTTCGCCACCACCGCCCAGGCGCAGCACCGGCCCGCAGCCTCACGCTCCGCCGCTCCGGCGGCGCAGCCGGCGCCGGCGGCCCAGCCAGCCCCGTCCGCCGCGAATGCCGCGGCGCCGGCGGCCGGCGTGGCTTGGGAGCGCGGTGCGTGGCTTTCCTGGCGCCGTCCGTGGGGGCCGAGGGCCCGGGCTTTCGCTTGGGGACGGGCCCCCCGGATGCGTCTGGCCTACCGCCGAGGGACGATGGCCAGCATGCGCCGCACGTGGATGATGGGCCGGTCGGGAACCGGCGCACGGATGCGGGCGGAGAGGTGGATGGCCTACCGGACGGAGTGGCGTCGCGGAGCCCGCGCAGGGATGCGCGCGCGGTTCCGGCCGGGACGCGCGCCGTCCCGGAGGTAGCGCGGGCCTGCCGCCTCGCGACACCCGACCCGCGGAACGGCGAAAGAGCCAGGCCCATCGGCCTGGCTCCTTCGTTGCAGTGGAGGCGCGGGGAATCGAACCCCAACCAAGGCCGGAGGCGGTGCACGCCTGTGCACGATATGCACGAGTGACAAGCACTTCCGCGTAGCACTCCCCTCCCCTCGCGTGCACGCTGCGCACCGGCGTGCACGCTGTACCGGACAGATAACGGATAGTCTCAGCCCGAAACAGAGAGGGCTCGGCACGTCGCCGAGCCCTCTGTTCCAGCGACCAGACGGCGAGAGCCTAGTGCTTCCTCGCGGCCGGTGCGGGTATCGCCCGGTTCGAGTTGCTGATGTCCGCGAAACACCGCCACGCGCCGTTCACCTTCTTGTACGCCGACACGTACTTCGCGGTGTCGGGGAACATGGCTGCGATCCCGGGGGGCGCGTGAGGCCCTGGCGTGAGGTTCTCGATGCAAATGCCCTGCTCGACGGCCAGCGGGCCGTAGGCGTCCACACGCGTGGTGGTGCAGGTGAACTGCCACGTTCCGAGGCCCATCATTTCGGCGACCTTGGCTTGAATCGCGGCGCGGCCTTTGACGGGCGGCTCGTTGGGCCACATCAGCACGGCGTCCTCGGCGTAGTTCAACGCGAGCGAGTCTGCCTTGCCGGCGGCAAAGTACCGCTCGAAGAGGCGGCCAATAGCCTCGATGGCGGGCTTCGCCGAGTCCGACTCGGCCTTCATGCGGGCGGCCATCTGCTCGGGGGTCTCTTGCTTCGGAGCGCAAGCGGCGAGGGCGAGCAAGGTGACCGCAGCGAGACGGTGCATCATACACCTGCCTCCTGTGAGAGCGGTCGCCCGCGAAGATACGCGCCCCACGGAATGCCGCTAGTCCGATGGGCGCGCACGTCTCGGCTGGCACTAGCTCGGCTCACCTTCGGCGGTGGGCGGCGGTACGCCTGCAGGTGTCCGTGCGGGAGTCTCTACTCCGTTTCGAGGCTTCCACGGGGAATCGCACCAAACTCTGTAATCGCTCCAACGAGTACCATGTTCGGGCCCGCGATACCCTGTTCTTGCCCGTAGTACTCGGGTTCGATTCCGCTCCTGGGAACATCGCTGCGGAGTCGAACACTACGGCCTTTGATGCCGTCTCTTTCGGCAGAAAGCAGCGGTACGCGGCAGACAGTCCCGGACAGCAGCTCTGCGGTAACTCGTTCAGGCAGGTGCCTTTACGAAGAAACCGCCCGACGGTGACAGACACCGTCGGACGGTTAGATGAGTGGAGGCGCGGGGAATCGAACCCCGGTCCGAGCTCCAATCCGTAGCAGCTTCTACGTGCGTAGCCAGCGATTCAGACCGTCGTCACGCGCCGGCTCACTGGCGGCCTGCGAGCGACCAAGCCCCGAGACTTCTCGCCGCGCGCGCCGGAGCACCACGCACGACCAGCCTGACTTTTCGATGCCTGGGCGCCGCCTCAGGCGAGCTGCCTCCCAAGCAGGTGCGTAGCGGTGTTACCCGTTACGCAGCCAGCGCATAGTCCGCGTTGGCAGTTGAACGTTCCCCGAAGGTTTAACGAGGATCCGAGGAACCTCGGCACGCTGCCGCCACATCACGAAACCCGTCGAAGCCATATCGCCCCCGGGCACCGGGGAATCTAGACGCCCTGCTTGCTCCCCGCCACCGGCCCCACCCACGGAGAGGAGCCGCCCGCGCCGGGAGCGGCGACCGTCCGCGGCCCTTCCGGCACGCCGCGCACCGCCGCCGCGACCACCTGGTTCCGCCCCGCCCGCTTCGCCTGGTAGAGATTGGCGTCCGCGGTCGCGGCGAGGTTCGCCGCCTGCGCGACGGGCACCGGCGACGCCGCGACCCCGCACGAGATAGTGAGGCGCAGCTCGGCGCCGTCCGCGAAGAAGGTCTTGGCCGCCACCTGGGTCCGCAGCCGCTCCGCCACCTCCACGCCGAGCGCCAGATCGGCGTGGGGAAGGATGACGGCGAACTCCTCCCCGCCCGTGCGCGCCGCGGTGTCGCCGTCGCGGACCGCGTCCTTCAGGAGCTTCCCGATCTGCCGCAGCACCGAGTCACCCGCCGCATGGCTGCGCTCGTCGTTCACCGCCTTGAAGTGGTCGATGTCCACGGCGATCAGCGCGCACGGCGCGTCCTGGAGCCGCGACATCGCCTTGTCGAAGCCCCGGCGGTTCTTGAGGTCGGTAAGAGGGTCGGTGTGCGCCTTCTGCTCCTCGATGTCGGCGGTCATCGCGGGCAGCAGCAAGGGAGCGTAGCCTCGGGCCAACGGGTCGAGCCGCGCCAGCGCCGGCGTGGGGCCGATGGCCGGATCGCCGAAGGCCATCAGCGCCCCGAAGGTCCGCTTCCCCACGAAGAGGGGCACGCCAAGGCTCCCCCTGATCGGCCGCCGACGGTCGCCCGTGTCCGCGCCGAGGAAGGCGGCCTTCGCCTGCTCCACCACCGGCACCCCCTCCGTCACGATGCGGCCCGCCAGCGATTGGATGTCCACGTCCTCGCCCACCAGCCGTGGGTCGCCGCCAGAGATGGCGCGGATCCGGATCGGGCCCCCGTCCTGCTCGCGGAGCGCGACCGCGCACGGCACATCCACCAAGGCGGCGGCCTCGGAAACCAGGAACTTCAGGGCACCCTCGAGCGTCGGCTCCACCTCCATCCGGAGTCCCGGCACCACCACGGGACGCGCCTCCGCGGCCAGCTCCTCCGCCCGGTCGCGTCCGGTGCGCCGACCCGCCACCCAGCCGACCACGCCGCCCGCCATGGCCCCGCCGAGCACCAGGAGAGCCGCCGTCACGACGCCACCGCTGCGGCGGCGCCGCTGTCGAGGTATGTGGCGAAGATCCGCTCGACCTCGGCAAGGGTGTTCACGTGGTGCAGGCGATCGCGCAGCTCGGCCGCGCCCCGCAGCCCCCGCGCATACCAGCCGAGGTGCTTGCGGAACTCGACCACCGTCTTGGGCGTGTCCCCGTCCAGTTCGAGGGTGAGCCGCGCGTGGGCGAGCGCCACCTCGAACCGCTCCGCGGCTCCCGGAGCCGGCGGCTTGGAAAGCCCTTCAAGCAGCGCGCGCGCCTCGCTGAAGATCCACGGGTTCCCGAACGAGCCGCGCGCGATCATCACCCCGGCGCACCCCGTCTCGTCCCGCATCCGCAGCACGTCCTCCGCCTTCCCGACGTCGCCGTTGCCGATGACGGGGATCCGCAGGGCCCGCACCACCGCCGCGATCTCATCCCAGCGGGCACGCCCGGAGTAGAGCTGCGCGCGGGTCCGGGCGTGAAGGGTGAGCGCCTTCGCGCCCGCGTCCTCGCAAGTGCGCGCGATCCCCACGGGGTCACGCAGCTCCTCGTCCCAGCCGGAGCGGATCTTCACGGTGACGGGAAGCCGCGTCGCGTCCACCACCGCGCGGGTGATCGCGGCCACGAGGCCGAGGTCCTTGAGGCACCCCGAACCCCCGTTGCGCTTGACCACCTTCTTCACCGGACAGCCGAAGTTGATGTCCACGAACTCCGGCGCGAACACCTCGGTGACGACCGCCGCCCCCTCCGCCATCGCCGAGGGGTCGGAGCCGAAGAGCTGGATGCCGATCGGCCGCTCCTCCGCCGCGAAGGCGGCCATCTCCAGGGTGCGCTCGTTCCCCCGCCGCAGCCCCTCGGACGAGAGGAACTCAGACACGACCACGTCGGCACCGAAGCGCCGGCAGAGCCGCCGGAAGGGCGCCTCCGAAACGCCTGCCATCGGCGCCAGGAAGAGCGGCACGTCGTGCGCGACCGCGTAGGGGAAGGCCATCATGGGCAAGGTACCCAGACGGGGAGGGTATTGAAACACCTGGGTGAGGAGGTGAGACGGTGAGGCGGTGAGTAGGTGAGAGGGGACGCGGGACGCGGCGCGGCGAAGGGCTCAGCGCCGCCGGCGTTGCACGATCCAACGTCCCTGCCGAGCTTGGAGCCGCTGCGAACATCACGACGGAGGACGCCTTGCCGATCGAGCACGTCTCGGACACAGCGCGGTGGGTGGCCGTGCACCGGGCGATGGAGAGCGAGCGCCCCGACGCGCTGTTCCGCGACCCCTTCGCCCGCCGCCTCGCCGGCGAGCGGGGCGAGGCCATCCACCGCCAGATGGGAGGGCAGGACTGGGTCTCCTGGAGCACCATCACCCGCACCGTCCTCTTCGACGCGACCGTGATTGACCTGGTGGGCCGCGGCGAGGTGGACACGGTGGTGAACCTCGCCGCGGGGCTCGACTCCCGCCCCTGGCGACTCCCCCTCCCCGCCACGCTCCGCTGGGTGGATGTGGACTACCCAGACGTCCTCGAGTACAAAGCCGGCGTCCTCGCGGGGGAGCGCCCCTCCTGCCGCTACGAGCCGGCCTCCGCCGACCTCGCCTCGGACGCCGAGCGCGGCGCGCTCCTCGACCGCCTCCGGATCAAGACCGGCAAGGCCCTCGTCATCACCGAGGGGCTCCTCATCTACCTCACCGAAGCACAGGTGGGCGCCCTCGCCGGCGACATCCACGCGCGCACCGGCGCCCGCTACTGGCTCACCGACCTTGCGAGCCCCGGCCTCCTCAAGATCATGATCCGGACCTGGGGGAAGCGGGCGAAGGCGGGGGGCGCGCCCTTCCAGTTCGCCCCCGCCGCGGGTCCCGCCTTCTTCCAGCCCTTCGGGTGGCGCGAGGCCTCGGTCCGCTCCTTCCTCGAGGCGGCGCGCCGCATCCGGCGGGAGATGCCGCTGGCGTGGCTGTGGCGCCTCCTCGGCACCTTCCAGTCCGCCGAAGCGCAGGGAGGGTACTCGGCCGCGCTCCTGCTCGAGCGGCAGCCGGGGTCGTAGGCGCTGCGGAGCGCCGCCACCTCTTGCCCGGTGGCACCCCGCCCCCCCATATGGATGGCGGATGCTCGGCACCCGGGCGGTGCCTCGGGGAGGAGACGGAGATGAAGGCCCTGCTCGTCTATCCGGAGTTCCCGGATACTTTCTGGTCGTTCAAGCACGCCCTCTCGTTCATCCACAAGCCCGCCAACTCCCCGCCCCTGGGGCTGCTCACCGTGGCCGCGATGCTGCCGCGCGACTGGGAGCTGCGGCTGGCGGACCTCAACGTCCGCCCTCTCAGCGACGCGGACCTCGCGTGGGCCGACATCGCCCTCGTCAGCGCGATGGGCGTACAGCGCACCTCCGCCGAGGAGGCGATCGCGCGCTGCAAGGCGGCGGGACTGCGCGTCGTGGCGGGCGGCCCGCTCTTCACGGCGCAGCCCGAGGCGTTCCCCCAGGTGGACCACCTGGTCCTTGGCGAGGCGGAGGCGACGCTCCCCGGGTTCCTCACCGACCTCGCCGCGGGGACCGCGCGCCGGCTCTACGAGCCCGGACCGTACCCCGACGTCGAGCGCTCGCCGGCCCCGCGCTGGGAGCTGGCGGACCTGCGCCGCTACAGCCAGATGAGCGTCCAGTACTCGCGCGGCTGTCCCTACGACTGCGAGTTCTGCGACATCACCGCGCTGTTCGGGCATCGGCCGCGGACCAAGGGCGCCCCGCAGATGCTCGCCGAGCTGGACGCGCTGTGCGCCTGCGGCTGGCGGGGCCCCATCTTCTTCGTGGACGACAACTTCATCGGGAACAAGAAGCGCCTGAAGGCGGAGCTGCTCCCCGCGCTCGTCGGCTGGCGGCGGGGCCGCCGCGGGATGCCGTTCAACACCGAGGCGTCCATCAACCTCGCGGACGACGACGAGCTGATGGGGCAGATGGTCGCGGCGGGCTTCCGCACCGTGTTCGTCGGAATCGAGACGGTGGACGTGGCGAGCCTCGCCGAGTGCAACAAGAAGCAGAACCTGCACCGCGACCTGGTGGCCGACACGCGGCGGATGCAGCGGGCGGGGCTCGAGGTGCAGGGGGGCTTCATCCTCGGCTTCGACCACGACCCCCCCGGCGCTGTGGAGCAGATGGTGGACTACGTCCAGCGCACGGGGATCGTCACCGCGATGGTCGGCCTCCTCCAGGCCCTCCCCGGCACGAAGCTCCACGCGCGGCTCGAGCGCGAGGGGCGTCTCAACGAGCAGCGGACCGGCGACAACGTGGACGGCACCACCAACATCGTCCCCCTCGGCAGCATCGAGGCGCTCCGCGCCGGCTACCGCGACCTCCTGCGCCGCCTCTACGCCCCCAAGCCGTACTACCGGCGGGTGCGGACGTTCCTGCGCGACTACAAGCCGCCGCGCCTCAGGCCCCGCGTGGACATCGCCTTCGTCTGGGAACAGGGCCTGGCCTTCGCACGGTCGGTCGTGCGCCTCGGGATCATCGGCAAGGAGCGAATGCAGTACTGGAGGCTCCTCGCCTGGACGGTGCTCCGGCGGCCACGCCACCTCTCGTACGCCGTCACCTTCGCCATCTACGGGTACCACTTCCGGAAGATCTGCGAGCGGCACGTCGAGTGACGGGGCCGGGCGCCCGCGGCGCCCTCCTGCTGCGGGATGGGCGCGATGGAATCCGTGAGCCGGCCGTCCAGCTCGTCGTAGACGCGGTGGAGGAACCAATCCACGATGTACACGCCGAACGACTCGTTGAGGCCGGCGTCGTCGTGGGTGAGGGCCAGCATCAGCTCGACGTCCATGCGGCGGGGCGGCGCCGGCGCCTGCGCCAGGGCCGGCAGAGGCCAGCAGAACAGCGCCAGGAGGAGCCGGGATCGCCGCACCGCTGGCACGCGCCCTCAGCGCGTCCCTTCCATCGCTTCCAGGTACGCGGTCACCGCCCGCTTCAGCTCGTCGGATGCCTTCCCCGGGTCCACCCGCGCGCGGTTGACGAGCGTCAACACGCCCTCGATGGTGCCCACGATCACGGCGGCGCGCGCGCGGCGGACCGGCGGCCGCACCACAGGGAGGCGGGCGGCGAAGATCCGCTCGACGAGATCGAGCCCCGCGGTCCTCATCTCCTCCCTCCGCTTGTGGAACCGCGCGCCGGCTCGGGGTGTCGCCAGCAGGAGCAGGGTGTGCGGATGGACCTTCAGAAAGGAGTAGATCGGGGTCACGATCGCGTCCGCCGCCGCCGCCGCTGACAGGAGCGCCCATTCCCGCGCGGGGCGGGCGGCCAGCGCTGCGATCACCGGCTCGAACGACCGGACGTCCCGCTCGGCCAGCCCGGCGACCACCGCGTCGAGGTCGGGGAAGAAGTGGTACATCGACCCGATCGACGTGCCGGCGCGTCGCGCGATGCCGTGCACCGTCAGCCCGCCGACGCCGTGCTCCCAGATCAGTGCCGCCGCCGCGTCGAGGATGGCCTCGACCCGCCGCCGTCCCCGCTCCTGCCGGGGAGCCCGGGGCGCCGCCCGGCGTCCCTTCGCCGGCCCGCGCCCGGCCCTTCCGCCGCCCGCCCGTGCCATGGTCCCCCTTCCGCCAGCCGTCCCGCCGGCCGTTCCCTCAGGATACCCCGCCGTCCCCCCGCTGTCACCGCCCCCGGCGCGGCCGCTTGACAAAGTAGAATATATCGTCTAGTCTGTTCGTCAAGTAGACGGCGTCGTCTAGTATTGCGCGAAGGGGAGGTGCGCGGACGCGATGAAGCACGTGACACGGACCGCCGTGCTCGCCGCGGCGGCGGCGCTGATCGCCGCACGCCCGGCGCTGGGCCAGGCGCCCCCCGAGGCGGCGGCAGCGCAACTGGCCCGGGCGCTCAGCTTCCGGGACGCCGTGGCGGTGGCCCTCCGCCACAACCCGCAGCTGGCGGGAGCGCGGGCGGACGCGCGGCGGGTCGAGGGCGAGGCGCTGCGCCCGTTCCAGGGGATCCTCCCGACCCTGCAGCTGCAGGAGTTGTGGCTGCGGTCCGACGATCCTTCCAGCGTCATGGCCTTCAAGATGAAGAGCGGCGCCTTTACGCCGGCCGATCTCACGCCCGCCAGCTTCACTGCACCGCCCCCCCCTTTCTACATGTATGGCGGGCAGGTCGCGCTGCAGGTGCCGCTGTTGAACGTGGACGCGTGGCTGGGGCGCGGACAGGGCCGCTCTGGGGTCCGCGCCGCGCACCTGGGCGTGGACCGGGGGGAGCAGGTGCTCACCTTCGGGGTCCTGCGTGCCTACTTCGCGGTGCCGCTGGCGGCGGAGCGGATCGCGGCGGTGCGCGAGGCGGAGGCGGCGGCGGCCAGGGCCGTGGCTCAGGCGGAGGCCCTCGAGCGGCAACGCCTGGTCGCGCCCGTGGACGTGCTGCAGGCGCGCTCGCGGCTGGCAGCCATGCGCGCCGAGCTGGCGGGCGCGCTCGCCGACTCCGTCCACGCAGCCGCGGCGCTGGAGCAGGTGCTGGGCGAGCGCATCGGCACGGCCGGCGTCGCAGACCCCCTGCCGGATTCGGTCACGGTGCCCACGCTGGACGAGGCCCTCGCGGGGCTGGCGTCGCGGCAGGACATCGCGGCGCGCGAGGCGGCCCTGAGCGCCGCCCGGCTCGGCGTGCGCCGCGCGACCGCGGGCTGGCTGCCGCGGCTCAACGGCTTCGCGACGCTCGACCTGTACGACCGGAGAGTGCTCGGCACGAGCCGCAGCTACCTCACCACCGGGGTCGCCCTCTCCTGGACCGTCTTCGACGGGATGCACGAGGTGGCGGAGGGCCGCGGGGCCAGGGCTGCGAGCGCGCGCGCCGAGGCCGAGCGGGACGCCGCGCTACTCGAGGCGCGGACCGAGGTGCGGACGGCGCAGGCGCAGCACGAGGCGGCACGCCTGGGGCGGGCCTACGCGCAAGAGGCGTACGACCTGGCGCGCGAGGCCCGGGCCATCGCGGAGACGCGGTACCGGAACGCCCTCGCCTCGATGACCGACCTGTTGGCGGCGCAGGCCGCCGAGGCGGCGGCGGCGACGCGGCTGACGGCCGCCCGCTACGAGTTCGTCGTGACGGCCGGAGCCTGCCGGCTCGCCGCGGGCCTCAGCGTGATGGAGGAGTGAGATGGACACGAGGGTAATGCGTGGCGTGCGGCGCTCGGCCGGCGCCCTGGCGCTTCCGCTGCTGGCCGCCGCTTGCGGCAACGCAAGGTCACAGGCGGACACCGCCACGCCGATGCGCGTGCGCGTGGCGGTGGTGACGGCGTCCCGCGCGCCCCGGGGGGTACCGGCCGTCGGCGCGGTGGAGCCGATCCGGCGCGCGTCGCCGGCGAGCCGGCTGATGGGCACGGTGGTGGCCGCGCCGTTCGAGGAGGGGGACCGCGTCGATTCCGGACAGGTCCTGGTCCGGATCGACGACCGCGACATGGCGGCGCGGCGCACGCAGGTCGAGTCGCGCGTGGGGGAGTCGGAGGTGCTCCTGCGCGACGCCGAGACCCTCGTGGCGCGGATGGACACGCTCGCGAAGCAGGGGGCCATCGCGGGTGTCCAGCTCGAACAGGCGCAGACCGGGCGCGCGCGCGCCGCGGCCGGCGTGGAGTCGGCGCGCGCGGCGCTCCGCGAACTCGAGGCGAACGCCGCCTACGGCGTCGTCATGGCGCCGTTCGCAGGGGAGATCGTGCGCAAGAACGTGAACGTGGGCGACGTCGCGACGCCCGGCGCGCCGCTGTTCGTACTCGAGGACCTCTCGCACCTCAGGGTAATCGCAAGCGTCGGCGAGGGCGCAGCCGCCCGGCTGCGCCCCGGCGCCCGGGTGCCGGTGGAGATCGAGGCCGCAGGCGTGCGGGCCGTCGGTGTGGTGGAGGCCGTAGTCCCCGCGTCGCGCCCGCCGGTCACCGGCTTCCGGGTGAACGTCGTCCTCGGCCGGCCCAGCGCAGCGGTGATCTCGGGGATGACGGCGACGGTGCTCGTGCCCTCCGACGAGCCCGATGCCGTGCCGGGGACGCGCCTCTTGGTGCCGCGCGACGCGCTGGTGCGGCGCGGCCAGATGGTGGGCGTCTTCCTCGTGGACGGCACGACGGCGCACCTGCGGTGGGTGCGGGTCGGACTGGTGCACGGCGATGTCGTCGAGGTCCTCTCGGGTCTGCGCGGCGGCGAGCGGGTCGTGGTCGGCGCGAGCGACCGGCTGACCGACGGGCAGAGGGTGACCGTGGAAGAGGCGGCGCGGTGACCGAGAAGCTCGGTTTCGCCGGCCGCGTGGCGGCGGCCTTCATCGAGTCGAAGGTCACGCCGCTGATGGTGGTCGCCGCCCTCGCGGCCGGGGCCTACGCCGTGATCACGACACCGAAGGAGGACGACCCGACCATCGTCGTGCCGCTCGTCGAGGTGCTGGTGCCCTACCCTGCCGCCGGCAGCGCCGAGGTGGACGAGCGCGCCGCGCGGCCCGTGGCCGCACTGATGCACGAGATCCCGACGGTCGCGCACGTGTACAGCGCTGCGGGGGCGGACGGGGCGATGATCACCGTCGAGTTCAAGGCGGGGGTCGATGCCCAGCGCGCGCTCGTGCAGGTCAACGACCGCCTGGAGGCCAACCCGGACCGCTCGCAGCCGGCACACCTCGCGCCGCTCGTTCGGCCGCGCGGCTCGCAGGAAGTGCCGATCCTGGTCCTCACGTTCTGGAGCGAGCACGACGACCCCTACATCCTGCGGCGCCTCGCGGTCGAGGTCGCCAGCCGGCTGGAGCACATCGAGGGGCTGGCCGGCACCGACGTCATGGGGGGCCTCGGCCGCGAGATCACCGTGGAAGCGGACCCCGCCCGGCTGGCCGGCAAGGGCGTCAGCCCGGCGCGCGTGGCCCAGATCATCCAGGCCGCGAACCTGCAGCTGCCGGCCGGCGACCTCCAAGGCCCCGAAGGGGTGCAGCGGGTGCAGGCGGGCGCCTTCCTGCGCGGCGCCGAGGACGTCGGCAGCCTGGTCGTGGGCGCGTCGCCCGCAGGACCCGTGTACCTCCGCGACGTCGCCACCGTACGCGACGGCCCGGCCACCCCCGACGGCTACGTGCTGCACCGGAGCCCGGTCACCGGGGGCGCGCAACGTCTCGCCGTGGACCTCGCCGTCCGGAAGGTAGTGGGCAAGAACGCCATCAAGGTCACCAACGCCGTGATCGAGCGGGTCGAAAGCTCGAGGGGTACGCTCATCCCCTCGGACGTCCACGTCGAGGTCACCCGCAACGCCGGCGAGACCGCCACGCAGAAGGTCGCGAGCCTCTTCGAGCACCTGCTGATCGCGACGCTGATCGTCGCGGGGCTCATCGCGCTCGCGCTAGGCTGCCGCGAGGCGGCCATCATCGGCTTCGTCATCCCGATCATCGTCGGGCTGACGATCGTCGTGTACGCGCAAACGGGCTACACGCTGAACCGCCTCTCGCTGGCCGCGCTGATCTTCGCCATCGGCATCCTGGTGGACGACGGCATCGTGGTGATCGAGAACATCCACCGGCACTTCCATCGGGGCGACGAGGAGCCGCTTGACGCGGCGCTCCACGCAGTGAGCGAGGTCGGGAACCCGACGATCATCGCCAACCTGTGCGTGATCGCCGCTCTCCTGCCGATGATGTTCCTCAGCGGGCTGGTCGGCCAATGGGCGCGCGGACTCCCGTACGGCTCCATCGTCTCGATGGTCTTCTCGCTCGCCGTCACCCTCACCATCACGCCGTATCTCGCCTACCGCTTCCTGAAGCGCGGGGAGCGCTCTTCCGCCGGCGTCCGCGAGCGCCGCGACGCGCCCAGCAGGAGGCTCGCCGGGTGGTTCCAAGCGGTGGTGACGCCGTTCCTGGACCGCCCGCGCTGGCGCCTCCGGCTCTACGCCGTCGCGGTGCTGCTGCTGATCGGGTCGCTCGGACTCATCGCCTCGCGCACCGCCCTCGTGCAGTTGATGAGCCACGCCGACGAGGACGAGTTCTCGGTGATGGTGGACCTTCCGGAGGGCGCGAACCTGGAGACCACGACCGCCGCGGCGGGGGACGCGGTGGCGTACCTGATGACCGTGCCGGAGGTCACCGGCTACCAGATCTACGCCGGCACGCCCGGGCCGCTGACCTACCAGGGCCTCGCCCGCTCATACGGGACGCGCACACGGCCGCACCAGGCGGAGATCGTCGTCAAGCTCCGGCCCGCCGCGGACCGGCGGCGCGAGAACCACGAGCTGGCGGTCGCCGTGCGGCCGGGCCTCTCCCGCGTCTTCCGTCCGTACGGCGCCACGTACACCGTCGTCGAGCCGCCGGTAGGTCCGCCGGCCATGGCGAGCGTCGCCGCCGAGATCTACGGCCCCGAGATCGAGGGCCAGGTCGCGCTGGGCGAACAGGTGCGGGAGATCTTCTCGCACGCGCCGTACGTGGCGGACGTGGGGATGTCGGCCGACTCGGGCGACCGGGAGGTGAGCCTGGTCGTGGACTACCAGAAGGCCGCCGTGCGTGGCGTGGTGGCGGCCGAGCTGGCCCAGGCCGTGCGCGCGGCGCTGGCCAACGCGCCGGTGGGCTTCGCGCGCGTGCCGGGCGAGGTGGAGCCCGTGCCGATCGTCGTGCGTCTCCCGGACGCCCGCCGCGCATCGGTGGCCGACCTCACGGGGCAGTTCGTCACCGGCGCGGGCGGCCAGGTACCGTTGGCCGACCTGGTGCACGTCCGCCGCGGGCGCGTCGCGCCCCCCATCCTGCGCAAGGACGGGATGCCGGTCGTCTTCGTGACCGCCGAACCGGTCGGGCCCCGCACCGCGTCGATCTACGTGGCGCTCGATCTCGGCAGGCCGATCCGCGACCTCCGTGCCCCCGACGGGAGCGCGCCGCGCATCAGCTGGACCGGAGCGCCGAAGTCCCCCGACGCCTACACGGTCGCGTGGGGCGGCGACTACTCCTCCACCTACGAGACGCTGAGCCAACTCAACGCCGCGTTCGTCGCCGTCCTGATCCTCATCTACGTGCTGCTGGCCGGATGGTTCGGGTCGTTCACCCTGCCGCTGGTGATCATGCTGCCGATCCCCTTCACGCTCATCGGCATCCTTCCGGCGCACGTCCTGGCCGGCCAGTTCGTCAGCGGCACCGGCATCATCGGCATGCTCATGCTCTCCGGCATCCTGGTGCGGAACTCCGTCCTGATGATCGACTTCATGGAGAACGCGAGGGCGCGGGGCGTGCCGCAGCGCGAGGCCGTGCTTCGGGCCGGTGGCGTGAGGGTCCGCCCGATCCTGCTGACCGCGTCGGCCGTAGTGTTCGGCGAGTCGGTCCTGCTGCTCGACCCCGTGATGCGGGGTCTCGGCCTGACGCTGATGTCCGGTGCCGTCGCAGGCACCATGCTGACGCTCGTGCTCGTCCCGGTCGTCTACTACGAGTTGCAGACCGCGATCGAGCGCGCCAAGGCGCGGCGGGCGACCCGACGCCCGGCCGCCGCGTGAGGCACGACCGGGGCTGAGTTCCGCGGCCGCCTCAGGGCGCCGCCGAGGACGAGACACCACGGGCCGGCCAGCGCCGGCCCGTTCCGTTCGCTGGTCCCGGCGCGGGCGCGCGCCTACCGGAGATCATCTTGCCGTCGTGGCACACGGCGTGCTATTAGCTGGAACGCGCCGTGCCGGATGCCCGAGCGATTCTGTGCGGATTCGGCGACGGTGATCGAAGCGACGCGCGAAGCAGGACCGGGTTCACCCACTGGAGGCCACGGTGTCCGAACGGAAGAAGATGACTCTGCCGGGGTTGTTCAAGAAGGTCGACGAGAAGACCCCGATCACCTGGCTCACGTGCTACGACTACCCCACCGCCTACCTGCAAGACCAGGCGGGGGTGGACATGATCCTGGTGGGTGACTCCCTCGGGATGACGATGCTGGGCTTCGACAGCACCCTCCCGGTGACGATGGAGGACATGGTCCGCCACGCGGCGGCGGTCCGGCGCGGCGCGCCGAACCCCTGGCTCGTGGGCGACATGCCGTACATGACCTACCAGCCGAGCGTCGAGACGGCGATCCGCCACGCCGGCCGCTTCATGGCCGAGTGCGGCTGCGACTCGGTCAAGCTGGAGGGGGGCGCGGAGATGGCCGACCGGGTCGCGGGCATCGCGCGCTCCGGCATCCCCGTCATCGGCCACCTCGGCCTCACGCCCCAGAGCGTCAGCGCACTCGGCGGGTTCAAGCTCCAGGGGAAGGGCGCCCATCAGGCGAAGAAGATCCTCGACGACGCCAAGGCGCTGGAGGAGGCGGGCGCGTTCTGCATCCTCCTCGAGCTGGTCCCCGACCGCGTCTGCCAGCTGGTGACCGAGCGGGCCAAGCACTGCATCATCATGTCCCTCGGCAGCGGCCCGCACGCCCACGGCCAGCTGCTGATCTACCACGACGCCTTCGCCCTCTACCCGAAGTTCAAGCCGCGGATGGCCAAAGTGTTCGCCGACGCGGGCGCGGTGATCCGCGACGGGCTGGCGGGCTACGTGAAGGAAGTGACCGCGAAGACCTTCCCCTCCCCGGAGAACTGGTTCGGGATGCCGGACGAGGAATACGCCGAACTCCAGCGACTGCTGAAGGGAGAGACCCGTGAGCGCTGACCTCCGCCGCCGGCTCGCCATCCCGGCGAAGCGCCTCGACGACCTGAACGCGCTCCTCCTCGACCCGCACTCGCGGATCATCGGCGACGTGCTCGCCGTCGTGGCCAAGTACGGCACGCCGGAGGAGATCAACGCGAAGGCGAAGGCCGCCCGCACGCTCCCCGCCCTCCTCGCCAGGGTGCAGGCGAGGAAGCCCGAGTACCTCGCCGACCTCAAGTGGCTGGAGGAGCAGCGCGACAAGGGCTCGTTCATCTCGGTCGCCGACTTCCGGAAGGACGTCCTCGGCGCCCGCGCCGCGACCACGAAGTTCGACGACCGGATGGCGGTCACGCTCGAGGTGAGCGCCCTGCAGTACTTCCCCTGGGTCATCGCGACGGCGAAGAAGGCCATCGCCGAGAAGTCGCTGATGCCGGGGCGCTGGATCCAGGTCCGCAAGATGAAGGAGCAGGAGGCCGACGGCGACCTGCCGGCCATCGCGGCGGCGATGGAGATCATCGGCGCGAGCTACGTCGAGACCCTCGACACCAAGGGGACCGACGGCTCCAACATCCACCTGGACGGGCCATCCACCATCACCGGCTACTTCGGCGGCGTCGGCCAGCCCAACGACCACCCGCTCCTGTGGCTCGACGAGTTCCTGCACTACTACACCACCTACGGCACCCGGCAGGTGCTGAACCTCAATCCCGGCACCGTGCTGGCCGGCTACATCCTCTACCGGCTGGGCGTCGACATCGAGTTCAAGATCTCGGTGTTCATGGGCAACGACAATCCGTTCGCGGGGCTGTGGACGCTGATCGGCGCCAAGCTCTTCGCCCGCGACGACGGGACCTCCCCCCTCATCGGCTTCAACTGGAGCAACTCGGTCAACAACGAGACGCTGGAGATCACCTCCGTCATCCGCAAGCAGCTCGGCTTCGAGGACGTGGTGCGCTTTGAGCACCACATCACGGAGACGTGGAAGAGCATCGTCAAGCAGCCGTACGACCGGCGCGCCGAGCTGATGGAGCTGGCACGGAAGGTGCCCAACATCTCCGCCAAGCACGAAGGGGGCGACCCCGGCGTGGACGGGAAGCGCAACCACCCGTCCGACATCCTCGACTACTTCCGCGACAAGAGCGACGTGATCGAGAAGGGGGACTGGGACAACATGCTGGTGAACTTCCTCGACAAGGTGGACGCGACGAACCACACCGCGAGGGCGCTCACCGAGCACGGCCTGTCGTTCGTGGCGGCGCAGAAGCTGCACCGGTAGGAGGGAGGCGCGGCCGCGCGCCGGCCGCCCGGAGGGGGACGCACGCGGGGCCCGTCGCCGAAAGCCGGCGCCGGGCCCTTTCGCTTCAGTCCCGCACGGGCGGACGCGAGGAGCGAGGCCGCACCCGCGGCCCTACTGCGGCGGCCGGTCCCTCGGCGGCCCGCCCGCGCCCGGCCCGCCGCGCAGGCCTCCCATCCGGAAGTTCTTCACCGAGTCCGGCACCTTCGCCCACTGGTCCTCGTGCAGGATGGCGTGGACGCTGACGATGTCCTGCGCCACCTCGTTGCGCATCTTCTCGAACAGCGGCCGGAGGCGCGGCATCAGCGTCATGAGCGTCGTCGCGTCGGCGTTGCGGCCGGCGCTCTGCGCGATGCTGCGCAGGGAGTCCATCACGACGCCGTTGCGCCGCACCAGCGAGTCGCGGAGGATGGCGAGGAGCACCACCTGCCCCGAATCGAGCTGGAGCGAGTCCTTCATCCCCAACACCACCGCGGCGGGGTTCGGCAGGGCGGAGTCGATCCGCGAGACCAGTTCCATCGCGTTCGTCACCGGTCCGCGGAAGCCGCCCGACTGGACCATGCCGCCCATCCCGCCGAAGCCGCCGCCCTCGCCGCCGTAGCCGCCGCGCCCTCCACCCCCGCCCGAACGCATCGCGTCGAGCGCCTGCCGCACCCGGTCGGGGCCGAGGGTGATGCGCATCTGGATCCCCACCTGGAACGGGGGCCGGTACGCCGTCGCCGAGCCGTAGGTCGCGCCGAAGCGCCCGTTCACCGTGTAGTGGTACTGCTGCGTGGACGGGTCGAAGCCCGTCACGTACAGAAGGGTGTTGTCGGGCTGGGTCTGGAGGCCCCACCCCAGCGCTCCGTTGGTGCCGTGCAACAGCTCGTCGAGCCCGCGCAGGAAGTTGTAGGTGAGCACCGAGACCTGGAGCCGGCGGTTGAGACCGAAGAAGGTCGGCCGCCAGTTGAGCTGGAAGTCGAGCGTCGCCTGCCACGGCCCGGTGCACGTGTTCCGCGCCGCCACCGTGCCCTCCTGCGCCTGCAGGCACGCGCGCACCGACGAGGAGGCCCCCGCCAGGAGCTGCGCCATCCCCAGCGCCTCGGCCGAGGCCCCCGGCGCCGTCGAGGGCGCGAAGATGAACGCCCGGTCGTTGCGCGATCCATCGCCGTTCACGTCGCCACTCACCATCGGCGTGAAGGGCGCACCCGAGGTGAGCCGCCCGATGCTCGTCAGCTCCAGCGCATTCGACAGCGGGTAGGTGAGCGTCAGGAGGAAGCTGTGCCGCCGCTCCATGTCGCTGGTGGCCCACTGCACGACGTTCGGGTCGCCCGCCGTCGAGCCGCGCGGCCCCTCCCCCGACTGCTGGTCCCACGCCCGCTGGAACGCGTACGACGCCTGGACCTGGATCGCGCGCCCGAATACGCCGCCCAGCGAGACCGTCAGCTGCTCCTGCTTCGACTGGAGGTTCGACGAGGCCAGGAGAACTCGCCCGAACACCGGGTCGAACCGCGAGGCGGAGAGGCTCGTCGCGCCGGTGGTGGGCACGATGGCGCCGGGGTCCTCGTACACCGGCCTGCCGTGCTCGTCACCGAGGAAGAACGCCGGCTGCGACACGAGGTTGAGGTCGCTGTAGCCGGTCTGCGCCACACCGCGCGCCAAGCTCCCCTCGACCGTGAGGCGGAGCAGAGTCGTGAGCCGCCGCTCCACCGACAGCGAGCCGCGCCACGCCCGCGGCGCCTCGAAGTTCGGGGCGAGGACCATGACCGAGCGCGCCGCCTGGAACCCCGCCGGCGGCGGCCCGCCGTTGCCGCACTGCTGCGCGATGCTGTCGGGACTGAGCCAGTAGGCCCCCCAGTTGGGCGTGGGCACGCCGGCGCCGATGCAATCGATCTGGGACGCCGAGGACGGCAGCCCCGTCGCGGAACGCGCCTGGGCGACCAGGTTGGTCGCGGGCTGGCTCCGGAACTCCCCGGCGCCCGCCCGAATCACCCACTTCGCGGGCTGAAAGCCGCGGAACCCGCCACCTGCGAAGCCGCCCCCGCCGCCCCCGCCGCCGCCGCCGAAGCCGCCGGCCTGCTGGCCACCGATCGTCCAGGTGAACCCCGCCCGCGGACTCAGATGCCACTCCGACGGGAGGTGGTCGGTGCGGTGCCCGAAGGCCGTGTCCACCGTCGGGTTGTAGGCCGGGGTGTCGCCGAACGAGTTGCCCTCGAGCCGCACGCCGTACGTGAGCTGGAAGGGCCGCGTGACGAACCAGACGTCGCCGGCGTACATCGACCACCGCAGGTCGTCGCTCTGCCGCGCGGTGACGTCCAGCGTGCGCTGGAACTGCGCCGGCAGCCCCGCCTGGAGGTCGGCGAGCGAGTTGTAGGTGTAGGTCCCGAGGAGATCGTTCCCGAGGAGGCTGTTCGTCCGCTCGGTGAGGAGCGAGGCGCCGATCTTGATCCGGTGCATCCCGCTCCCCGGGAGCCACGACATCTCATCCGTCCCCTCGAAGCTGCTGGAGTGCGAACTGCTCGGCATCCCAGTGTTCCCGCCGAAGGTCAGCGTCGTCACGCCAAGGGTGGTGTCGGGGAGGGCGCTCGCCACCTGCACCCGCGCCCCCGGGATCTGCGTGAACGGGTTGCTGTTGTTCTTCGACCCCTGCAGGTAGCCCCGCAGCTCGTTCAGGACCGTGGCGCCGAAGTGCGACGTGAAGGTCAGCATCACCCCGCCGCCCGAGGAGAGGTTCTTCCCGCCAGTCTGTGGGAGGGCGAGGGCGCCGAGCCGCGCGGGGTCGAGGGAAGTGCCGCGCCAGTCGCCGCGGAGCGTGATCGTGTGCGACGTCGAGAGGACGAGGTCCATCCGCGCCAGCCCGGAGTACGCGTCGCTGGCCCGGGTTTCGAGCCCCGAGACGCTGTTGTACGGCACGCCGAGGCCGTTCAGGATGCTCTTGAAGCGCGCCACCGAGTCGGGGGCGACACCGAGCCGCGTGAAGTCGGTGGGCCCCGCCGAGAGAAGCGTCTGCTGGGGGTCGGAGCGGAGCCGCGCCTGCCCCGAGACCATGAGGAAGAGCCGGTTGTGGATGAGCGCGCCGCCGAGGCCGCCGCTGATCACGTTCTGGTTGAAGCCCTGGGTGTACGGCGTATCGCCGGCGTCCACCGAGAGCCCCTCGTCCCGCAGCTGGTACTGCGAGGAGCCGGCGACGAAGTTGCTCCCCGAGCGCGTGGTCGAAGCGACCAGCCCGCCGGAGAAGGAGCCGCGCGAGACGTCGTAGGTGCTGGTGACGACCCGGGTGCTGCGGAGCCCCTCCTGCGGGACCGCGGAGTTGCCGAACAGCAGGCCGTCGAGCGTGACGGCGTTGGCGTCGGCGCCGAGGCCGGCCACGGAGAAGGCGGTGGCGGTGGTGTCGGTGGAGGAGATGGGGAGGACGCCGGGGACCAGCCCCGCGAGGACGGAGAGGTCGGTCACGTCGATGGGCATCTGCGAGAGCTGGTCGGGGCTGAACGCCCGCTCCGTGGAGCCCGGCGTGGGCCCCTCTCCCGCGCGGAGCTGGGGCCCGGTGCGCACATCCACCGCCTCGAGGGCCACCGCGCCCGCGCTGAGCTGGACGTTCCAGACGAGGCGATCCTCGTCGGCGTCGCGCACCAGCAGGCTGGTGTGCGGCGTCATCCCCAGGACGCGGGCGGTCATCCGGTACTGGCCGCCGCCGTCAGGGAAGAGGATCGTGAAGCGGCCCTTGGCGTCGGTGTGGGCGCGGCGGACCACCTGGGTCTCGAGGGAGTACGCCTCGACGGTGGCGTCCTGGACCGGGGCGCCGTCGTCCCCCCTCACCGAGCCGATGATGATATCGGTGCCGGAGAGGCCCTGGGCGGCGGCGGGAGCGCTGGCCGCAGCGAGAAGGGCGAAGACGGCGAGGGCCCCAAGGGCCACGAAGCGGCTGCGGTGCGCGATGGACACGGCGATTCCCTGATTCCGAGTGGTCACTTCCCTTATACGTCGAAGAGGTAGACGGCGTTGGGGCCGAGCCGTTAACCGGCACACCGTTAACCGTTTACCGCGCACCGCACACCGCTGACGGCCGACGGCTGAGGCCTGAGGTCTGACGGCTGACGGCCGCCTTTGACGGCTGACGGCCGCCCCCTGCCAGGACGCCACCCACCCGGCTCCCCTCCTCCGCCGACCGCTCGACCACCACCAGCGCCGTCCCGCCCTCTTGCGGATATGTCATATATGACATACTGTGGGTGCCGTTGCGCCGGAGGGGTCTCGTGGAGCGTCGGAGTGGTGTGCGGGGGGCGGCGGGTCGGACGGGGATGGGGGCGGCGGCAGTGGCCGAGTCGCGCGCACTCCTGGCGGCGGCGTTGCGGCGGCGGCGGAACGTGCGGGAGGTGACGCAGGTGCGGCTGGCGGCGGTGCTGGGGTCGAGCCAGTCCCGGGTCGCGAAGATGGAAGCGGCCGACCCGACGGTGAGCCTGGAGCTGCTGGTGCGGGGTCTGGTGGCGCTGGGCGCGACGCGGGCGGAGGTGGGGCGGATCGTGGAGGGCGCCCTCGATCTGGGGATTACGACCATCGGCAAAAACGTCCGCATCCCCAACGGCTTGAAGCTTGGCCGGAATGTGGTTGTCGACCCGGATGTCGAGCCCGACCAATTCTCGCCGCCGGGTTTGGCCGACGGCCAGGAGCTGAGAGGTCCCAGGCCGGCTCGCGGAGAGTCATGACCCACGCCAACCCCTCCCCTCTGCGCACCCGAGCGTCCGGCGTCTTGCTGCATCCGACGTCCCTGCCCGGCCCCTATGGGGTCGGCGACCTGGGCCCGGCGGCTTACGCCTGGGTGGAGGCGCTCGTCCGGGCCAAGCAGCAATGGTGGCAACTTCTGCCGCTGGCTCCCACGGGCTATGCCGATTCTCCCTACCAGTGTCTTTCGACCTTTGCCGGAAATTTCTATCTCGTCAGCCCGGACGCATTGATTCAAGACGGGTTGCTGAGCCGCGAGGCGGTGG
>Ga0209777_10000856_pt1 | contig 47128 bp, 46 predicted proteins | sample FrelakmetHBP12HB_FD_187147 | JGI IMG/M metagenome (GOLD analysis project Ga0209777, IMG submission 187147) | Freshwater lake sediment microbial communities from the University of Notre Dame, USA, for methane emissions studies -HBP12 HB (SPAdes)... | ecosystem: Environmental > Aquatic >... | reverse complement strand
AGAAGTTATCGCTGCCAGCAATACGGCAAAAGCCGCCGAAATTCTTTCGGCAGTCACGGGAGGACTGCACATAAGAACCCTTCAGGCAATCAATGATGCAAGTTCCGACAAGGCAAGTAAGATTGTTTTCGCAATACCCTTGGAAATTTTACGGGCTTTTGAACGATTAAGCAAAGAGCAAAAAGAAGAGCATAGGTAAAATAATATGTAAAAAACCCCGAGTCATGCGGACTCGGGGTTTTTGTTTTAGACAAGAGCAAGATAGTGCTCTGATAAAAAGTTGAGCGGTTTTTTCGCCAGGTTGAATTTTTCGGAAAAAGTCTGAAGCAGTTCATCGAGGTTCTCAGCTTTTGCCGCTTTTTCCTTTGAGGCAAGTCTATAAAATTCCCGTCCCAGCCACTCATATTCACTTAGACTTCTCCGTGGTCCGACCGCAATAGGTAATGGTTTTTTGAAAAACAGGTAGTAATAGTCGTACATGACGTGTTTAGGAAATATCCCCAGTATAAACAAGCAGATATCGGCTATTCTCTTGTAGATAAGATAGCGGGTCTGGTCTTCTGCATTTTTACCCAGTGAAAGCAGAAAATCAATATCAATGTCTTTCGGGGTTTCTTTTCCTGTGGCGACAAAAGAAGAAAGCAGGTGAGCCAAGTAATTAACCGCGTATTCTTCTTGCATAAATTCTATGGTTTCCTTCAGATCGAAAACCGGTATTCTTTGGGTAGCGCTTCTTTCAACCGTATGGGTATTTTCTTCCATTTCGCGAATTGCGCCCCTTAAAAGAATTTCGAAATAAAGTTGGGGCGAGATGTTTGGGCTGAGCGAAGTTTTCTTTCTCACACTGTCCAAGACTTTTTTATCGCCAATTAATCTCTCCCTGAAAGTCGGATCTTCTTTGATACAAAGCTTCATTCTTTCTTTATTGCCGGATTCCGGAACCGCTTGCCCGACCAGGAAATCAATATCCTTTTCCGTTAAAGGTTGCCAAAGAGCATTTTCTCTTGCCATTTTACCCTCCTTCTAACTGATTTTAATCCATTATATTTTAAATTAATTTTTTTTCAAGTTTTTTATCCCCAACCCGTTAAATCGGCCATTTAAATGGTTTGAAATTTAGCGAAAATAGATGTATTCTGAAGGAAGAGATATAAAAACAATATGAAATCCGCAGTTATTTATTATTCAGAAACGGGAAACACAGAGAGGGTGGCAAAGGCAATTGCGGGAGCAATTGCCGGAGAGATTAAAAGAGTGGAAGAAGTAAAGCCTGATGAATTAATTGATTACGATTTGATATTCATCGGAACGCCGGTTCATGGCTCGAGACCCGCTAAAAAAATAGGGGATTTCCTGGATAAATTGCCCCAGCTTTCCGGCAAAAAGGCCGCAGCTTTTTGCACGACGCATATTGGAGGGGATAAAATGACTTTTAGAATTATAAAAGAAAAACTTGAAAAAAGGGGCGTTATTTTTATTGATAGTTTTTCTTGCTTAGGCTGGAGCCGTCTTATTGGAAATTTCGGTCCAAGAATATTTAATAGAGGCTGTCCCAACGAGGAAGATTTAAAAAAAGCCGTTGAATTCGCCAAAAAAATTAAAAGTTATTAAGCGGGGGGAATAATTAAAAATCGCCGAGAAGGCGTTTTTTATTCATACAATCTATGAACGAGGAGCGTTGTGCAACATAAAAACATCTAGACACTGATGTTGTGCGACATTCTAGTAGTTGCTTTTTTATTTGACATTTATACAAAAAATTATATAATTAAACATCTTTAACAACTTGATATGGATAAATAAAAGGAAGGGAGGTGATATAAAGTGGCTCTAATTTCTAATTCGATCTTTCCGGAAGAAAAGGTCCCAGTTGGTTACGGGTGTCATCCAAAACTTGTGTATTCCTATAAAAAGTTTCGTAAGGAGACATTAAAGAGAAACAGAAAAGGGAAATCCTGGGATAAAAATAGAGTATCCCTAGCTGATATTCCCAAAAGCGGGAATATATATCTTATTCCACGGGACAGATACATAGATGTCATTGATGAGTCTGGAGATTTAGTCGCCGTTGAGGGTCTCGATAAGGCAACTTTTCCTTTCAGCTCCTACGATCTTTATGCAGACATCTTTGAAGACAAATATTTCCAGGAGTTTCTCCATTACGCGTTCTATCGTTTAGGTGAAATCAGCCAGCTTGGTTATTTGGTTCCGCCAAGACCCGAGGAATGGGACCCCAAGGTCACTATTACATATCTTGTTCCTGCTTTTCCGCATACGCGCTGGGCACACTCCAGACTGGTTGCTTTTTTGATGGAGGTCATCTTAGCTTAGCCAACCATGGCTTTACCGAAAGAGAGCGGCTTCCGATATTTCTGACGGCCGCTTATCACGATGCCGCAATCCCTGCAGGAGGTGATTCGATAAAGCGCGTTTCCATGGAAGAGCTGAACGAAGAAAACAACTTTGAATGGCTGCTGAATCACTACAGCCTAACCCAAAAGTGGTCATAGAAGAAGCTAAAAAGTGGGTGAAGAATCAAGGATTATCCGGCAGACTACTGGATGCCGTCGATAAAATGGCATACACGGCTTTAGATTGTTACTATGTAGGTATCGATCGTCCGTGTGATGTCAGAACTTTCGGACTGCAAAATCCTCTAGTTATGGATGTATGGCAAGATATAAAGATAAAAGAAGATCGGAGTGATTTTGCTTTTACAAATCCCGACAGACTTTTCAAGTTCTTGCTTTTCAGAGGACTTGAGCACACGGATCTTTTAATGAACCCTTATTCCCGAGCCTTGGACTTCTTTCTTACAAAGTTAGTCCAACCCTTATATGAAAAAGGAATAATCACTCGGGAACAACTTCTCACCCAAAGCGATCTGTGGCTGCACGGTATATTGAGGGATTGCTATCCGGAGAAAAGCGTCTGGGCCATTATCGAGCCAGAACTTATAAGCTGGAAAAAGTTTGACACCCTTGCGCAATTCAAAAAATTCTGCTCTGAAAATAAAAGAACAGATCATACGGAGCACATCAAGGGGTTCAACACTGGCTTAAAGTTTAAGGTATACGATGGAAACAAAATAGTATCAGCCAAAAAAGTCTTTTCAGTTCAGCAAATTAAAGAATTAAAGGAGGCAAATAGGCAAGTAAAGGGGTATTATATATATTATGCGAAGGAATAAAAGCCCGTCTTGATTAAAAGACGGGCTTTTTCATTTTAATTTTGGTAAAAATGGAGAAGTCGTACAATCTATGAACGAGGACTCAAGGCCTCATTTATTTTTTTACACCATTGACACAGTTTCTGTCTTTGATATTATATACCCATACCCTAGGTATAGGTTATAATAAAATTTAAATATTAATGATCAACTTTTAAAATATGAAAACAAATCATAAAGAAAAGGCATTAGTTAGTTTTAAAAAAGCACATAGTTTAACAGCCAAAATAATAAATATGATAGAAAACGGCGAATACTGCATTAATATTATGCAGCAAAACTTGGCTGTTATTGGCCTTTTGAGGTCTGCTCACGAAATGCTGATGGAGAATCATTTAAACTCCTGTTTTAAAAACGCCATTGCGTCAAGAAACGAAAAAAAGAAACAGCAAATGATAGAAGAAATTTTAAAAGTAACTAAACTTTTTAATAAATAAAATATGAAAGAACACGTATATAAAGTGCAGGGGATGTATTGTCCTTCGTGCGAGATTTTAATTGAGAAAAAACTTTTAGATATTGAAAATATAAAGTCGGTTGATGCATCGACTGCTAAGGGAGAGGTCATTGTAGAATATGAGGGTGACAGGCCAAGCCCAGCAAAATTAAACAATATTTTCAAAGAGGAAAACTATACTTTTTATGACTTAGATAAAGCAACTGTCCGAAAAGTAGAGCCAGGAAAAAAATCCAATGCAACCCTAACCGCATTTAGTATAGCTATCTTTATAATCATTGCCTTTTTAATTTTAGACAAAATTGGGGTTGCTAATTTTCTCAGTTTGAACTCGACATCTTCTTTGCTGGTATTTTTTGGCTTTGGGCTTTTAGCAGGAGTTTCAAGTTGCGCAGCATTAGTTGGCGGAATTGTTTTATCTATGTCGAAACAATGGCAGAGCCTTTATTCAGAGAACCAGTCAACTTCAAAAAAACTTCAGCCCCACATAATGTTTAATACGGGAAGAGTTGTTTCTTACGTTTTTTTGGGTGGGGTTTTGGGATTAATAGGAAGTAGGCTGCAGATTTCTCCACGGTTTACAGCTTTTTTAATTGTGGCAATTTCTCTCTTGATGATTGCTCTGGGACTTCAGATGCTTGGAGTAAAAACGTTCAGCAAATTTCAAATTACAGCCCCGAAATCTGCAACAAGGTATATCGCTAACAAGAATAATTTCCAGGGAAAGTATATGCCCTTTACAATGGGAGCCCTAACGTTCTTTTTACCTTGCGGCTTTACTATTACAGCCCAGGGGTTGGCTCTTTTATCAGGAAACGCTTTTCATGGGGCGTTAATAATGGGAGCATTTGTCCTCGGAACCATTCCAATACTGTTGTTTATAGGGCTTTCCAGCGTTAAGTTTTCTTCAAAGCCTCATTTGGCTGAAAGATTTTCGAAGGTTGCGGGATTTTTAGTTTTATTTTTCGCACTATTCAACATTTCAAATCAGATTACGGTTTTAGGGTTTATCGGAATTAATTCAAGCCAGAATCAGCTTCAGACCAGCACTCCTAGCCAAAATGGCTCATCTTCAATTGTTAATGAAGAACAAGTTATTAAAATGACGGCTTCCGGTTCTGGAGACTATCCAAATTATTTTAAAGTTAAAGCTGGAGTTCCTGTAAAATGGGAAATTACAGCCGATAGTTTTCTAGGATGCAATGCTGCAATTATTTCTAACGGTTTGTTTGACGGAGCGGTTGATTTAACACCGGGCCAGCTTTCGGTAAAAGAATTTATTCCCCAAATTCCAGGCGTATATGAATTTTCCTGTACCATGGGGATGATAAGGGGAAAAATAGAAGTAACAAATTAAATTTATTAGTTAAAAATGCAAAATAAGATAACTTTAAAAATTGGGGGGATGACCTGCGCCTCATGCGCTTCGGTGATTGAATATAGTTTAAAAAAAGAAAAAGGAATTAATTCTGCCAGCGTTAATCTTGCTTCTGAAAAAGCATATATTGATTTTGATCAAGATAAAATTACAGAAAAAGATATTAGGAAAGTTATAAAGAGCTTAGGATATAGCGTTGTTGAGGGGGAAAAAGATAATGGATCCAAAGAGTTGAGAAATAGGCTTATTATGTCTTTGGTTTTTGGTTTACCCGTGATTTATATGGTAATGGGGAAAATGATCGGTTTGTCGCAGTCAGGGTTTATTGAAAAATACGGACTATATATTCAGGCGGTTTTAGCAACAGCTGTTATCTTAACCTGTTTTAACATATGGATTTCAGGATTTAAAAAAATATTAAAATTGGGCCCGAATATGGACACTTTGATTTTAATTGGAACATCTGCAGCTTATTTTTACAGCTTAGCGAATCTTGTTCTCCTTTCTATCGGTAAAAAAGTTTCAATGGATGGTTTTTATTTTGAATCAGCAGCATTTATTTTAATTTTTATTTCTTTAGGAAAATATTTTGAGTCAATCACAAAGGGCAAGACATCGGCAGCAATAAAAAGTTTAATTGGATTGCAACCCAAGGTCGCCACAATAATAAAAGATGGCAGAGAATTAGAAATTCCAATTTCAGAGGCGCAGGTTGGAGATGTTATTTTGGTAAAGCCCGGAGAAAAAATCCCGGTTGATGGAGTTGTTGTTGATGGTTATTCTGGTGTGGACGAAAAAGCAATCACTGGAGAATCAATCCCGGTTGAAAAGAAAAAAGGAGACCAAGTTATTGGGGCAACTATAAATAAAACGGGGGTTTTGAAATTTAAAACAACAAGGGTTGGCAAAGATACAATGTTGTCTCAGATCATTAAAATTGTGGAAGATGCGATGGGTTCTAAAGCACCCATTCAGTTGCTGGCCGATAAGGTTTCCTTTTATTTTGTGCCAGTTGTAATTGCTATAGCTTTAATATCTGCAATAATTTGGTTTTTGGTTTTGCATCAATTTTCTATGGCACTTACGGTTTTTGTCGCTGTTTTGATAATTGCCTGCCCGTGCGCTTTTGGGTTGGCGACGCCGACAGCAGTTATGATGGGAACTGGATTGGCGGCTAAAAACGGCATTTTAATCAAGTCCAGTAAGGCTTTAGAAACAGCAAAAGACGTAAATATGGTTGTTTTTGACAAAACAGGCACATTAACAAAAGGGGAGCCAATTGTCACAGATATAATTCTTATTAATGAAAGAACAAACGAAAACGATATGTTAAAGATTGCAGGCTCTGTGGAAAAAAATTCGGAACATCCATTGGCACGGGCAATTGTGGAAAAAGCAAAACAGCAAAATATTTCTTTAAGCGAAGTTAAAAATTTTCAGGCCATACCCGGAAAAGGAGTAGAAGCCATATTAGATAGAGAAAAAATATTATTAGGTACAAGGGATCTAATGTCAGAAAATAAAGTAGAATATAAATTTTTAGAAAACAAAATAATATCGTTGGAAAACAAAGGCAGGACAGTCGTACTTTTAGCAAAAGAAAAAGAACTGTTAGGTTTGATAGTTGTTGCGGATGTTTTGAAGGAAAATTCAAAAGAAGCTGTAGAAATTTTACATAAAATGGGTAAGTCGGTTGCAATTATTACCGGGGACAATAGAAGAGTTGGTGAAGCAATTGCAAAACAATTGGGAATCGACAGGGTTTTAGCTGAAGTTTTACCGCAAGGAAAATCAGATGAAATTAAAAAATTGCAGAACGAAGGAAAAATTGTTGCAATGGTCGGAGATGGCATAAATGACGCGCCAGCTTTAGCTCAGGCAAATTTGGGAATCGCACTCGGCTCTGGCACAGATGTAGCAATGGAAACTGGAGAGATTGTTTTAATCAGGGACGATTTAAGGGATGTTGTAAGGGCAATGGACATAAGCAAATATACTTTGAATAAAATAAAACAAAATCTCTTCTGGGCATTTTTTTATAATTCAATCGGAATTCCTATCGCCGCTGGAATTTTGTTCCCGTTTACGGGTTGGCTTTTAAATCCATCCATTGCAGCAGGAGCCATGGCATTTTCATCTGTTAGCGTTGTGTTAAATTCGTTGTCGATGAAAAGATACAAAGATTAGAGGTTGATTTCTAGATCAGTTCTAACACCGTCCATAGACCATCAGGGAAACCAACATTTGTTCCTAATTTTGCGTCGTACAATCTATCTTGTGCGACGTTATTATTCGGCAATCTATAGAATAAGATAGGCGATGGGGAATTATATAAATTACTTCTTAGAAGATTCGTTCTTATCTGAAGAGAATTTTTTTAATGCAGCAAGAGAAAAAATAAATTGTCGATTAGCTCTATCTATTTCTCGACCTATTTTACTGAAAGACTTCATATCTTTGCAATTTTTAAACATCTCCGAACATTCAAGTATCCTTCCAAAAGCACTAACAACGATTTGAGCTAAAGCCTTCTCGCTCGGTTTTTCACATTGATATTCTTTAAAAAGCTGGCTACTAAATTCAAGCGTTAAAGGCCTGTTTTTTTTACCCACTGAAATACCTGCAAGATAGTGTTGATCTAAACCATTTTTAATAAAAGCTTCTACAATTTCTTCTCGGAGCATATCTTTAAAATCCATTTCTTTTTCCTCTGGCTTAAATAGTTCATTTATAATCTCCCTTGCTTCTTTCCTCTTTATTCTTATTTGTTTTTTTGGTGTCATATAATTTTTTTATTTTACCACTTGTTTGTTCTCTTTTCAACTTAAATTTTTACTTGAATTTTTTCGAAATAGAGGTAAAGTGAAAGAAAGAAAACATGAAAAAAATCAAGAAAATTTTAACTTCAATTGAAAAAAAACCTTATTTTCAAAAAGGAAATTTTTTCTTGTATAAAGAAGATTGTTTGAAAATTTTAGAGCAAATTCCTGAAAATTCTGTTGATATGATTTTTGCCGATCCGCCATATAATCTTTCAAATGGGGGATTCACCTGCCACGCAGGTCGCGCCGTATCGGTAAATAAGGGTAAATGGGATGTAAGCAACGGACTAGAAAAAGACTCTGAATTTCATTTAAATTGGATTGAGGCCTGTAAAAGAGTTTTGAAACCAAGCGGAACTATTTGGATAAGCGGCACTTATCACTCTATTTATAAATGCGGTTTTGCTTTGCAAAAAGCAGGATTTCATATTTTAAACGATATAGCTTGGTATAAGCCAAATGCTGCGCCAAATTTAAGCTGTCGTTTTTTCACTGCAAGCCACGAAACGATTTTATGGGCTAGAAAAGACAAAAAGGGGAAACATCAATTCAATTATCAAAAAATGAGGGAATGGCCCACAGATTTGATTCATAGAACCACAAAACAAATGCGTTCGGTCTGGGCCATAAATACTCCTAATTCTTGGGAAAAGAAATTCGGCAAACATCCAACCCAAAAGCCATACGAATTATTAAGGAGAATAGTTTTAGCAAGTACAAACAAGGGAGATGTTGTACTAGATCCTTTTACGGGCAGTTCTACGACTGGCTTGGCCGCAATAAAATACGAACGTAAATTTATCGGTATTGATACGGAAAAAGAATATTTAAATAAATCGATAAAAAGATTTAAAGATTTAATAAAAGAAGTTTAATTTTATGAAAAAAGGTGGAATCGGTGGAGCTAAAACAAAATCGGGATTACATTTTGAAGGCAGAACCGATTTTTTAACTGTTATACAAAAACAACCTTATTATTCTGTAAAAAAGAATGAGATTTTTTATAAAGGAGAAAAAGTGGCTTTATCCTTTAAGAAGCATGATCTTTATGGGTATTTAGAAGAAAAAGGAATTGATTACAAAAAAATTATTACTAAAAAATTATTGCCCGATGACGCAATATTCGTAATTATAAAAAATACTCTTTTTATCTTAGAAATAAAATTTCAAGAAGTTGCCGGCTCAAAAGATGAAAAATTACAAACTTGCGATTTTAAAATAAAACAATATCGAAAACTTTTAGCGCCACTAAAAGTTAAAGTCGAGTATATTTATGTTTTGAACGATTGGTTCAAAAAAGATGAATATAAAGAAGTTTTAAATTATATTGAATCAATAGATGGTTGTTCATATTATTTTAACGAACTACTATTAGAAAAATTAGGATTACCAAATTAAAAATTAGAAAATGAATAACCCTAAAAATATTTGGCTGTTAGTTTGTAATAATAAAAATTGGGATATTGCTGTGGCAAATGGAGCTTTTGGAATAGACAAAGCTCCCGGTCGTATTAAAGAAGTAAGGCAAGGAGATAAATATGTTTTATATTTGGTAGGAATAGGTTTCGTAGGCTGGGGGGATATAACTGGTCCTTATTACGAAAGTAATAGAAAAATTTGGAAAGATAAAAAATATAAATACAGATTTTCAATCGCTTATCCAGAGATGCCAGGAAAAGTATTGTCTCCAGCAACAATAAAAGATGATCTGGTTTTTATTAAAGACAAAAAGAAATGGCCAGTTCATTTTAGAGGAGGAGTTCTTAAAATTCCATATGATGATTTTGAAAGAATTAAAAAATCATTAATTAAATCTAATACGAGTTTTAATGAATTATCGGATACAACTAAAAAAATTGGAGATGAACTTCACAACAGAATATATTCTTTATTTGAAGATATGGGATTTTCAATTTTAGAAAGTAATTATACTAAACCTGGCCCAGATTTAATTGTCGAAGATCCTGAAGCAAAAGAAAATAGTAAAATCATAATCCAATGTAAAAATACCAAATTAAACGATCCAACATATCCATCTCTTCAAAACCAAATACACGAATACTCGTCTAGAATTAAAACAACCGACGCCGCTGCCGCCATTATTGTTTTATCTGGCTTCAAGTTAAGTAAACAAATAAATCCAAAAGAAATTTTAAAAAAATTTAATGTGGCCATTTGGACGGAAGAAATGATTAATTATTATGAAGATCTTGCTAAAAAAATTAGCGGTTTCGCTAGATATCAATTATTAGCAGATATGGGACTTAGACTAAAATTTGATGATGATTATAGCTTTGATGCAGTACAAGTGAAACAAAATAATTGTCGATTCTATGTTTTTGCAGTTGAACCAGATTGGTTGCTTAAAACTACTTCCGTGATTAGAAGAATTAATTTTGCAGGAAAAATAAATGGTTATCAAAGATTATTAAAAATAAATAGGGTTAAAAAAGATATTCCAGAATATCTTAGTTCGGAAGATTGGATATTTCCTAACGCAATTGTTTGTGCTACCCAAGACGGTATTAATATAGATTTTGATCTCGGTAAAATTAATTTTCCTAGTCGATATGGTTCTTTTTGGATTGTCGATGGGCAACATAGGTTATATGGTTTTGCTAATTCTAACGCAAGACTTAATAAAGAAAATAAAATTCTTTGTGCTGCTATAGACACGCAATTTTTAGGCGAAAATTACGAGGCAAAACAGGCTAAAATATTTATGGATTTAAATATGCACGCGAAGAAGGTAGATCGTTCCTTATTATTTGAATTGCAAAGCGTGCTAGGCTTACAAGATTTATCATTAAAAATTGTTTTAATGCTTGGAAAAGAAAAAATATTTAGAAACTCCATTAAAAGTTATTCTGATAATAAACAAGGCTCTATTAATTTAACAACTTTTGCGACTAATCAAGCAATTAAAAAATTAACAAGTGCGAATGGGCCGTTATTAATTAATAAAAAATTAAGTGATTCAGAGATTCCAAAATATTGTTTTTCAAAAATATTAAATTATTTTAAAAAAGTATCAGACATATTTAAAAAAGAATGGTCTGATCCATCAAAATACATATTAAAAACAGATAGGGGAGTAATAGGTTTGTTAAATCTTTATATAAAAATTATTGAGAGATATGAAAAAGAAAAAAATATAGAAGAAAAAATAATCGAAGTATTAAAAGCTCTTCAGAAAAGCAAATTTCAATTCGAACTTAATTTTCTAGAAGGGAATTATTTAGGTGCAGGTGGACCTGTCAAACTTGCCGGAGATTGGTCATCTTATATCACAAAAGAAATAAAAGATTTCGATCTCAATATTTCTGAAAAAATAATAGAATCTTTTGATGGTAAATTCGGAGATTTAAATTCAAAACTTAAGATACTGCAAGATTGGTTTAGTAAATTGGAAGGAAATATAAGAGGACAATTAATGCATGCTGATAAAACAACCTTTGATTTTTTAAGATATTTAAATAAAGATAAGGTTAAATCTATAAAGATTTTTATTGGAGACATATCTGATGAAAAAAGCGCAAAGGAAGAATTAAAAAGAATGAAAGAAGACGGTTTTAATATTGTTTTAACAAAAGCAAAAAAGCCGGAACCATATGAGGGAGCACTTTTCCATACTAGATGGATTGCTTCTGATAAATATCAAATTTGTCCCGACTGTGATTTAAAAGAAAAGATGATAAAAAACTCAACAAATGTGATGAGACTCATAGAGTGGAAAGATAATTGGCAGTTAAAAAAATTCGATAACTATTGGTTGTTTGCAGAAGTAGAACAAGAATTGGGAAAAACTGGATACAGGTTTGAATATAATTGGGGATAGTAACATTAATAAAGACTATTAATGGTGTGGTTAGGGGTTACTAATATTGTGCGATATTTAATTGGACCGAAGGTATATTGTTCGCCATATAAAATAGAAATAGCAAAAATTTAGCCCAAAATAAAAATGACTAATTTTCTTTGGCCAATTCTCGGAGTATTAACTATTATATTATTAATAATTTTTTGGAGAAAAAAGAATGCTGTTTGGGGAGGGTTTACGCTGGGTATTATTATCGGACTCATAATCGCCATTCTTTATTTATTTAAGGGGAGGGGATTTGATTGGTTTATTATCGGCAAGAGTGCAATGTTGGGAACGATAATTGGACTTGTCGCAGAATTATTAGGAAAAGCTTCCAATATTATTAAAAATAAAAATAACTAAAATTTGGCCCGAAGTTGAAACATGATTCAAAAAAGAAAAAACAACCTATATAATCCTGATTCTGATATACCTTTCAGTATAAGTAGGTCAAAAATTGACTTATTTTTAGAATGCCCCCGCTGTTTTTATTTAGACAGAAAATTAGGAGTATCAAGGCCAGGAATGCCCGGTTGGCCGCTGAACAGCGCGGTTGACCAATTGCTTAAAAATGAATTTGATCTTTTAAGAAAGAACGGCGAATCTCATAAATTAATGGATGAGTACAGAATTGATGCGGTTCCCTTTAGCCATCCTGACTTACCTGTTTGGAGAGACGACAACTGCAGGCGTATCGGGGCAACCATATTGCACAAGAAAACAAATCTAATCATTAACGGCATTATCGATGATATTTGGATTAATAAGAAAAGGGAGGAGCTTTTTATTGTGGATTATAAAGCCACTAGCACAAGCAAGGAAATTTCTTTAGAGGACGAATATAAACAAGGATATAAAAGGCAAATGGAAATTTATCAGTGGATTTTCAGGCAATTGGGGTTTAAGGTGTCTAAAACAGGTTATTTTCTATTCGCCAACGCCGGCAAGAACCGTCCGGAATTTGATGGGAAATTAGAATTTAAAACTTCAATTATTTCTTATGATGGAGATGATTCTTGGATAGAATCTACTATCCTTGATATTAAGAAATGCCTTGATTCGGATAAAATCCCGGCGGCCGGAGAAGAATGCGAATACTGCAGTTATATGGGATTAGTTAATCAGGAGAAATAATTAAAAAGACGAAATAAATCTATGGATATTACAGAAGCAGAAAAAATTTTTAAATGGTGGCAATCTTTTGTGGAATTTGCTGATAAATTTGCCTGCCTTCAATTACCGATTCCAGATTCTTTTTTTGCTTACCCAACAGAAACATTAGAAGAAGCATTGAACATTATCGTAAAGAGTTATTCTCATTCTGGAAACCTCGAAACATCTAAAGCTATTAAAGCAACTATGGCGAGGCATTTACTAAGTCGTAAAGAAGACGAGGAGGCGCTGGAAGATATCAGAAAACACTTGACCTTAATATCTGAAAATCCCTATTTAAAAAAAACCATAATCGAAAATTTACATAATAGTCGGGACGCTTACAGAAAAGGAAGATAAAAAGGTCGATTTTTGTTTTTAACAATGCCTTTCTTTCCAAAGAAAGGCATTGAAATTAAGAAAAAATAAAGGTAGGATGGAACAAGTAAAAAAGAAGGAGGGTTGACAATTGAATAAGCGATAGTTTTTGTTGAAGAGAAACAGCAGAACAAAAAAGGAGGAAACCGGTGAAAAGAATTCTGGCTTGCATGCTCATCTTGGTCGTGGCACTGACAATCCCGTTAGCAGGCTGTTCGCAAAAAAGCTCTTCCGGGCCATCGGGCACCGATAAACCAGTAGGATTGCCGATTGACTATTTTCCAATGAAAGTCGGCACAGAATGGACTTATCAGATTACATTAGGCGAAGCTGAACCGATGAATTACCAAGAGATAGCTTGGCCGCAAGCAAACGGAGAGGCCTTGTACTATTCCCAAACGGGATTTTTCTATCAGGCTATGGCTGATAACCACCCGGATGTCTTTCTGCTTACGATAAAAGTGGACAGCATAGCCAAAGAACAAGGGCCTCTTAGCTATCCCAATGGGGTAAAACTGGCCATTCTACAGGACGATCTCGGTATCTTTGAAGATGCTTCTCAGGTGTATTGGGCCGCCAGTGATTCCCAGTCAAAGGTAATGATACAGCAGGTATGCATGTATCCTTCCGACACTCCCGGCGCTCCCTATGGAGCTTGGGGAAGCTGGGGCATGGAAGACGGTTATTCCCTTAAACTGATACTGTTTGGAGAAGTACCGGGAGTCGGTATGAGCCTTGCGGATTCCCCTGATACCCTCTATTTTGTCGGAATCGACAAGAATGTCCCGGGATACAATGATACTACTTGTCTCCACTTCAAAAGAGAAGTCAAGTTAAACGGCAAGGGTAACGGATTAGACAGTACACTGGACAAGGATTTCACTGAGGACATTTGGTTCGCAAAAGGCATAGGCCTGGTTTTGCTGAAACAACAGGTTATGGGCCAAAATTCCATGACCTGGAAGCTTCAATAGAAAATCATATATTCGGAGTCGGAAAGCCGCTGATAAAATCAGCGGCTTTTTCCACAGCTTAAATAGATAAGCAGCGGTAAAATAATATTGTTTTTTGCGGCGAGGTTTTTATGGATTTATTTAAAAAGCGTAATTAAAATAATCGCCAATTGGACGGTTTTTGGGTAGAATAAGAGAATACTAACTAAAAAACAAAAATATGAAAAACAATAAAGGTATTGCATCAATTATAATAATTTTAATAATCGTTGGCGTTTTGGCTGCAGCAGGAGGAATATATTATTTTTTAATAAATAAGACACCAAAACCAGTTGCCTGCACAATGGAAGCAAAACTTTGTCCTGATGGTTCTGCGGTTGGTCGCACTGGTCCCAATTGTGAATTTGCACCGTGTCCCACCGCAACTCCAGATGAAACCGCCGATTGGCAAACCTACACAAATGAGGAAGGAGGATATTTATTTAAATATCCAAAAGAATGGAACGCAGTAACTAACAAATATAATTCCAAGAATGCTTTGTTTGGACCAGGGGCTACGAGTGAAAGTGGCTACGGCGGAGTTGAATATACAGGAACCCTTTCACCAGGTCAATCACTAAAGGATTTTGTAAAAGAATTTAATTTAGGAGTAGAATCGGGTTCTACTTCTGAAACAGAAACAACAATAAACGGGCAGACTGCTATAATTAGTATATTGCCGAAAGCAGCAATGGAACCTATGGAAGGAAAAAGTGTTAGCTTTGAAAAAGACGGCAAGGTATTCAGTATGTATTTAACGTATAAAACTAACTTTACTCAATATCCGGAGGATAAACAAAGATTAACTATTTTCAACCAAATGCTTTCCACTTTTAGGTTTATTGAGCAAAAAACCGCTGATTGGCAAACGTATAGAAATGAGGAATATGGTTTTACCTTAACTTTGTCTCAGGGTTGGCAAGGATACTCCGCCACGACAAGTTCAATTGAATATGGCTGGAAGGTTGTTATCCGACATCCACAATGGACAGAGGCAAATCCTTATGAAGACATACCAATCCTGGTATATCCAATTGACCAATGGAAAAAATGGGAAGCCAATAACTTTGAAGATTATCCAACCGCTGCTCCCTTTGGACCAAGTGAGAGGGGACGTAATGCCAAATATGTTTTTGCAACAGCGCCAAGATACAATTATGACTACAGAACGGGGTGGGAAGATGTTGAAAGTATCATAAAAACGCTTAAAGTTTTTTAGATCAGGAGAGCATAATTAAAAATCACCTCCGTCTCCGCCAGTTGGCGGATGATGGACAGGCGGTTTTTTGGTATAATAAAAACATAATCAAAATAAATAATAAATATATGAATAAAAAAATCGCAGTCATAATTTTAGCAGTAATTATAATTGCAGTTTTACTCGGCGCTGTTTATCAGCAAAATAAAAATAAAAATGTAAGCCCGGAAAACGCCTCACCGTCAATCACGCTTGTTTCTCCCAACGGAGGAGAGATATTAAACGAAGGTTCTGTTTATACCATAAGCTGGAAAGCACAGAATGTTCCCGCGACAAATAAAGTAGCCATTACCATCAGAAGAGTGCCTCCTTCGGCCTTACCCGAAGAAGGACAGGAATTTGATCCGATTATCTTCACCGACTTGGAAAATACCGGAAACAAAGAGTGGAAAGTTTCTTATATGTATCCGGATGGAAATTATATAATCGGAATAAACACATATGAGTCCCTGCCTATAACAAACCCGATATCAGACGAAAGCGACGCGACTTTCCAAATTATCAATCCTCCTATAGCCCAAGCTGCTTATCTTTGCAGCGGAGGAAAAACAGTACAAGCCGCTTTTTATAAAGGAGAAGAACACCAGGTTCAACCCGGCGAAATGCCAATTCCTTCGGGAAGCGTAAGGGTTGCCCTGAGCGATGGAAGAAATTTTAATTTAGCTAAAACTCTTTCTGCAGACGGAGGCAGATATGCAAATCCCGACGAATCATTCGTCTTCTGGGACAAAGGAAACACGGCGTTGGTGCTTGAAAATGGCGTAGAAAAAGATTATAAAAAGTGCCTTATCGCCGAATAGAAAAAACCAAAGAATCGCCAATCAAGCGATTTTTTGGTAGAATAGAAGAATATGATAAATAATAATAAACAATATGTTATTGGAGTTGATGGCGGAGCAACAAAAACAAAAGCTGCTTTGGCAAATTTAAAAGGGAGAATTTTAAAAACCGGGGAATCCAATTCTTCTAATTTAGAAAATGTTGGAATTAAAATAGCAATTGAAAATATTGCAAAAGCTATTAAAAGAATTTTGCCAAAAAAAGGAGAAATTACTTCGAGTTTTATTGGTCTACCAGTAATAGAAGAAAGGCCCAAGTTAAAAAACAAAGTAAAAAAAGAACTTTTGCATAGTAGGGGAATCTCTTCAATTTTTAAGGGAAAATTAAAAATTGGAAGCGATCAAATTGTTGCTTTTCGTTCGGGAACGGATGAACAAGAGGGAGTTTTGGTTATAGCTGGTACCGGTTGTGTTGCTCATGGCTGGAAAGAAAAAAAAGAATTTCATACATCGGGCTGGGGCTGGCTGGCGGATGAAGGTTCAGCTTTTTGGGTTGGCCAGAAAGTATTTCAGGCAGTTATGAAAGATCTAGACAAAAGAAGCCGTAAAACTTTATTGAAGAATCTCGTCTTTAAAAAATATAAAATTAAAAAAATCGAAGATTTAATAAAAATAGTTTATTCAAAAAATCCAACCGAAATTATTCCTCAATTTTCAATTATCTGCGATGAAGCAATTAAAAAAGGGGATAGAGTTGCCAAAAACATAATAGAGGAGGCGGGGAAAGAGTTAGCTTTAGCCGCTAAAACCGTAATTAAAGATCTGGGTTTTCAAAATAAAAAATTCCCCTTAGTTTTAGTCGGAGGATTATTCAAGTCAAAAATCTTTTTAGATACATTAAAAAAAGAAACGAAAAAATACGCCCTTAAAGTTAATTTTATAAAACCGAAGGCCGAACCGGTAACAGGAGCGATTAAATTAGCCATAGAGCAGTTAAAAGATTAAAATGGAAGGACTATTAAAAGAAATTTTAGAAATTCCTAAAGCAGTCGATACTTGTTATCGAAAAAACAAAGGAATTAAACTTCCCGAAGGTGTTTTTTATTTGGGCATGGGCGCATCATATTGTGCAGCTTTAACCTTATTTTACTGCGGCAAAAATATTAATCCTCAAATTGCTTCCGAATATTATTATTTATCAAATAAAACTTTGCCACTCGGAGTTTTAATTTCACAGTCAGGAGAAACCTCAGAGATCATTTGGGCACAAGACTATTTTAAAAGAATCATTGCGATTACAAATAATCCTAGTTCAGCTCTCGGAAAAGCTAAAAAAAGCCAAAAAACAATAAATCTTTTTGCAGGTGAGGAAAATTTTTCTTCCACAAAAACATTTATCAACACATTGATAGTTCTTTATTTGGGTTTAGGTATAGATCCTTTGCTTGGGATAAATGCCGTAGAAGAAAATTTCGATAATTTTAAGAAGCAAACAAAAAAACAAGCGGAAGAAATTTTCAAATATATTACTTTTCGACAAGTAAAAGGTTTATATATTATTGGAAGTGGTCCAAATATCGGTACCGCCCATCAAGGAGCACTTGTATTAAGCGAATTGATAAAATTTTCTTGGACTGCTATGTCAGTTGCCCAATACGACCACGGGCCGAAAGAAACCGCTGAGAATACGGTTGTATTAATTTTAAATAGCAATGGAAAAGATAAAAAAAGGATACAATCGATTAAAGAAACTCTCGTAAAAAAATCCAACGCACTCATTATTGAATTGGCAGAAAAAAAATTACCAGAACAGCTAACTCCTTTAACTTTTATTGTCCAGCTGGATTTTCTTATGAATTACTTAGCGGATTGCATGAATATTAAAAACAATTTTCAAATAGGAGGAAAAGTGACAAAAGTTTCTGATTCAATGAAATGGAAACCATTATGAAAAAACTAGAATTGCAGCAGGGAAGAGCATTGATAATAGTTGCTCATCCCGATGACGAAACGATTTGGATGGGAGGAACTATTCTAAAAAATCAAAATATTAATTGGACCATATTTGCGCTTTGTCGGCGAGATGATTTTGATAGATATCCTAAATTTTTACGGGTGGCAAAATTTTATATGGCCTCTGGTATTGTTTCTGACTTAGAGGATGAAGGAATTATGGATCTCGAAAAAAGCCTGCCAGAAATTGAAAAAAGGATTAAGGATAAGTTAAAAAATAAAAAATTTGATTATATTTTCACCCATGCCATCAATGGAGAATATGGACATTTAAGGCATAAGGGAGTAAATATAGTCATTAAAAAATTGCTTAAAGAAGGAAATCTTGTGGGCGACAATGTTTTTTTATTTTCCTACAAAAGGAACAAAAAAAATGGAGTTTGTTTCCCCAACCTTAAATCTGATTTTTATTTCAAGCTTTCGGAAAAAGAATTTAAAACAAAAAAGAATATTATAAAAAATATCTACGGCTTCAGTAAGTTTTCTTTCGAAAACAAAAGCTGTGCAAAAACAGAAACTTTCAATAAATTAAAGCAAATATGAAAACAGTAATTTTATATGCTTACCCTCCAGAATTAGACGGCCTAAGTCTTCAGGGTGATATGCTTTATAGGGGAATGAAAGAAAATGGCGAAAACGTTCTGCCTTGCCATTGGAAAGAAGATTTTCAAAAAGAATGGATATACCGCGATTTTAAACCGGATGTTGCAATCGGTATCGGATACTGGGGTTATACGCCGGATATCATTCTTAATCCTCAAAAATTCGGCATCGCTCCAGTGCCATGGTTGGTGGCAGACGGCTGGGTTGCCAATTATCACGACGTATTAGAAAGTTTACCCCTTGTTTTTGTTACAAGTGAGTGGGTGAAAGAAACATATAAAAGGGATGGGGTAAACACCAAAAATTTTGAAGTTGTTTTTGTGGGAGTTGAACCTGATTTATTCCGGCCCATACCAAAAACCGACCCGGGAATTAAAAAAATTAGAGAAATGTTGGGGGTAGAGCCAGACGAAAAATTAATTTTGACAGTTGGAGGAGATGTAACATCAAAAGGAGCACAGGAAGTTTTTCGCGCGCTTTCGATAATTGATAAAAAATTTAGTAAATGGAAATATGTTTGTAAATCATGGGAAAGTGATTGCGCTCGGGGCCATCGCAAAGAAGAAATACAACTCATAGAAGAATTTGGTTTAGATAAAAAAAAGATTTTATTTTTTAATGGCTCGTGGTCTAGAGAGTTTATGCCCTATATTATTAATGCTGCAGATATTTATGCTGCTCCTAGTAGAATTGATGGCTTTGGAATGATTCAAGTAGAAGCGCAATCCTGCGGAATACCTGTTGTTTCAATTAATGCAATGGGCCCCAAAGAAACCATTATCCATGGCGAAACGGGATTTTTAGCCGAGGTTGAAAATACAATCGATCTGGAAAGCGAATTGGTATACAAAAATATGGGTTTTAGTAAAAAAGATAGGATATTTTTTGAAAAACCAAAAACGTTTGCTTATCGTGCAAACGTTAAAGATTTAGCCGATTACCTTCTTCTTCTTCTTAATGACGATAAAAAGAGAACTGAAATGGGAAAGAATGCAAGGAATCACGTCTTAGAAAATTTCCATTATAAAAAAATTGCTTCTCGCATAACGGATTTGGTTAAAGAACGGTTAAAATTAACCTAAGAAGAAAGGAATTTTTTTTCTTTTAACACATTCGTAAGCAAAGAGATAAGTGCCTGCTGACCATGTCTGATAAGGTTCGCCTTTTGGCTGGCCGGTTTTACCGTCAAGCCATTCATTAAAATCTTTTTTTCTCATCTCAATCAGTTTTTTTATTGGAATACCTTTGTTTTTTGATACTTCATACATATATTGAGGAATTTTCGGATAATCAATAATTTGTAAATTGGCTCGAGCCAGATTTTTTAGTTCCCCTTCAGCCTTTTTAATTTTGCCTACTTTCACTAAAGCCACAACATATAAGCCTCCAATAAATGGCCACACACCGCCGTTTAAATATTGATATGGTTTACGAGCGTCGCATAACTCAAAATAATCGTGCCATTCTTTATCATTCTTCTTAATGGGAGGCCAAATAGCTTTGACAGGAAAGGGCTTATTGATTTTATTTTTTTCGATATAATTTAATATATTTTTTGAAATTTGCGGAGTGGCCAAACCGCAAATAACAGCTAATAAATTTCCTGCGGCATCAAACCATTCTTCATGTTCGCGAATGTAATCATGGTTTTTCCACCCCCAGGGATAATAATATCCAATTTTTTTATCATAAAGTGAGGAATATGGGCGATATTCACCGTTAATTATTTTTTTCACCAGTTGAGCTTTTTTATTTTTACTCATCATTTTTAACACCTCATAATAAAGAGCGTTACAATGTATTGTATAACCATATTTGTGAGGGAAAGCGTCCTGCCAATCGTTTGTTGGTTGTTGGGCTATTAATCCTATGTTATCCGGATCTTGGGCGGCTAACCACCAAAAAGCTTTAAAAATATTTTTATTATATTTTTTAAACAGGCTGAAATCTTTATAATTTTTTGCATATATATAATTTCCTATAATAAACCAGAGTGAAGAATCGATACTGTTAAAAGTAACTTTGGATTTACGGTCTGCATTGTAGGAACCGACGCAGTTGGGAATTTGTCCCATTTCCCCTTGATTTTTCGCCAAAAGCTCAATGCTTTTCTCAAATGTTTTTTTAAATTTATTTCCAATCAAACAGGCGCCCAAGCCCGTAATCATACTGTCTCGAGTCCAAGTCGCCTCATATCCTCCCGGAAGTCCTGAAGCATAGAATCCGGTTGGTTTATCGCAATATTCCAAAACTTCAATCGCTTTTATTTTTGCTTTTTCTGTAATATCCATATTTTTATAATATCGCCCGGAGATGAGAGGACGATGATATATCGTCTTCCTCCCGAGAAGACATCATATTTTTTTCTATTGCCAATCTAGCAAGAAGATACGATATTGTTGATTCTGCTCCTTGATTTATATTAAGTGAATATTCTCCAAGTCCGTCATAACAACCGCCAGTTGTTTCGTCATATACCATTTGATTTAAATGATTTTTTCCTAAAAACCATTGAAAAGTCAGTAGGGCACGCTTTTTATAAATTTCCTTCTTTGTAACTTGGTTGGCAATGATTAATGTTTGAACCATTGACGATGTTTCTTCCGGTTGCTGATCAAAATAGGCACGTTTTCCAAACCTAAAATACCATCCCTTTTGCCCTATTGGTGAAAAATAATCTTTTTCAAAAGTAATTCCCATAAGGAACTTTAAGCTTTTTTCTGCAACATCAAGGTATAATTTTTTCTTTATTATAAGATATGCATAAAAAAGAGATTCTGGTAATTTGCTGTTTGAATAAGTCAAAAAATCTTCATACCAAACCCAATTTTTCGAATTTGCCTGTAAGAAAAAACCTATTTGAGTATCGGCCAGTTTTTTAAATACGCTTTTATAGTGCGATGGATGAATTTGTTTATAAAAATAAAGCCCCAATATAATAAAAGCTATTGCCCGTGGAGAATTTATGTTTTTAATTGTTGGCACTGCCTTCTGGAAAATTTTTTCCGCCCGAATTCTCATTTCCAAAGGAAGTGAATTTTGGGCGATAAGATAACCAAGTGCCCAAAGAGCACGACCAGTAGCATCTTCGCTGGTATTTAAATCTTTAATAATCTTTTTTGAAGTAACAGAGTTTGCAAATTTCCCGTTAGGTTTTTGAACAAATTTGATAAAATTTAAATAAATTTGAATAAGTTCTAATGCTTGTTTATTATTTGTCTGGGTCCAGTAATCAACCGTAACAATCATGGCTCGCGTATTGTCATCTATGCTGTACCCATATCTTTTATCGGGTTTTATATGTTTTGCAAACTGTATTATTCCGAATGTATCAGTAAGATTTTTTAAGTGATTTAAGGTAATAGGCGGTAATTTTTTTTCTTTGGCGATATTTATGTATTTTTGATAAAGATTAAAATGGGCGATAGCCACATTAGGCCAAGTCATGTGCCGGGTTTCAATATAGGCCGTATGGGCCATTTGTTTTCCGTAAGAAGGATTCTTCAATAAATTCAAAACTTCTTTTGATATTATTTTAGAGTTTTTTGGTTCAATAAGTATGCCTTTCCCCGGTGTTATAAGATATTTTGCATATGAAGAATTGGTGCTGATAACCGGCCTTCCACATCCTAAGGCAAGGGAAAGAGTGCCACTCACAGATTGTTTTGGATCCAAAGAAGGAGAAAGATAAACATCGGTAGCCTTAAGATAGGGAATTACCTCTGCGTGAGTCAGATATTTATTATAAAATCTGACATTATTTTTTAATTTTAATCTTCCAACTTCTTTTTTAAGAAAATTGCGATAAGATTCTCCTTCGGCTTTCCTTACAACGGGATGGGTTTCTCCCATAATCAGATAAAGCGTGTTGGGAAACTGTTTTACTATATTCGGTAACGCCCTGATGACATATTCTATGCCCTTTCCACGGCTTAAAAAACCGAATGTTGATAAAATAATTTTATCTTTAAAACCAAGCCTCTTCTTTTCTTCTTCTCCATTATTAAACGTTGTTTGGGGTATGCCGTGGGGTATGACAACTATTTTAGATTCTTCCGCGCCATATTCTTTTTCAAGAATTTCTTTTGATAATTCGTTCATAACGACGACCGCCCTGCTGTTTTCTATTATAAATTGGACATTATGTTTTAAATGCCTTGAGGGCTCAGGAATAACGGAGTGGAAGGTTATAATAATTGGTTTTTTTATAACTTGGAAAAAAGGAATTAGATGCTTTCCGTGCTCTCCGCCAAAAATTCCAAATTCATGCTGGACGTGAACTAATTTTATATTTTGGTCTTTGTTGACTTCATTAGCCAAATCCACATAGTCTTCGATATTTATTGCGCTAATTTGGCGCATTACGTTGCTATCATAATTGTAGATATCAGTACTTTCGTTATTGATTGCAATAACCCTTGATTTTACAACCGGATTAAATTTTTTGCCCATTGCCTCAATAAGGTCTCTTGTGAAAGCGGCGATACCGCATTCCCGCGGCGGAAAAGTGGAAAGGTATAGAATATTATTTTTGGTCTTTTTGGACACAAGTGTGGCCCTTCGTAGGATCCTGCATTTCCTCGAGGAGTTTATTAATACTAACTTCGGCAACGGCTATTTGTTTGTCTGCCGCGCCGTAATATATATATAATTTATCGCCAAATACGGCGGTTCCTGTTGCGAAAACGACATTTGAAACGAACCCAGAAGTTTCCCATTCTTCTTGTGGCGAAAAAAGAGGTTCGTGAAGCCGACCAATAACTCGAAGAGGATTCTCTTTATCAAGCAAGGCAGCACAAGTGTGGTACACTCTTTTTTTATTTGTTTCTTCGACGGCATGAAATAGAAAAATCCAGCCATCTTTTGTTTCGATGGGCGGGCATCCTCCTCCCACGTGCCTTGTTTCAAACCAATGCTTATTTTCAAGAATTACATATTCCGATAAATTTTTAAGACGGCTTTTCCAAAATTCGACGGTCTTTAATTCTTCAAAATTATTAAAAGGAATAATTTGTATATCTGGAAGAACCCTGGTTACAAGAAAAAACTTCCCGTTTATCTTCCGGGGAAAAATAAAAGTATCTTTAAGCCAAAGCAAAATATCGTTTCCCCCTAATTTTTCGTATAAAGAGGCTTGAAAAAAATAAGCATCTTTCAAACAACTCTCTTTTAACATTTCTTCCGCCTCAACGTACGTTATTTGAGGAGTTATGATTCCATTTTTTTTAAAATCTTTAAGGTCATGGCTCGTTGCTAAAGCGGTTACGGCATTTTTGCCATCGTGAGCCACATAAAATAAATAAAATGTATCATCAATTTTAACAATTCTTGGATCTTCCACGCCATGGCTTTCGTAATCATACTCTCTATATATTATTGGCCTTTCCCATCTTTCAACGACGGTAGACGGACCCTTGAGGCGTGCGTAGCCTATGCTTGAATAATGATTTTGGTCAACAGCTCTATAAAAAAGATGGACATCTTCTCTTTCCTGATAACAGCCGGGATTTAAAACCGCGAGATTTTCAAAATCTTTTTCTGTTGGCTTGAGTATTACACCTAATTTTTTAACTCCTAACGGTTCTGGCATATGTTTGTTAGATTAAATTATTTTAACACACACTCTTAATAAAAACAAAATATATAATTCATTGGTTTCTTATCGAGTTATATCTATCATTTTAATAGCAAGTGAAAAAAATTATTTCAAATATAAACTAAAAACAAGTCTCATAATCTATAAAAACAGACAAAAAGGGATAGGGAATAGTCAAACTAAAAATCGCCAATCAGACGGTTTTTTGGTAGAATAAAGCTGTGAAAAAATATCCTCTGTGGCTATATGCAATTAGTGTTATTATCGTTATCGTGCTTGTAAACTACATTGTGTGGTTTGTGGGGGGAGAGGAAAGGTTACAAAGCGTGGAATTACTTTCCAGTGGCTTTTTGTTAGGGATGCTGGCAATGTATATAGCGGTGCATATTTATCGGTGGAAATGAGAATTGCTCAAAAGGCGATTTTTAGGTAGAATAAGGTTATAAAAATAAAATGGGTTAATATGGTTGAAAAAACTGAGCAATTAGAAAAAACAATAGAAGAGCTGAAAGAGAAACTTGCGGAACTAAAAAATATCGAAGAAGATCTAAGAGAATCTGAGGAGCTTTTTAAAATAATATTTGAGCTTGCCCCTGACGCTTATTTTCTTAGCGATTTAAAAGGAATTTTTATTGATGGAAATAAAGCCGCCGAAGAAATGCTGGGCTATAAAAAAGAAGAGCTAATTGGAAAAAGCATGCTGAAGTTAAACTTAGTTTCTTTTGATCAGGTTCCACAAATAGCTAAGCGTTTAGCCCAGCACGCTTTGGGAAAATTGACGAAACCAGGAGATTTTATTTTAAATAGAAAAGACGGTACCAAGATTATAACCGAGATCTCGGGTGCAATGGTTAAAATAAAAGGAAAAACAATAGTGTTAGGTATAGTCCGTGATATTACTGAGCGTAAAAATACAGAAGAGGAATTAATAAATAAAAATCTTGAACTTGAGAGATTTAATAAATTGGCTGTAGGAAGAGAAATGCGAAACATTGAATTAAAAAATAAGATCAAAGAATTAGAAGAAAAATTAAAAAATAAGCAACCATAGAACTATTTTATTTAAATCAACCCCCGCCTCGCAAGAAGGGCGGTCTTTAATTTAGAAGAAGTTGATTTTTAATATAGGTTTGATATAAAGATAATAATAGATCTTTGGACAATTGCATAAATAATTTTAAGGAGGCGTTTTGCATGGCGGGAATTGCTGGACAGAGAGATAACAATCATCACAAGCTCCAGAAATTGAAGGGACAAATCTGCAGATGTCAATCCAGACAGGGCAAAAACAGGAATCACAATAAAAACAACTTGAGGAGGTGAAAGATGGTTTGGGAACCGTCTCCAGAAGAAACAAGAAAGATAAAAGAGATGCTTGAACAGCGGCAGAAAGATTTGGAATTTCTCCAGAAAAACTTAGGAGAATGGTACGAAAAACATCCAAATCACTGGGTGGTGATTTATAATCAGGAATTGATAGTCGTAACAAATGATGTTATCGAATTTCTAACTATTCTATGGAAGTGCAGCGAAGAGAAAAAGAACGTTCTGGTTTGGTTCTTAAATACAGAACCAATGATTCTGGCGGTAGCATAGAGTAGCAACAAAAGGAGGCAAGAAAATGGCTAAGAGAACAAAGAAACTGGGCGAAGGTCAAGAAATGGATTTTGAGCAGTTAAAGAAAAACTATGCTCAAGATTTTGGACCGTGTGATTGCGGAAGCGAAGACTTTGAGTTCACGGCAACCGGCAAGAAAATGCTGGGGTTGCCAGTCCTTAGGGCAAAATGCAAGAACTGCGGCGAAGAATGGAATCTAATGGGAATCCTCGATAATAAGGTTAAGAGGGGACAGATAACCATAATTGATAAAGACACCGAAGCTGTTATAAAGATGATGGAGGATTTTGCTGTCAGTTCTCCCGATCCAGATGAACCCTTCTTTTTTGTTCCCGACGGGGTACACGGAGCTGTTTCCCCGCGAATGCTTCTTGATGAGATGCGACGAGGGACACCATTCGGAGAAGGATGGCTTAACAGCCTGGTAGAAACCTATAGGGAAAATAATCTTTCTAAGATAGTTCTCCATCTAAAAAAGGGGAGAAAGATGACGGCAGCATCAGTCATAGCACCAATTATCACTAATCCCGAAGAGTTAACAAGGCACATATTGGAACACTGGAAGAAAACGATAGGCGAGGAGAACGTAAAGAAATACCAAGGCAAGTATGTCGGCATACTCAATGAGAATGAGATTGTGGCTTCGGGAGATAATCCCGATGAAATTATGGAGGAGGTAAAGAAGAAAAACCTTACGGTCTTTTTTAATAATTTAGTTTTTAATAATTTAGTATTAACTAACTTTTCATATATTATGCGACATTAAATCGTTTTTTATAAGTTTTTAATTATTTTTTATCATCTTTGCCAAGAGAGTGATATTGGCGATGGACATCTCTTAAACGTTTATTTGTCACGTGAGTATAAATTTGGGTTGTAACGATATTCCTGTGACCGAGGAATTCCTGTATGGTTCTGAGATCCACACCTTGCGATAATAAATCAGTCGCGTAGGAGTGGCGAAGGGTGTGGGGAGTGGTGGAAATAGGAACGCCAGCCATAATAGCGTACTTTTTGACAATTCTTTCAATAGAACGGGCCGTGAGACGACTTTCAGCACCTTCCCGAGACCTATAATGGATAAACAATGCCTTGTTTTTGTCTTCGCGAATTGCAAGATATTTTTTGAGCCAAGACAAAGCTCTTTCTGAAAAATAAACTGTCCGAGGATAACTGCCTTTGCCGATTATTCCAAGCTCCAGATCTTTTTTATCTTTTGTATTAGCGAATTGTTCACGGTTCAGGGCAACCAATTCGGCTATTCTCAAACCGGTTGAGAAAAGTGATTCTAAAATAGCCCTATCTCTTAAGCCAGAAATGTCTTTAATATCCGGAGCCAATAAAAGCTTCTCAATTTGCTCTAAATTAAGGAATTTTACCGTTTTTTCGGCCGTAGTTGCCTTTGGGAGCTGTATTTTGTCGGCGGGTAGTGATTCTACGTCTTTAGCCGTAAAATAGCTCAAAATGGCTCTTAGAGCGATAAGATAGTAGGTCTGGGTGACCCGCTTGAGTGGATGGCCCTTTCTGTTCTGAAAACGGCTTAAATATAAGCGATAAGCCCAAATATCGTCTGCCGTAAGCTCATGAGGCAGAAGAGACTCTTTTTTAGTGTTTTTTAGCCATAATAAGAACTTCTGGAGGTAGCGACTATAGTTTTCCTGGGTTTTAGAGGAGAGGCCTTTTTCAACCTCGCAATAATCCAGAAAGTCGGGGATATGCTTAATAATGCTTTTGTCGGATTTTTTCATAAAATTATTTTTAAAAATTTTTTATAATTATTATTTAATATTATTTCTTATATTTATGGTCTTCTCCGGGATATCCTTTTAAAGAGGCTTCCCGAGAGGGGTCCGAATAACCCCTCTATACAATGTCGCTTAACCTACATTGTACGACATTATCTATCTTAATAATAACGGGCTCAAAATAGCCTGTCAAGTACTTCCCCCACAGATAAATGGCTAATAAAAAAACATAGAAACCATACAAAATGATGGTTTCTTTGATTTTTACAAGTTACAATGACTAGAGGAGTCTATTATACTTGTTTTTCAGTTGTGAAAGAGCAGCTTAGAATAAGACAGCAAGGTTGGTTTGTATTGGTGTGCGCCGGTTTAAGAACGATGGTGGTTAAGGACAGGAGGCTGCCGAGCGAGGATCGGAGTATCCATGTAATCTGGCGCTATTCCATGCCAACCCTGCCGTCAATTTTATTATAGAATTAAACATTATTTTATGTCAATAGCGACTGATATGGAAAAATAAGAAAGCTATCAGAGTTCCCTACTCCAACAACTATCATTCTTAACTTAATGTCGCACAATATCAAGAGGAGATTGCTCTCTTCTTTTCCGTTCGCAAAAGGATAATTTCTATAGAAATGAAAATCAATCCTGCAGCTAAGAAGATTATTTTGAAGGTGGAAAAAAATGAAGCTAAAAATGGGTAAAGAGGAATAATATTATTTTTATTGAAAAGCATTAAAAGTAAATTAACATTTTCCAGAGAATCAAAAATCCCCCCAATAATAAAAGTAAAAATCATATATGATCCTATTTTCTGAATTTTTTTTCCTAGGCGGCGCGTTAGAACCAAAAGTGTTGCCGTCCCAGGCAAAACATAAAAAATAATATAAAGATAATCTATATAATGATAATATATTACTTTTTGAATTGTTTCTGGTCCCCAGGCGGAGAAAATTATTAAAACCCTTTCCGGTGTCCAAGCCTGCTCAAAATTTAAGATATCATAACCAGTAGTTATTTTCAGTTTATAATCGCTGACGAATACAGCTGCAGTAAAAAGAATAAATAAAATCAAGCTTACGGTTGTAAACTTTTTTAAAAACTCTGTTTTAGGATTATCGCTTAACTTTTCTAAAAACATTAGAAGAATTACTTTATCAATTCCTTAAATTTTTCCCAAAGAGACTTTGTAACTTGTGGTAATTCGGCTTGTGCCTCCTGTTTTTCTTTTTGAAACTCCTCTTGTACAACTGGTTTTCTTTTTTCAACTTCTTCCTGGACTTTCGGCTTAACTATTGTTTTGAAAAACCCTTCAACTCTCGGCCATATATTATTTTTTACCCACTCATACATCCCTTCCCAAGTCGGCAGAACTTTTTCTTCCCAAACTTTTTTGACAGCATCGGGAAAATTTGATTTAAAGCTATCCCCCACTTTTTGTCCGAACGTCTTTAATTCGTCTAAATTTTTTGGTGGAGAAATTTGGCCATCTTGTGCAAATGTAAAAAGAGGCAAAATCAGTCCGCACATTACGAAAAATATTATTATTTTTTTCATCCTTTTAATATTTTTTTAGCTTCTTTTATTCTCTCTAATGATTTTTCTTTTCCCAAAATATCGGCGATTTCAAACGGTCCAGCCGATGCTTCTTTTCCGCTTAATGCAACCCTCAACGGCCATAAAAGCATTCCCCTATTCCCTATTTTTTCCGCCTCTTGCAGTAAAATTTTTTCTAAATTCTCTTTAACAAAATTTTCTTCTTTTATTTTCGACAATATTTTTTCCGTCTTATCAAGAGAATTTTCTATTTCTTTATCCGACATTTCTTTCCACTTTAACAAATTTTTATCATATTCTAATCTATCTTTAAAGAAAAACCTGGTTAATTCTGCAATTTCTGATAGTTTTTTCAATCTTTCTTTGTGCAAAAAAATAATTTTCTTTATAGTTCCCGAATTAATTTTTTCTTTCGTTTCTGTAACAATATAATTGTTTGCTTCTATGGGGCCACTGACAACGCCCGGTATTAATTCTATTTGTTCAAGAATCGGATAAATCAAATTGTTTTCTACCAAATAAGGAATACAGAGTTCTGCTAATTTTTCTGAAGATCTTTGCCTTATATAAAAACCGTTTAAAAAATCTAATCTTTGAATGTTAAAAATAGCTCCTCCTTTTTGAACTTTCTCAATGGAAAATTCTTTTATTAAAGATGCTATGGAAAATATTTCTCTTTCGTCGCCAGGATTCCAACCTAAAAATGCCATAAAATTAGCCAAAGTCTCCGGCAGATAACCTTCTGCGCGATATTCTGAAATGGATGTCGTTCCGTGTCTTTTACTCAACTTTGTCCTATCGGACCCCAAAACTAAAGGTAAATGAGCATATTCCGGCCTTGGTAATTCCAAAGCCTCCTGAAGCAAGATTTGTTTTGGCGTATTTGAAATATGATCTTCGCCCCTGATTACATGACTAATTTGCATTTCAAAATCGTCAATAACTACAGCAAAATTATACAAAGGCTCGTTTAGATTTTTAGCGATAGTAATATCGCCTATCAAATTTGAATCAAACTGAACTTTCCCGCGAATTAAATCGTTAAATTCAACAATCTTTCCCGGCACCCTAAATCTTATTACCGACGGCCTCCCCTCATCTAAATACTTTTTAACTTCTGACAAAGGCAAGGTGGCGCATTTACCGCTATAGCGCCACGGTTCTCCCGTACTCAAAGCATATTGTCTTTGTTGCTCCAATTCTTCTTCTGAACAAAAACAATAATAAGCTTTATCTTGATTAATAAGTTTTTCCAAATACCCCTTATAACGTTCCAGCCTTTCGCTTTGCCTGTAGGGCCCATATTCTCCTCCGATATCCGGACCTTCTGACCACTCAATACCGAGCCATTTCAGATTTTCAACAATATCTTTTTCGTATTTTTTATCAGATCTTTCTAAGTCCGTATCTTCAATTCTAAGAATAAAGTTGCCACCATATCTCTTTGCAAAAAGATAATTAAAAAGCGCGGCTCTCGCAGTGCCCAAATGTAAAAATCCCGTCGGAGAAGGCGCAATTCTTGTTCTAATTTTTGTTTTTGTTTCTTTTTCCATTTTAAATTATTTGGTCAAATAACTGATAATATAGCCAGAAATTACTTTTGCCGCCATAGGCTTTGAAAAATCCAGGGCAGCCTTTCCCATTTTTTCTAATTCTTGTGGATGAGTAAAAAAGAATTTTATTTTTTCCAAGAAAAAACGCGGGGTAAGATTAATTTCTTCCATCACAAGACAACTCCCGTATGCAGCGTAAGAATAAGCGTTTTTTAACTGATGGTTTTGGGCAGAATTTGATAAAGGAATCAAAATTGAAGGTTTCCCAAGGGCGGCAATTTCAAAAATACTTCCCGATCCCGCCCTACTCACAATAAAATCAGCTATTTTATAAGCATGCTTTAATTTGTCTTCTTTAAAGAATGGGATAAGGTGATAATATTTTTTTTGTTCTTCTCCCAGCATTATATTAACTTCTCGCTGGACTTCTTCAAAATTTTTCTCTCCACATTGATGAATTATTTCGAAATTAAGCAAAAGGTCGGGCAACACCTCGAGAACAGTGTGATTTATTTTTCTAGCGCCTTGCGAACCCCCTAGAATTAAGACAACCGGTTTCATTCCAGTAATCTGGAATAAAAATTTAGCAATATCTTTTGTGCCATCTAAAATCTCTTTTCTTATCGGATTTCCGACTAAAATCTTTTTTTTGGGAGAAAAATATTCCGTAGCGGGGAAAGAAACAAAAACTTCCATTGCAAAACTGCTTAGAAATTTATTGGCTAATCCCGGAGAGATATCAGATTCGTGCATAAAAATCGGCGTCTGCAAAATCCAGGCAGCAAGCACTGAAGGCACTGAACCAAATCCTCCCTTGCTGAAAACCAAATCAGGATTCAAAAAGAAAGTGTAAAAAAATGACTGAAAAAAACCTATCGGCGTCTTTATAAAAATATCTACCAATGTCTGGGGAACGCTTTTTAAATTAACGTATCTCCTTATTTTTCCGGCAAAAATTTCTTTGATTTTTATTCCTTCTTGCGAAAGAAAAACTTTCCCAAAATTATCTTTTGGACCAATGTAAAAAATTTCCAATTTCTTTTCGCCTCCTTTTTTAGCGGCACCTAAATCATCATCTTTTACGGCAGGATATATTCTTCTCATTTCTCTGACGATAGCTATTATTGGAAAAATATGTCCGCCACTACCGCCTCCGGTAAAAAGTATTTTCATTTAATTTATGTGTTTCTTGAAATGTTTAACAATAGGCCAACTCCAATCAATTCCATAGCCAAGGCTGATCCTCCGTAACTAATAAAAGGTAAAGGAACGCCGCTTAACGGAAAAATACTTATCATTGAACCAATATTAACAAAAGCTTGGATAATAATCCACGAAGTTATTCCCACTGCCAGCAATTTAGAAAACTTATCTTGAGAATTACGTGCTATTTTAAATCCTTGCCATAAGAAAATCAAAAAAAGAAAAATCAAAATTATTGCTCCCATAAAACCAGTTTCTTCGGCAAACACAGCGAAAATGGAATCTGACATTGATTCAGGCAAAAAACCGTATTTCTGGCTAGACATTCCCAAACCCAAACCGAAAATTCCTCCGGAACCTACAGTTATCAAGGCTTGCTTTATCTGATAACCAATTCCCATGGGATCGATATCTGGATTTAAAAAAACTAAAATCCTCTTAAGTCTGTATGCTTCAACTTTTATTAAAAAAGCTAAGGATCCCATTCCAAGAAAAAATATCAAAAACATATGCCACAACGGAGTCTCTGCTAAAAAATACATTATAATTGCAGAAAAAATAATAATTCCTAAAGTAGTAACGTCCGGCTGAAGAATCAAAAGCAAACCGATAATTCCTAAAATTATTAAAAAACCGACAAGGGTTTGGTCGAATTCATGCCCCTCTCTTTTTTTCTCTATACTTGATTTTCCCTTTTGCGGAATATGGTTAGCCAACCATAAAGATAGATAAATTAAAAAGGTTAATTTCAAAAATTCAGACGGTTGAAGAGTAAATGATCCTATTCTTATCCATCGCACGGCTCCGCCGGCCGCAAAACCAATATGAGGTATAAAAACCAAAATCATTAAAAACAAACTTGCTAAAAGAAAAACAAAACTCCATTTTTTAAAAAAAGCTAACGGCATCCTGAAGGCAATATATGCCAAAACTATTCCGGGAAAAAATCCGAACAATAATTGGTGTTTTAGAAAATAATAGGTATTTCCAATATACTCTTCGGAAATTGCAGCTGAAACGCTGGCCAAAATTATAATACCCAAGATTAACAATCCGACAATATCACCAAGTAATATAAAATCAGGATGCTTTTTCATTTTATTCTTCAATTTTATTCTTCTATTTTATTTTTTTGCTAATTCTTTTACAAACCTTTTAAATAAATCTCCTTTTTCTCTATAGTCTTTAAAAATACTAAAACTTGTTGAAGCTGTCGATAATAAGCATATTTTTCCCTTTTGTGTGTGCTGATAAGCTAACCTAACGGCATCTTGCATATTATCCACAAAAAAAGGTTTCAGTTCTCCCCCGTTTTTTTTTATTTTCAAAATAGTTTTCCAAATTTTCTTTCCAGTAGTTGGAAAGAAAATTAAGTTTTTTATTTTACTTTTTAAAATTCTTTTTGCCAGATTTTTAAAATCAATATTTCTATCAAAACCTCCAAGCATAATCGTTTGAACATTATCCCCTAACTCATTTAAGGCAAAAATGGCTGTTTCAGGAATCGTTGATAAGGCGTCATTGTAAAAAGTTATTCCTTTGAAAGTTCCAACTAATTCTAGTCGATGGGGCAATGACTTAAATTCTTTTATTGCTTTTTCAATTTTTACTGATGGAATTTTAAATATTCTCCCGACTGTCCGCGCCGCTTCTTTATCTAGTAAATAATATTCTCCTTTAATTGGAATTTTTTTAGCTTTTAATTTCTTGGCAATTTTCTTAATAATTTTATCTCCCGAATTAAAAACCAAATAATCATCTTTTTTCTGATGAATAGCAATATTTGCTTTAGCTTTGGCGTATTCCTTAAAATCCTTATAATAATCCAAGTGTTCAGGATAAAGGTTTAAAAAAACAGCAATATTAGGAGATTTTTTGAGGTTATATAATTGATGGGCTGATAATTCAAACACATAAATATCTTTCGGCGTAGCCGAAAGCAAAAGCGATAAAACTGGCTTTCCGATATTCCCTACTAGATGTGCTTTAAAACCACCCTTTTTTAATATTTGATAAATCAAAGATGTCGTTGTGCTTTTTCCTTTAGTTCCGGTAATTCCTATGATCTTTCCCGGACAGTTTTCAAAAAAAATCTCGGTTTGAGAAGTAACTTTTCCTTGCCTAAAAGCTTTTTTTACTTCCGGCAAATGAATTGGCACTCCCGGCGACTTAATCATAACATCATAATCCTTCAGCGCCCCAAGGTAATTCTTTCCCAAATACCATTTGACATTTGAAAATTGGAAATTGGAAATTGGAAATTGTTTCTGATCGGCTATACCAATAATTTTCTTAGGGAAATTTTTTCTCAGAAACTTAAGGGTGTCAATCCCCTCTTTTCCAAAACCGAGAATCAAAACTCTTTTGTTTTTTAATTCATTTAAAATCATTTTATTTTAATTCGGCCAATAAATATGGAACTTTTCCCTCGTTTCTCGCCCTCTTCAAACTTAGCTCAAAAGCTTTCTTGGTTTCTTTTTTTGTACCGACGCATTCAAAGGGCTTTATGGTTTTCTTATCAATTAGAGCTTCCATTGCTGGTAAGAATCTTTTACTTTCAAAAAAATCACTACCGAAAATTTTTAAAAGCTGTTCTTTTTTTAAATAAGGATACAAAGTTGCGTAAACAAACAAACACTTTATGCAATTGCCACACCATCTTTTTTTAGCGCGCAGCAAACCCGAAGCATTCATCCTCATTCCTGCATTACAGCTGGAAAACACGGAAAAATACTGCGGATATTTTGTAAGTATTTTTGAGATTTCGAGTTCGGTATATTTTCTTAAATAACTAAAATAATTTATCTCCCCCGCAAGATATCTCTTGGAATAATACTGAAACATTTTTTCAAATTCCGAACTTTTCGCCCATTGATGATTTATAACTTTGCCAAGATATTTTACATTTCCTTCATCGGCGCTTTTTTCATTTGAAAACGCAATATTCTTATAATCAAATAATGTCGCACAACAAACACTTACAAAGGACAGAGCTGCTGTAAACGGCGTGTGGCCGTTTAAAAATCCTTTTTTGTTAAGTTCTAGTAATTTTTTATCGATAATTCTTTTAACAATAATTTGTTCTTTAATTTGTGAAACCCTTACCGTCCGTTGGATTTTTTCTATCGGATTTACCGTGAATAAAGATATTGTTTTTCTTAACCCTTTTAAACTTTCCAGGGTAACAATTGAATCTCTGCCCCCAGCAAAAGGCACCAAGTATCTGTTTTTTAATTTCCCTTCAAATTTTTTATATTTTTCTCCGCTATTTATCTTAATTTTCAAAAAATCTTTTTTTCGCCAGTCAATTTTATTTCCATAAAAAAATTGGCCCATTCCGTCAATAAATAATTTTTTCCACCATTTAACCTGATCCCCATTTAAATAACCTGCTTTAATTTCTATTTCTTGAGAACAGGTTACCTTCCAATAACTTGGAATTTCTATCAAACCGCAGTGAAAAATTAAATTTTTTATTACGCTATCCTCTATTTTTTCAAATCTTTTTTTATCAATGTTTTGTATAATTATTTTCGGTTGAAATTTAATACTTGCCTCGTACCGAGCTTGTTCTGGTACGAGATCCGGCTCTATTCTAAAATCAAAAAAGATCTCTAAATTATTATTAGAAATCTTATAGCCATATTTTTCGTAAACAAATTTCGGATATTCCTTGCGCAATTTTTGAAATTTGGATTTTGAATTTTGGTTTTCCATTGATTTAACCCAAAAGCCTTATCGCTACCCCTAAAATCGCTAAGACTACGCCGATTATCCAAAAACGCATTGTCACCTGTTCCGGACGCCAGCCCTTTGCTTCAAAGTGATGATGGATTGGCGTTGAAAGCCATATTTTTTTGTGGCGGAATTTTTTAGAAAGTAACTGTAAAAGTATTGACCCCACCTCAACAGCTAAAAGCCCGGCAATTATTGGCAGAATTACTACGGAATCCGTTAAAAAAGCTACTACCGCCATAGCTGAAGTTAATCCTAAAATTCCAGTTTCTCCCATATAAAATTTTGCGGGCGGGATATTAAACCATAAAAAAGCAAACAAGGTCCCGACAATTGCTGCGCAAAAAGTCGCTAAAGCCGCGTGCCCTTGCGAAAAAGCTATAATCGAAAAGGCAAGAAAAATCGAGCTAAAAATCCCCCCCGATAATCCATCAATCCCATCAATTACTCCTCCAGACCACGAAGCTAGCATAACCACCACAAAAAGCGGGATTATCCAAAAGCCTACAGTAAAATCAAATCCTTGCGGAAAATTTGAGATTAAAGGAATGTGAAGAGAATTCCAGTCCAGCTGGAAATAAAACCATAATCCCCCGACCAACCCAATTAAACTTACAATCATTAATCTTCTTAAAAATCCCAATCCCCCACCAACATATTTTCCTTTTCCATAAACAGTAAAAGCATCATCCAATAAACCGACGAGACTCCCAGAAATCAAAGCAAAAAGAGGAAGCCATGTTTCTCTACGAGATAAAAAATTAAGTTTTTTCAGCCACCAGGGATCGTGAATAAAAGAAATTCCAAAAAATAAAAATATAACAATAAGCATCGGAATCCAAATTACCAATCCCCCGCCACGCGGCGTTGAAACTTCTTTTTCTTTATGCAACGAATAAAAGACGTCTGCATTTTCGCCAGTAATGGTTTTAGTTCTGGCATCTTTTTTCCAAAAACTAATTTTATTTAAAAGCTTGATGAAAAGCGGCGCTGATATAAGAGCGATTACGGCGGCCGTTATCGAAACGACAAAAATTCTGATTATGTTAAAAGTAAAAATCGTCATTTTAACATATTAACTGTTAATATAATTAACTAATTTTTTCATTTCCTCAACGCGAGCATCTACAGAAGCTGCGCCCAAAACAACATTGATAAAATTATTATTTTCAGAATCTTTTAAAACCACAATCACGCAACCGCCAGCCGTATCGGTATAACCTGTTTTCCAGCCAATAGTTTCAAAATCCGGAGATATGTGTGAAAATCCGTTTCTATTTACCGCCAAGTGATGGAATTGATTTTCAGAGTTTAAAACTTCATAAGACATTTCTGAAGAAATTTCCCAAATTTGAGGATACTGATTCAAAATATATTCAGATAGTTTTTCCAAATCTATGGCTGTTGAATAATTAAATTCGGTTGTTTTATTCTGTAAATCGTCAATGTCCAAGCCCGTAGGATTTATAAAAAAGGTATCTTTTAATCCTAAGTCTATGGCTTTTTGATTCATTTTCGTCACAAAATTATCTTTTCCTATCACTTCAGAAAGCGCGAAAGCCGCGTCATTGCTTGATTCAATGAGCATTGTATGAAGCAGATTTTTTACTGAAATTTTTTCTCCAACCGCCAAATTTCCCAAATTTTCATCCTGGTCTACGGCGTTTTTTGATATAACAACTATTTTATCAAAATTGTAATTCTCCGGATCGTCTAAAACCACTACAGCTGTCATTAATTTAGTTAAAGAAGCTATTGGCAAAATTTGGTCGGCATCTTTTTGGAAAATAATTTTTTTATTTTCTCCATTTATTTTTAAAGAAACCGCAGATTTAACAAGCATATCTAATTTAGGTTTTGGGCTTTCCTGAACCTCGCTATTAGCTACTGATTTGCTGATTATTTCTATGGGTTGGGAAATTTGGGCAGTCAAAAAATTCTCAAAATCTTTTTGAGCTAAATTCACTCCCAGCCAAAAAGGCAAACTCAATACTAAAACAATAAAAAAAATTCTGAAATTTTTTGTCATTTTTTAGATGTTTTCTTTTTTTTGGTTTTTTTATCTGGTTTGGTTTTATTATCTGATTTCTTTTTTGGTTGCAAAAAAGAAAGCCTTTGATCTATTCTCTCCATATCTCTTGGAAAAAGGCTTGCCTCTCTGACATTTTCTAATCTTAAAATTTGCCTTGTAATTCTTTCCAAACCGAAAGCAAAGCCTCCTTCCGGGGGCATACCGTACTCAAAAGCCTGCAGGTAGAAAGAAAATTTCTTTGGGTCGTTTCCCCATTTTTTCAAATTATCTAAAAGTTTTTGGTATTCGTGAATTCTTTGTCCGCCCGTCACTATTTCCAATCCCTGGCAAAGCAAATCAAAGCTTAAAGTATATTCCTCGTTTTCGGGATCTGGGTATGTATAAAACGGCCGCTTTTTTGTCGGATAATGGGTTACAAAAATAAGGTCAGAGCCGTATTTTTCTTTTGCCCAATCGCAAATTTCTTTTTCATCATCTGGCTGTAAGTCAGGTTCCTTTCTGTTATCCTTTTTTGTCCTTTCAAAAATGATTTCCTGCGCTTCTCTTATTTTTATGCGCGGAATTTTCTCTGTCGTCTTTGGTAAAAAGACTTCATGCATTTTTAATTCTTTTTGACAATTTTTTTCCAAATCTGAAAAAATGTTTTTGATAATCGTTTCACAAGTATCCATCAAATCCTGCCATGATTCTATAAAACCCATTTCCGCATCCAAGCTTATGAATTCTGAAAGATGGCGGGTAGTAACACTAGGTTCAGCACGGAAAACTTTATTTATTGCAAAAACTTTTTCAAAAACTCCAACTAAAATTTGCTTATAAAGCTGGGGGCTTTGAGCCAAATAAGCATCATTATTATAATAATCTATACGAAAAACTTCCGCTCCCCCTTCGGCGTTAGACGGCACTATCGTCGGCGCCTGAAATTCTGTAAATCCCAAACCAACCAATGTTTTCCTGAAACTATTTATTATTTCTTCTTCAATTTTGAAAATTGCCCGGATTTTTTGGTTCCTTAAAGTTAGCGGTCTGTAATCTAACAAAGTCGGCAATGTCACTTTTAAATCTTTCAGATCAAAAGGCAAAGTTTTTGTTTTCGATAAAACTTTAATAATTTCCGCCTGCAACTCCACCCTTCCCGTTTCCAAATTTGGGTTTACCATTCTAATCGGTCTTTCTTGAATTTTTCCTTCAATTTCTATTATATCCTCATTCTTTATATTTTCGGCTAATTCCGAAGATAAAACAGTCTGCAAAATTCCAGACCTATCTCTCAAATCAATAAAAACTATTTTTCCATGATCCCTTCTCGAATCAACCCAACCACAAACTTTTATACTTTGGTTAAGATATTTTGGAGTTTCTTTATTAAGTATCCTTTCCATAAACATTAAATTATTATATCAGAAATTTTATTTTAAGCAAATTAAAGCAGCCGAATCGTTTCGATTCGACTGCTTTTACTTTTAGAAAACAGAGGTAAAATATTATCTAATAAATGTTTTAATCTTTTCGACTAATTCCTGAGGGGTGTAATTTGTTTTAATCAAGTAGTCTTCTACGCCCAATTCAAAGGCTTTCTTTTTTGTTTCAACGCCATCATAATTAGAAAAAGCCACCACTTTAGTTTCCGCAATCTCTGAGTCTCCTCTCAATTTTTCCAGAAAAGAAATTCCATTTCCTTTTGGCAATAAAATATCAAGCACCACCAAATCCGGCTTCTCTTTTTTCGCCGCTACAAAACCCTCTTCAGCATCGAGCGCCAAAACCACATCAAACCCCGCCTGCTCAAGCTTGCTTTTATACATCTCTACTAAAATTTTCTCATCTTCAACTAACAAAATTTTTTTACTCATAAAAAATTAGTCTATTTAATTGGTAATTCAATATAAAAAGTTGAGCCTTTTCCTTTTCCCGCGCTCTTCGCCCAAACTTTTCCATTATGCATTTCAACGAATTTTTTAGCCACATAAAGCCCAAGTCCTGCCCCTTCGGTATAAAGTTTTGTTCCTGCTGAACCCCGCGAAAAACTTGTAAACATCTTTTCTAATTCCTCTTCGTTCATTCCCTCACCCGTATCAGAAATAATAACTTGTAACTTGTAACTTGTAACTTGTAACCTTACTGTTATTCCTCCTTTCTCCGTATATCTTATCGCATTATCAACTAAGTTCAAAATAACCTGTCTTAATTTATCCTTATCAACAGAAATTTTCGACAATGTTTCTTTTGGTTCCTCCCATTTCAAATAAAGTTTTTTCTTTACGGCTTCATTTTTCAGTTCCTCAAAAACGCTTTTTACAATCTCGCCAATATCCACTTTTTCGTAATTCATTTCCAATCTTCCCGCCTCAATTTTTGAAACATTCAAAAGGTCATTAACTAATTTTATCAGTCTTTCATTGCTCTGGGAAACATTTTCCAAAGGCTTTTCCGCTTTTTCCGGAACTTTTCCATAACTCCCCTCCAGCAACATTGAAACATAACCTTTAATCGCGGTCAATGGCGTCCTCAACTGGTGTGAGGCAATAGAGACAAACTCCGACTTCGCCTTATCTAATCTTTGTAAATCTAAATAGGCCCCATGGAGTTCTTCTGTAATTTTTCGTTCGGTTAAAATCCTTTTAATTAAGGTCGAGGAAATAAAAGCAATCATTAAAAGGGTTATTATTTTAAATAAAATTTCACTTATTGATAAAACAGAGATTTCGGGATTTCTTAACAAAAAATTTATAATTAATAATCCACTGCTAATAATTGCGTTGAAGTAAACAAGAAAAGAATCTAATAATAAAGCATAAAAAGGAATTAATAAAATATTTCCGAAAAATAAAGGACCGTCTATTCTTAAAGATCCACCCCAATAAGTATTACCTCCAGATATAATTAAAATCCAAATAATAATTTGTAGGCAATCTCCTATTCTTTGAGGAATTATTTTTTTATAAGAAGTAAGATATAGAGAAGATAGAAGTAAAGGAGCGGAAATTAATATAATAATCCTTGCAATAAAATCTGGTGTAAAAAACACCCACTTAAACGCAATCGCAATTAGGAAGATTATATAAAAAGGCCCGACAAGAATAATGGTAATCCTTTCATACCATCTCCTTGAGAAAATATCTCTTGATGTTTTGTTTCTAAATTCAAGGTTGATATTACTGTCCATATTCTTAAATAATAACTCAAAATCCATAACCTAGCAAACTTTTAAAATTTAAAAGAAATGCCCCTCTCTAATTCTAGAAAGGGGCACCACGCTTTCTGGCTCTCAAAACGAGCCCTGCACCCCAAAGAAGAGGCTTTGAGGTTATGTCTTCTGTTGAAATTATGTCTTCAAATCCTAATTCAACAAGAAAACTTATCAAACTATCTTTCGAGGGAAACTCCGCACCTCTTTCTCTCGCCTTTTTGGTAATTTCTTCTGCGATATTCTTAAACCTGATACCATACCGTAAGGTACCAATTGGATCCTTCGCAGCAGCTCTCAATGCGTACCTCCAAGTCGCTCCCGCAAAGTTCCATTTATTGAGAAAAACCCCAAGATATAAATATCCGCCAGGTTTAAGAATTCGATGGAATTCTTTAAGAGGAAACTTCCATCCTTTGGGCAAAAAATGAATGACTAGGTTGCAAATCGCTCCCTCAAAAGAGTTATCTCTAAACGGTAAGGAGTTGCAAAGATCTACGGTAGCGAAATCAAATTTCGTTCCATCTTCGCCCAATTTCTCCGCTACCTTCTTAGCCCCTGATAGCATCTCGGGACACCAATCCACCAGAATCACCTTGTCAGCATGGGTCTTTTGCCTTGTTTTCTCAAGTAGTCCGCCTGCGCCACCACCCAAATCAATTATCGTACCTCCTTCGCATTCTACTAAAACACTTTCTATCCCGGCTCCGAATTCCTGTGTCGTGCGAACTTTGTACGCATTATCTACGTAACCAATGTCCGCATATTTTCCCCACAAATTCCGAATATAAGCTATTCCATTGCCATTATTGTTTGCGCTCATGTTTCACCTCCTTCCTTTCTTGATTTTCTATTCCTATATACTTGTTAAAACCGAGATATAATATTTCTCAGTTACTAATTGTATATTATCACCACATAAAATTCTGTCAATAGTTTCCGACAGAATTTATCCACAATCCCCTATTTTATCTATTTTAAAGCTAAAAATAGAATTTATGATTGTAAAATAAGCTCCGACAAATTTACGATTCGCCTCTCTTGACAAAATCCCAAACCGCGCTAAAATACAGTTAGCAAAAGCAAAATAGGAAGGGGGTGGAAAAATGGCAACAATCATTGAAGTAGCGAAGAAAGAAGAGATAAAAGAGGCTATTGAGGAAATGCTAAAAAAAGAATCTGTTCCAATCGCTTTCCACAGTATACTCTCACACCTCGCAAGCCAAGGACTGGTAGGGGAAATAAAAAAGGAAGGCAATGGCTGGTCAACGTCGAGAATTAAACACGACGATGAGGATGCCCAACTGGCTTTCAAAGTAGTGGAAGAACTCATCGCATCCCATAAGTGCAAGCTAGCGAAGGCGAGATCCAATAGATTTGGAGGAAAATCGGTAGTCTCTAGCTTTGACTTTGCGATAGCCGTTAATTAATCAAACCCCAATTCTCTGTTTTGCCCCTAATACAAATATGGCCTGAGAGGACTCCCGTCCCCAGGCCATATTATTTTATTCATACCTTTTTTTAAAGCCAAAATCCCAAAAAACACTTGTAAAGAAACTATTAATAAAAATATAAGAGTCCCGCGCCATAAGCTTACGAGACTCTTATTTTTTGATCCCTCCAATAGTTAGTCTTTTTTCATGATGCCCTGTCTCACGAATAAGACTCCAACAACAAGCAATATCACTCCCACTATTAACCCTATTGTCGTGTTAATCGACCAGGTCCATTGACAATTGTCTAAACCAAAGCAGTTAAAAAACCTTGTTATTATCGGTACCGCTAAAACAATGCCGACCAAGAATATTATTAATCCAGTCACTACTAAAGTTCTCTTTTTCATTTTCTTACCTCTTTCTATTTTGATACCGAACTAATTTGATATTAGCAAACTTTTAAAAAAAATCAATTGAATTGACCAAAGAATATCTTTTAGGTATTATAAAAATATGGATATTCTAGGAATTCTAAAAGAACGCGGTTTTGTCCAGCAATGCTCGGACGAACAAGGGTTAAAAAAACTTTTATCTACCCAAAAAGTTGTTTTTTATATTGGTTTTGATGCTACAGGCGACAGTCTTCATGTGGGCCACTTGCTTCCTATTATGACAATGATTCACCTGCAAAAAACAGGGCATATTCCTGTCGTTCTTATTGGCGGCGGAACAAGCTTCATTGGCGATCCAAGCGGAAAAACAGAAATGCGCAGAATAATGCCACCGGAAGAAATAAAGAAAAACAGCGAAAAAATTCTCGCCCAATTTAAAAAATTTTTATCTTTTGAAAAAGGAAAAGGAATGTCTTTAAATAATGTAGACTGGATTTTGAAAATAAAATACATTGATTTTTTAAGGAACATCGGAAAATACTTCAGAGTAAACGAAATGATAAAACACGAGGGATATAAATTGAGGCTTGAACGCGAAACAGGATTATCCTTTATTGAATTCAACTATCAATTATTGCAGGCTTATGATTTCCTGCATCTTTCTGAAAATTATAACTGCCAGTTGCAAATCGGTGGCGACGACCAATGGGGAAATATTTTAGCTGGCGCAGAATTAATCCGCCAAAAAACAGGAAAAAAGGCATATTGCTTGACCATTCCCCTACTCACTACCGCTGGCGGAACGAAAATGGGAAAAACCGAAGCCGGCGCCGTCTGGCTGGACGCAAAAAAGTTTTCTCCCTACCAATTTTATCAATACTGGATTAATACAGACGATAATGATGTAATTCGCTTCTTGAAAATATTCACTTTTCTGCCGATGGAAAAAATTAACGAGCTGGCGGAACTAACAGGAGCCGAATTAAGAAAGGCAAAAGAGGTGCTTGCTTTTGAGGTTACAAAAATAGTTCATGGAGAAAAAGAGGCAAAAAAAGCAAAGAATTCTTCAAAAGCTGTTTTTGCTAAAGGGAACGAAGATTTATCTTCTCTGCCGACTACAACTTTAAGTATTGAAGAAATGATAAATGGAATTTCAATATTAGATTTACTTGTAAAAACCGACTTGGCTTCCTCAAAAAGCGATGCCTCGCGGTTAATAAAACAGGGCGGTGTTACCGCAAACGGAGAAACAATTACTTCGATAACAGAAGCCATAAAAAAAGATTCTTTCAAAGACGGAACCCTGCTTTTGCGCAAAGGCAAAAAACAATACAAAAGAGTAGTGATCAAGTAAAGTATGAACAATAATCCCCTTATTGAATTAGAGCTAAGAAAACTGGGGTTAACTGAAAAAGAGGTCAGGGTTTATTTGGCCGGCTTGGATTTGGGGCCGAATTCAGTCCAAAATATTGCGAGAATTACAAAACTTGCGAGACCAACCACATATGAAATAATCAAAAAACTGGGGGAAAAGGGACTGTTTATTGAATCAAAAGACGACAAAAAAAGATATTTTGTAGCTCAATCTCCTGAGAACATTTTGGGAATCTTAAGAACTAAAAAACGGGAAATAGAAGAAAAGGAAAGAGAATTCGTCAGAATTATTTCGGGTTTGGAATCAAAATACTCAAAAGAAAAAGGGGAAATAAAATTATATAAAGGGAAGGGAGGACTTGCAGCTTTAGAAGAAATTATTTCTTTCAGTTCAATCCCGGATATATTAATCGTAAATGAAAAAATAAATCCCTTGGACAGCTCTAAATTAAAAGAATTATTTCAAGAAATTAAAAAAAGGCTCGGAAAAATTAAAATCAGCAAAATCAGCCTCAATAAAATTCCTGGCAGCCTGATTATTTTTGACAAAGCAATTTACTTCCCAAAAAATAAACAAGAAGGCGTAATAATCGAAAACGAAATAATAGTTGAACTATTTAAGTCGATTTTTCAAATTTAGCGATAAGTTATAAATATCTCCAGCTCCCATTACAATTAATATATCTCCCCTATTTATGTTCTCTGCCAAAAAAGCAGGGATTTTTTCTTTTTGAAGATAATTTACATTTTTTCTATTAATAGCTTTAACTAATTTTTCCGCCGAAACCTTCTTTTTTATTTCCGGCGTTTCTCTGCCAGCCACATCATAAATATCGGTAATAATAACCTTATCAATCGGAGCTTTTTTAAATACTTTTATGAAATCTTTGAATAAATAATAAGTCCGCTGATACTGATGCGGTTGAAAAACGCACAAAATTCTTTTACTGGGATATTTTTCCCGACAAGCATCCAAAGTAACCCTAACTTCTGTCGGATGATGACCGTAGTCTGAAATTAGTGTATAGGGCTTAGGATATAGAATTTTAGACACATCAAATCTTCTCCAACTTCCCCTATATTCCGAAAGCGATTTAAATGAAGTTTTATCAGGGATGTTTAACGTCCTTGCCACGGTTAAAACCGCTAAGGCATTTAAGACATTGTGTTCTCCCGGAATTTTCATAATTTTCTTTAATACCCTTGCCTCTTTTTGTCTTAAAGAATAAAGCAGAATAGAGCAAGATAGGGCTTTTAATATTTTGGGGATATTTCTGTCCTCTTTGTTAACAACCAAAACCCCATCTTTTGGCAGATGCCCGACATATTTTTTAAAAGTTTTTATTATATTGCCAAGATTCTTATAGTAATCCAAATGGTCGGCTTCTATATTGGTTAAAATAACTATTTTTGGCCAATAATTTAAAAAGGATACCTTGTGCTCATCGGCCTCAATAACTAAATATTTTGATTTTCCTACTCGGCAATTACTGTCCCCGAACTCCTTGACTTTTGTTCCGACAATAACCGTAGGATCAAGGCCGGCTTTTACCAATAAAAGGCCCAGCATTGAAGTTGTAGTACTTTTCCCGTGTGTTCCCGATACGGCAATGGTAAAATGATTTTTAGTTAATTCCCCTAAGGCTTCAGGATAACTTTTAATTTGTAACTTATGACTTAAAGCTTGTAACTTTTTTGCCCTTTTTAATTCGGGGTTGTTTGGTTTTACGGCCGGACTGTAAATTACCGAATCAATTCCATCTTTTATATTTTTTGCGCTATGGGGACCTATAAAAATTTCTACGCCGAGCTCTCTCAAACCCTTAGTAATTTCAGATTCTGCCAAATCAGAACCGCTAATCTTGTGTTCTTTTTTCAAAAAATATCTTGCCAGGGCTGAAACCCCAATTCCGCCAATCCCGATAAAATGTATTTTCATATTTATTATTTTATTTTGGAGGCGTAATGCCCCGACGCCGCGGCGTCGGGGATTGAAGCCGCAAAAACAAACTAGTTTATTTTTTAGTTTCCGCCAGCGCAATTATTAAAAGCACTGACCTGCAAATTATATTCCCCAATTAAGTTTTCTGCTTCTTTGGCTAAATTATTATATTGTAAAACGAGATCGTTATATTGATCAACTTTTTTAGAATAATTTTCCCTCTGTCTCGGACTCATATTTTGGATTTGAATTTTAAGATTTTCTAATTCGGTTTCAAGCCCCTGAATTTGGTTTTTATCGGTACTGATTTCTACCTTAAGACTACTGTCTGGTTCCTGGCAAGCGGAAAGCGGAAATCCAAAATGCTGAACCGCCATCCAAACAGTCCTTCCTTTATATTTTCCTTGAATTACGGCCACTCCAATTTCCGTATATTTTATATTTAAAATATTTTCTCTATGGCCAGGACTATCCATCCACGCTTGGACTAAAGTTTCGTCGTCTTTAAAATTGCCCAAAGCCAGATTCTCCCCGATAATAATAAACTCATAATCAACTTCTTTTACCAAATCCCCCACTCCAACACCCGTCGGAGACTCGTGAGCAAAATATTGATTTTGAAACATGTCTTCGGCTTTTACCTCAGCACTGGCATCTAATTTCACATTTTCTTTTAATGGTGGTAAACCATTTTTTTCTCTTTGGCTATTTGTCCATCGGATAATCCCCTCTTTGGTTAAAGACGATTGCTGTGCTTCATCTTCTGATATAAGCGGCGGGGGCGTTAAAATCTGATTTCCAATTTCCTGCGTTATGGTTCCGATTTCTTTTTTAAC
>Ga0209777_10000855_pt1 | contig 47158 bp, 52 predicted proteins | sample FrelakmetHBP12HB_FD_187147 | JGI IMG/M metagenome (GOLD analysis project Ga0209777, IMG submission 187147) | Freshwater lake sediment microbial communities from the University of Notre Dame, USA, for methane emissions studies -HBP12 HB (SPAdes)... | ecosystem: Environmental > Aquatic >... | reverse complement strand
ATATAAGGCACCAATGAAGAGTAGCAATTTTTGATAACGGGCAGAGCAAATAGGACAGATAGGACATAGGATAGAGCAAATAGGACAATATCTTTTTAGTAAAGGGGGGTGATTTCTCACCCCCCCCATGGCCATGCAACGAATCACATGGGATTCAACATTTTTAAGCTGCAAAAGACGTTACTACGAAAGCATCTCCTGCAATAAAGGGTATAGTCCCCGCTGTTAGTGTAATTTCTATTTGCAAGCTAACAAACGTGGTTCCAACCACCGCAACACCAATAGCACCAGATACCGAACCAACAACATTAAAATGAGTAGCATCTGTAGCGGTTATAGTAATAGTTTCTGCAATAGCTCCAGCAGGGCATAATTCAGCCAATAAAGTACCATTTCCAGTACCAACATAAGTTGTTGCTACTGGTGTTTGCATTAACGATTGATAATAGCTAGGATGCACCAAATAAGCTCTAATATCGCCACCGACTTTTACATCTCCTACTATTTTATCCTTAGTTTCGAGAAACGGTTTAATAGTCTCATCTCTATAAAATTCTTTAGTTCCTACTAATGTATATGCTTTAAAAGCATATATCGTAGTTCCCTCATCATCTACTTTTCTTTGAAGTCTAGTAGTTTCTGGATAGCTCTGAATTAAATTACACATGGTAGAAACATTTTGTCCCATGTAATCATCAGCAACAAGTTCATAATTATTTTTGAATGACGGTGCATTAACGGAAGTAAAAGCTGCAATCTGGGTATCATACCAATTTGCACTAATCAGAACAGCTTCCACTGTTTGGTGGCTTTTTGATCTTTTTATATTTTGTGCTGGGTTTTGATCATTAAGTTCCCTGATTCTTAAAGCTGACCGACCATAGTAATAGTCATCATACACAAAAGTTCCAGTATCTTTTATTAATGTAATTGTAGTCATATGTTTTTTCCCTTCATTTTTATTTTGAGTCAATTTAAAAATAACCAAAAATTAAGTATTTGGGTTTCCTAATATTGTTTGCCATACATTTATCATTGGATTTGTCTGTTGCCCGTTAAAAGTAGATAATTTTGGCATAGTATCAAAAACAATAAAATCAGCGGACCAACCGGTAACTTGATTGTCTTGTGACGTGTCAGTAAATTTAATTCCGCTGGGATCGAATATACCAATTAATGTGAGCTTTGGAAATATTTTACTACTATACTGAATTGAAACTAAATTAGCTCTTGGTGGTGTGTTTGCATCACCAATTGTTAGTTTAGGCGCATCCACTAGCTGCATAAAGTCATAGAAATTAGCACAGCCCGCAGAAGGGAATTTATTAGTAGTAGCATTTATAAAAGGAAAATTGTTGTTACTAATTATAATTGGCATCAAACTTCCGGTTTGAAGGTTTAATGTTATTCTAGGCTCGTCGAAAAAAGTGTTACGGGTTGGATTTGGCCATACATGAAGTACAGTACCCACAACAGTTTTGGTAAGCATAGATCTTTGGGCCATTGTCCACGAGATATCACCGGGATTATGCTCCCATGCTAAACCCTTTGGGGGATTCTGTGTAAGCCATTCTGTAGTGCTCATAATCCACGGTGTTCGAATGACACCGTTTTGTGCGGCACGAGCACTACTAGCAGTATTTAATGCCTTATCGCCTCTACCCTTAGTAATGCTATCTTTTTGTATTTTATTCAAAGCAGTAGCTATAGCTTCAAATTGAGCATTGGCTTGACTTGAATTTACACCAAAAGATTGAGCCATATAATTTCTCCCACTAACTATATTAATATAAGACAGATCGTGGTTACTTTTACTTTGTTGGATATTTTGAATAATTGGAGACAAAATGCCTTTATATAAAAAATAAATACTTACGATAAAGGAGTGACATATGCATATAACAAAAGACCAGTTGAAAAAAGAATTAGAAAGTAAAGGGATAATGATCCACGGCAATAAAATAAAAAAAGATGATATTAAAAAGTATTGTACTATTGCGGAAGAGATAGAAGGGGATGAAGAAGATTATTCTATCAACTTTTCTAATGTTGTTGAGTATTTATCAGAAGAGTTTAAAGGAATAGTAGAACTGCTTGATAGTTTAGATAGCAGGTTAGCTGATATTTTAACGTCTTTTGGGAAAGGAAAATTAGAAGATAAAAAATTGACCTATCTCGAATTTTTGAAAAAAGAAGATCCTACAAATCCTGCAATACCTCTAGTAGAACAAGCAAGCAATACTTTTGATAAACTCTATTCAATAACTACAGAGTTACCTTATGCTGTGTATAAAGGAAAACCAGTGAAAGAGTAATTCTTTAGATTTTAGAAATCTGATTTACCTGTCATAATAGCATTGATCTCACTCTCAATTTTAGATTCACCATAAAGAGCCTGATTTCTTGCTGCCTCTTGTTCCAACTTAGGATTTACTTTTTCCTCTTCAACACTTTTGAAGTCGAAGACATCACTGCCGTAGTCCTCTGATTTTTTTTTTGCCGCTAGTTTAGGTTCTTTAGCTTTTTTAAATTTTGGTTTTTCTTCTTCTTCTTCTTCGTCATCATATTCTTCTTCATCAGCAGAGGCTTTTGATAATCCTACTTTAGCCCATTTCTTAAGTTCTGGGTCGGTAGTGTTGGCAACAACATAACTGAAGTCTACTGCTTGTAATGCACTTTGATGCCTTCTCAGTTGTGTTAAAACTTCTTTTGTGGTCAATGTTTCAGCAACCATACTTTCAATTAGACCCCGTACTTTGTTCGAAACGGTATCAACGGCTGAAATATCTTGCATAGGTCCAGAACCACCTTCACCAGAGTTATGCGCTACTTTAGTTCTTTGGCTTACCATTTTATTGACATTTAAATGTTGTGCCGCAGCAGAGTGCTCAGAAAGTACTAAGGATTCGTATTCATCTTGAGCTTCCGGTGTTGCTAAAAAAGCTTCAGCCGAAGTAGGTTCTACAAGAGTTAACATCCCTTTTAAAAGACATTGTTTAAAGTCTTTTGAATCGATTAATTGCCTAGCAGGAATTGAATCAGTAATAGCCATTGGAATAAAGGTGGGTGGCATTTTAAAGAATTCTCTTCGATTTCCATCGAAGAAATTTACGATAACCATACCCTTATCACCCGAGGGTAATGCACTAGTATTTAGTACATAAACGGTTTTGTTTTCTTTTACCAGACGATCTAGATGAGAAACGGTCAATGTTTTTAATCTTGGCATAATGAAACTCCTTAAGTTTGAGGTAAATCACTTACTTGTGATTTAGTGTAGCATTCTGTTATATGGTCTTGTATTTGACCCCATAATTTAATTTGATGTATATTATGGAGTTCTTTGGTTTGTGTAATAGTATCTTCTAGAGGAACTTTTTTTTGGAACTTTTTGTTAATAAAATGGAAAATTTCAGTTAAAAATGTGATAACACTTACTTCAAATTCATCGTAAACATCTATAGAATTTTCTTTTATCGTATTAAATTTTTCTTCTAGTTCTTTTAGTCCTGCTATTCTTTCGATATCTTCTTCAGCATATTCTTTTGATTCTGTTTCTAATGATGATTCATCTATCGTTGGTCCTTGTTCTTCCATTGAAGTATAGGGACAATTGTTTTCAAGTAATGGGTGTGTATTATCCGTTAAATCACACCCATAGGATATATGATCAAATAAATACCACTTATCATTTTTCTCGCCTATATGTGCAGACAGGTGAATTTGGTATCGTGAATTTACCTTTGGCGTTAATTTTCTTAAAAATTTATGGTACCATCTTTCTTTAACTATTGTGAATCGCATACTATTCCCTTAAACCGATGTAATTATATGAAGTTTTTTACTTTTAAGTTTTTCTACCTGTGAAAACCAATAGCGTTGAAGTTGAATCCATTCGATAGCACTATCACTATCCACAAATGTAATTTTATCGATTCCCTTCAAATGCTTTGACATAAGAAATTCATAAACTTCTATGAAATTATTTTGTTTTGGAGTAGGGAGTTCCAATGCTTTGAGAAGTTGTTTATTATACTCTACAAGACATTCAGGAGTATTAAATGTAATAATAATACCCTCGTCGCATCTAATCCTATATCGATATGTGAACTTGATATCATCTACTACTGCTTTAGATAAACAAACCATATTAGTCGGGAGCATGTTGTTGGTATTAAAATCAACTGGGATTGAAACCAAATCTTCCGTTGTACCAGATAGTAAACAAATACCACCCTCGCTCAATCGACTAATAATCATTTCAGCTTTGGGTACTTCATGGGGTTTTAGATGCCATACCATGTCCATCATTGTGAGAACCTTTCCAAAAACAATTAGTTGAATCTCGCTCGCATGGTTGAATTAAGAGTGTGAAAACGGGCATAAAATAAAAAATGCAAAACATTGTTATATCAAGTAATGGACTCTTTTTTTGTATGTCACAATGACTTAAATGTAAATACAAGTATTTTAGTTATTTTAATTTTGTGCATGTGTTGATCAAAGGAAAGTTCTAAATGCGTGTCAGAGCTATAATTATAAGCGATAGTGGTCGATTGCTTCTTGGTATTAATCAGGAAGGTAATTATATGCTGCCCGGTGGTGGCATTAAAGAGGGAGAACATCCTGTCGATGCCCTTCTTAGAGAAGTTGAAGAGGAAACAGGTCTTAAAAAATTTACTAACATTGAGTACCTTTGGGATTATTTAGGCAATTACGTGTTTATATTTGTACCAGAGGATAATATACTTCAGGTTACTTGTGCTAACGATCCCTCAAAAGAGTTCCAAGCTTTGGAATGGGTAAACATGGAAGCACTACCAACTACGTCTAAATTAGATAATTATACTGAAGATATTATTTATCGATTTTTAAGACTAGAGATTTTGCATGGTGATCAAAAAGAAGGATTAGAAAAAAAAGAGGAATCTATGAAAAAAAATGAAGCTGTTTTAGCTGGGCACATTGATGTACTGGTAGATGGTAAGAAAGCATTTCAACTTGATGACGACACGATATGGCAAACATTACCTCGACTAGCTCAAGAAAGAAGCAAAGGCAGAAAAATTGAGTTTCAACAGGTTCTCGATGATGGTTCAAAAGTAGATCAAACGGCTGTTCCTATGCCGACAAAAAAAGATATTGGAAGTAAAGAAAAAGCTGTTGCTTGTAATAAACATCCACACGAAGATTTGATTAAACCAGAGGATAAGGATTATTTTAGTAAAACTATTCTTCTAGATGTAAACAGTGAGTTATTAAATCCTAGCGTTCAAATTCTAAAAATGGCTGATACTTTCGACAATACATTATTGTTTGATGGTAAGGATGAATTCTGGATTACTAACCAAGGTCAACCAGTATGGCGCAGTAGTTATTTTAATCGTTATGCTTCATATGAAGAAGTGGTGCAGGTTTGGAATATTAAATTTCCAGAACATTCAGTAACTACCGATTGGTTTAAAAGTATTTTGCAGAAGATGTTTGAGAAAAAAGATCCTTCCAAGAGTTGCCCTGTATGCAATTCTCCAGAATGTAATGACCCAAAGTGTAAAAAAAAAGACAAGAACGACAAAGGCAACAAAGGCAACAAAGGCAACAAAGGCGACAAAGGCGACAAGGACAAGTAAAAGCCAACACATCTAAAATAGATCAGATTATTGATGATCTTCTTTCTACCTATATCCCAGATCAAAAAAATAGACCTGTTGTTGAAATTGTTGATGGTGTCGATTGGTTGGGAAAAACGGTTTGGGTTAAAAATGGGAAAGAGGAACCGTTTACCAAAATAGTTGTTAATAAGAAAATAGCCAACAACGATGACTTACTGCGACAAACACTAGCACATGAGATTATCCATCATCATCTTTATCAAAAATATGGTAACGAGGTTGCCAAGCATGGTGAGCATTTTAATTTAATAGCTGATAGGATTAATAACAAAGAAGGTGATAACTTTGTTAGTCAGTTTGCAGATAAGACGGATTTCAAACCTAATGCTGAAAGTAAATTAATAGTCGCACTTCGAAAAACTATTATATTGGCCGATTTCAAAACAGTAAAAACCAAATTTCTAGATCAGGGTATTGCTGACGATGAAGTTGATTCCTATCTTGAAGATTTTAAAATATTAAGAGATCGAAACAAAATTAAAAATATTGACGAGAAAAATATTGATTATTGGGGTGGGAAAGTTTGGGAGGTATTCAAGAAGTTCGTAGACGATTTGAAAGGTACTAAAACTAGAACTGAGGAAAAAAAATTAACGAAAATGGAAGGTGCAAAACTGCTCGCAGAAAACAAACTTTGGTCTGTGTACCAAATTACTACGCACGAGGCGAGTAAGCTTTATGGTTCCGGTACTAGGTGGTGCCTTACCACAGATAATGATAAAGAGTTTGTCGAATATTTAGCTAATAGTAACATCTACTATATAATATCGAAAACAAAGCCCTCAACCGACCCGTGGTACAAAATTGCTTTGCTAGTGGATAGTAGGGGTACTAAAACCTATTGGAATGCTCTAGACGCACCTTATGGGGATCTTCCAAAGGGGATTAATTTCAATATACCTAAGTTTAAAATGGAAAAACACGGTTAGCTTAATATATAATCGTCAGGTAGATTTTCCCAGAAGTAAGCAATATCTTTAAACGTGAGATTAGCAAGTTTGTTAAGCTCGGATAGTCTGCTAAATTTCTCATCTAAATCATTTAATATGATATCTTCTACTTTGACTTGTGCTCTGACATTGTAAATCTTGAGTAATTGGGATATGTCGTATTCAAATACTTTTAGTGTTTCAATTGTAACACGCTTTTTTTCCACTAGTTCAATAAATTTATATTCAGTAAGTATTTCTTGATACGTTTCTTTTTTGATGTCGTGATATTTTTGAAAATCATCTAGTAATGTATTTGCATCCTTTAGAAGTTTTTTTCCTTCAAAATCAATTATCGAACTCGCCACTTCAAAAGTTTCATTGGCTAAGGCATCTAGCCCATTTAAATAGTTTTGGAAAAAAGCAACTATCTTATCTGTAAAGGAATCGTTTTTGCTTATAATTTTTTTAAGCGCAGCTAATATCTCTGTTTTTTTCATTCCAACCTACAATGTTAAATCTATTAAATCTGTTAAATCCGTCAATCTGCCAAAGTTGTCAATTTAATATACACAATTTTAAAACGAATAAATCAATAGAATTGATATGTTAATATAAGAATATAACATATCTTACTATATAGGTTGCAAGTAATGTACCAAATTCCATATTGTTAGGTAAGCTCCTTTGTATTATGATCAATTTTTACTAATTTGAGGGGATTTAAATAATGAGATCACTTCCAGATATGGAAACAATCCAAATTGAAATAACTAATGCTTGCATTAACCAATGCTCCAACTGTACGAGATTCTGTGGGCACCACAGCAAACCTTTTTTTATGCCTTTAGAACAATTTAAAGAGTCTGTTGATAGCTTAGATAGTTTCCCTAACAGAATTGGCGTAATGGGTGGTGAACCATTATTGCATCCACAATTTAAAGAAATCTGTGATTACTTGGGAAGTAAGCGGGAGCGCATGAGATGTGGCTTATGGACCACTTTACCAAAGGGAAAAGAGCATTATCGTGAAACTATAGTTAAAACCTTTGGTTGTATTTTCCTTAACGACCATAGCAAGGAAGGGATTATGCACACCCCGTTATTAGTAGGAGCAAATGAGATTATGCAGGACAAAGACTACATGTGGCAGTTAATAGACCGGTGCTGGGTTCAAAATACATGGAGTGCTAGTATTACCCCCAGCGGTGGGTTTTTCTGTGAAGTAGCTGCCGCTTTTGCGACTTTGATGGGGGATAAAGGTTGGGAGATTGAACCTGATTGGTGGAAAAAATACCCAGATGATTTTAAAGAACAGATGAATAAATATTGTGTTCATTGCGGTGCTGCTATACCGATGTGGCGTAGGGATAGCACAGATGGTAAGGATGATATTAGCCCATCTAATCTAGAGCTTTTGAAACAGGTAGGCTCTCCTAAAGTTAAGAGGGGTTTATATGAAATCTATAACAAAGGTTTTGTTGTAGATTCGAGGATGTTTTCTTTTTCTGAAATTGAATATAGGCATAAGATCGCGGCTAAATACAACATTGGAATGGCTGGTTACGTTACACCCTATTTGCCAGAAATTTGAATTGTATCTTCTTCTTCTTCTTCTTCTTCATTGTACCGCAATCAGAGGATGGGCCGCCCTTTTAAATGATATAGCTTTGGCATAGTATTTGCATACTATTTATATTACTGAAAAAGGGTAGTCTACTTAATTGGTCTTTCGCAAACAGAGAATATTACTTCCCGTCATTTTCATCATTTCATTGATCTTTCTTGCTTTTATGTCAACAGCATGGTCATGTGCTTCCATTAATAACACCAGTAACTGATCATAATCACTACCCTTATAAAATTCTATCTGATTTTTTAGGCTCCTATGTAGATCGCCTAATTTTTGGACTTCATCTACTAGGCTACAACATTTATTAAGCAAATCATGGTCATAACGTACATCGCTCATTTTTTACACTCCTCTCACATATACTATCGGCAAAAAATAAAAAAAACTTTAACAAAGTTATAAAAATTATTTATCAATAAAATGTTAAATATTAAACATCTTTCAGTATGGATGGTCTACTTAATTGGTCTTAGTTTTGGCTTATTTTTTGCAAAGTATCTATCTAGGGCGGGTTGAATATTATGTTTGAAAAATTTGATAGTGGTTTAAAAAATGTATCAAAATGCATCAAAAATACATTTGAATTATTTGATTCTATTCAAAATAAAGCTACTGGTGCAGTTGATATTTATTCAAAAGTAAATAACAAACTGCGTACTGATATCGATAGACTATATCTTGTTATACAGCAATGTTATGATGAATGTACATCGTATTTGACTGAAAATGATATTGATGTCGATGACATTGAGGCAGTTCCTTATAAATATCGAAATGCGATAAAATCTAACATATATCCAATTTGGAGATCGTTTCAACATTCAGTAAACAAAACCCTAGATAAGTATAAAACATATTTACCAAAACTAGATAATGATATTGTAGAAGAGTTACAAATTGCTATTAAAATGGATATTTATGAACTTTTGAATATTTTTGACAATATGCTAAAATCAGTAAAAAATGGAGGTGCGGAAGATGAAGATGCAGGAGAAGGGGAGGATGCCGATGAATAAACAAAAAATCATTGCAAAGGCGTTAGAACGATTAAGTCATCCGGGAAAACCGGCTAAAATAAAAATTAAAACTCTTTTTGAAAAAATATTTTTTAAATATTTTGGTCTTTAGCTGTCAATACATTCAATACATTTTCAACAAAAAGATATTTGAAATTGTATTCGTTCAATCTGTGCCTTTGAATTGTACCGCAACCAGAGGAATGAGTTACGTTCTTATCACAGAAAGATTTGCAAATTGGTTTCGGAAAAATAATTGGGTGGAGTTAAAACAAGGTGAGGTGTTCACTTTCACCTTGTTTCTATATATAAAAAACTTTTACCGTGAATTACTCGGCGATGTCTAAAATGGCCCGCCTTCCATATTTTGATGCAATAGCACCTAAAATGGTCCGCATAGCAGTAGCAGTTCTTCCTCTCTTTCCGATCAATTTACCTAGATCGTCTTTATTACAACGTAGGGTGAAAACAATTGTATGGCATGATCCTGATGCTATTTGAACCTCTATATGCTCATGGTTGTCAGCCAATCCTTTAGCCATTACTTTGATTAAGTTAGAACCCTCATCAATGAAATCTTGTTCTTCTTCACTCATATGAACTCCTTTGCTACTATTTCAACTTGTAAATTCATTATGTAAACTCATATGTATAATGTAACCTTTCTTTGTTATTTTTTAATTATAACTATTACTAATCATTACACAGGTATGTCATAATGATCAAAAAAACGATATCGAGTATTTTAGATTTCCCCCGAAAAACTTTATCAGAGGATATTTGGCAGTATCCCAATAAGGATAAAAACGAACTACCGACATTGAAACCAATTTTAAAGAATTTGATAGTTTCTACAATAAGCACACATTTGTCGAGATTGGGTTTAACACTTACTGCTAGTAATCTTTATGGTGGTTCTGCAAGCTACCAATGGTCACATGGTGCCGATATCGATATCTCGATATATGCGTCTGGATGGCCTGAAAATATTTCCAAAAACGAAGTAGAAAATTTTCAGGAGTATTTCAAAAATATTGAAATGCCTTTCAAGGATTATGTTATCCATCTTTTTTTAAAATCCCCCCATGACAAAGATGTTGAAGTATCGGATGCTGTGTATGATATTCTTAACGACGAATGGATTTTACCACCTTTAATTTTACCAAAGCATTTTGATCCTGATGAATATTTCAAACCTTTCTTAAAAGCCGCGAAAACCAAAGCTGAAAAATTTGATGTCAAGATAGGGGAATTGAGAAGATGCTGGAGTGTGATGTCAAAAGCATCAGAGGCTAAAAAAGATGCAATTGAACCCTCGTTGGTTCAAAAACGAATAGATAAAGAAAAAGAAAACATTCGGAGCATTATAAAATGGCTTAGTGATACTTTTATGAGTATCCGTGATAGGCGTTATGCTATGCATGATAAAATAAGAGAGAAAATGGGCACAGATTTAGAGGTAGGTAGATTTGAAAGGTTTCAAGAACCTGAAATTATTTGGAAATATCTTGATCGTGCGGGTTATAATGATTTCCTTCATAAAATTTATAAACTTCACTCGACTAATAGATTAGAAAATATACTACAGACCTATTAGTAGATAATGCTTAACTTTGAAGTTGATGGTGATTTTCACTTGGAGTTTAGCGATGACTGTAACAAATAGATGTTTATTTCCGCATGATTTGAATTTTGCGATTCAACAACTGGATACTGATTTGGGTAATCGTCTTTTGGCTAATCAACAATTAATGCAAGATGCAGTATCGAGTATATCTGGTATGGATATCCTTATTGACGAGGGTAATGTCATCTTAGATAGCCTTTTATTAAACAATGGCGCGGGTACCTCTACAGCATCCTCATTGACTAACAGTGCTGCTGTGGCGACTGAGTATGGCCTATTGCCAGATAACCCCACAACCAAGCAACAAGAACAATTTTTGTTCAATGCCAATATAATACTTTTTGACGGTGTTTGTTATATGCCGGGTACAACTTCGAGTTCAATTACAAACGCTGGCAAGGTTGCAGATGTTGAGAATATCGAAGCTTTGCGAAGATTGTATTTTGCTTTGGGTAATGATCTAGATAAAACTCAAACAATAATCAAAACGAGTACAAAAACTATTTTAGTTAATAATAAGATGGACATTCGTATCCTCCCTTCAAAAGGTTCAACTAATGGGATCGCCCAAACCTATACATTAACTGATGTTATAAGTATGTTGCAATTAAATCAATTAACCGATCAAGATATTGCATACACTGCTGATGGTAGAACACTCGTATTAACAAAATCCTTTCTTGCAATAGATCAGCCATCTTTAGTTGTAATGGCTAATTCCAAAGTTCCTAGCTATCAATTTTTGACTAATGTTTTTCATTTAAATGGGGTTGATAATAGTAATGCTGCTATAAGCAGATATACTGATTTCGGGTATACCGGCTCTGAATTAAATTCTATTCTTTCTGGTGATGATTATGTTCAGGATAACGGTACATCAATAACTAGTACAATAGCTACTTTGAAAGCAAATGCATCTAACATTATAAGTATATTAAAGTTTGTTCAACAGAGATTATCTGTCTCCGCTTGGCGTACTAAATTAGCTTCTTCGGATCTCACTGAGTTTTATACTCAAATTGATTTAGCTCTTCAAAAGTTAATACAAGATCATCAAAGTCTTTTAACTGAAATTCTTTTTCTGGTATCTGATTACATTGAATCAGATATAATAGATAACTTAAGGGCCGTACATACTGATGCTAAAATAAAATATTTATTAGAACAACGACAAGAGATAAAGGGTCTTGCTTTTAATCCATCTGATGATGATTTTTTGAAATATGTGGATTCTGCGCTTAATTCTACATCGCCTAATAGTACGGCTATTTCGAATCAATATCTCAATAACCAGCAAGCAGGAATCTACAGTCAACAAACATTATTGAACATGTACGCTAAATTAATCGATGCACAAACTTCTAATGCAAGTACTCAAACGTTAGCTTCTATTGCTACTACCATACAAGCCTTAACTGATTATATTGGTTTAAACCCCGTAAACAGTGCGACAATAACTCTACCCATATTTCAAGGACAACCATCAACAGCAACAACGTCAACTATTTTGGTATCTGAGCTTGACGTGGCGAAAACTATGAATTTTAATCAACGTATAAATAATGTTTCAAAAGCATATCCCGACTTATATGATATTTATCCCCGTTCGATAGCAGAACCTTTGATAGAAGTTATCAATGCAGTTACACAGTTATTTGAAAAAGTTTGTGCTGGGATAGATACCATTATTAAGCAAGCTAACAATACATTACTTAGACTGAAAAAACGTATGGATTCTTGGTTAAGTAAACATGCTAGTCTTACAGGGGGTGGTAGCTTTAATAGTTCGTTGCTAAAATGTGCTGTTAATTGGGATATTGGAATTAGTACAGATATTCTCGATCAACTTTTTTCTTTTCTTATGAAATTTGTAGCACAGGCTTTAGCAATTATAACAAAAATCCATTCGTGGATTAGTCATATGCTTACCAACCTTGTATGTATGCCAGCTAATATTTTGAATTCGTTTCTTGGGAAACTACAAGTATCATTACCTTCTGCCTGTCGATTACCTAAATTTGATTTAGGCCCGAAACTTAATACGGCCCTAAAAAATTTAGGAAATGTATGTCAGTTGAAAACTTCTATATTGGCATCTTTTGGAACAGATTTAGCAAAAGTAAAAATGATTGTTACCGCAGCGCCAGATCGTTTAAGCCAATTAAAAAATAGTTCAGTTTGCGACAGCCCTGCAACATCTAATTTTATGAATTCTTCAATATTAAATGTAAATATTGGAGTAAAATTATAATGGGTACTATTGCTTGGACTTCTTCAGAACTCGAATCAATAAAACAACAAACATTAGGAGATTTGCGTCCTTCCTATTACTCTGCCTCAAGTCAGTCTTTAATTCAAATTTCAGATGATTTTGAAGATTACCTTATTCTTCAAAATTCCGATGAAAAAAGTAGCATATTAAATTGGATCTCTAATCTTAACAGCATTAACAATGATGTTAAAGATCAGAATGCGTTGTTACAAAGATTCATGGGTGCGAGAACTGCTGATGCTGCTGACAGGATTACCGAATTAGATAGTATACTAAATAATTACGCTGAAATGGAAGCTAACTTAATTACCGATGGTAATGATCCTTCCAGATATGGTTCTATTGTTGAATTAAACTTAATGGTCACAGACCTAGCAAGAGGTTTAGATAACATTTCAATTCAACGTGAACAAGCATTCCATGAACAAAATTTGATTAATGCTATAACGGCTGTGATTAATGCTGAAACTATTACTGATCAATTTCAAAAAGAAGTAGATTCTTGGCAATCGATTGTTTCTACATATTCGGGTCAATCTCAACAGCCAGCTAGTACAGTTGGAATACCTGCTGTGGGGGGTATGTTTTGACAACACTAATGATATCAAATGGGGATTTATCTATAAATTCATATGGTCAAATTGACTATGTAACTGATATTGAGGAAGCATCTCAAAACGTAGCTAGGGCTATTTTAATAAACTATAACAGCTTTTTTGATGAGGGTAACGAACTTTTAAATTTTGCTTCTGGTGGTTCTTCTTCTTCCTTTTTGAATGAAATGCTTATTCAACAGTTTTTAACCGAATCTATAAACAGATTAATTATTAAGCAACGAGATACGTTGATCGGTGGTAAAATAATTCAGGTTAATCAGATTAAAACAAGAATGGTGGGGATGACTACATTAGTTTTTTTAGTTGAGGTTATGTTTGGTAATGGTACAGTCAATAGTATAGTAGGACAAGCGAATATAGTACCGACTCAACTAAATCAAATTATCAACCCGGCTACCTTAATTAATGTATAGTAGGTAAAATATAATGGCTACAACAGCAGCAGAAATACAAACAGAATTACAAAATTCTATACTACAGAGTGATAGTACCTTAGATATAACGCAAGGGGCTATTCCCGATATATTTATAACACCACAGGCAGGTCAACTGGCAAATGCCTCTGCTGATGCAGAATCATTACGCCAGTTGTTTACATTGCAATTCGGAGCAAGTATTACTGCTCAAGAAATACAGTATGCGTTAGGTAACTACGGATTTACCCCCGGTGCTGGTACTTACGCACAACATGTTCAATATTTTATGCGATTTACTAGACCATTAGTAGATGTAGTTATTCCTTCAGGTTCATTAGTATCAAATGTGGGTGGTGATATTGTTTATCGAGTAGTAAATGGGGGTACTATTATAGCCGCATCAGCCCCCTTATTTTATAACTCTTCTAGAAAGACTTATGAGATAGGTTTATTAGTTCAAGCCGTTGGGGTTGGAACTCAGTACAAGCTTCCAGCTAATAGGGTTATTACCTTATTAACACCGATTTCGGGTATAGATAGCACTGAAAATAGAAGTGCTAGTACAGGTGGTGCTGGTGCAGAATCGATGGAATCTCAAATTTCTAGATTACAAACTGCTCTCTTGGGTATTAATCTTGGTTCTCCGGGTGGGATAATAAATCAAATAAAAGATACTTTACCAGAACTTATTACAGATGTGGCTGTTATTCAACCTTTTGAACAAGAATTTTATCGAATGACAACTAGCCCTGCTCTAGATGTTTATGTGATTGGTGATGATATTGAAACTTATACACAGACATATACAGCTTTAGGTGGTGAAACACAAATAGCATTAACGCAGGTTCCGGCCACTACCATTTTAAGTGTAACAATAAATGGTGTTAGTGCATCATTTACTTTGGTAAATGATCCTACATTAGAAACTGGTTACAGCTTAGATTCAAATGATATTTGTGTATTAGGAACAACACTTGCTGCATATGATACAGTAGTAATCGAATATGAATTTGATCGAGTTCTTCAAGATGTTTATAATCAAGTATTTGCTTCTGGTAGCACATTTCTTTTTAATACTGATATTCTATTAAGGCAACCCTTTAAAATACCACCTGTGATCAGTGGTACTGTTCAAGCATTGTCTTCATACTCCGTTACAGATGTTGAAGCAAACGTATTAAACTACATTACTAATTTATTTACTTTCACAACATTTACTGGAATTTTATACCCAGAAATAGTTAGGGAAAATTTAATAACACAAGTTTCGGGAGTTCAGAACTTTATATTAACTGAATTTAGGCGTTCTTCGGGTTCATTATCGTTAGTAGAACCTGTTGTTTTTGCCAGAAATGAGATCTCTGTATTTAGCGCAAATTATTATAACATAGCGGTTGTTTCATGATAAGTATATCGGTACAAGCTACAATTTATTCTGATATTATTAAAGGTATGCAAACGGACAATGCACCGTGGACGGCACCTACTGGTCCATTTTATTTATTAAATAATGTAGTAGTACCATTTAGCCCTAACCCTACCGTCTTAGCAATTGAAACTGATCGTGTGGGTGAGGCCATTACTATTGAAGTAGATCAGATTGGAGATTATGGTTCTGGTACTGATATAAGAAAAAAAATAAAGTATACGACAATAGTAACGACATCCACGCTTACAACCGCAGGTGTTCAACTTGGGCAGGGTAGGAATCTAATCACAGCCTCTGTTATAAATAGACCCTTAGACATTGCATATTTAATTGTCAACGCAACTACCATAGTAGCACTATGGGAAGCATTTGCTAGAGTATTATATGCAAAGTCAACCAGTATTATAAACGAACAAACTCAAGCTATTTATTCTACACTAGGAACTAGATTAGCAGAACCATTTATTTCATTTCAAAACCTTCTACCTAATTCACAATCTTTAAAACCGCTAGCCATGCGAATGGCTACTAAAGGTTTAATTCACTCGGTGGGAACCAGTTTAGGTGTAACAGAATTAATAAAATCCTTGTCATTCTCAACACCGATATACCATCCAATGGATAAAGATACTTTTGATCTTTATCCTGCACTAGATCCATGGACTAAATCAGCATCTCAATTTGGTGGCCAAGAAGCGCATATATGGCTACCTAATTTAGAAATAGCATCTTGGATATCTTTTCTTTGTTTCATAAACAATCAACCAGATATATACGAAATATTATCTATTTCCGAAACAGAAGTAGTAATAATGTATCAAGGTCAATTGCAAATCCATTATTTTGATTTTAATAGAGTTGGGTCAGATACATTATCTGCTCAAGCTACCACACAATGTTTTAATTCTATTATTATAAATGCCACAATGATAAGTTCACAAATTTTGAGTATGTGTGCAGCAGCATATACCTTTGATCTTTTTATAACATCCTCTAATTTGTTGGGTGATTGCAGACCTGCTTTAGATGACTTGACGGTACCTTTTGATTCTAATTGTCCCTTAGATACTGATGCAATAGATCCATTTACAGATGGTTGGATTGATTTATCATTAACAGGAAGATTTGAACAAGATTATCCACAACAATATAGTCTCGATACTTTTGTGATGCCTTCCAGTGCGTACCCAAATTTATGTACTTATACTAGTTGGTATACTCAACTAGTTAAAAACCAACGATACGATATAGATGTCCTAGTACCAACAATAACTGTTAATGGATATATACAAGAAGCATTAGTATGGATACTGCAAAGCCCCGATAGTAATCTATGGCAAGTTAGTGTGAATCATCTTACTAAAACCTTAATGACTACTTTAGTTATTACCTCAGTTCCGACTAGTAATTTTAAGGTAATAAAACCCGATTCAACTCAAGCAGCTTTTGCAGTTACAGATCAGGGTGTTTTACAGGTAATTCCAATAGTAGGCACAGAAGAACTTATGCCAACTTTATATATCGCCAGTGATGATCAAAGTGCTGTTTGGTGGGTTACGGTCAATAATAATAATGTTTTAGTAATAGATCAAATATTCCCAGTTTGATGAGATGAGGAAAGTATGACAACAACGACAAAAACACATATTGGAAAACAAGAAGAGACTACTGATGAAAGAGGCGTTCAAATAAGATCTGTTGATCCTATTAGCCCTGTAGCGGAACAACTATGGGTTAATATTTCAACATACACGTTTAAATATTCAGATGGTGTTAGTACTCATTCAATAGGTTCTCTTGGAAATACCGGTGTAGGTGCTACGGGGTTTCAAGGTAGTACGGGAATAGCCGGTCCTCAAGGCTCTACTGGTGCTCCTGTTACTGGTCCTGCTGGTCCAACTGGTGCCTACGGTGGTCCTCAAGGGGTAACCGGTCCTAGAGGCATAACCGGCCCTTCGGCTGGTCCTCAAGGCAGTACAGGGTTAGTAGGTCCAATGGGGGTAATTGGTCCTACCGGTTCTCAAGGAAATACAGGGGTTCAAGGACAACAAGGAATTACAGGTATCGGTGCTACTGGTATTATTGGTCCTACTGGAAAAGCAGGTCCAGCGGGAATAACAGGATTTATTGGCGCTACTGGTGCTCTTGGTATGACTGGCGCAGGAATTCAAGGCACAACAGGTACTGTTGGACCTCAAGGAGTTACAGGAACTATAGGTCCGCTTGGAAATACGGGGGTACCGGGCGTTACTGGGCCATTTGGTGGACCTGCGGGAGAAACTGGATTAAATGGTCTTGGTATTACTGGTCAGCAAGGAGATACTGGAAGACAAGGTGCTCCGGGCTTACAAGGCCAGCAGGGTATTCAAGGCGAAACAGGATTTATGGGTGCAACCGGTTTATATGGTTTTACTGGTGCTAGTATTACTGGATTGCAGGGAATTACAGGTACTCAGGGAATTATAGGTGCGACCGGTTTATATGGTTTTACAGGTGCTGGTATTACTGGATTGCAGGGAATTACTGGAATGATAGGACCAACTGGCTATCAAGGTGCAGTTGGTTTTACAGGGGTGCCCGGAACTACCGGTGTGGGAATAATAGGAGCAACAGGTGCATATGGCGGACCTGCCGGTGTAACCGGTGCTACCGGTGTTAGGGGGTCTACTGGTGTTCAGGGATCTACTGGTGTTCAGGGAGTTACCGGTCAAGGATCTACCGGTGTTCAAGGATTTACAGGATCTGTTGGTAATACAGGTATTCAGGGATTAGGATTCACGGGGCTTCAGGGTCAAACAGGATTATTAGGGCAGACTGGTCCAGCCGGTGGCCCTGTCGGTAATACTGGCATTGCTGGTAATACAGGACTTCAGGGGGTCACAGGACCATTTGGCGGTCCTATTGGTAATACTGGTCTTATTGGTGCAACAGGTATTCAAGGAATTCAAGGAAACACAGGGTTTAGTATCCAAGGTAGTACTGGTGTTGCCGGTAGTACAGGTATTCAGGGTTTTCAAGGAAATACGGGTATAATTGGTTTCACTGGCCCTGTTGGAACAACAGGTGCATATGGTGGTCCACAAGGCATGACTGGTCCTTTTGGTAATACTGGTTTGATGGGATCAACAGGATTACAGGGAACTACGGGTCTTGCATTAGGTGGCAATATAAGCACAGAACCGCAAGGATGGGTAAGTGGTTCAGCATACCAACTTCCTTCTACCGCTAATAAAATTCAAAATATAAATCCCACAGTAGTAAATACTCTTTTATTACCCACAACAAATATTCAAGCTGGGGATCTTTTTTACATTACAAATCGATCTTCTAATGATGTAACTATTCAAAGTTCAGCCGGTAATACTATAGATATTATTAGAACTGGTTATATAAAATGTAGGGCTTTAATAGCTAGTCCAATAGCAAATACAGATTGGTATGTTGAGGATGTAAAAGAATCTGTTTCACTTTCATTTGTAATCTTGGCAACGGGTAGCTGTTTTGCAGATACACAAAATATTACAATGACAATAATGAGAAACAACGGCTTATTGACTTATTACATCCCACAAACAGTGGATACCGCTAATTCGGTTATAGCATCTTCCTTCGCTTCTACTACAAGTTTTATACCAACTCGTTTAATTCCATACGGCGCTACTGGCAGTGGATCAGACTATACTATTTGGTGGAATTCATCTGCGGTCAATAGAATTAGTGGTGGAACTATAATACCGGCAGGTGATACAGTAGTACAAATAAGTTTATCGGGAACAATAAGATTTACCGCTGCTACAGTTTGGAGTACTTCAAATGCTAATGGGTTTCCGGCTTATACTTTGAATGCTTATGTGTAGTAATAGTTTTCTTGGTTTCTTAGTTTTCTTGGTTATTTTTAGGTAGGATTATAAATTGGAGTGAATATGAATAATAAATATCCGTACACGTATTATTATCTGGGACTTGAGGCAAGGGTAAATGACAGTAATATTTATAATGATTTAGATGAAGCTACTCAAGATGCTAACTACATCTCGACTAGATTGCTGATTCCTATTCGAATATTTCAAATGTTACCTGATAAAAAATCAGTATTGATTGGTGTTGCACAACCCAATAGCGGTAAAAGACCTTTGTCTAAAAAAACATTTTTAGAAGAAGAATAAGAAGGACAGGAAATAATTGATAGAATGGAGTTAATTTATGGCACAGGCGATTATAGCTACTATTATGAATGGTGCTAGAAGTAATTTTGCAAATATGCTTCAAATGGGTCGAGCATTTACGGTAACTTCTTTTGTTACAGGTCAAGGTGGCCACGATCCTAGTGATCCTACTACCGCTTTAACACCAGATCCTACAGCTACTACTGTTATACCTTTACAAAGTTTTGGTCCTAAAGCGATTGCATCCAAAACATTAATATCACCTTATTGCGTAGAATATTTATGCGGTCTTGATGCTTTAGAGGCTGTTGGTCCTTTATCCAATGTAGGTTTAATTGCAACTTTTACATATTCACCTATAGTGGGCGATCTATTATTAGGTACAACATTTATATTCGCAATAGCTGATTTTCCATTAGTAGTAAAAACAGATGCGGAAACTCGCAGCATGAGTATTCAAGTTAATTATTAAAGAGGCTTGCCGTGACGATAAGAACTTTAATGAAATTTCGTAATTTAGATCTCACCAAAGATATCAATGATCGCTATACCGGTTTGTTTATACCGGGGGTTTTTGATGGTGGTGATGTAGTTCCGATTACAGGTCAATTGAGTGTCGAGATAGTAGCACCATGGAAACTTATTAGTTACGATGGTATGGTGGTTGAAGAAACTAGCGACAACTCTTATTTGGATATCCCTGCGGGCTATACAACAGTTATTGCAGTAAAAGCAGTATATCAAGAAAATGATGTACCTATTATAAATGTAGTAGCCCTAGAATTGAGTGCATTTAATCAATTAACAGATACCGAATACTATGTGATTTTTGCCTATGTGGTAGTACCTAGTGATGCTATTACGATCTTGTCTAGTTATATTCAATATTCTGCTCGTAATATTGTTGACAAGTTAGGTAGAAGTCCATTACGTGGTGTTCTTTCAAATGCATCTGAGTTACCCGATGCTACCTATAATATTGCTGGTGACATTTATATTATTGGGGATAATGTTGGGGATACTCCAAATATTTATGGTTGGAATGGTTTTTCATGGATCATAATGACTGATGCGGCTACTGTCACAGCCAATTTGGCAGTACACAGGGCAAACTTATTTACTAATGAAAAACATGCAACCGATAAAGAAAAATTAGCTTTAATAGGAACCTCTCAGTACATTATGGGTACTACTGGATTAAATCCGGGTACACCCCCATCTGGAACAAATCCTTTTGTTGATAACGCAGATAAAAGAATTCCCACCCAAAACGAAAATAATGCTTTAGGGGGTAGTGATGGTGCGCCAGCAGATTCAAATAGATATATTACTGAAGAATATCCGTGGGCAATTCCGACTGAAAAATCTACAATAGCACCTGCATCTATTTCTTTAACGGGTAATCTCACAATTACATCGCCAACAATTACTGGGGTTTCTTCAGTATCGGGATTGGTCGCAAACATGATAGTAACAGGAACAGGTATACCACCAAATACTGTTATTGTTAGTATTCCAACATCCTCTACAATTACATTGAGTAACCCCGCTAGTAGTACTATACCATCAAGTCCTTTTGTAGTAACACCAATATGTGTTCAGTTGAATTCAATTGTTGATAGTGGTAATGCGGGATTTTATGTTAATCTTAGCGCCAGTCCTAGTATAAGCAATACTCCGAATACAACAAATTATTTTAGCTTTTATGATGCTCTTCTTAATAGAGAGTACATGACTTCCCCTAATCACTCTACTAATCCCAATTCAATTGTTTCAATTACAGGGGTATATACTGATCCGGCTTGTACCACCCCGTTAAATCCTTTGATAGCTAGTCCGTATATTGATCAGGATGGTTTTGTTTTAAATGATCTTTACCTTACTTGGAACATCATACCCGATACTGCATATAGGGTTTTATATTCTATAAAAAATACCATGCGAGTATTAGATAGGGGTGTTACGGGTATAAATCCTTTAAATATATATCCCCATCCTTTCCCCGATGCTTTTATTAGACGGCGAATGAACGATGCTCAAGTTCCGGCTATCGTCATTAAAACTATTGCAGATATAAAAGGCAGAACCTTTGATACCGTTCCACCAACGGTAGAAAAGAACATAAATTTACGTAGGGATTTAGTAAACACTAAAGAGTACATTAGTACTGCTTTTAGAACAGATAATGTCATTGGTGACTTCACAAGTGTTCAAAATGTTCCCGCCTTTGGAAATGATTTTTCAAATAATTTGGGTATACCTCAAAACTATTCTTTTGAAAATACTGGATTAAGCCCTATAATATATAACTACAATGTCTCATCCAACACGGGTACTGTAACATATGGACCTTTAGTGAATTTGAGTTCTGTTTTAATTAATCAAGATGTTTTTATTGGTGGATCTTTAACAGAATATAAAGTTATTGCATCTAATAATGTAGCCAAAACAATCAATATTCAAAAACGTAACGGCAAAATACCACGTTCTATTAATACTAATATTTGTTACTACGGTACATTTACAAACGGTTCTCCAACAATTACTAGTATTACTTCAACATCTAATCTAGCTGTAAATATGTTGGTAATAGGAGATAATATACCGTCAGGTACTCTTATTGCTAACGTTGATTCTTTATCGCAAATAACTTTGACTAATGCTGTTACTATTACAGCACCAACAAATGCTTTTGTAGTAGCTCCAAACACACAGACTATTAATTATTATATTATGGGTTCTATTAAAAAAGATAACAACCCGAGGCAAATAAATTTAGCTACTCTTAACTATGTGTTTGGTAGACAACATATTTTATGCCGACAAATCCAAGCAATCCCTAACGAGTTTCATCCTTATACTGGAGCTATGGCATTTGAAATTGCTGCGCCCCTGCATACAATGACTTTTAAAGAACCTAGAGTAAGATTCTACGGTGGATTTAAAAATCGTGACGCAGGTAACCGTTGTAGAGTTATAGCTACAGGTTACGGCAGTATAATGGTTACAGGATTTTTTACAGATCTTAATTTACTTTTAGATTTAAAAACTTGTACAAATGCAATAACCGTTAAAATAGATGGAACTCTCGGTACAACGATTTCATCATTCCCAAGTGTAGCTACTGGTAATGGTTTTAATAACGAGTTAGATATACAGTTTCAAACTTTACCTGTGGCCTCAAATTTAACAGATTATGTTCCACATACCGTTGAAATTGATATTGGAGCAACAGTAGTCAGTGATTTTATTGTTTACGGATTTGAGTTATTTAGAAATACAGTAATTGATGTTGAAGTTTTGCCGGGAAGGGCTTTTGTTCAAACTGATGTCTACTATAAAAATTTAATACAAACAGGTATCAGTGTACCAAGGGGTGGTTGGGGAGCTACCCATACTAGAGGTCGTGGTACAGTATCAACGAGGTATATAAACAGGAATTTAGTTGAGACTACTCAAACAACATCTATGTTTGATATGGATGGTCTTGATGATAATACTTGCCCTAAAGGTAGTGTAGTTGGCAGCACAACTAATTTTACCCCAAGCGTAGGTACAGCTAAATTTTCTTATTATCAAGCAGGTGATATAGTCAAATTGATTATAAACAGTACTCCTGTTATTGAACAAGTTTTAGTAATATCCAACATTGTATCAGGTTCAGCACAGTTCACTACAAACATAGCAGCATCAGGCACAGCAGCACTGTTAATGCATGTGGCGAGTACTACCGGAGATGTTTACGATACCCTTAGAGAGTTTAATCGATTTACATTTGTTGACTTGGGTGTTAAGCAATCAATCGATTTTGCTTATTTATTAAGCTCTGGTGCATCCACTAGCAAATTTTTTACTTTAAGTGATGGTACAACATCAATAGCTGCACAAAGTGTTGCATATGTCTCTACTGGTATAGATGGCGCAGATATCGCTCTTAATATGCTTTCGAGTTCTTCACAACTTAGAATACGTGCTGTGGCATCTCAATTAGATATCTTGGTTGCAAATACTTCTGCTCTTACAGGGATATTAATTTCGATTGATGGTAGTCCAGCTAACCTTGTAAATTTTTCAGGTGGTGGTTTAACTCGATATACTGTTTGGACCAATGCACGTTATCAAACCCATGAAGCACAAATAACAAATGCTGCCGGATTAGATATCGTAGGGTTTATTTTATACGAACCTACTCACAGTGTTGCACTTCAAGGTACTTTATTGGCTACCCAAAATATTGTTGCCAATTACGATTCTAGTATTTCAACTGACGGTTCTATTGTGCCCACGGGTAGTGTGGCGGTAGATCCATATAAATTTGGTATGTTCATCAATAGTGGTGGTTCAGGTACCCCATGGACCACTAACTTTAGTTTTAGTGGCTCCGGTGGTAGTTATAATCCTTATTGGGGTCGATATACTTGGACAAATCAAGCCAACGCTTATTTTGAGTATATCTTTTTTGGGGATGGGTTTGAAATTGAATATTTGGCATATGGGGATAGGGGTATAGCAGCTATAACTATAGATGGAAATCCAGCGACATTAGCAAATTTTCCAACGGCTTCATTTAAAGGCATTTCTTTAACTACGGGGATGATTGATATGTATCAAAATATCCCTATACTACCACCAGCTAGAACTAAGTTTAGCATGTCTGGAATACCAACAGGCGCACATACTTTGAAGGTATTATGTAATTATACTAAAAACGGTTCTAGTACTGATTTTATTATTAATATCTGTACAGTATATGAAGTAAATTCCTACGGGTATATGAGCTATACCCCAAGTAAAGATATTAAGATGAGTAGTTTTGTAGACGGTTTAAATTGGGTAAGGGATGACAGAAACTTTGATTCGATCCCAGTAGCAAAAGATCCACCCTTAAGTTTAGTTCGGGTTAATTCTCAATCTGTAGCAACACAAGATGTTAGGGCGGATAAAATATTATTAACAACATCTACTAGTTTAGTAGCTGTTACATTCCCAGTTCCTTTTAGTGATAGTGATTATTTTTTGAATTGTAATATAGTAACGGATGCTGCTTTGCCAACGGTTATAAGTGTAACTCCTACTAATTTATTATCAACGGGTTTTACGGCATGGTTTACTACTATTCCAAGCCCAAGTTCAAATCATTATTATTTAGTGTACACTGCAACAAAATATTTGTGATTAAGGTGATAACATGACTTTACGAGCCGTATTAGATTGGCAAAATGAAGATAGCACAGCAGATTTAAACAGTCGCTTTCAAGCTTTATTTACTAAAGGAGTAATAACGGGTGGTATACTAACACCAATAGTCGGTCATTTACAAGTTAGTCTGTTACCATTTACTGCCATGTCTTATGATGGGATGTTGGTTACCAGTGACACCTCCCTAATCTTAAATATTCCATTGGATCAAACAAATGTAATTGCGATACATGCTGAACATTTTGTAGGTGACCCAGCTACTCTAGAAATAGTAGTGATGGAAATTTCGGCTTTTAACAATCTTGTTGATGTTGAGTATTATGTCACAATTGGCACAGTAACCACACATTCACCAGCTACTCAAGTAGCTCAAACAGATATTTCTTATTCGTTAAGAGATATGCAAGATCAAAGAACTCGTGACAAAATCAGGGGTCAAGTAAACAGCATAGCAGAACTGCCAGCAGACCCTAATTTTAATTTTTATGGTGACATGTATGTGGTTTATTCTGGCATAGGATATCCCCCCAATATCTATGCTTGGGACGGTATAAATTGGGATAATTTAACTGGTGCTAATGCTGTTGCTACTGCGTTGGGGTTACATCAGGGAAACTATGATACCGCCATAGCTACCGGTGAAGATGTCTATACTATAGGCCGTGTTCACTTAAGCAATTATCAAAAACTTGCTGCATTAGGATCATACGGATATCCCGGTGCAACAAATAGGTACATGACCCAATTAGACCCCCGTATACCGACTACAGATCAAAGTAATGCTTTAGCTGGATCTGATGGTTCTCCCTCTGCAACCAATTTATATATTACGCAGCAATATGCAGTTGCAGCACCGACTATATTAACTAATGCTTCTCCTGTTTATAGTAATATCCATCTTACCCTCGCACCTAATGGGCCTGTATATGTCGGTAAGGGGCCGATTAATAGTGCAAATAATTATTTTGCTGTATTAGATTATACAGAAAATAGGGGCTATTTAAATTTGGGTGGATTACCTGTTAAAGTAAATGCTATTTATACTTCCACCAGTCCTAATATTATATTAGATACATCTAGTAATCCTTTAATTGATTCATTTGGATTTTACAATGGACCAAATTTATACATTGAATTTGATAACTCCGTTGATACACCTAGTAGATTAGTATATGGTAAAAAACAGTATTTAGGAAATATCGAGCATGGTTTTCCCATACTACCTACTCCCAATTATGAGATAATAAGCGGTACTCTTTTAAGTACTATCGCAAATATTAAGGGTAGGTTGTTTGATGAAACGGTTCCAACTAATGAACAAAATATTAACTTAAGAACAGATCTTGATAGTATATCCTCATATATTGGATCAGTACTAGAAACTAACGTAGTAGCTAGTAATGCGGATTTCATTAGGTTAGCACCACCAGCATTCAATGGTTTGTTTAATAAAAATGTTGGGGTTAATTATACCTATTCATTTAAAAACAGTATCCAGTCACAATTTTTATATGACAACACAACAGGTACTGTTACTTATTATAATGTAGCTGTCAATTTAGGTAGCGTTTCAGTAGGTGATTATTTCGTTGATGCGGCTGGGAATAATTTTTTAGTAACTGCTACTGGTGTAGATATTCATAGTAGGCCAACTGTCAATATTAGAGATCTCACAGATATTAATTTTCCAACATTTGTTAGCGGGGCTACTCCCGAAAGTATAAATACTCTTCCATATGCTTGTGTTGATGGTAGTATTATTAAAATAGCTCCCGGTGTTATTACTTTTTCGAACACTTCTTTAGCCACACTAGCGTATAATTATACAAATGGTGCCGTAGTTTATAGCGGTACATATAATTTAAATTCTGTACAAATTGGAAATTTGTTTAGAGATGGCAACGGGGTATTTTATTCTATCACTGGTATTTTACTACCTAACACATTGTATATTACAAGCATTCAAACCGGAGTCATACCATTAACTATTAATACTTCTGTAGGCAGTTATTTGGATGGTAGTACATGGGTTAATAGCAATCCACGCAATCTTCTCTTATCTGAAATGAAATTAAGTTTTGGAAACGAGTTTATACCTGTTAAAAATCTTGTTCGTATAACAGATGAGTTCTCACAACCAGATGGGCAAGTAGCATTTGGAATAGTTAGATCCGATAATAATTTTGATCCAAGAATAGTTTTTTATGGTAGTTGGGAAAATTATAGCAATAACATAGGTGAAACTTATGTTAGAAATGAGGATGGTTTTGGTAGATTCTTAGTTACGGGATATTTCAACCATGTTTTTTTAGTTATGCGAAGACGAGCTTATACCGGAACAATCCAAGTATATATCAATGGTGTGGCCGATAGCTTGATAGATCCTTCAGCAGCTTCCTATGTAAGTGACGCTGTTGCTAATTTAGCCGGTCCAAAATATCAATTAGTAAAATTGAATTCGGCTACAATGAGCGATACCTTGCCATCCACGCTTACAGGTAATTTAAATATAGGTTCTGAAACTTTTGATGTTTATGGATTTGTTTTTGTACGGACAGATTTAACCGCACTGCTAGAAAGTGGTCGAGCTTTTGAATCCGCTGAAATTGTTAGAAGGGGTATGGTCGATAATACCGTTGTTATTGATTCTACTCCATCTCAAGGCAGAGGCGGGCGTTTAGTATATGCTGTTCTTGATAACGCTTGGGAACGTGTTATTAACACGCTAAATGATTTAGATGCGGTCAATCCACAGGGAACTTGGACCGGTACTACCATTACAATTACTATCTCTGGTGGTAAGCTAGCACTTTATAATGTTAATGATGCTATCTTGGTTTACTCTGCTTTACAATCAAAGTATTGTCGAATTACTTCGATTGGAACTAATACAATAGGTACAGATGTTTCATCATTTTCAGCAGGGGTTAATGTACAGCTTCTACATATTTGTAGCGTTGGATCTCCTACTCCCTTACCTACGCAAGAACAACAAATAAAAAGATACATTTTACCAAATGATTTTATTAATCATACCCCTACGGATATGGAGCTTATTCTTCAGAGTAATAGATTTGTGGTAGCCCCCGATGGCTTGACAATCTTATCCGGTCAATCAATTTTGGTTACTAATACCAATGTAATTGGTACTAAAAATGCGATACAAATCCAACAAGCAAGTGCAGGTATAATTTGTTTAAATGTGTTAGCCACAAGATTAGATTTGTTGGTAGTTAATAATGCGGTAGCAACTATTCAAATTCAAGTTGATGGATGCCCATATTCTTCCACACCCTATTCAGTAGCTGCTAACGCACATCTTATGACAGTATTTTCAAATGCTAGGTATCAATCACACCAAGTAATAATTACTATAGTTACAGGTAATTTTTCGATTGCAGAAATGATGTTATTCGGTCCATCGATGTCGGAATTTACTGATTTTCCAAATACCGTAGCTGATTTAAGTCAAATAGCTAGATATCAATCTTCCTATGGGCTTAGGGCATTAGCCTTTACAACACCAATTACATACCCATATCCAGTAGGAACTGTTTTTAGGGAAGCATCTTCAAACATATCCTACATAAATCCAAGTTCGGGGAGTGGTAGTAATTGGTCTGTTACTACCGATTATACCAAATCGTTGTATGGCCCTTATATTAGTTCGGATCGTGCGGGTGCATATATTGAATTTTATATTTTCAATACTGCATTTGAGCTTCAATATATTACTGGACCTGATCATGGCTATTTCAATGTATTTGTAGATGGGGTGGATCTTGCTTCACAAGGTACTCCAATTAATTATACACCTTCTGGATATGTAGATGGTTATTCCGCTACATACCCACAAAATACAACTACTGGTATTATTGGTGGGACGGTAGGCGCATATGGTTTGACTGCTGGATTGCATAAAATAACAGCACAAATAGCTACAACCAGAGCTAAGAACCCATCATCATCTGGTTATAATATGGCTTTCGTAGGTTTTTATGAGGGCAATGATAACGGTCTTATGACGTATGGGATTAATACATATGGTGTGTATTCTTCAATTGTAGATTTAAGAAAGTTCAATGCTCTGGATATGACACCGCTTCAAACCGGTGTTCAAGTCACCGAACTTCTTTCTAGGGCCGCTAAAGTTAATTTAAATATAGGTACTACCTCAATAATAGTTAATTTAGCTCAACCCTATGTTGATACTGATTACACTGTTGCCCCTTGTATGATAAATATTGTTGATAACTCACCACTGTATCAACCGTTTCTATTAACAGCACAGACATCATCTAGTTTTACTATATCTTGGAACGTACCAATACCAAACGGAAACTATGGTTTACATTATTATACCCGTTCTTATGATCTTATTACCTAATTTATCCGGTCTATTTGATACAGAGGATTTTATGTTTACTGATACTCCAGATCCCATTATAGCGACACTAACAGACACGGCACGTACTAATTTTGCTCGGATGACATTAGGACTTTTGTCATTTGAACTGGCTGGATTTGCGGTTGGTCGTAGTGGTTATAATGCTACTAATCCTGTACATATTTTACCTATAGATAGTTCCCTAACAGATTTAGAGGATCATTTTTTCCCCTCATCTGGAATCAAAGTTTTGGATGCTATTGAAACGCCAACACCAACCACGATAGTAGCTGACTGTCGATTATCAAAAGATGACGCTATTGCTGCTCTCGGTGAAATTGGTGTGTGGGCGCAAATTGTGTATTCTATTAATGCACCAGATATTGGAACTACTTTTTTATTGGCTGTTGCACATTTTCCAATCGTAACTAAAACTCTAAGACAGGCTATTTTATATAGAATGATTATTCAGTTCTAAGGTAATATAATGGGTAGCATAAATTTAATAGAACAAACAATAAATAATACCATATCGGCTTATGGGCATGTTAAACTTTTCCCAAGGGGAATACCTACTTTTGCAGACTCTTCTTTGCGTGGTACGGTAAGGTTTGCTAAAAGATCGGGTAACAACATTGCTGTTATAAATCCCGATAATAATTACCTATTTAAACAACCGCCACAAACAGGGGCTAATACTTTTACCCTTGCAAATCTTAATAATTGGATTGCTGAAGACTGTATTCTATCAATGGGACCGAATAGGGAACTTCAACAGGTTTATGACATAGTAGATGAAACTGTTTTGCTCACTAATAATTTAACACAAGCATATTCTGATACAGATACAGTAGTGCTACATGCATATCCCATGTTAATGTCTGTTGATACCAAAGTGGGCGACACAACCATTATAGTGAAAAGTCGTTACAATATTGCCAACGGTGATGTTTTTGTTTACCTGCAAAGTCAAAACTTGATTCAATCTCTAACAGAAATAGACATTGTAACTGCTACTCAAATAGGGGTTATAAAAAATGTTTTTTATGATTTGTTGTATGCGCTAGAATTAAAAAATCCAATACCACAAGTTATAATTTCTAATGCTATCGTATATCTTAGAGCATATCCCGCATATTTTTCTGTCTCAGTTCAAGTACCTAACGCTCTGTACACATCAATGCCAATAGGTCCATTTTTAATAGATATACTCTCAAGTAAATTAGCTGAAGGAACAGAATTTAATGAAACATTTGCAATCAGAACTCTTAATAGAAACAATGACTATACGTTAGGGAGTGCGACTTCGTATGTTACAGTTGATAAAAATTATGTTATATTAGACAGATCGACTCCAGTACATGCTCCCATGTTTTGGGAACTTGCTGAAGGGGCAATGCGACTTACCCCAACTAAAATTGTTTTAAATGTGGGTAGTAATATCGTTTTTGATAATACAGGATTGGTTCCTTTTCAATATGATTCCACTACTGGTGTCGTTACATATCAGGGATCAGTAAATTTAGATGCCGCAGACATAGGGGATATTTTTCAGGATAGTAATGGTCTTGAATATAAGATAATTGATATCAACGAAGCCAAAAGTTATATCGTTATCTTGACTCCGGGGGATCAAATACCAGCCAGTATTTTTAATACTGTGACTACTCATTTAGATGGTAGTATTAGAAAGATTTCAGATAATAAATTTTGTGCTGGTATCAAATGTATCCCACCATTACCAACTAATCACAGTTGGCGAGTTAGCTTACGTTCTAATGAAACTTGTTCTATTAGATTTATTTTCTATCCTAACCTTCCACAGGAATTTGAGTTGCTTCCTAACGTACCCCAAAATGCTACAATAACTATTGATGGAAACCCCGTCACCAGCATAGAAATAAATATATTAAGTCAAGCTAATACCTGCCACGTTACTATGAGTGAATGGTCACCTGTGCATGATACCGTAGAACAGATTCAATATAGCTTTGTATCTCAAGCTGTAGGTATTAGCGTATATCAAGCTACAGGACTTATTATAAAACCATATTTTATGGGTAGCGAATTCTTGGGTACTACTTATGATACCGGTGCTACTTATGATAGTGGTAAGATTTATTTTTAGGTGTATTTATGAATCGTATTTTAATAACCGCTTTGACTAAAATATTAGCTAAATATTCACTTTCAGATATTGAAAGAATGGCGAAAGAAATTATCGGTAAATTTTTCCCCAATTTAAAAATGCCAGTATTCAGAATAGTTCATCACACATTCCCTAAATATTTGGGTAAGGCAAAATACAGAGCTAAGTATATAACTAAGGGGGATGGTAGGAAGGAACTTGTTTCTAAAATTATAGTAGAGATTCAGAAATCTATTCTAGATGACGAGCGAACATTGTTTAGAACCTTAGCACATGAGTTAATTCATGTTTGGCAATATAATAATCCAGATGTTTTTGATCCCTCTTCAGGTAGGTTTACACATGGGGAAGATGCCCACGGTAAAGCTTTTACAGGTATGGCAGCTAATATGAATGCTGTATATGGGCCAGATTATATAACAGAAACTGGTGATGCCTTAGATGTTGTTTCACAAGAAAAAGAATTTTTTATTATAATTCAGCCACACGAGAAGACGGATAAATTCGGAATGACTAAAGTAGTCAGGCCATCGAAGGAACAGAAAATAGAAATAGCAGATAGAATACAAAACAAAAAAGCCCATGTATTCAAAACAAAAGATGCCGCTTTTGAAAATGTTTCAAATATTAAGCAATATGGCGGTTACTCTATTTTTAAAAATGAAGAGGCTCAAAGCAAGATTGCAGATATATATCAAAATCATAAAAATTATGATCAGTTATTCTTAAAATAAAAACATCAAATCTATGGGAGAACTAATGAAAAAAGTATATCTACAGAATCGCAAATCACAAGGTATTTTACTAATAACAGCGGGTACGGATGAATGGGAGCCTACACAAGATGACATTGAGCAGATAGCTAATTTGTTCATAACAGCATTATCAAACCCAGACAATGCACCTATAATTGCTGTTCGACAGGGTGTGACCGCCGAATTTATCTCTGTCCCAAAAGAATGGTTTGGTAAAGGTTGGAAACTAATACCAGCACGTACCATGAAATCCAAAAGAGGTGGTACACTTAATTGTTCCTGAATAATCTATTGTATATAGAGGAATTTAATGAAAAAATTTTCTAGACAATGGTGGCGTTGGAAACTTTGGTATTGGTATAATTTTAAATTCATATGGAATTGGTATCCAGCCTTTTGGTTAAGATACAAGTTCAATCACATTTTTTTCCCATTGGCTAGTGAGGATTTAAAAAGGATTTTAACAATTAAGCACAATTAAGTAGGCCACCCTTTAAATCCAAATGTAGTTATGCTTCTAACAATCATCATGATTTAAAATGAAATCAAAAATGCTTCTTGGATCTTTTCTCTTGGATCTCATATACAATACACCGCCAGAAAAAACAAGTTCATAACTATCATCGTTAAAGTCATCAGGAATTAAATTACGTTTTTTCAGGGCATCTTCAATAGCTTCCCAATGAATTTTCACCAATTCTTCATAACTTTTTTTTGCCTGTTTCTTTAAAAATTCGGTTGCATCATCGTACATTTTGTAGCCGCTATCTAAGTTCGCTTTTAGCACCCGAAAATCTGGATCATGTTCAATAATAATTAAAGGTTTTTTGTCCATAGCCACACCCTATTCTAAAACGCCTGATTGTAAATACTATCCACTACGGTTGTATTTAGGTAGGGGTCTTCAGGATTCGGTTTTGAGGGCCGCCAGATAAAGTTAGGATGATCTTTATTGCTCCCCCTATACCACTGACCCCCTATCATTTCATTAGCGTCATTCAGTTCTAAAATGTACTCATAGGTTTTATTTTTGCCATTACTAAAATAGACTATAGTTTGAAAATACACCCACTGGGTGGCTTTAGGATTATAGCTATAAGTATCTTCCGAAAATCCAAACAACCATTTATTAACATCCTGCACAGTTAGCGGTTGTTGTCCTAGAATTTTATATGAGACTATGGGGATATTCCATATTTCATTATAAGGTTCAACATTCACTATAATAGCTTTATGAAACCTACCTAAAAAATTAGTTAGCACAATATGAAAAAGTGACGGGTCAATACCCCTGCAAGTCTCATCAACAGCCCTACCAGTAAAAATATCATAAAGAATAGGAAAGCTTTCACATCTTTTGCCGATAGCTTTGGCGTAGCTATTTTGCCATTCCTCTATAAGCAATCCTTCAATATCATCAATAGTAAAATTTACATTATTATATAGTATAGAATGTTTCGGCGCATCTGTCATGACACTGGCGGCAGCTAGTCCATTGCAATGACCAGCCCATTTTACATTTTTATATTGGTTTGCATTTTGGGACTCCCATGTACTGCTTGTCTTGTAAACATCCCCAATTGCAGAATCGTATTTTGTTAGTACATCAGAAGTACCCCCCGTAGAATCAGGATACCAATTAGTGGAATACCAAACAGGAGTCGATACCGAACCATTTTCAAATAAAACTGAACTACCTAACTTTGTTACCAACGGAGAATCATTTCCCGGCAGTAAACTAATATCGCTTACCCATGAGGTATTAGTATCGAATTCTGGTGGTAAATTAAAGTTGTTGCTGGTGTTATCTTTTTTTCTTGGTGGCCTAACACCACAACTAAGAATCATAAAAAAAATTATTAAATAGTGGATTTTCATATTCTATTCCTCAGACTAAATAAACAACAACCGGAATATGCCACATTAGCTTGCAAGTTATCAAGCATTTTTTAGTACATTGTATTAAATTATTAATATTATTAACAAAACAGTATGTCGTAAAGACCATTTGAAATCGAATATTTGTTCTTAAGTAGGACATTTTTGAGGGTTTACACCTATAAGGTGCTGTGTTATCTTTTAGCTAGAAGTGTCCTAAAATTATAATTTTTAGAGTAGAGAGGTATGTATGTTTCTTTATAAAGTGACTTTGGTCGATTTCACGGCACAAACAAGTGAAGATTGCTATGGGGTTGGTGATCTTCTTGATGTGCTCACACAAGCAGCAACCTATGCTCCAACTACTGTTGTAGCTGCTGTTGAACTAGTAGCTAGTGATGCAGACACCCAAGGTGAGTTTGCAACCTTGCTTGATGCTGGGGTAGTTCCACCAGCACCAGCACCAGATCCAGCACCGGTACCAGATCCAACACCCGCAGCGTAAAAAAATTATGGGGCTGGAAACAGCCTCATAGTTTTCAACATCAATTCCACCCTATAAAACAAGCATTTTTCATGCCATAATATTTTTAAAATATTTTCATTTTTTTTCATTTTTTACTAAAGTTTTTTGAAATACTGCCGATTGTATTTTCAAAGGTTGTTGAAAAATACAACCGAATAAAAAAACAAAAGGAGAAATAAAATGAAAACAACAAAAACAAAAACAACAAAAACAACAAAAACAGCAAAAACTTCGAAAAAAACAGTAGCAAAAGTAATTGATATCCATAGTCGTCTTCCAATAGAAAACCCTAAAAAAGTCCCTACTAAAAAAGTAGAAGTAAAAGTTGAGAAGGTTGCAAAAGTGAAAGTAACAAATAAATCAAATACTGGTGTTAAGGTTCTTGGTTTGTTAGTTATGATCACCAGTCTTACCGTTTATTTGGTTTCTCAGAATTATGCCTTCTTTGGTGCTATTATAAAAACTGGTGCTACTATCATCGTTTTAGGTTCCCCTCTTTGTGTTCCTGCCTTGGTGAATTCAGTAATAGCTGAAATGATCCTTTTATCTGCTGCCGCTTTCACGAGTTCCAGAACTACTATGATCAGAGTTGTTGCATGGGTTATTATGCTTGGTATGATCTGTGGCTTGGGTGCTTTCATGCACGCCTCTCTTGATAATGACTTTACTGGTAACAGCGAATATGTTCAGTCACTTAAACAACAAAAAGTAGATGCTATCACCGCAAAAGATGGTTACGAAGAAGATAAAGCTAATCTCGACCCAATAATCTGGAAAACTCGTCGTGATGCAATCCAAACTAAGATCGATATTGAACGTACTAACATAGTAGCTTTGGATAAGAAAATTTCTGAAGCCAAGGATGTTTCTTCTACTAATCTACAGTCAATCGTATTTTATAATACAGTTTTAAGAGTTTTTGCTATGGTAGTAAATGCTATGTTGGTTCATACCTTAATTGGTTTCATGGTTGTAGTACCTAGAAAACATTCTAAGAAAGTTACCGAAGTTAAGATTGCAAATGTTTTGAAAGCTGCTTAATTTTCTCTTTAGTAATAAATCAATTATTTTAATTGACAACTAAATTTTTCCTGCTACTATAGCATTATGTCGTTATATAAACATTCAATTTTGTGGTTTAGACATGAACAAGAAAATAATAACAAAACGCGATCCAGAGAGCAAGGCAACATAGTCTCGCTTTGGATTCATATTGCATCAGGCGGGGAATAAAAACCTCGCCTTTTTTATTTCCCACTTGAGAAAAAATCAAAAATACAAAATAGGCGAGAAGTTCTGGATTCTGGGGATATGGTGTAGTGGTTATCACGATAGATTGTCGATCTATAGATCGGGGTTCAATTCCCCGTATCCCCGTTTATATGTATTTAGCTCTTGTCGTATAATGATAGTACATCTGACCTTCCATCAGAGAGTAGGGGTTTGATTCCCCTCAAGAGCATTAACGGGGTATAGCGCAGTTGGTAGCGCGGGTGTTTTGGGAACATCAGGTCGCATGTTCGAATCATGCTACCCCGACTTTTAATTTTAAGGGGGTGTGGTGCAATGGAAGCATACTTGATTACGAATCAAAAGATGTAAGTTCGAATCCTTCCACCCCAGCTCACTTTTTTTCAAAGATATCCAAGTGTTAACCTCAGATACCCCCTTATGGGTGTGATTTATGGGTGTGATTCTCCCCCGAAGAAATTCAATGGTACTCTTGTTTGTGTGTTTTTAAATCCCACAATAATTGTGCTACGGATAAGTATTAGCATTAGTATTATGCCTTATTGACATAGCAATAGCTCTTTAATGACATAGCAATAGCTAATACATATATACTTTTCTATGTACAATTACCTTTTATGGGTGTATGAGTATTGATGAATTTTGTGGGGCTTATAAAACGATGTTTTATAAGTTCTGAGAAAGCCCATTTGTTAACGAATCAAACGATGGGACTCGTTTGATGTCACTAGATAGATGGGCATATCTCATCGTAATACGAGAATATACTTTGTTCTATATGAGCATTTACTAGATTTTTTCTTGTAATTTGAAATATCCAAAGCAGTATTATTTTTAACTTGTAAGATTAAATGATGAGAGGAAAAAGACTATTTATTTAGGAGTTAAAAATATGAGTTTTTTGTCAAAAGTAGAATTAAAGAAGCAGTTATTTGAAATGGGTATTAAAGTTGAAGGGAATTATGTTAAAAAAAAGGATCTACAGCAGTATTCAGTTGAGTCAGAATCAAAACTCGTTAAAAAAATTAAAGTTGGCAATGATGTAGCAGGGTAGGGAGTAAGAAATATGTCAAAGAAGGATATTTGTATATTGTTTGTACTTGTTTTTGCTGCGGTTTTTGCAATAACAGTAGTAATTAAATGTGACACTGACACACAGCGGGTTGGTAACGATATGTGGCAAAAACCAATTGAAGTTTGTAAAGTCAATGGTGGTGTAGATTATTTCGATATTAGTGGAGATACTGTGAGAAATGTAATAGCAACATGTCAGAATGGGGCTACTTTCAAATACCTTGTTAAATAGGAGATATAGGCATTTTTGTTAAAAGGGTGGTATACTTAATTGGTCTTGAAAGGAAAACATGAATAATATTAATATTTTGGATTCTAAAACAATTGCAAAAATCACACAGGATGAAGTCAGTGATGTTTGGCAAACTTGGTTACAGTTTAAACCGATTTGTTGTTTTAAGGGGTGTAAGGATGTGAGAACGCAATACTCTGTTTTTTGTTTTAAACATATGTACCGTACTATAAAAACAGCAATAAAAACCGAGACTAATTAAGTATATCCCTTTCTACGCTTAAAAAAGAACAATAAAGTATTCCACCCAATTCCTTTGTTTTGCCAGTTCAAAATCCTAACCTATAGGTGATTCTTTGCAATCTTCGACTTCCTCATCTGTTGCAATGATAAAGGGTAGTTTTGAAAAACATTCGTGAGCCGTGAAAAACCCCTGCTTAACCGTTGCCGTTTCATTGTGGTAATTTAATGTCACAGTCCCATTGACAACATTGAAAATAGCTACATCTGGCTCTCTATTTCTAAAGCTACTAAATACAGGTGTTTTTAATCTTGAAGTAGCCTTTTCTACAGCTTCAGGACGCAGATCGGAATCATCTTCATACAGCATGTCTCGCTTTTCAAACTTACAAGAATATTCTTTCACGACACTTGGATCAAGGGATAGATACCGTTTTAAAGCCTCGGTAGCTTTGTCAACATCACCCTCACACACGAAATATTGGCATCCAATTTTAAAAATATAGCCGTTATCTGCTGCTAGGGTAGTTATTTCTTTTGGGTATTCAGCTTCAGGCGGAGCCTCGTATTTATTAATAGTATGATGGTCGCAAATGCCTTCAATACAACGCTTGCACTTAACTGGTTCTTCTGGGTTTTTCAATTTGATTTCCATAGTCCTACTTGATGTGTTTTTTAGTATTCTATTATCTCAGTGAGAACATCGCAATAGAATACTTATTTTCGATTGTGGAAAACAACTATCCTTTTTTTAGGATCGTTTAGTTTCTTGGTAGCTTCTGTGGGTAGCATTTGTCCTTGCGTATCTTTTTTTTCTTTGGGTGTTTTGTTTTTCCGCATCTAATATTCATTTTTTATTCCTTATCCTTTTTAGCTCTTTCGATTTTTTTCCTCTTTAGCTTCTTTCGCCTCATCCACAAGCTCCACACCGAATGTTATTATAGGCGCATATCTCGACATTTTTAAAATGTAATCCGGTTTCCCCTCTTCACGTTTTTGAGTATATTCTAAAACTCCGATAGTCTCATCCCCACGATAAACAACCCCGTCATCAGTTAGCCTGAAACCCTGCATAGCCAGAAAAGCTTTTATAGTTAAACGGGGCGGATTTTCATCAAATAGAAACCCATCAAGAACAGCACAAATAACTTTTTTCAGAAATTGGGATGTTTCTTCTTTACGCATTTTCACTCCAACTCACGATACAGATAATAACTCACCAAAGAATCAAAAGCAAAAGTCATATGTCGATTCCACCAGTCATCATCACCGAATCCAATGTATGGTGATTCAACTGGACCAAGAGTAAAAGATTGCAAATTCACCAAACGATGTACTGTACAATTTGCATCCATATGCTCCACCACTAAGAAATAATCACGTTTCTTACCGCCAAGCAGTGATTCGAAATACCATACCTGACCTTTTTCGAGTTTTTTATTATCTTTTTTACTCTCTTTTTTACTGTCTGCCATTGTGCTCATACCGCCGTATTAATTCCTCTCGTATCAATTGTGTTACAGTTGTTAGCCCACCTTCTGAGAACATTTCTAAATCTATCTCAAGCTTATTAGTAGTCATTTCTTTAAGATTTTGAACTACGGTATTCTTTTCTTCGTCGGTTAGGTATTTGATGGTCATTTAATTCTTTCTTTCTCAAGCACATGAAGCTAACAACATGGCATAATAGCACAGACAAATATCGCTTTCATTAAAAATATATACATATAATAATAGGCACTTACAACTTTGTTACAAAATTTGTTAATAAACACTAAGGTTTTTCATTTTTATACCGATATAGCTTTTGAGGGCTGGAAAGGAGATAAAAATGGAAATCAACGGTATTGAAATGACAAAAAAAGATTTGCTACAAATGGATATTTTTCTTTCCGTAATTATAGCAATCGTTATTTCATTTGTGCATCATGTATCATATCAAGACTGGTCTTTATGCAAGACATACCATGTAAGTCAAGTTCAAGAAGAACTAAATGAATATGACAACCTGCAATGTGCAGATGTTATAAAAAGCGGTTTGGATTCACCTAAGTCAGTAATAGAAACTGAGGCAAAAGCCACAGAAACCGCGACATATCATCATACTGCATCCAAGCATCATTTTTCTTTAACTGATATGGCTTCTTTCATAATTGTGCTTATATTTGCCGCTGCCACTAATGGGCTAAATGCAATACCCCTAGCACTTCATTTTAATTGCTTCTTACTTGCGATTACAATCTTCTTATCCCCGTGGATCTTATTAACGCTTATTGGCTTTAGGAAAATATTACCGCTTACTTTAGTAACCTTTATTATTTCATACGGTATCGTTGTTTCAAGATTGTACGGATTCTACTATAATCCGTTTGTTATCTTTTTCAGTTTTGGTTCGGGCATTGCTTGCATATTCTTTATCGCTATATTTGCAGCGATATCTGTTATTGGCATGTTTACTACAAATAAGTAAGGAGCCTACTCTATGAAAATTTCTGAAATTGTTGAACTGCTAACAAATGCTATCCCCGTAACTGATTCGTGGACACTTCATGAAGCATATGGAGCTTACAATATTAAGGATTTTAACAAAGAAGTTAATAAAATTCTTTATTGCGTCACACCCACCCGTGATGTTGTCGAGTACTTTTATGAGCATACATATGATCTTTTAATTTCACACCATCCCTACGTTGAAGGTGTTCCACAGTTAATATTTCACACCGCTTTAGATTGTTGTAAGGATGGTCTAAATGATATGTGGTCTAATTACCTTAACGTAAAAAACCCCAAGCATTTTTCTCGTAATTTAGGCTGGTACGGTGAAATTGATCCTTTATCGTTTAACAATCTTTTAGCTAAGATTGAAGAGTTTATTGGACATAATGTAGTTGGTGTTAAATATAACAAAAACCAAAAGCCTATTCGGTCTGTTGTGATTTGTACTGGTTTGGGTGGAATGGTTCTAACTGAGGCAGAATTCACCAAGGCCGATTGCTACATAACCGGTGAACTTATGGGTGGTATTCAAAACAGTCGATTTAAGGCCGTTATTGAGGTCGGGCACACTTTATCTGAGTTCATCGGGGTATCCCTATTCCAACGCCTTTTACCGAGCTTACAGATCGATTCTGCACCTCTGGAAGTGGACTACTTTGGGTGGGAAACTTCAATAGGAACAAGGGATAGGATTTTAAGGGGGTGACATTAAATTTTATATTATCAAAAAGACTGATTGAATCTAACTTATATATTAGTTATAACAAAAGCAAACATTTTTTAGAGGACATTTTATGAAATCACAGTATCTATTATTAGCTCTTCTAGCAACATCTTCACTGGCAGCAACACCCACACTACATCACAAAGTTAAAGGACCAAACTGTCGCACGCAGTTTCATGCACAGATGCAAGCAAAAGAATCACTGTATAGATGTATTTTTGTATGGGAACAATATAGCCAAAATAAAAGCGTTATTGTTCCAACCGATAGCTGTACGTCAGAATTAATTGCATATCAAACAGCGGCCACTAACTTAAATACATGTCGTAACACGGTACCTACACCTACTCCTGTACCCCCAACTCCCACTCCCACCCCCACACCCATTCCCGTACCCCCAACTCCCACTCCTACCAATTAAAAAAATAGGGGTGATATAATCACCCCTCAATTAGAATAAATCTCAATTCAAACATCTGGTTCTATATAACCAGTCTCACCTTGCCATGTACCAATTATGTCCTGATCATCCATATCATCGATCTCAGCTTGTTTAAAACCGATTTCAAGTAGCTCTTCTTTCATATCCTCGATTTCTTGTTTAGAGAAATCTTTTCCATCACCATCTAGCTTTACCGCTATTGATTTAAGCGCAGCACTAATATCTTTTTTGAAAACAACATAGTCATCATCTTTCTTGTAAACGGCAATACCCAATTTCTTCAAATCTTTTTTTAGATTTTGTTTTTCATTTTCTTTTTTGAATGCTGCAAGAACTCCCTTATCGGCATAGCCTTGGAGTTTCTTTTCTATATCGGGCTTAAGTACACCCTCTAGATTAGATATTAGATATGCTACCTGACTTTGAAGCCCTTCTTTTCCGTACTTCATAGCAGCAAATTCTAACTTATCGTAATATGCTTTTGCATACTGATCCATCTTAACACCAACCAGAAGTTTTTGAATTTCAGCGATATCTTTAGATAAATCTTCCGCTATAATTTTTTTCATAATTTCTTCTTCTTTTTGATAACTTTTTTTAATGCAGCAGCGATTTCCTTTTTGAAAACAATGAAGGACATAGGTTATTTCCCTTGTATTCTTTTGATTAAATCCAAAGCATGTGCTTTAGCTTTAGCTTCATCTTTTTTGGGATATAACCCAACGACATTATCTTCCTTTAAACCACCCCTAGTCTGAACCATCATGTCGCCAACACTAGCCAGAAAAAGAATATCGTTCAGTTCAGATATTTTACTTGGGGTAGTGACTACCCAAAACTTCCCGATATGATCTCCAATGCCATCTACAGCATTAGCAATTGATTCTATTTTTTTAATGTAGTTCATTGTTTCGGGATGTACTGGCATACCTTGTTTATCTTCATCCCCTTCTTTTTCCCGTATTTGGATAATTTTATTTTTGTCTAGTTTTTCTTCTGCAATAACTTTTAACTTTTTTAAAGCAGCCGTAAGATCTTTTTTGAAAAAAACGGTATCACCATCTTTTTTATAAACGGATATACCTAATTTTTTCAAATCCCTTTTGATAGCTTCTTCTTTGGTAATAGCCACGTTATAGCTCCCTTTTTTCTTTTTTTGTGCTGGTGGTTGATGTAGCATAATGGCTATCCTATTTTACTTGATATTTCATATACAAATGATAAGGAACAGATCCTTTTTCTTTCTTTGCAACAATATTTTCATTTTTCAAGTTACCGACTTCTACGGATAAACTGCCATCATCTTGTAATTCTACCCAAACTCGCCAATCTTGAACAGTAACACATTTAAAATCTGTAGTTTTAGCTGCTTGAATTTTTATGAAACGCTTGCCATCTTTTCTATAGACAGGGATGCCTAAATCTTTTAATTGTTGTTTGAGGTTATCTTTCTCACTCATCATTATGTTGCTCCATTTTAATAGGCGTGTTTATATAACACGCCTATTATTTTTGATAGGTTATTAAACCATTTCTTCTGCGTATTTTTCATCCCCGTAGGCTTGAGCGAAATAATCGATCATTTCTTGATCAATTTTTTCTTGCATGGCTGGATTCTTGCCAACTATTTCTAGAACATTTTGACGTGGTACAGAGGACATCCCACCTTTGTACTTGATTTTGACTTGATCGTCCTTAACGGATACTACTTCAGCTTCAACAACTTTCTCGTTGATAAGCACTCGAACATAATCGCCCTTATCTAAAATAGAAAGATAACGAGTAATATTATCCCCAGTAATCAACGAAGCAAAAGTTTTACTGGAATAAGAATCCATCATCGTTTTCTTGCGAGCATTAACTAATGCAATAATATCGTCTTTAACCTTACGAACTAAAACCTTGGTACCCTCACGTTCAGTTACTTCCCATGTTTCCTGTAAAGGAACGTCTAAATAAACTGCACCCTCAATAACAGGTTTCATAAAAGATTTTTTAGTATCCTCAATATCTCTAGTGATACTTAAAATCTGAGCTACAACAGTAACTACCTTCTGAGCCTTATATACCCTTGCCGTTGAAAGGAAGGGGGTAATCTTAGCATTATACTTTCTAACAAAAAATTCGGCTAATTCATCGGACGAGGGGATTTTAACATCGGTGTATGCTAGCATAAAATGTGCCGTAGAAGCATTGATTTTACGAACATCTGCAAATTGCAGATCCACCCTATGCCCTACTGACGAGCTTAGTTTTTGTTCCAATTTGGCAAACGCTCTATTATAATCCATCACTTTACTCCTTAAATTTCTTTGGTCATGATGTACATGTATTAATAAGTTCAACTTCAAAATAACCAAAAAATCATAAAATCAAAAAATAGAAAAAAAAATCAACCTCATAAAAATAAGATAACCACGCAAATTACTCTTTTATTTTTCTTGAGGGTCTATTTGTGTGTCATTATGACCATAAAAAAAATGTGCTATTTGGTTTTTTGGTTTTTTTGGTTTTTTTTAACTATAGCGCATCAATACCTTTCAATTGTTAAAAACATCCTCTGATTGCGGTACAATTCAAAATCATATATCCCACCCCAACAATATCGGGGTTAGTAATATTTGGGTTGCCAAATCTTCCAGCGAGTAAACTATTTTAATATCCGGTCTGATTAGTTTAGTTTGAATTTCAACATCCTGTCTTCGAGGATATTCAGGGTGAACACCTATAAAAATAGTTTTCAATGTCATCGACCACGCGCCTAATTCGTATAAAACAATTGGGCATAATGTTTCTTTAGGAAACCAAAACAAAATAGCATTGGCTTCTCTTAAGTGATTATATTCCCATTTTATTTGCGCCTTAGCAGCGTTAGGATCATTAATTGGAAAATCTTTTCTTCTAGGGTTCAATAAAGTCAAAGAAGTCTGATTGAGATTTTCTACCATTTGTTTCTGCCAATCGGGGCACCCTGTAATGCCACCCGCCAAAAATATGGCTATATCAGATTCATACGACTTACGAAAAACTTTAGGTGCTTCAATATACAACATACTACTAACCTCCTTAGTAACAACTGTGTGATACAACAATAGCTTTATCAGCCGATATCTTTTCCAAAAAATCCAACATATCAAAATTATCCATATTAGTCGATAGGACCATTATGTTATCATCACATTTAATACTCCATTCATCCCATTTTTCTGCGTAGTCATCAATATTGAGGGTCGCTGCTACTTCGATATGGTTGTCTATTTGTCTTTTCTGGACTTCGTTAAGTTTGTTCATGTTTAATACAAAAGAACTACTACTAGAATTACTAACGAAACCTAATCTAACTTTCATCTTTTTTAACTTCCTTTTTAGATTTTTTGCGGTGACTCAAGCCATCGTGGCTCAAGCCACAACAATGACTTTCTTCGGGTATGTTTGATGTCAAATTATATGTATTAGTACCACTCAGAGTGCCGTTTGACATACATGTTCTTTGCTGTTGTTGGAACCCTTGTTGAAACTCAGTATTAACAGCATACACGACACCTATTGGGGGCTGGAGGGATTGTATGGGCTGTATGGGCTGGGGGCATTGTATGAATGGATATTGTGGATATTGTTGATATTGTTGATCTGTTTGTACTGCGTACATCATAACAGTAATCGGTGCTTTCCAAGGACTAGGCGGCTCTAGTTGAACCCCGTAAACAGGTATAAATGTTTGTTGTGTTGGTTCATTAAATTCAATTTTTTTAGCCCCATGCAATAAGAGTTCTCGATTACAAACATCTTTACAACATTTAAAGGTTTCAAATCTATTAGCTTTGAATCCATTTAACCATATCTCTTTTAGCTTGGTACTGAGTACATTTCCCTCAGATATTTTAAGCATATCACACCAAGATCGCATAGATAGACATGGGACTACATCACCATTAGAAAGTATGCCTATGGTATATATTCCTGCACTACATTCGCCAGCGTTACAGTTATCTGCAATTATCAATTTCAAGTACGGATATTTCGCAATAGACTCATTTAATTTATTAACTGCATCTGGGTAGCTATATAAAGCAAAAGACTGGTTTTTATCTTTATCGTGGTACATTGTAAATTGAATCTGCCAAGGTACGTTAGAAATAACTGGTGACTGTGCAAAGGTATCAAACAGAAAAAAGTTACCCAAATTAAAATTTGTGACTACAGTGTAGTTGAATTTAAAAGGAGGTAGCGTTTTAAGGAAATCTAAAAACACTTTGAAAAGTTCCATTTCTTCAAGCGTATTAATAGAAACACCTACATGGTCGTATAGGCGTAGTATATTTAGTTTTAGTTCGGGATTAGATAGTGGCAGTAGTGATTTGGGGTTTATAAGTATTTTGCATTTTGTTGTTTTACCAAGTTTTTCTTTTATATGTTTATGGGTTTTATGGCTTACTAATAAAGGATCACCACCGCTGATATCTATTTCTTCAGGTGGATACTCAGCAATGCTATTGGCTATTTTACAGATAAGGTTTTCATCGATTTCATTTTTCCACACATCCTTAGAACCACAATATGAACAACCGTTATTACATTTTCCCGTTATTTCCCATATGATTTCTTTCAGTTTCAATTTCATAAGCTATCCTATTCTATATTTTCGTTGCAGGGGTGTCATAAAAAAAGTAACATCTTTTCCTAGATTCGAATAGCTAAAAAATCATGATCTTTGAATTGTACCGCAACCAGAGGATATTTTTAATGAAAGCATTATTGTTAAGCATTTTTTTATTCTATGGTTGTGCTACCCATGCTGAACCAAGGCAAAATCTGAACTTGGTTAGTTACACAAATAAACAAAACAACTCCACATACTATTACAAGCTCGCTAATCAATATCGGGGAACAGGTTACACAGCACCTCGAAAAAAACCGGATATGGTTGAGTATGAGAAAAAATTAAGATATTTGCTCCCTGTCTATGGTGTTAAAATATTACGAAAAGATGCTCAAATTTTTCTAGAGTTCCCTACTGCACTTTTGTTTGAGAAAGGCGCAATCCCCGGGATAATTCCTGATGCCTATTTCAATGTACTAACTAAATTTGTTTATATCTTACTAACTAATAAAAGCACTTTGATTGATATCAGAGGTTATGCCGATAGTTGGTTGTTAGCTCAAAAAAGGGCTAACGCTATTGCTGGATATCTTTGTTTACACGGTGTAGCATATGAACGGGTAATCGCTTCAGGGTATATGGACAAGAATAAAGAGAATATTGTAGAAATAACCTTAACTCCCCTGTAGCTGTAGGAAATATATGAAAATTATTGTACTCATTCATATTTTGTTACTGTTTATACTTATGTATTACTTCGGCGCAATCATTTACTGGTGGGTAGTTGGTACTGGATTTTTTTCAGGGGTGCTATTTGTCGCATTGTTACTAAAAAATATTAGCAAAAATAAATCCAAGTAAGCATTGTCCGTCAAACCAGATTTTTAAAGTTACCCCATCTTCTAAGACTTCCATTTTATTGATCGGTGGTGCTGCTTTCATTCTGTCGTAAACTTCTTCTATTTGAGGCGTACATTTGAGTATTTCTTTGCTTGTTTTCTTTCTTAAGTATCAGTAATCGCTTCCTCAACCTCTGACTTTGTAATAAACATTTGCTAATATCTCTGCCTCTGACATTTATCCTTCGTGCCGTAAGACTCCGGCATTCATGCCGGAGATATAAGGCACCGATAAAGTAACGAAAGTTGAAAACTTGTTGAATTCATACATAATCTACTCTAAAGAAGAAAATAGCTTTTGTTTTGTTCTTTGAAAAGTTAAGTATGGGTTTCACTAATCAAATCCTTTTAGTGAGTAAAAACTTAAGGGAACTAAAGACTTAAGATTTTCTATCACGGTATTTTAGCAAGACCTTGTCAGCAGGATACCTAAGAAATTTAGCTAAAAAAAGAGAAATTTAGTACCAACTAAAAAGTATCCGATTCGGAAGCGAATCGCTTAAGCAATTAAAATCTGCTTAAGAAGCCC
>Ga0209777_10000854_pt1 | contig 47239 bp, 45 predicted proteins | sample FrelakmetHBP12HB_FD_187147 | JGI IMG/M metagenome (GOLD analysis project Ga0209777, IMG submission 187147) | Freshwater lake sediment microbial communities from the University of Notre Dame, USA, for methane emissions studies -HBP12 HB (SPAdes)... | ecosystem: Environmental > Aquatic >... | reverse complement strand
CGGCACGGCTGAAGCCATGCCCTGATACAAACCAAGCCTATTGCGAGCCGGAAAGCGTTGCGTACCCCTACGCTCGGATTCCTGCGAATTGGCCAGAAATCGGCAACCGCGCCACTTCTTTGTCGCGCGCCGTAGCGGCGGGCCCCGCCTGAGGCTCCCACCCACCCTGACGTATACTCTTAAGTAAAGGGCTGGTATGAAAACCTACTGGAAGTTTGGCGCGCTGACTGCCGTTATTGTCGGAACCCTGGTGTGGCTCGCCGCGGGCGGCATCAGCGAAAATAAGACCTATTACAAGACCGTCCAGGAGTTGCAGCAGATGGGCGACGCCGCGCACGGCACGCGCATCCGCGTAGCCGGCGACGTTGAGCCCGGCTCCATCGTCCGCAACGGCCGCGAAGTCTCCTTCCTGCTCCGGCAGGACAAGCAGGTGCTGAAAGTCGTCTACGACGGCGCCTCGCCGCTTCCGGATACCTTCAGGGACGGCGCGCAAGCGCTGGCCGACGGCAAGCTCCTCCAGGACCACACGTTCCGGGCCAGCGCCATCCAGGCAAAGTGCGCCTCGAAGTACGAAGCCAAACCTGGCCAGGTCCACCCCTCGAACATTCCGATTCGAAAGGCCGGCCTCTAGGGTCTTTATGGAAAATCTGGGATCTCTGGCAGTACTGCTCGCCTTCTGTCTGTCCATTTTCGCGATTGCCGCGTCTGTCGTGGGCGCCGTGAAGCGGAATGAGTTCCTGATCCGAAGCGCGGAGCGCGCGGTCTACTCCGTATTCCTGCTGCTCACCGTGGCCGCGTCGGTGTTGGTCGCCGCGCTGCTCTCGAGCGATTTCCGCTTCGCCTATGTCGGCAGTCACAGCAACCGCGCCATGCCGGTGCTGTACAAATTCGCCGCATGGTGGGGCGGGCAGGAAGGATCGCTGCTCCTCTGGAGTTGGCTGCTCTCCGCTTACTCCACTGTCGTGGTGCTCACGAATCGCCGCAAGCACCGCCGCATGATGCCGTACGTCAGCGCCACGCTCATGGTCACCCAGTGCTTCTTCCTGATCATGAACGCATGGGTGGCGACGCCGTTCCGCATGCTCGCGGTGGGGCGCACGGTGCAGGCGGTGCCCGATGGACAGGGTCTGAATCCGCTCCTGCAGTATCCCGCGATGGCGATCCACCCGCCCATGCTCTATCTGGGGTACGTGGGCTTCGCCGTTCCGTTCGCCTTCGCCATCGGCTCGCTCATCACGCGCCAGCCCGGTGACGACTGGATCTACACCACCCGGCGCTGGACACTCGTCACCTGGCTCTTTCAGAGTTCCGGGATCGTCCTCGGCGCAGGATGGGCATATGCCGTACTCGGCTGGGGCGGCTATTGGGCCTGGGACCCGGTGGAAAACGCCTCCTTCCTCCCCTGGGTCACTGCCACCGCCTTCCTGCACTCGGTGATGATGCAGGAGAAGAAAGGCATGATGAAGGTCTGGAACATGGTGCTCATTTCCGGCACCTTCTTCCTGTGCATCTTCGGGACCTTCCTCACGCGCTCCGGCGTGGTCAGCTCCGTGCACGCTTTCGCTCAGTCCTCCATCGGCCAGTGGTTCGTCAGCTTCCTGGCCCTCATGATCGGCGGCACGGTGTACCTCATCCTCAACCGCCTGGACTACTTGAAAACGGAAGCGCGCCTGGAAAGCGTGGTCTCGCGCGAGTCGAGCTTCCTGTTCAACAACCTCATTCTCGTGGCTGCCTGCTTCGCTATCCTGTGGGGCACGCTGTTCCCGGTCCTCTCGGAATGGGTCACCGGAGAGAAGATCACCGTGGGTCCGCCCTGGTTCAACCGCATCAACATTCCCATCGGGTTGTTCCTGCTCCTGCTCACCGGAGTCGGCCCGTTGTTTGCCTGGCGCAGGACCTCGCTCGATAGCCTTCGCCGGAATTTTCAATGGCCGCTGGCAGGCGCGGTCGTGTTTGCCGGCATTCTCGCCGCCCTCGGCGTACGGCACCTCTACGCGCTGATGTGCTTCGCGCTGGGCCTCTTCGTGGCGTGGACCATCGCGGTTGAGTTCTACCGCGGGTCGCGGGCAATCGGCGCCAGGAGTGGTGTGAACCTGCTCGCCGCGGCGGTGGAACTTACGCACCGCAACACAAGGCGCTATGGCGGCTACATCGTCCACCTGGGGATCGTGTTGATGTTCATCGGCTTCGCAGGCTCCGCTTTCAATAAGGATTCGACGGTGGAAGTGAAGGTGGGCGACACGTTCGACATCGGCCACTACGCGCTCAAGGTGGTTGACCTCGCGAGCGGCGATAACGAGAACTACTCCTGGAACCGTGCGCTAATCCAGGCGTCGAAGAACGGTTCGGATCTCGGCGCGCTCGAGCCCGAGCGGCGCATGTACAAATCCAGCCGCCAGGGCACCTCCGAAGTGGCCATTCGACGCCGCTTGAACGAAGACTTGTATCTGAACTTCGCCGGCATGTCGCAGGACAACCAGAGGGCCGTGATTCAGGCTTTCGTCTTCCCGCTGGTCTCCTGGATCTGGGTCGGCTTCTGGGTACTCGCTGCGGGCACCCTCGTCTGCATGGTGCCGAGTAAAGTAAGATTGCATGCGACGCAGGTGGTGGGGACTGTGGCCGCGCGCCAGGCGGCCGAGGCGCCCGGACGCGGCCGGTAGCCACACTGCGGACGGACCTATGAGATTGCTGAGAAATAGTCTGCTCGTGCTCGTCCTCGCGGTTCTTTGCCTCGGCCAGGGCGGGAACCCGCTTTCGAACGAGCACGTGCGCCGCCTGGGTGACCAACTGATGTGCCTCTGCGGCTGCGGCAGCTCCATCACGTCCTGCAACATGCTCGAGTGCCATTTCTCGCTGCCCGCGCGCCAGAAACTGCTCAGCATGGTGAACGCCGGCATGTCCGACCAGGACATACTCGACTCCTTCACCAAGGAGTACGGCCCGCAGATTCTGCTGAAGCCCCCGGCCGAAGGCTTCAACCTCGTGGGCTGGGTGATGCCGTTCGTCGCCATCGTCGTGGGGCTGGGCGTCGTGTGGCTGGTGATTCGCCGCTTCCGCCGCCCGGTGACGGCCGCGGGTCCGGACCTGGACTCCGCCACGCTCGCGCGCTACCAGGAGCGCATCGACAAGGACCTGGAAAAACTGGATTGATCTCATGATTTTTGCCGCTGCCGTTCTCGCCGTCGGCGCCCTGGTGTTCACCTTGCTCGTGCGCGCCAAGGACCTGCCCGAACCGGAGCCGGTCTCTCCTACGCGACACCTCGAAGAGCGCAAGGCCACCATCTACGAAAACCTGCGCGACCTGCAGTTCGAATACAGGCTCGGAAAACTCTCCGACGGGGATTACCAGCAAACCAAGAAGGACCTGCAGAAGGAGCTCGCGGCCGTGCTGGCCCAGATCGACGCCGCCGAGCCCGCGAACAAGCGCGCTGCGGTCGCGAAGGCTCCGGCAGCAGCCAAGCCGGCCGTGCGGCCCGCGCCGTCCCCCGACGCCGTCTGCGCCTGCCCGCATTGTGGCGCGCGCTTCCCGGCCATGATGAAGTTCTGCGGCGAGTGCGGGAAGGTGATTCCCGTGGAGGCGACGAAATGAGGGCCGCCCGCCCGGGACTGACTCCTCTGTCCCAAGCGAAGCGCGTGGACAGAGCAGTCTGTCCCGGTCGCTCCCGAGCGAAGTGCGTGGACAGAGCTGTCTGTCCCGGTCGCGCCACCATCTCCTGGCCTGTGACTCCCTCCATCCATGAAGGTCAAAGGCTCTCTTCTTGTCCCTCTGTGGGACAGGCCTCCTGGCCTGTCTCTGTGGGGCGGACCCCCTGGTCCGCGAGCCGACCCCCAGGTCGGCTCTCTGCGAGCGACCGCAGTAACGCAGTCACACCCTGTTCAATTCGGCCCAGCCGGCGCGAGAACTGTCTGGTGGCTCTCTTCCTGCTCTGCGTCCCCATGCTCGCCGCGGTCGATGGCACCGTCACCAACCAGACCACCGGCAAGCCGCAGGATGGCGCGGTCGTGCAGTTGTTCAAACTCGGCCAGGCTGGCCCGGAGTTCCTGGCAAACACCAAGTCCGATGCCGCGGGGACCTTCAAGTTTGACCGCACGCTCGAACCGGGCCCGCACCTCCTCGAGACTTCCTACAGCGGCGTGAACTACACCACCGTGCTGACGCCGGGCGCTCCCACCACCGGCGTGCAGGTGAGTGTCTACGACACCACCTCCAAGGCTGCCGCCGTTCCCCTGGCCCAGCACATCGTCTTCCTGGAGCCGAACGGACAGCAGGCCGCCATCACCGAAACCTTCTTCTTCAAGAACGACGGCAAGCTCACCTACCACGATCCCGCGAACGGCACCCTGCACTTCTTCGTACCGCCGGCCGGCAAGAGCACGCTGCGCGTGATGGCCACTGCGCCCGGCAGTATGGCTGTCGCGCGCGACCCGGATCCGGGGAAGACCGCCGGCGTCTACGGCCTCAGCTTCCCCATCAAGCCCGGGGAAACCCGCATCGACGTCGCTTACACTATTCCGCTCTCCGATTCAGGCGCCTTCACGAGCAAAGTGCTGTATCCGGTGCCCACGCGATTAGCCGTCCCCAACGGCGTCACACTCGAAGGCAAGGACCTGAAGTCTCTCGGGCAGGAGCCGCAGACACAGGCGGCGCTCTACGAAGCTCCCGGCCCCGCGCTCGAAGTGAAGGTGGTGGGCACGGGCTCGCTGCGGGCTGCGGCGGATTCCGGCGGCGGTGAGGAAGAAGAGAACGGTCCCACCATGCGCTTCATCGAGCCGCCCGGCTTCGCGGACCACAAGTTCGAGATCCTCGCCCTCGCCGCTGCTGTTCTCGCGCTCGGGTTCGTGGTGCTTTACCGCCGCGGCCAGCGAGCGCCCGCCGGGGCCAAGAGCCGCGGATGAACCCGGTCGAGGTCTCTCGCGTCTGGAAGTATTACGGCGACTTCCCTGCGCTCCGCGACATCACCCTCACCGTCGAAGCCGGCGCCTGCATGGCGCTCCTCGGCCGCAACGGCGCGGGCAAGACCACACTGCTCCGCATCCTCGCGGGTCTCTCGCACGCCTCGCGCGGAACGGTGATGCTCGGCGGCCTCGATGCGCGCGACCGCTCGAGCCGCCGCGCCGTAGGCATCCTCGGCCACGGCATCTCGCTCTACGACGAGCTTTCCGCCTACGAGAACCTCCGGCTATTCGCTTCCATCTACGGCGTGGAGAACCCAGCGCGCGCGGCTTCGGAATGGTTGGAGCGAACCGGGATGGACAAGGTGCGCGATGGCCTCGTCCGCGAATTCTCGCGCGGTATGCGCCAGCGGCTCGCGGTGGCGCGCGCTTTCCTGCACGACCCGTCGATACTGCTCCTGGACGAGCCGTTCACGGCTCTTGACGACCGGGCGATCGCTCTGCTGCAATCGCTCTTGCGGGACGCGGCCGAGGGCGGCCGTACCGTGGTGCTCTCGACGCACCAGTTGCGCGAGGCCCTGGATCTGGCCACGCACGTGGCGTTGCTGGCTCGCGGCCGGCTGGCATTCACCGGCGAACGCACGAACGAAATGGTGGAGGACACGGGATGGCTGTACCGGCAATACGGGGAGCTCCAGTCCGGTCAGGCGTCAAGCCGCCGCGCCTGAGCTTCATCCGCCAGACTCTCGCGATCTCCGCCAAGGACCTCAGGTCCGAGCTGCGCACCAAAGAGGCGCTCAACGCCTCCGTCTCCTTCGCGCTCGTCATCCTGCTGCTCTTCAGCTTCGCCTTCGAACCCACCGAGGAACAGACGCGGCAGATCTCCGGCGGCTTGCTCTGGCTCGTCTTCGCCTTCGCGGGCGCGCTCGTGCTCAACCGCAGCTTCTCGCGCGAGCTCGTGAACGACTGCCTGGACGCGCTCGTCGCCGCGCCGCTTCCCGGCTCCGCTCTTTTTCTGGGCAAGGCTCTCGCGAACTTCGCATTGCTCACCGCTGTCGAGGCGGTGTGCCTCCCCGTCTTCGGAATCTTCTACAACGTCCGCTGGACCCAGCAGTTCTGGCCGCTCGCGGGCGTGGTGGCCCTCGGCACCTGGGGCATGACCGTCGTCGGCACCATCTTCAGCGCGCTCACGGTGAACCTGCGCTTGCGCGAGCTGATGCTCCCCATGCTGGTTTACCCCATCATGATTCCGTGCCTGCTTTCGGCCGTGCAGCTCACAACGCCGCTCGTCATGGGACAGCCCCTCGGCCCCGACCTGGTGCTGTGGCTCAAGCTGCTGGTGGCTTTCGACGTCATCTTCACCGCGCTCTCGCTCGCGCTGGTGGAGACGGTTATCGTGAGGTGATATGAGAGACAAGGTGATTGCCGTTTCGACGTGGCTGGCTGCGGTGCTGCTGGCCGGAAATCTCGCCGTCATGCTGCTGGTCTTCCCGGATGAGGCGAAGCAGGGGCCAATCTTCCGCATCATCTTCTTCCACGTCCCGGTGGCCTGGACCGCGTTCGCCTGCTTCTTCGCGGCGATGATCGCCAGCATTCTCTACCTCGCCACGAAGAACCTGCATTACGACGCCTTCGCTTCCTCGGTCACCGAGGTGGGCCTCGCGTTCGGCGCGGCGAACCTGCTCACCGGGATGATCTGGGCCCGCATCATCTGGGGCATCTGGTGGACCTGGGACCCGCGCCTCACTTCGATGCTCGTCGGCTGGATCATATACGCCGGCTACGTCATGCTGCGGCGCGCCATCGAGGAGCCAACCGAGCGCGCGAAGATGGCCGCCGTGCTCTCCATCTTCGCCTTCGCCGACGTGCCCATCATCTTCTTCTCCATCAAGTGGTGGCGCACCCAGCACCCGCAGCCCGTGGTCTGGGGCGGCGGCAAAATGGATCCGCGCTATTGGTACATGCTGTTCGGAAATTGGATTCCCCTGCTGCTGCTCGGCGTCGTCCTGCTCCTCCTCCGCATGCGCCAGGAGCAGAACGAGCGCGAGCTCGACGCCCTCCGCCGCGAAGCGCACGCCTTCTGATGCTTCCACGAAACGTTACCGAGCCGCGACCGATTCTGTTACCGAGCCGCGACCGTAAGGGAGTCGGCCAGGCCGACTTTGTCCGAAGTCCTGATCAGCCCACAGCATCGCCCGCCGCCAGACCTGCCCTACCCCACCGCTGACCGCTGATCGCTGATTGCTGACCGCTCTTTCCCGCCCCCTTTCCCGCACTTGTGAAACAATGGACGCTATGTTCCTCAGTCTGATACAGGCTGGCGGTGAGTTCACTTCCGAGCAATACCAACGCAACTTCGTATTCCTGTTCTATGGCCTGCTGACGGCGTGGCTGGTCCTCCTCGCGTTCGTCGGCGTGCTCGCTTCCCGCGAGCGCAGACTGCGGCGCGAGCTCGAAAGGCTCCGCGCCATCATCGAGGACAAAGAGAGGGAACCGAAGTGATGCAGCGCCGGCATGTGCTTGAAACGCTGGCCGCGGGCGCCTTCCTCACCGCGCGGCAGTCCGCGGCCCGTGATGCCGCCGAGCGGGCTGTGCGGGGAATGCCTGCGCCCCGCATCAAGGATGTCCAGGTGATCGCCACCGCGCCGGAGCGCCTGCGCCTCGTCGTCGTGAAGATCGTCACCGACCAGGACGGCCTCTACGGCTATGGCTGCGCCACCTTCACGCAGCGCGCCGACCTCGTGGTCCCGGCCGTCGAAAAATACCTCAAACCGTTTCTGCTCGGCAAACCCACCGATCGCATCGACGACACGTGGCAGGCGCTCTATAACAGCTCCTACTGGCGCAACGGCCCCGTGCTGAACAACGCCATCAGCGGCGTGGATCAGGCGCTGTGGGACATCAAGGGCCGGCAGGCGGGGATGCCCATCTATCAACTCCTCGGCGGCAAATGCCGCGAGGCGGTGGATTGTTACGGGCACGCCGACGGCGCTGAGATCCCGCAGGTCCTCGACAACGCGCGCAGGTGGATCGCGCGCGGCTTCCGCCACGTGCGCGTGCAGATCGGCGTTCCTGGCATGGAGGGCTATGGCGCGTCAGGCGGGCAGGCATCGGTGGCCAAGCTGCACGATCAGCCCGTCTTCGAGCCTGCGTACTACCTCCGCCGCGCGTTGCGCATGCTCGAAGCCTGCCGCAAGGAACTCGGTGACGAGATCGAGCTGCTGCACGATATGCACGAGCGCGTCTCGCCCAACCAGGCCGTGCAGTTCGCTAAGGACGTCGAGAAGCTGAAGCTCTTCTTCATCGAGGATCCGCTCTCGCCCGAGGACATCGCCTACTTTCGACAGATCCGTTCGCAGTGCGCCACGCCCATCGCCATGGGTGAGCTGTTCAACAGCCCGCACGAGTGGACGCCGCTCATCTCCGAACGCCTCATCGATTACATCCGCATTCATGTCTCGCAGGCCGGCGGGCTCACTCCGTGCCGGAAGATCGCCGCGCTCGGCGAGTTCTTCGGCGTCAAGACTGCGTGGCACGGTCCGGGCGATGTCTCTCCCGTCGGCCACGCCGCCAATGTTACGCTCGACGTCGCCTGCTACAACTTCGGAATCCAGGAGTACTCGCCCTTCGGCGACCGCACCCGCGAAGTTTTCCAGGGCTGCCCCGTGATGAAGGACGGATACCTGTACCCTAATGACGCGCCCGGATGGGGGATCGAGGTGGACGAAAAGGCCGCTGCGAAGTATCCCTTTGGAGGGGAGCGCGAGTACTACCGGAAGTACAACGGCGGCTGGGGTGAGATCCGCCGCCGCGACGGCACCATCATCAAGCAGTAGCGGAGGTGGCCACGAGTTCCGAATCCGGCGGCGAGCAGAGGCCCGGTTCTGGCGAAGCCTTCCCTTTCAACGACGGTAGCGGTGAGTTTCCACTACGTTGCCGTTCGTTCCATCGGGCTTCCCAACGTGACCCGGCCGCCGTACAATAAGGCTGCCCTTGGGAGGTGTCGCCATGAAATCGCCTTCGAGAATGCAGTCTCTCCTCGACGATTCTGAATGGGACCTCGTCGTCGAGGTACTGGAGCGGGAGCGCGCCGAGCTCCCCCACGAGATTCATCACACTCACACCGCCTCTATGAAGGAAGAGCTCCGGCAGCGCGCAACGAGAGTGGAAGATCTGCTGCACAAATTGCAGGAGTAGTGCGAAGCTGTGAGTATATGGGGGGACCCAGTCGGTTGTGGGGCGGGATTCAGGAACCACCCGTCCAGCGTTTGGTATATATACCAAACGCTGGACGGGTGGTTCAGCGGTAAGGGATACCTCCGCGTGACCTAGCTCTCTGAAATCCCAGTCACTTGCGCGGTTGTGGTAGCGCTCTGCACTTTAGCCGATATGGTATATATACCATATCGGCAGGTATGTACCTAACGTTGGACGAGTGATTCAGCGGTAAGGGATAGCCTCCACGTAACCCACCTCTTTGAAATCCCAGTCACTTGCGCGGTTGTGGTGGCGCTCTGTGCACGCGCCGATATGGTATATATACATTATCGGAGAACACCATGGCACGCGCACGGCCATCCCAGATCGACATCGCCAAACCAGAAATCGTGAGGCTCTTCAACAACTCACCAAAGAAGGTGTATTGGCCAGCCGAGCTCGCGAGCGTTCTCGCCCGACACCATGAAAAATGGCGCCTCACGCCAGCAACCAATTCCCGGCGCTTCATCGAATACCTCTTGACGAAAACGGACCTGAGAGAGGTCCGCCTCGTGGCGGAGAGTTACCCTGACGGCAGCCAGATCGTGCGCTACGTTTGGGGCAACGCATCGCCGTACGCGCTTGCACTTTCCCTCAAGCGCAACGCTTACCTTTGCCACGCGACTGCGGTCTTTCTCCATTCGCTCACTCAGCAGCTTCCAAAAAACATCTACGTGAACGCCGAGCAAAGTGAGAAGCCGCGCGGGGGCAGTCTCACCCAGGATGCGATCAACCGTGCATTCGCGGCGAAGCAGCGACTATCGAACTTCTCCATCCGTTACGAGACCTTCAGATTTGTGCTCATTAGCGGCAAGCAGACAGGCCGCCTGGAAGTCGGTCCAATGCTTGCAGACAACGAGACGGTGGACGTGACGAAATTGGAGCGCACACTCATCGACATCGCCGTGCGTCCAGCGTACAGCGGCGGCGTCTACCAGGTTCTCGAAGCCTACCGCAACGCTAAAGACCGGCTCTCCGTGGGTACCCTGATCGCGACCCTTAAGAAACTCGATTACGTCTATCCCTACCACCAGGCTATCGGCTTTTATATGCAGCGCGCTGGTTATGACGAGAAGCAGTACAACCGCCTGAAGAAGCTAGGCCTGAAGTTCGATTTTTACCTGGCGCACGATATGCGGCAGACTGCCTACGACACAGACTGGCGGCTATTCTACCCACAGGGCTTCTAGACCCGCGACTTGGTCAACCACGTAATCGAAGTAGAAATCAAAATCGTTGAGAGTCTCAGGAACCGCGGCCACCACAGCGGGCCAGTCCGGCCGGTGGAACTCGCGCTGCTTGCCTACTTGCGCGAGAAGGGCCGGCGGGACCATCTTCGCGCCAAAAATATGCCGGACGAGCTTGAGGATTTCCGGTTTGGCGAGGTCAAGATTCGTTGCCGTCATCACTCGCCAGATATCATAGAAATCGCGCGCCCGGGCAGTTGGCTGGCTTCTTTCAGCATAGCCAGGCATCTGCTGGCAAATCGCTCGGAGCTTCTCGATGACGATCATTTCAGGGCTGTAGACAAAGATCGTGTACGAATCCAGCTCCCGCTCCACTTTGCCTTCGCAATACTCGTACTTGCTCATGTCCACTGAGAATTTGCGCCGCTGTTCGGGACCTGTAACCAGAGCGTTTCGACGGATCGCCTCTGCATCAGCGCCGAGCGCCCGGTACTTGGCTTCCTCAATGAGTTTGAAATTGAGCTCGTAACCGCCCCACCATTTCTCCTGGTGTTGTCCGAGGACTTGCGGTTTTGGGCCAAGAGTGACATCGAAGACGACAAAGTCGGCCGAAGAGAATCGCTCTCGCAGCGCGTGGAGAATGCGCCTGCGGATGTCCTCCAAGTCGGTGAAATCCGCTTCGATCGAGAAATCCAGGTCAAGAGAAGTTCGCGAACTCAAACCGTAGACCAGGCTCAGCGCGTTTCCGCCCTTCAGCACCAGTTGTTCGTAAAGGCAGTCGTCAGAGAACAGCGCGGTTATCGTGAGTTTTCGGACTTCAGCGAAATCCATAGTGTCTCGCTCGGGCGGGGGCCAATGTCGAGCGTAACAGAGTGCGCATCGCGAAGAGACGCGAGGAAGTTGCCCTGCGGCAAGCGGCAGGGTATTTCCCACCACTGCCTCCCTAGTCCAGCCGCTTGTGGAACCGCATCGCGCTCGCGCTCAGAATCACCGTTCCGTAGACCGCCAGCGCCAGGATCTGCGGCCAAAGCACCGGTATCCCCGTGCCCTTCAGAAATATCCCTCGCACGATCTGAATGAAGTACCGCACCGGGTTGAGATAGCTCAGGTACTGCACGGGGAGAGGCATATTCCGAATCGGGAACGCGAAGCCGCTCAACATGAACGCAGGGGTGAAGAAGAAGAACGACCCCATCACCGCCTGCTGCTGCGTCTGCGAAATCGTGGACACGAACAGTCCCACCCCGAGCGTGGTCATCAGGTACAGCGCCGCGCATCCGAACAGCAGCGCCACATTCCCGCGCAGCGGGATACCGAACACAACCAGCGCGGCCGTCGTGATGAACGCCACTTGAAGAAGCCCGGCTGCGGCGAACGGCAGCGTCTTGCCGAGCATCAGCTCCACCGGACGGATCGGCGTCACCATCAACTGCTCCAGCGTGCCGATCTCTTTCTCCCGTACAATCGCCATCGCCGTGAGCATGATCGTCACCAGCGTCACGATGTTTACCACTACGCCAGGGACGAAGTAGTTGCGGCTGAGAAGGTCCGGGTTGAACCACACGCGCCTTCGCGCGTCGATCGACGGCACGCCGAGCCCGACTGCCGTGCCGGTCGCCATCGTCCTGCCCACCAGCTTCTCCCGCTGCTGCATCGTCATCTTGTTGGCGGCGAACCCGGCGATCACCCGGCCCGCGTAGCTCGAGGCGATCGACGCGGTGTTTGAGTTCGTGCCGTCCACCAGCACCTGCACACTCGTTGTGACACCGCGTTCCAGGTCCCGCGCGAAGCCCTGCGATACACTCACCAGGGCCTGCACCCGTCCCTCGTCTATCATTCGCACGGCTGCGCGCCCGTCTTCGGGCAGCGCGGCCACCGCAAAGCGGCCCGATCCCTGGAACGCCGCCAGCAGTTCGCGGCTCGCGGGCGTGCGGTCCAGGTCGAGCCACGCCATGCGCACCTGGTCCACATCCAGGTTCACCGCGTATCCGAAGACGATGAGCTGCACCAGCGGCGGGAGGAATAGCAGGATTCGCATACGCGGCTCCCGCAGCGTCTGGCGGAACTCCTTCCGGATAATCTCCTTCACCCTGTTCCACATGTCAGGCCACTTTCTGCCGCAGCTTGCGCGTGGCGATCACGAACACCACCGCGGCATACACCGCCAAAAACGCCAGTTCCCTCCACAACATCCCGATGCCCAGGCCTTTCAGGAACACGCCCTTCAGCAGCGATACGAAATAACGCGCCGGAACGATGTGGCTGATCACCTGGATCACCTTCGGCATGTTCTCGATCGAGTAAACGAAACCGGAGAGCAGGAACGCGGGCAGGAACGAGCTGAGCATGCCCATCTGGTAGGCCAGCACCTGAGAGCGCGCCAGCGCCGAAATCAGAATCCCCCAGCCGAGAGAGCCGATCAGAAACAGGCAACTGCTCACCATCAGGAGCAGCGGGTCGCCCCGCAGCGGCACGCGGAAAATCAGCACGCCCGCCAGGATCGAAATCACCGTGTCCGCGAAGCCCACGGCGAAGAACGCCGCCATCTTGCCGAGGACGAGTTCGGCCGGGCGCAAGGGTGTGGAGAGTAGTTGTTCCATCGTGCCCATCTCCCACTCGCGCGCGATCGTCAGCGAAGTGATCAGCGCCGTGATGATCGCCAGGATCACCGAGATAAGCCCCGGCACGATGTAGTTCCGCGATTTCAGGTCGCTGTTGTAAAGCACACGCATGCGCCCCTCCACCGGGGGATCGAGCTTGGCGCCTCCCCGCCGCAGCGCGGCTTGCGTCCGGATGCCGCTCGAGTACGCCTGCAGAAGTGCGTCGGTATACCCGGCAGCAATCGACGCGGTGTTAGAGTCGCTGCCGTCCAGAATGAGCTGCACCTGCGGTTTCCGTCCCGCCAGCAGCTCTCGCGAATAGTTCTGCGGGATGACCACGGCGAGCAGGCACTGGTCCTGGTCGATCCGGCGCTCGATCGCTGCGTAGTTGTCCACCGTGCCGAGGATCTGGAAATACCGCGAGCCCGTGAACTGCGCGATCAGTTCCCGGCTCTGCGGCGTGCGGTCCGAGTCGTAGACCAGCGTCGGAATTCGGTCCACGTCAAGTGACAGCCCGTAGCCGAATAGCAGCAGCATGATCACCGGCACGGCGAGCGCCATCGTCAGGCTGCGCGAGTCGCGCACGATGTGCAGCAATTCCTTCCGCGTCATTGCCCGGATCCGCCGGAAGCTCATGCGCCGCTCCTCTCTTCCTGCTCGATCATGGCTACGAAGACGTCCTCCATCGAGGGCGCGATCGATTCCAACCGCCGCACCTCGATGCCTCCGCCGTCGAGCGCCTCATGGATCCGCCGCGCCGCCGGGCCGGGGTCGTCAACCGTCACGTGCAGTCCCCCGCCGAACACGGCCACGTCCTGGACGCCCGGCACCCCCTCGAGCGCCTTCATCGCGCCGAGGACGTCCGAAGGCTCCAGGTCGAGCAGGTGATGGTCCCTGAGGGACTGCTTCAATTCCGCCGGCGCGCCGAGAGCGATGATCTTCCCGCGGTACATCAGCGCCAGGCGGTGGCAGTACTCCGCCTCGTCCATGTAGTGCGTCGAAACGAAAATGGTGTGGCCCGCGGCCGAAAGGTCGTAGATCAGATCCCAGAAGGCGCGTCGCGCAATGGGATCAACCCCCGAGGTCGGCTCGTCGAGAAAAAGAATCGGCGGCTGGTGGAGGATCGCGCAGCCGAGCGCAAGCCGCTGCTTCCAGCCTCCGGCGAGCAGCCGTGTCATCGTGTGGCGCCGCTCCCCGAGGCCCGCCATGCCGAGCACGTATTCCTTCCGCGCCTGCCGCTGGTCCTCCGCCACGCCGTAGATGCCGCTGAAGAACTCGATGTTCTCCTCCACCTCGAGATCGTCGTAAAGCGAGAATTTCTGGGACATGTAGCCGATGCTGCGCTTCACAGCTTCGCTCTCGCGGGCCACATCGAAGCCCGCCACGCTCGCTTCTCCCGAGGTCGGCGTGAGGAGGCCGCACAACATCCGGATGGTGGTCGATTTTCCGGCGCCGTTCGGCCCGAGGAAGCCGAAGATCTCGCCGCGCCGCACACTCAGGCTGACGCTGTCCACGGCCGTGAAGTCGCCGAACCGCTTCACCAGGCTTCTCACTTCCACGGCGTATCCGTTCGTCATGCGCGCGCCTCCTGGGCGCGGATCAGCGCTATGAACACGTCCTCGAGCGACGGAGCGATCTGCCTGACCTCCGCATTCTCCAGCCCGCTTGCGGCCAGCGCCGACCGGATCTGCTCGGGAGATGTCCGCTCGCGCGAAAGGAACACGTGCAGCGCGTCTCCAGCCGGTTCCACGCTCACCACTCCCGGTTCGCCGCTCAGCGCTTCGCGCGCGGCACGCCGGTCGCCGGACCGCACCTCGTAACACTCCTCGGGCAACGATTTGCGCAATGCCGCCGGCGTGTCGCACCGGATCAAACGCCCCCGGTCGATCAGCCCTACTCGATTGCACCGCTCGGCTTCATCGAGATATGCCGTCGTGATGAACACCGTCATGCCGTCCTTCACGAGCTGATACAGAATCGCCCAGAAATCGCGCCGCGAGACCGGGTCCACGCCGTTCGTCGGCTCGTCCAGGAAGAGCGCCTCGGGGTGGTGCAGGAGCGTGCACATGAGCGCGAGCTTCTGCTTCATGCCGCCCGAGAGCTTCGAGGCGTGCCGCTCGCGGAACTCTTCCATGCGCGTCATGCGCAGGAGGCGCGACGAGAGAGCGTCGAAGTCCGCGGCCCCTATGCCGAACAGATCGGCATAGAACCTCATGTTCTCCGCCACCGTGAGGTCGCCATACAGGCCGAAGCGCTGGGCCATGTAGCCGATCCGGTCTTTCACCGCGTCCGGCTCGCGCGCCACGTTGTGCCCCGCCACCCACGCCTGCCCTGCCGTCGCGTCGAGGAGCCCGCACATCAGCCGCAGCGTGGTGGTCTTGCCCGCGCCGTCCGGACCGACGAGTCCGAAGATCTCGCCGCGCGCCACTTCCAGGTTCAGACGGTCGAGCACCGTCAGCGCGCCGAAGCGGCGCGTCAGGTCCGTAGCGCGGATCATGGTAGGAGTGTTCACCATCGTGATTCCTGCAAGAAACGCCTCACTCGCGCTGTCCCGTCACTCGCCGTCAAGCGGAATCTCCGCATCCGCCGGCATGTTCGATTTCAGTTCGCCGCGCGGGTTCTCGAGGTCGATCTTGATCCGGTACATCAGCTTCGCGCGCTCCTCCGTGGTCTGAATCTGCTTGGGAGTGAACTCGGCCTCGGACGAAATGAAGGACACCCGTCCCGGGTAGACCTTGCCCGGAAACGAGTCCGTACTGACCTTGGCGCGGCTGCCGATCTTCACACGCCCCAGGTCGCGCTCGTTGATATACGCGCGAAGCCAGGGGTGGCCGATGTCGCCCACTGTCATTATCGTGGTCCCTGCCGCAATCACCTCGCCCGGCTCGGCGGACTTCACGAGCACAACGCCCTCGATCGGCGACACCGCTTCCGTGTCGGCCAGTTGCGTGTTCACGATTGCGAGATCCGCCTTGCGCGCGCCCACGTCGGCAATGCGCATCGCCATCTCCTGGCGGCGCCGCTTCAGTTCCAGCCGCTGCGCCTCTGCGAGCGCGATCGTGGCTTGCGCCTGATTCACCTGCGCCCTCGCGCCATCGATGTCCTCTTTCCGCGGGCCCTCGAGCACCAGCGCGAGCTGCTGCTTCGCGCTGTCGAGCTGCGCCGCCGCAGTCTCAAAACGCGTCCGGTACTGATCGAAATCCGCGGCGGAGATATCCTCGTTCTTGAACAGCGCCTGGGCACGGTTCCAGTCGTTGCTGGAGCGGCCGTACTCGGTCTGCGCGCGGTCCACCGCGGCGCGGGCCTGCTCCTTCTCCTGGACCCGCGAGCCCGCCAGCAACTCGGCCAGCCGCGCCTCCGCGGTTTTCAGCTCAGCCCCCCGCTGCGCGATCTGCCCTTCGAGCGTGGCGCTCTGGTAGTCGATAGCCGTCGTCTGTTGCACGCGCTGCGAGTCGGCGCTCTCGAGCGTGGCGCGCGCGCGGTCGCGCTGTCCCAGCAGTTGCTCTTTGTCGAGGCGCGCCACTAACATGCCCTTCTTGACGGGATCGCCCTCGTCCACCAGCCGCTCGATCAGCTTGCCCGGAATCTTGAACGAGATGTTGACTTCGGTCAACTCGATGTTGCCGGATACGCGCAGTCCGTGCCCGTCACGCCGAGTGAACCAGGAGCGCGCCGCCCACACTGCGGCGGCAATGATGACCAGGATGATAACGGGGATGAGTCTCTTCTTCATTTCACTGTGCTCCTTCAGGGGATGAGCTGGCGAATCGTTCCCATGGCCTGCGCCAGGCTGATGCGCGCGAGATTGTACGCCAGCAGGGCGTCGATCCGATTCTCGCGGGCTCGCGCCAGGCGCGTCTGCGCATCGGTCGGCTCGAGGCTCGTCGTGACGCCGGCCTCGTAACGCCGCTGCGCCTGCGCCACCTCGCGCTCGGCCTGCTCGAGCCCGTCGTCGGCCACCTTTACCTCATCCTCCGCCGACCGCAGGCTGTCGAGGGCCAGCCGGATGTCGAGTTCCACCTGTGCGCGCAGATCGCTCGACCGGATCTGTTCCTGACGCAGTTGCGAAGCGCTCTCGCCGCGCCGTGCGTCCCGCCGTCCGCCATCGAAGACCGGCACCCGCAATGAAACGCCGTACGCGCGTGTAGGCGAGGCGCTGTTCAACCCCGTGCCGATCGTGCCGTAGTCCGCGAAGCCGGCCAGCGACGGCAGCCGCTCGTATTTCACCGCGCTGTAGTTCAGTCGCGCTGTGTCCTCACGGGTCTTCTGCGCCTTCCAGTCGGGGCGTGAGGCGAGTGCTGTTTCGATCGCTTCCTTGATCGGCTGTTCCGGCGCCGGCACGTAGGCGAGCTTGTCGGTCAGCTCGAGTTGAGTCTCTAGGCTCATCCCGATCGCGCGCAGCAGCTCCAGGCGCGTTCGGCGTCGTCCATTTTCTGCGACCAGAAGACGCTGTCGCGCGTTTGCAACTTCGACGCCCGCCCGCGTCACTTCGATTCCCGTGCCCGTCCCCGCGTTCTTGCGATTCAGTGCGAGCGCGGCAGTAGCCTCCGCGAGCCTGACAGTCGCCTGGGCGGACTTTACGTCCGCATCCGCAGCGAGAGCGTTCATGTAGAGGCTTGCCACCTGCCCCGTCACCTGATCGCGCGCGCTGCCGGCGTCGAAATCCGCCGCTCGCACGCCGGTCTTCGACGCCTGGAATCGCCGGATTGAACTCAGGTCGAGCACGTTCTGCGTTCCCGTGATGCGCGCATCCATCGTGTTGAACGGTCCCACCACAGTCGGGAACGTGAACCCGGGGATCGGAATGTGAATGCTGATGCCGAATGCGGCGAGGTTGCGCGTCTGGTCCTGGTAACTGAGGTAGGAGTCGAGGTTCGGCAGCAGGGCTGCGCGCGCCTGCCCTTCGCGAGTCTGCGCCTGCCGAACGCCTTCGCCCGCCAATTGGACGCGCGCATTGCCTTCCGGCGCAAGCGCGATCTCGACGGCTTGCTTCAGCCCGAGGCGCACCACCGCGCCGTGCTCTGCCGGTTGCCCGGCCGGCGGCGCTTGCGAGAGCGCCGTGACAGCAACGAGAGGGAATATCAACAAGAGCCGTTGCACCGCGATTCTCCTTTCGAACCCGGGATGGCCGGGGCACTGAAGCCGGCCGTGATGAAACTGATGAGCCGCGCCGTCAGGCAGTCGATATCCGCGGTGTCGCAGACGCCGCCCGAGATGGCTGCGAAGTGGTGCATGCCCGCGATCGTGTGGCCCATGACGCCAAGCGCGAAGTGCATGCGCCAGAGGCGATCCGTATGCGAAAGCTGCGGGACCGCCCGCTCGAGCGCCGTAAAGAATCGCGCAGCGACCGCGGCCAACTGGCTCCGGAAAAAACGCTCGAAGAGGTCTCCCGGCTCCACGTACACCCGGCCGAAGAGGCGCGCGAACCGCGCGCCTGCCGGCTCCTTCAAAAGCTGCAGCACGGGCGCGAAGAACGCCCGCAGAATGTCCTCGACCGCAACGGCGCGGCCCTGCGCCGCTGCCACGGATTCGAAGTGGTCCAGCATCGCCACCCGCTCTGCGTTCACCGGGCCCACGCGGCGCGCGAGCACCGCCTGGATCAGCGCCTCCTTCGACTGGAAGTGGTAATTAACGGCCGCCAGGTTCGCGCCCGCCTCCGCAGTGATGTCGCGCAACGAGGTTTCGGCGAACCCTTTTTCGGCAAACAGGTGCTCCGCAGCGTCCAGGATGCGGTCTTTGGTGCTCACAACAGGTGCGTGTATCATACGTACGATTAAATTGTTCGTATGATTAAATTGTACGTATGTTTGCTACGGTGTCAAGCGAAGAATGCGCCTGCGGACTTCCGGAGTCCAAGCTCCGCCCGGGTGGAGCACGCCACCGAGCAGGTGGTCGACACGGCAACCGAAAAGTCCGCCTGAGAGCGCAAAATAACGTGCAAAATGCGCCTAATAAGCCCGTTTTGCATGCTATTTTGGCTCATTTAGCGCGTTTCTGACGCACTTCTACGGCTTCACGGTGACCATCACCACGCCGTGCGAGGCCACCTTGGCGGAGTAGAGCCCGGTGAACTTGCCGGCCTCGGCGTGCTTCCACAGGTCGCGGACCGCGGCGGAGAGGTGCGCCGGGAAGCCGATGTCCTCCCAGTTGACAGCGACCTCCGCCTCATCCTTCGAGCGATTGAGCAACACCACCGCGCGGCTGCCGTCTTTCAGTTGCCGTGCCCACACTTCGAGGTCGCCGTCCTTGTGCACGCGGCGGCCCTCGCGGCCGAGCGGATCCTGATCGATAGCGATCACTTCCTTGTTGGTCAGGATGTCGCGGATCGCGGGCGCCATCGTGCGCAGGTCGTTGCCCGCCATGAGCGGCGCGGCGAGAATGGCCCACAGGCTGAAGTGCGCCTGGTACTCGGTATTGGTCATGCCGCCGTTGCCGACTTCGAGCATGTCGGGATCGTTCCAATGGCCGGGTCCGGCATAGGACTCGAGCCCGACTTGCAGGTCAACGATCTGAATCATGCCGAGGCCGCCCCACTTCTCCGAGCCTTCCCATTTGTCCACGATGTCGCCGGTGCTGCGCCAGAGGTTGCCGACGTCGCCGGCCCAGAGCCAAGGCTTTGTGCTGCCCCACTCGCAGAGACTGAACACGATCGGCCTGCCTGACTGCTTGAGCCCGTCACGCATGATCGAGTAAGAGGCCGCCGAGTCCTGCGTGGAGTGGTTGCACCAGTCGTACTTCAGGTAATCGACGCCCCAGGCCGCATACTGGCGCGCATCCTGGAACTCATAGCCGCGGCTACCGGGCCGGTTCTGGCAGGTACCGGTGCCGGCGTCTGAGTAAATGCCGAATTTCAGTCCCTTCGAATGGATGTAATCGCCGAGAGCCTTCATTCCTTCCGGGAACCGTTTCGCGTCAGCGATAATGTTCCCGTCCTTGTCGCGGCTGACCTGCCAGCAATCGTCGATGACGACGTACTGGTAGCCGGCGTCCTTCATGCCGCTCGAAACCACGGCATCCGCCATCTGCTTGATGAGGTCCGCGCTGACGTCGCAGCCGAACTTGTTCCAACTGTTCCAGCCCATGGGCGGCGTCTTCGCAAGACCGTTGTCGAGAGCGACCATCGAGGCCGGGGCGAACACGGCCAGCAGGGCGATGAGCAGCGCGAATCGTTTCATAAGAAGTCCTTTCGTTCCGCCGGGCGGTGGGACGGTCGATGGGCTACAGACAGATCTGTCCACGCGCTTCGCTTCGGGGCAGATCGCTCTGTCCCCATCGCACGGGCTGCGGCGGAGAGAACCAGCATAGCCGAGCACGGGGCGGTGCGGCGAGACCACGGCCGCGCAGCCTCCAATCGGCGCCGGTGCTACGATGTTCGTTCGTCCGGAGGATATCTCGATGACTCGATTTGCCCGCACTCTGCTGCTGCTTGCGTCGTGCGCCGCCGTGGTGCTCGCGGCCCAGGCGCCGCCGCGGGGTGGTGGAGGTTCTGCGAGCGCGGTGCGTGGGACAGGAGGAACGCGGTGATGAATGGTCTGCTGAGTCTTTCATATAGGTTGGTGCACCTGGTCATTGCGGTGGCGGTCCTCTCCGTCAGCGCCAGCCTGTCGCCGGCCCAGACTCCCGAGCGGGCGACGAAGGTCGTGATCGATCCGGGCCAGCGGCACCAGATCGTCCAGGGCTTCGGTATCAACTTCACGGGACCGTACTTTCGGGACGACCAGCAGAAGATGTTCGACATGCTGATCAACGACCTCGGCATCAGCATGTTCCGCGTGCTCCCTTACTTCGTGGGCAGTGATTGGGAAGTCACCAACGACAACGACGACCCGCATTCGGCGAACTGGGCCTATTACGACGAGCGATACTCGAACCCGGTCTTCGAGGCCGCCTGGAAAGGGCTGCGCTTTCTGAACTCGCGCGGCATCCGCCCTGTTCTGGCACTGATGGGGCCGGCGCCGGCCTGGATGATGGAGGAGACCTCGGCGCCGCCCCGTCACGGCGTGTGCTCGTCTCATAGCCGTGCGGGCCGGCTGAAACCCGAGATGTACGACGAGTTCGCGGAGACGGTGGTGACGCTGGCAGTCTACGCGCGCCGCAAGGCAGGCATCGACTTCGAGTACTTCAGCCCCGTCAACGAGACGGACTGCTACCCGAACGAAGGGCCGAGGATCGATCCGCAGGATATGCCGCGGGTTCTCGGCGCCATCGCGCGGCGCCTCAACCAGGAAGGCCTCGGCGACGTGAAACTTGCCGTGGCCGACCAGGCTCTCATCAAGAACGACTATGTCGAAGCGATCCTGCGCGACGCCGAGCTGATGAAGAGCGTGGGGGCGATCACCCTGCATTCCTATTCGGACGACTCGGTCGGGCAGCACGCGCGCAGTGTGGGCCAGAGCGCGTACGCGCACGTTCCCGTCTGGCTCACCGAGTACGGCTCCCTCGAGGACTTGAACAGGACGGAGGCGAACGAGTGGAAGGAGTTCGCGCTGGCCGCCAACCGGCGCGCACTCCTGGCGCTGAACCAGGGCGCCGGCGCGTTGTTCTACTTCAACACGTTCGACGACTACGAAGAGTGCATGCGCCGGCACACGTTTTACGGGCTGTTCACCAGCGCCGGCCACGTTTATTCGCCCAGGAAGCGTTATTACGCCACGCGGCAACTGTTTCATTTCGTGGCGCCCGGCTCGCAGCGCATTGCGGCCTCGACCGAATCGAAGAGCCTGACTGTGTCCGCTTTCCGGGACGGCGGCGAAGGCACGCTGACGGTGGTGGGTGTGAAAGAAGGCGGTCCAGGCCGGATTCGAATCACCGTCGCAGCGCCGCCGGCGGGGCCGGGCCGCTGGGATCTCTACCTCACCACCAGAGAGCTCAACTGCCGGAAGTTCGACACGTTGGAGGAGACTGCCGGCGCGGTGGAAGCCGATCTGCCGGATGAGGCGGTGTTCACGCTCGTCCGGCGAACAGAAGGCAGAGGCAAATGACGGCGCGCGCGTGGTGCGCCGTCCTGCTCGCCGCCGTTTCTGCCGCGGCCTCCGCATCGGCCGGGGATGTGTTCAACGGACACCGGGTCGTCCTCGACAGCAAGGGTGAGATTCTTCCGTGGTTCGGGCCGGCCGAGAAAGCTTACGACCACTTCCTCCGCCTGCGCTGGCAGTTCATCAAGACGAAGGTCCCGAACTGCCCGGGCCCGGCGCCGCGGTCAGAGTATCCACAGTACTTTCTTTACTGCGCCTTTTGGGACAGAAACGGGAAGCTGGAGCCCGACACGTGGATGAATGATGTCGGGGAGAAGATCCCGAACTGGTTCGAGTCGGCGCGGCTCTACTACGCTTACACCGGGGACGCGAGCGTGATGACGATCGTGAGAACGCTCATCGACTACACCATCGAACACGGCACGAGCGCGGAGTCGTTCGAATGGCCGGGCTTTCCCTACACGACGACGAACGCGGGCGATCTGGACTTCCGGGGTTTCACCTCGGGCGGCAGGCTGGTTCTGCACGAGATTCAGGTGGATCACGCGGGCGAGATGGGCCTCACCTACTACCGGCTGTACCTCTACACGGGGGAGAAGAGGTATTTGGATGCGGCCATCAAGGTGGCCGACGCACTCGCGCGCAAAGCCAGAGCCGGCGATGCCGCGCACTCCGTGTGGCCGTACCGCGTGGTGATGGACACAGGGAAGATTACCGCCGAGTACGGCGCCAACTGGACCGGCTGTTACCTTCTGCTGGAGAGCCTCATTCGAGCCGGGCAGGGCAACGTCAATGCCTACGAGGCGGCTCGCGACAAGGCGAGGGAGTTCATCCTGCGGTATCCCATGCAGACCGGGTTTTGGACCGACGGCCACAGTGACACGGCGGTGAACAGCAACACGTATAAGAGCAATCTGAGCGCGAGCAACGCCGTTCTTTGCCTGCTCGATGAGCCGGGCTTCGATCCCGAATGGAAGCATGATGTGCCGAGACTCATCAAGTGGACCGAGGATAACTTCGTGTTTCGGTCGGCTGCGGACGAACCATCGACGCAATGGGGCGCCAATATCGTCGGCGAGCAGGATGATTTCCTCGTGAAGATGGACTACCAGACGGCGCGTTACGCGGCCGAGTGCGCCAGATGGTACGCGTTGTCCGGCGATGAAACTTACAAGAACAAGGCCTACCGCTCTCTGAACTGGGTGACGTACTGCAACAACGACGCGGGGCAAGCTTACGAGAGCCCGGTGAGCAAGAAGCCGGTCTCGAACTGGTGGTCCGACTGCTACGGCGAGGGCCCCAGGATGTTCTACCACGCGTTCGCCGGAGTTCCGGATTGGGCGCCGCCGCGGGAGGACCATATCCTCTACTCGACGGGCGTGCTCAAGGACGTGTCGTACGGAAAAAAACGCATCGAGTACACAGCCGCGGGCGGCGCGGGGACGGACTATCTGCGGCTCTCGTTTCTGCCGAAGGGAATAAGGCTAGGGAACGCGAAGATCGTGCGGCAGGCCGCGTGTACTTCGGAATGTTACACGGCGAAGCCGCTGGGGCAGGGAGACTATGCGGTTACGATCCGGCGGGCGCAGGCGGGGAGAGCAGTCATACGGTGAGGCACCTTCGGAGGGGCGAAGGAATCGCATATCGGCGGCTACGGCGGGCAAACACTGAGCAAACACAGAGCAAATACTGAGCCCGTGTTTTCCTCTCGCTCCGTGATATTCTATGGAACGCTCGCAGATGCCAACCTTGCAGACATTGCCGCGCATCGCGATTGCGCTCGGCTTTCCAACGGTCGCCAAGCTGCTGGAGCACGCGCATCGCGAAGTACAGTCAGGCGAGACCTTTCTGGAATTCCGCCTCGATCACCTCGACCACCCGGAGCACGGCGCGGAGGCCATCGGTTCCTTCCTGAAGGGCCACCAGGACTGCACCATCCTGGCCACTTGCCGCCGCCACCAGAACCACGGACGGTTCAACGGCAGCGTGGAAGAGGAGGTGCGGATTCTGGATGCGGCCGTGGAGTCGGGGGCGCGCTCGGTGGACGTGGAGATCGAGACGGCCGAAGCGGTGCCGGGCAGGCTGGACATCTTCCACGGCCGGGCGCGCGTGGTGGTCTCGTATCACAATTTCGAAGGCACGCCGGCGATGGAGGCACTGCTCCGGCGGATGCTGCGCGTTCCAGCGGACATCTATAAAATAGCCACGACTGCGCGCAAGCCGTCGGACAACTACCGGGTGCTGTCGCTGGCGCGCGGGCACGCGCGGGTGCCGCTGGTTCTTCTCGCGATGGGCGAGACCGGGTTCCCCACGCGGGTGCTCTCGGCGGTATTTGGCGGCCTGTTCACCTACGCCGCGCCCACCTCGTCGGAAGGCACCGCGGCGGGGCAGGTGTGCTCGCGGCAATTGCGACAGCTCTACCGCATCGAAAAGCTGTCCAGGGATGCGCGGATCTACGGTGTGATCGCGGACCCGGTTCGCCACTCCATCTCTCCCGCGGTGCACAACCGCGGGTTCCAGGCACGCCGGATCGACGCCGTTTACGTGCCGTTCCTGGTGGAGCCGCCGCATCTCCGCGACTTCATGACCGCCGCGCTGAAATTGCAGGTGTCAGGGTTCAGCGTGACCATCCCGCACAAGCAGAAGATCATGCGCTACCTGGACATCATCGACCCCCTGGCACGCAGAATCGGGGCGGTGAACACGGTGTGGCGCAAAGCGGGGCGCTGGCGGGGAGCGAACACGGACGTGGAGGGCGTGACGGTGCCGCTGGCGCAGCACGTCCGGCTCGCGAAGGCTTCGGTGCTGGTGGCCGGAAATGGAGGCGCGGCTCGCAGCGCGGCCTTCGCGCTGGCGGGCGCCGGGGCGAACCTGGCCATCACGGGCCGCAACCCGGACCGTGTGCGCGCGCTGGCCAAGGCCTGCGGGGGCGAAGCGCTGAGCCGGGAACAGGCGGTGGCGCGCGACTTCGACGTACTGGTGCACGCCACGCCCGTCGGCATGTTTCCCAACGTGAACGAGACGTTCTTCCCGGACCGCATCCCGGCGCAGATCGTCTTCGATATGGTGTACAACCCGCTCGAAACAGTACTGATCCGCAACGCCCGCCAGCAGTCGAAGACCGTGGTCCCCGGTCTGGCGATGTTTCTCGAGCAGGCGGCGCGCCAGTTCGAGATCTGGACCGGGGAGACCGCGCCGCGCACTGTGATGGAGCGCGCCGCACTCGACGCGCTGGGGCACTGAGCGGCTATCAGCTATCAGCTTTCAGCGATCAGCTTTCAGCTTTCAGCAACGGACCGCGCCGGAACGGTCACCAGCCCGGCAGCGCGGCGCTCGGTGGAAAGCGTCTTCGCCCCGGAATGGAAGGCTGAAGCCTTCCACGGCACGCTAAACACGTGCGCCACAGCGGAGAGTACGGCGCCGCTGGGAGCGAGTTGGTGAGCGCAGGCGATGCGCAGACCGCTCCCTGTCGGTCAGGGCTCAGTGCCGGGTTTGCGGCGCTGCAGTCGGAGGGTGCGCGGTGGAGGCGATGCTATCCTCGGATTTGAGCCATGCACGAGATGGGCATTGCGAGTTCCGTGATCGAGGCGGTGCGGGCCGAGGCGGCGCGGCGTCCGGGAGCGCGCGTGATCCGGGTCGGGCTGCGCATCGGCGAACTCTCCGGCGTGGAGCGTGATTCGCTCTCGTTTTGCTTCGAGGCGCTCACGCGAGAGACGGAACTGGAAAACGCGGTGCTCGCCATTGAAGGCGCATCTCGCGACGAGCTCGACCTGACTTTCCTGGAACTGGAGGAATGATGGAGCGGGTGCCGCTGGAGCGAAAAGTCCTGAGCGAGAACGACCGCATCGCGGCGGGCCTGCGAGAGCGGTTCAGCGAGCACGGGGTTCTCGCGCTCAACTTCATCAGTTCTCCGGGTTCCGGCAAGACCGCGCTGCTCGAGCGCACGCTGGCCGGCTTCCAGCCCGGGACGCGCGTGGCCGTGCTGACGGGCGACATTCAGACGGATAACGACGCGGCGCGCCTCGCGCGGTACGGCTACCCCGTGCGGCAGATCACCACGGCCGGCGCGTGCCACCTGGATGCGCGCATGGTGGAGCGCGCGCTCGAAGGCTGGGACCTGGCTGAACTCGACCTGCTGCTGATCGAGAACGTCGGAAACCTGGTCTGCCCCACGAGCTACGACCTGGGCGAAGACGGGAAGATCGTGGTGCTGAGCGTGACCGAGGGCGAGGACAAGCCGCTGAAGTATCCGGGCATCTTCTACAAGTCCGAGCTGATGATCCTCAACAAGATCGACCTGCTGCCCTACGTGCCGTTCAAGGCCGAACTGGCCGAGGAGAACGCACGCAGTATTCATCCCGGCATGGAGATCCTGGAGGTTTCGTGCACGACGGGCGCGGGTCTGGACCGGTGGCAGACGTGGCTCGAGGAGCGGCGAAAGCGCGCGGGTACGGCGGGATAAGTTTGCTTGCCACAGGGACCGGCGGCGCTGCGAGCCCGGTCGTTGGACGATGGCGAGCGGGACGCAGACCACTCGCTCCGCTGCCCGCTTCGCTCGTGGCTCCGTGCGGGGGTATTCGTGTGGTTCGACTGCGCACTCAGCGGCAATCGCGGCGCCTCATCACGGTTGCGGCGCAATCTGCCGGGCTGGTGTCGCGCTGGAGCATCATCTCGCGGACTTTGGCGACGAGCGCCGGCGGGCGCCGAAAACTGGCCGCTGGTTTCAGCGCGCGCTCGGCTGGCGGTAGTACGCGCGCCGGAGCGCGCCGGGAGGTTCCATGGGGCCGGGCTTCGCGGGCGGCTGAGGCTCCTCGACGACGGGCTTCTTCGGGCGCGCATTGAGGCGGGCGGCGATGAGCTCGTTGCGCACCTTCTCGTACTTCGGCGTGCCGGGCTGAACGCCCTTCGCGCGAACTTCTTCCTCGGTGACTTCCTGCGCCACGGGCAGGTACTTCTGCAGGTAGTTCCGGACGCGATCCTGCACCAGCCGGAGCTGCGAACGGAGGAGGAGATAGAGCACCTGGTCGCCGGGCGCCTTCACCAGGGCCTGGTAGATCTGCGAGGGCCGGCTGAGACGCGCGGATTTCAAGTCACGTTCCAGCTTGCGGGCACGCGCGTCGAGCTTCTTCCAGGGATCCACTTCGGAAGGCTTCATGCCCAGCGCCTTCACGAGCGCGGCTTTCTCCTTGGGAGAGAGCTTCTCCGTGAGCAGGTTCATGAACAGGCCGAAGTTATCGACCGGAAAGCGCACGCCGAAGGGAACGAGCTGCCGCGCCTTCTGCAGCTTCACGAATCCGGCCAGGTTGAGTTTGGCTCCCGGAAGGGCGGGGGAGAAGAGGTGGAGCAACTTCTCTTCATCGAGTGCGCGAAGTATCTCGCCGGCATTGGGATCGTCGGCGATGTGTTGCAGTTCCTCGAGCAGTCGCCGGGCGGGGATGCGCTCCTCCAGATGCTCCAGTCGCACGTTCTCGTACTGCTGGCGCGTTTTGTCCTCGACGGTGAAGCCGAGCCGCACGCGCAGGCGGACCAGGCGGAGGATGCGCCCCGGATCGTCGTACAAGGCGTAGTTGTAGCCGGCGCGAAGCTCCTTGTGCTCCAGGTCGCCGAGGCCATTGGTGGGGTCGATGAGCAGCCCGCGAGAGGCGCGATTGAGCGACAGGGCGATGGCGTTGACGGTGAAGTCGCGGCCGCGGAGATCCTCATAGATAGTGGCGGGCGTGACCTCCGGTTTGGCTCCCGGCTTGGAGTACTGCTCGCGGCGAGCCATGGCCACTTCGGCGGTGACGCCGCCGGGAAACAGCAGGTCGACCGACTTCCGAACGTCGTCCTCGCCGACGATTTTGGCGCCGGCGCGCTTGGCGACGGCCCGGGCGATTTTGAAGGCGTTTCCCTCGACCGAGAAGTCAAGGTCATGGATCGGGAAGCCGCCGAGCATATCCCGCATGGCGCCGCCGGTGAGGAAAGCGCTGGTGTTGCTCTCGGCGGCGGCAGCCTGCACCTCATTGATGACACGGTTCTGGTCCGTGCTGAGGTGGCTCTCCAACATGAACATGTAGTCGCTCATATCGTTCGTAGCCCATCGTCAGGCGGTCGCAACAATCCCGGACCGGCCCAGGTACGGCGTTTGCCGAAACGCTGAACTGCTTGCCTGAAACTAAGCGCGCGGATGGTGTTCATCCAGGACCTGGCGGAGCCGGGATCTCATCACGTGCGTATATATCTGGGTGGTCGAAATGTCGGCGTGGCCGAGCATGGTCTGCACGCTGCGCAGATCTGCGCCGCCTTCGAGCAGGTGAGTCGCGAAACTGTGGCGGAGCACGTGCGGAGTCAGGCGGCGGAAGATGCCGGCCTTGGTGCCGTACGTCCGGAGCAGTTTCCAGAAGCCCTGGCGCGTCATCCGGGTGCCACGGGCGGTCACAAACAGGTATTTGCTGGCGCGCGCATTGAGCAGCGCCGGGCGCGCGGTCCGCAGGTAGGCGGTGAGTGCGGCGACGGCGGAGCGACCAACTGGAACTAACCTCTGTTTGTTCCCCTTCCCGAGAACCCGAACCACCCCAAATCCCTCATTGAAATCGGATAATTGCAGCTCACAGAGTTCGCTCACCCGCAGCCCGCTGGCGTAGAGAAGCTCGAGCATGGCGCGATCGCGGGCGCCGCGGGGAAGACTGGCATCGGGGGCGGCGAGCAACTGCTCTATTTCGTTATGATTCAGGAACTTAGGCAGGTTCTTCCATTGCCGGGGCAGGCTGAGGGCGGCGGTGGGATCGCTTGCGAGGCGGCCCTCCCGCACCAGGAACACCGCGTAGTTTCGCAGGGTGGTGAGGTGGCGTGCCACAGACCGGCTGTCGAGCCCGCTCCGATAGAGCGCGTCGAGGTGGCGGGAGATGCCCTCCGGCCCGGGGAAAGCGCTACCGGCTTCGGCCCTGCAGAACGCGGCAAAGCGGGCCAGATCCCCCCGGTAGGCGTCCAAGGTATTAGCCGACAAGCCTTTTTCGATCCGGCAATGGTCGAGAAAGGCCTGCATCTCCGCGGAGATGGAAGCGGCGCCGGGCATTCGTGCCAATGATACAATACTTCCGAAATTGTTTGGAAGGAAAGCGCGCCGGCGGCCGGCCAGCCGGTCTCAGGTTACCGAGTGACAGCGTCTACCAACAAAAAGAGCGTGATCCGGCGGTTTGACCGGGAAGCCGTGGCGGGCTTTGTAAACCCGCAGACTTATCTGCACGCGTCCGGGATCGAAGTGCTGACCGTGGCAGGGTCGGCAATTGTAGTTCCGTACGCCGATGTGAAGATGGTCTGTTTCGTGCGGGAGTTCGACACCGCAGAGCCTTCCGGCGAGACCCGGCTGTTCCAGACCAGGCCCAAAATGAGCGGTTTATGGGTACGGATGCGTTTCCGCGACAACGAAGTGATGGACGGTCTGATGGCGAACAACCTACTGCAGATTGACGCCTACGGGTACACCTTCGTGCCGCCGAATCGGAACGCGAACACCCAGCGGATCTTCGTGCCTAAGGCGGCGTTAGTGGAGCTGCAGGTGGTCGGCGTAGTGGGCAGTCCTCTCCGGACGCCCAAGCCGAAACCCAAGCCGAAGGAGCAGATCGAGCTGTTCGAGTAGGGTCCGGACCGAGAACTATCGGTCTGCCGGAAGCGTCGCGCCCGATAACGTCCAGCGGGCGAGGTCCAGCCAGCGGTTCCCGTCCGTGTTCTGAACGAAGGCCAAGGTGCTCACGGGGAAGGTCCGGCTGCCTTGGAAGCCGGCCCACAGCGCCCGAGCTTCGTCCGAGAGCGCGGGGACCTGGTGCGGCGAAAGATCCTGGGCGACGGTGATGTGGGGGTGGTAGATGAATGGCTCCTCGAATTCGAGAGGTCCCGAGTTGAGGAGCTGGTGAGTGGCTTTCAACTCCGCACGGCCCTGAGCGATGCCGAGGTAGATCACCGAAGTGAGATCGAAGACGTCCACCTCCGCGGCCTCGAGTTCGAACGCCTGCACACTCGCGAGGGCGGAATCCAGCCAGGCGGCGGTCTCGCCGATGGAAGCCGAGAGCGGGCGGGGAGGCAGGATCGTGACGTGAGCCCGCGGTACGGAACCCGGAACGAGCTTGCGGCGGACGGTATCGAGAAAAGGCCCGAGCGGCGCGGGGACGTAGGTGACGAGCGCGAAGAAGTTGCCTGGCGTCGCGGCATCGCCGTGCGAAGGCATCAGACTCCATGCTACCCGGTTTCCCTGGGATTTTGGGGCAGTTTCGCTACGGAATCGGGGGAACCGTGGAAGGAGGCGCCGGATCCGGCCCCGCCGGGGCGGATTCCTGCTTGGGTTCCGGCACGAGCCAGTGCGCTTCCTCGAAGCCGACGTATTTGCAGAGGCGCAGCGCGCCAGCGGCATCCTCGAGGATGTCGCCCACGCGCAGGGACTCGGAGGAATCGCGCAGAGCGGCCCAGGCGTCGTAGACTCCATCGGCCTCGATCACGCCGCCTTCGGAGTAATCGCGGGGCCGCACCTGGCTGGGGCCCGCGGTGTGCGCGGACCAGCGGAACTGCTGGACCTGCGAGTCTCTGAGCCGGTGAATCTTGAAGATCGGCATCAGGAATATTGTACGCACATGCGGTCCGGGAGACGCATTACGGAGTGATCTTGCCGGCGGCAATCGCGCGGGAGGCGTCGGCCTCGCCCTGCGCCAACCAGCGGGCGGCCGCGCGAACGTCCCAGAACATTGCGTCCCGCATAGAGCCGAGGGCCTGCGCCGGGGTGATAAGGGTGGTGGGCAGGCCGGCCCCGGGAGCGCGGGGCGCGAAGCGGCGGAAGGTGCGGATACCGGCGCCGACGAGCGCGGGGTTAAGCTGTGCCAGCACGTTCACCGCGATGGCTCTTTCGGCGCCCATGCGCGGGGCGGCCCAAAGCGGAAGCGCGTTGAGGATACCGCCGTCGGTGTAAAGGCGGTTGCCGATGCGTACCTGCGGATAACAGAACAGGACGGCGCAGGAGGCGGCCAAATGGCGCCAGGTGATCTCCGCGTCGCGGAAGAGCGCGGGGCGAAGCAGCGGGAGCTCGACGGCCACCACGCCGAGCGGCAGGCGCGGCGGCCAGGCTCTCCAGAGTTCCCGGATACGGCGTTCGAGGGGTTCGGGGTCGAACACGCCGCGCCACGGACGGCGGGGGAACCGTACGCGGGCCAGGCTGGCGAAGGCGGGGTCGAGCCAGGCCGAGGCGAGCTCGTCCGGAGGCACGCCGCCCGCGATGGCGCACGCGTTCAGGGCTCCCGCCGAAGCGCCGATTATGACATCGGGGCACCATCCGCTCTTCGCTAGCGCTCTCCAGCAACCGGCCTGGTAGGCCCCGAACATGCCGCCCGCGGAAAGCACCAGTGCAGTTCTTGCGCTCAAATCCTTACACATGCAGTATGGCATCTGGGAAAATGTTTATTTCGCCGAGCGGCTCATGTCCAAGACGAGACTGGTGTTTCTGCTGATCCTGATCCTGATCCTGATCGTAGCGGCGGCGCTCTGGGTGCACCACGTGAATTCCGCGCCTCCGGAGGTCGCCTTCGCCCGCGTGGCGAGGGAGACGCTGGTGAGCACGCTTCCCACGAACGGCAAAGTGGAGCCGTTCGAGTGGGCTGCGGTTCGAGCCGAACGCGCCGGCACCGTGGACAAGGTGGCCGTCCAGCGGGGCCAGCAAGTGGCGGCAGGAGCGCTGATTGCCGAGCTCGACGCGCGCGATGTCCGGGCGGAAGTGGCTTCGGCGCGGGCAGGTCTGGCCAAGGCGCAGGCGGAGCAGGAGACACTCGCCGCCGGAGGGACCGCCGCGGCGCGCGTGGAGATCGACAACGAGCTGGACCGCAACCGTCTCGAGCTCAAGTCCGCCCAGCGCAACCTGGACTCGCTGAAGCGCCTTGCGGAAAAGCAGGCTGCGACACAGCAGGATGTGGCCGAAGCCTCGCAACGGGTTCAAGCGCTGCAGGAAGCGATTCAGGCTCTGGAGCGCAAGCGTGCCGCGCTGGTTGGCGCGTCGGACCGCGCCGCTGCGGAAGCTGCCGTGAAGGAGGCGCAGGCGACGCTCGACCAGGCCGAGGCGCAGATCGAGCGCAGCCGCATTCCGTCCCCCGTGGCAGGCGTGGTATACGATCTTGCGGTGCGCCAGGGCTCGTATGCGAACGTTGGCGACCTGGTAGCGAGCGTGGGGAACCTGCGGCGGCTGAGGGTGAGGGTCTTCGTTGACGAGCCCGAGCTCGGGCGCGTGGCGGTGGGCATGCCGGTGACGGTGACCTGGGATGCGCTGCCGGGACGGCGCTGGACGGGCTCCATCGAAAAGACGGCGACGCAGGTGGTCACGATGGGAACGCGGCAGGTGGGCGAGGTGGTCTCAACCATGTTCAACCCGGATCTCACGCTCGTGCCCGGGACGAACGTGAACGCGGAAATCACGTCGCAGGTGGTCCAGAACGCGCTCACAATTCCGAAGGAAGCAATTCGGAGCGAGAACGGGCAGGTCGGCGTGTATGTGCTCCAGGGGGACCATGTGGAGTGGCGGCCGATTGCGGTTGGCGCCTCGAGCATAACGCGGGCTGTGGTCACTTCCGGGCTCAAAGACGGAGACCGCGTCGCGCTGCGTACCGAAGTCCCGCTGCACAACGGCGACCGCGTGCGCGCGCTTCCAACGGGCGGCAGCCGGTAGGCCGGGCGGAAACGTCAAAGCAAGCCGCATTTGTTTCCCCGACCGGGACCGTTCTGGGATAATGAGACGTGCCGAAGACAAGAGATCTATTGGCATCCCTCCAGCGGACTGAAGAACAACTGAAGCTGTTCCAGAAGATCAGCCGTTTCATGGTCCGCGAAATGAGCCTGCAGGAGGTTCTGCAGGGCGTGGTCTCGCTGGTCGTGGAGTTCATGGCTTGCGACTCGTGTTTGATCTATCTGATCGACGGCGACGACCTGGTTCTGTGCGCGTCGAACAGGCCGCACCCGTCGGAGATCGGAAAGCTCAAGCTGAAACTCGGCGAAGGCCTGACGGGGTGGGTGGCCAGCCAGCGGCGCCTGGTGTCGATCTCGCGCGAAGCCTACCGGGACCCGAGATTCAAGTCCTTCCGCGATCTGCCGGAGGACTCGTACGAGGCGTTCCTGTCGGCGCCGGTGATTGCGCGAAACCGGGTGGTGGGTGTGATCAACGTGCAGCACCGTGAGGCGCACCAGCACTCGGGAAGCGAGATGGAACTGCTTGCCACCGTGGGTGAGCAGGTAGGGTGTGCACTGGTGCTGGCCCGCATGGCGCCGACCGCGGTGGAGGCCGCGAACCATGTCGAGCTGGCCCTCTCTCCGGGGCCGGCCGCCGCGAGATAGGTCATGAGACTGTGCCTCGTGCTCGCGGTGCTGTCCACGGTATCGGTGGCTTGCGCTGCCGAGCGCTGGCGGATGGTTTATTACAACGATGCGGAGAGCGACTCGCGCTTCACGATCACGGCGTTTGCGGCTCCCTCAGCCGGACGCGCCATGGCGGCTGGCCACGCGGAAACCGGTCACAAGGGCCGGCCCCATGCGCTGGTCACCGATAATGGCGGGCGGACGTGGACGGCGGTGCAACCGCCCGACGTTGCGTCCTCTCTGTATTTCCTGGATCAGCAGAACGGGTGGCTCGTGGGGGCGAAGGACATCTGGCACACGCCTGATTTCGGAAGAACCTGGCGAAAACTGGGGCGTGCCGAGGGCGCAGTGCGCGTATGGTTCCGCGACCCGCAGCACGGCTGGGCGGTGGGGACCAGAAAGTCGGTCTACGAGACCGCGGATGGCGGCGTCACCTGGAAGCCTTTGGAAGCAGCCGCGAAGCCGAAGACGACGCCCGATTACACGGTTTATGCGGCCGTGGCGTTTGCGGACGATCGCCGGGGCCTGATCGCCGGGTGGAGCAAGCCGCCGCGAAAGGGCGACCGTATGAGTTACCCGGACTGGATGGATCCGGAAAACGCGCGCCCCGAGTGGCCGGGTCTCGCCATCATGCTGCAGACCTCGGACGGCGGAAAGACGTGGAACGTCGATACAAACGGAATGTTCGGGCAGATCACCGAAATCGCGCTGGCCGAGGACGGGCGCGGCTTGGGTTTGGTGGAGTTTGCCGGCGCCTTTGAGTACCCTTCCGAGGTATACCGGATCGACTGGAAAAGAGGCAGGAGCCCGAGGACGTTCCGGCGGCGGGATATGCAGATTACCGACATCCTGGTGCCGCCGCGCGGGCCGGCGTACCTGGCGGGTGTGGAGGTGGCGGGGCGCCTCGCTCACACGCCGGTGCCCGGAAAGCTGAAGCTGTTCAAAAGCACGGACATGGACGAATGGGAGGACCAGCCTGCGGACTATCGGGCCGAAGGGACCCGGGCGATGCTGGCATCGAGCGGTCCCGGCGAGTTCTGGGCAGCCACCGATGCGGGCATGATCCTGAAACTCACTCTGGAATGAGCGCCCGGGCGCCGGCGGCGGGCCGCGGTGGCGCGGCCGTGTTTCCTACTTGAACAGCCCGGAGATGCTCCAGTTTCACCATGCGCGGGCGGAGCACTGACATTTCCGGCCTGATTTGTTTTACCGGCGGCCTTCGGCCCGAACAAAACCTCATCTCAATGGTTTTTCCACACGAATTTCAGAGTACAGCCCTGGTATGTAATTGATTCGTAACCAAAAAAATTCTGCGGAAATCGGGGCAAATGCAGGCTATTTTGTTTGACTGCACCAAGTATCCGAGGCAAGATGGAGGTGGTTCCAAGAGGTTCACCCAACAGCGAGCCAGGCGGAACGCAACGAACCCGGAACGGTGATCCGGCAGCGAAGCCTAAAAAACAGAGCTGCCGGGGAGCGAAAGGTATCGGGCGTTAAGCCAAGGCAAGCTACCGGAAGGCGAACCAGGCCGAGCGTTGAAGCGGAAGGATCGAAAGGTCCTGAGGTAGAGCAAGGCCGGGAGAGCCTGACGGGATGTCGGGACCAGGCGCTGGTAACGGGTTGCAGGCGTTGATCTCCCCCGCGCTGCGGGAAACCGCGGGCAAGGGAAGGAGCCGGTAACCGAACGGACCGGAGGCCGATTCCGGCAGGGCGTTCAAGAGGCAGGCCGGGAGCATTGACCTCGAAGAGGTGGGTTCGGAAGGACCAGCCGCTTCGGGTGAGCGAAAGGCCGCTTCGAAACGTCGGCTTCGCCGGTGATCGATGTTCGGCGGCTTCCGCGCGATGAGCCGCAATGGCCAAAAGCTGTTGCGGGGAGCGAGGAGGCGACGCCGGGCAGATCGCCGTGCGCCATGTTCGGACCGTGCATGCCGGTGGCGAACAGGCTACTACGGTGGGTCACTTGGAACCATTTTTATTTTGAGCCGCCTGCCCTCCCACGCGCCTATATTGGTCCTCCGGCCCGTTCGTATCCCGTCATACTCCCGCCTTCTTGTTTCGGCTCGGACGACTAAACGCAATACGGGATGCGGCGGCTGCCGGTCTCCGAATGCCTTGGGTTAGTCCGCGCGCTCGGTCGCTGTCTGTTGCGATGCACGATCTGCCCATGTGGCAGTGTTCGTCATGCGGACCCTGCGCGAGGGTGACAGGCCGGCAGTGTCCACTTCAAAGCGGGACACAGCGGCCAGTCCCCGTCGCGGTCGCCGTCCTCGACGTATTGTTCAAGTACGCCTCTGGTCGTCGACCTTCGCGCGCCTCGTGTCTACGGGCATCTCCTCGGTCTCACGGCGAAAGCGCGTGACTAGTCTTCGGAAGTGGTTTCCGTGCGGGCGCTTTCCGCTTCAGCGGAGAGGCACTCGCCGCCATTGTCCGGCTGAGGCGCGGCGGTTGCCGGAGCCGGGTCCCCTGCCGCGCGCATCGCCATGCCACGCATGCGACGGAACCGCTCGCGACGCCGGCGGAACGTGACGAAATTCACGCGGCAATACTCGCAGCGGTAGGGACTGGCTCCAAGCATCAGCAGGAGCTTTGTCAGGGCGGAGCAGTAGTAATCGTGAGGGGACCAGCGGGTGAGGTCCATTCGCCAGCAACGCGGGCAGCGAGCCCACCCCACACTGGTGATGCGCCAGGTTCGGTCGATGAAGCGGACACGGCAGTCGCGGCAGCGGATAGGTCGGACGCCAACGCAACTCCAGCAGCGTTCCGCGAAGGTCCTGAGCCGGGCATATCGCAACTTCCGACTCCCGCATTTCGGGCATGAAAGCGACATCGTGTGGCTAAGCCCACCTCCCGCACCGGCGAATGCCCGGCCGCATTGATCTTCGGCGCGCGGCTTCAACTCTTGTGGGCGACATATTCATCGACGTAGCGTTCAAACGCGGATTCGAGAGCGTTTCTTGCCACCCCGGTGTGTTGCAGCGGCCGGTCCTCTATGGAGCAGACCGGCAGCAAATTGCGTGTCGTCGAGGTGATGAACACTTCCTCGGCTTCGAGAAGGTCCTCGAGCCGCAACAATTTCTCCTCGATGGAGAAGCCCTCCACCCGGATGGTATCGAGCAGGATCTCGCGGGTGACACCCGGTAAGCAGCCGGCGTCAAGGGGCGGAGTGAACACCTGGCCGCCGCGCGCCATAAACACGTTGGCGGACGTGCACTCGCTGACCTCGCCCCGTTCATTAAGCAGTAGAACCTCAGCCATTCCGCGCTGCTGTGCCTCCTCGAGCATGATCAGGTTCAGCGCCCACGAAAGCATCTTGACCCCGCGAAACGGCGAGGCGGCGTGGCGCGCCTGCTCCCGGACCGCAAGCTTGACGCCCGCCCCCCAATCCTTTAGCGTGGTGAGAAGCCCGATCAGATCGAAGTCGCGGCTGGAGGGGCCTTCCCAGATGCCGCCGCGATTGCGAACCACGACCACCCTCAACGTTGCTTCCCGCACCCGGTTGGCTTCGATGAGCCGGAGCGCCCGGTCACGGATGTACTCCGGCTCCGCGGGGAAAGGTACGTGAAGAATCGCCGCATCGCGGCGCATGCGTTCGAAGTGCCGCTCGAAGGCAAACGGAATCCCCCGGCTCACGCGCAGCGTGCTGAAAACGCCCCAGCCGGACAGGAGGCCGACTTGACCGGGCGCCAGAACGGCGCTGGAAGCGGGGACGATGTCATCGTTATGAAGTACGAGCGAATGCACGGCGTAGTTGAAACTCAACATTCTATCGGATGTCGGGTCGCCGTGAAACGTGACCCTTCGGCGTGGAGTGCGCGACCTGAAAGTGGCGAGACTCCGAATTCCGCAAGAAGACGCGGGTATCTGAGCGTAGTGGTACGCAAGGACGCTACACCAGCCCGGAGGGCGACGGAGAGTAGCCCATGGCGTAAGCCATGGGAAAAGCGGCGTGTCCGGAAAAGCCCCCGGAGGGGGCGGAAGATGGCGATGTCGCGATCTTTCGCCCCGTGCCGGGGCTTGGTGAATCTGGCGACTCCCCATGGCTCACGCCATGGGCTACTCTCTTGCACTCTTACGAGCTTTGATTTGGACATTACAGAATCCCCACTTTCTTGTCGCACACCCCTGCGCGTGGAGTTTCACCATCTGCGGCCGGCGGCGGTCAGGTCCAGTTCGGAAACAGCGCCGGGCGGCTGATCCGGCATTGCTCGATCAACTCGGGCACTCGCTTGCGCCGGCGCATCAGGGTCTCGAGCAGGGCCTCGAGGGCGTCCAGGTCGCCGTTGAGCCACTGCAGGGGCACACGGCGGTAAGCCTCATCCAATACCTCGAGAGGGAAATTCGAGATGCGTTCGAGCCAAGGTTCGAAGTCCCGCAGCGAGCGCACTTGCTCGTAGACGAGCGGGCGGTGATAGAGGCCCTGCAACGGAGCGTCCGGGAAGTCCCAGTACGGGCCGTTGAAGGCGAAGCCGTGGTCGATCATCCAGGCGAGAAAGCCGGGGCGGGACTCGGTGCGGGCGGCGGACCACTCGTGAACGCGGCTGCGGAAGAACACGCACTGGCGGCCGTCCGCGTTGCCGGCCCACTTGTCGAAAGCGAGAATGCCGAGGAACTCGCGCAGATTCACGACACCGCCCAAGAGAACATCAGGGATGAAGTCATAGACGGCGATGGCGTCGGGGTCTCCGGGATACCGCGAGCCGAAGTGCCAGCCCGGTGCAGCGGGAACGACCTGCGACGCGAGCCGGATGCCCACCTCGGGGCTCGCTGCAAGAAACTCCGGGGAGACGGACACGATGACGACTTCGGGGGCGGAGAGTTCAAGGTATCGGAGCAGGACCGTCGAGACGCTCTCGTTGATGAGCACGCGGCGGTGCTGCGGGTTCTCGCGGAGCTTCACGACATAGAACTGCCCGTCATCAGCCTCGATGAGGTGAGCCTGAGCGCCGCCGCGCATCTTGCGAACGTGGCGGCGGGCGTTGAGCGGCATGGGAACTTGTTACCCTGGATCAGGATCACTTATTCAGGAGAGGCTTCCATGGACGAGCAGACAGGCCAAGGCGCACCGTTGCGTACCAAAGAAGAAATCGCGCTCGAGATGATGAAATTCATCGCTGTTACAACGGGATACGGCAAGGGCGCAACCGCTGCCGGGTATACCGGCAAGCCGCTGCGGACGGCTGAGGAGTACGCCGAGGCGCTGCTGCAACTGTACCAACGCTGCCGCCAAAGCCTCGGCTGAGACGGGCGCCGGACCCTCCGGCGCCCGTCTCGGATACTAGCGTTTGCCCTTCTTGGCCTTCTTGGCCGGCGCTTTCTTCACGGCCTTCTTGGCAGGGGCTTTCTTTGCGGCCTTCTTTGCAGCCTTCTTTGCCGGAGCCTTCTTCGCGGCTTTCTTGGCAGCGGCCTTCTTGACAGCCTTCTTCGCCGGCGCCTTTTTCGCAGGCGCCTTCTTGGCCGGGGCTTTCTTGGCGGGCGCCTTCAGTGCGGGCGCGGTCTTTGCGGGCGCCTTGACGGCCTTCTTCGCAGGCTTCTTCGGGGCCGGCGCGGGAGGCTGTTCCGCAACGGGAGCAGGCGGAGGCGCAGGGGCTGGGGCTTCCTCCTTGTCCTCTTCCGGGCCGTACTCTTCCAGATCCGATTCCAGTTCTACGTGCTCTTCGGTGTAATCGAGGTCCCCACCTTCATCCTTGGCGAGAAGGGGCTCGAGCTCATTAAACATTTCTTAGGCCTCCTGTGCAGGCATAGTTACACCCCAGAATAACTCTATTTCATAAGAAGGCAAGAGCGGTCTGGGAAAAAAGAGACTGCCGGGTGACGATGTACTTACGGTCTGGCCACCGTGACCCTACTGCGTCGCGCGGCGAGAGAGTTGCTGCCTGAAGCGGGGGACTTGCCGTGGCTCGCGGTGCTGCGGGCCGCGGCTTTGTGCGCCGTGCCGGGAGCGTGCTCAGCGGCCTTGCGGGACGCCGTGTTCCCGGCAGAGCGTGTCGAAGCCCTGGAGGTTTTCCCTCTGCGGGCCGATGCCGCCGTGGCCGCTCGGCCGCCTCGCCGGGCTCGGCGGGCCGCCGGTGTGTCAGGCTCGGGCGCGGTCGGAATGACCAGCAAGTCGCCAGGCTGGGCCGACTGCACGGTTACGCCGTTGGCCGCGACGATCGAATTCCGGGTGACACGGTAGCGCCGTGCGAGTGCATCGAGCGAGTCGCCCTCGATCACGCGATGGATGCGCCAGGCGGCGCGCTTCCCGGCCGGGATGGAATCGAGCGCGGATGAGACGGAGGCGCCGCTTCCCTTCGGCACGCGCACCGATCCGCCGGCGGGGGCGATGCTCCGAAGCATCGCGGGATTCAACTCCCGTAATTGCGAGACGGGCGATTCGGTGAGGTCGGCGAGAAGCTGGAGGTGCGTCGGGGCCGAGATGTCCACGACATCGTACTCGAGAGCAGGGTCGGGATCGAGGTTCTCCAGGCCGTACTCCCGGGGATTCTTCGCCATGATGGTGATCGCCAGGATGATCGGCACGTAATTGGAGGTCTCGCGCGGCAGCACGCTCCGGCGCCGCAACTCCCAGAAATCTGCGTAGCCCGTACGCTCCACGGCGCGATCCACGACACCAGGCCCGCAGTTGTACGCGGCGATGGCCAGGTACCAGTCTCCGTACCTGTGGTAGAGATCGCGCAGGTGCCGTGCGGCGGCTCGCGTGGCCTTCTCGGGATCGAACCGATCGTCGGTGTATGCGGATTGGCTCAGCCCGTACTCGCGGCCGCGCAGGAGCACGAACTGCCACATGCCTGTGGCCTTCATTCGAGACACCGCGCGTGGAAAGAAGCCCGATTCCGCCTGGGCCAGGTAGATGAGTTCCTGCGGCACGCCCTCCTCGTCAAGAATCCGCTTGATGAGCGGGCGGTAGCGCCCTGACCGGCGTAGCCCATAGACCAGAATCTTGCGCCCGCGCTCGGTCGAAAAGTAGTTGACGTAAGCCAACACTTCGTCGTTGATCTCGAGCGGTAACTGCGAAACGGTGGCGCGCAGTTCCTCGGCCACCTTGTTCTTCAGGCTGGGATCCACGGGGAACGTCAGCGGCGCGAGATCTTCGAGGGGCGGCTTCTCGAAGGACGGCTCGGACGCGACGTCCGCGGCGCCCAGTCCTGTGAGGTCGAAACGATGAACGGCGTCCACCAGTTCTTCGATCTTGCTGTCGAGCGCGACGCGCGAAACGCCCTCGGGACCAGCAAGCAGCACGTCGATAGCGCGGTCGAACTCGCGGCGCGCAGCGTCCTCGTCGCCTTCCTGGTAGTGCTTGCGGCCGAGCTGAAAGTGCGACTCCGCCTCGCGGATGACGATGTCCTCACGCGCCGACCTTGCGGCAGTGCTCTGACCGGGCGCAAGGAAGCGCGGGGACTCATGCTGCGAAACCTCGACGGGGGCGTCCAGCCGCGGCGGGTCGGGCGTCACAAAGCCGCGACTGCTGCGGGAGGAGGGAGGAAGAAAAGAGTGCCGGAAGGAACTGCTGTGAACCGGGGTGCAGCCCGGCCCACCGAGTAGAGCCGCCACAGTAACGGTCGATAAAAACGTTTTAATCCCTGTCATGCACCACCCGGTACTACGGGCTGCCAGGTACGGGCTGCCTTGCTCGGCAATTTAGGAGTTTAACCCACAATTTAACCCAATTGAAACCCGAAGGTCAAGGGGAAACGGACACGCCAAGTAGGCAGTGCCGCCTGGAAGTGCTTGATGATACGCGAGTTCCCGGCGAGCCGCCCACCCTTGAGGCTATTCCTCTTCCTCTTCCTCTCCCGCTTGGGCGGCCTTGGCAGCGGCAATCACCTTCTCGGCCTGCTGCTGCGGAACGAAGTCATAATGGCTGAACTCCATGGTGAAAGTGCCTCGTCCCTGGGTCATGGACGTGAGGTCGTTTTGGTAGTTCAGCATCTCGGCCATGGGCGCCTGGGCCTTGACGACCTGGGTGCCGCCACGCGTGTCCATGCCGGAGATGCGGCCGCGGCGGCCGTTCAGGTCGCCCATCAGGTCGCCGGCATACTCCACCGGGGCCTGCACCTCGACGTTCACGATGGGCTCGAGGAGGGAGGGCTTGGCCTCCTCCATCGCGGCCTTGAAAGCCTTGCGGGCGGCGAGCTTGAAGGAGAGTTCCGACGAATCTACGTCGTGATAGGAGCCGTCGTAGAGGATGACCTTGAAGTCCACGACCGGGTAACCGGCGAGGTACCCCTTGGCCGCGGCCTCGACAATGCCCTTTTCGACGGCGGGGATGTAGTTTCTCGGGATGGAGCCACCGAAGACCTCGTTGGAGAACTCGAAGTTGCCGCCCCGGGGCAGCGGCTCCATCTTGATCCAGCAATCGCCGAACTGTCCGTGCCCGCCGGTCTGTTTCTTGTGACGGCCCTGAACGTCAGCGGTGCCGCGAATGGTTTCGCGGTAAGGGATCTTGGGCGCCTTGAGGTTCACGTCCACGCCGTAGCGTTTGCGAAGACGGCTGACGATGACCTCCACGTGCTGCTGCCCGCTGCCGGCCAGCAGAAACTCCTTGGTCTGCGGGTCGCGGTAGAAGCGCAAGGACTGGTCTTCCTCGAGGATTCTCTGGACGGCATTGCCGAGGCGGTCTTCGTCCTGCCGCGATTTGGCTTCCATGGCATAGGCGATCGAGGGCTCGGGGATTTTCACTGGCGGGTACTCGATGATGGCGCCCTTGTCGCAGAGCGTGTCTCCGGTGACGGTCTCCTTCAACTTCGCGACGGCGCCGATGTCGCCCGCGTGCAACTCGGTGACCGGCACGATGGTCTTGCCCATCAGGCATCCGATGTGCGAGAGGCGCTCCGTGCCGTTCGTGCGGGCATTCACCAGGTTGACGTCGTTCTTCAGAATGCCCGACCAGGCCTTGAAGTAGGAAACGCGGCCGGCAAACGGATCCGCTACGGTCTTGAATACGAACACGGAAACCGGCTCAGTGTCGGCAATGGGGCGGGTGACTTCCTGGTCGTTGCTCTTGCCCGTCACGGTGCCGCGGGCGCAGGGCGCCGGCATGTTCTCCGCGATGAAGTTGAGCAGCAGGTCGGCGCCGATGTTGTGCAGCCCGGCCGCACACAGTACTGGGAACAGGCGCCGCTCGAGAACGGCCAGGCGCAGGCCCTCGATCATGTGCTCCGGGGAGAGGGCGCCCTTGTCGAAGAACTCCTCCATGAGGGCGTCGTTCCCTTCGGCCACCATCTCCACCAGGGCTTCGTGCGCCTTGCGGGCGGCGTCCTCCAGCGCGGCGGGGATGGGGGACTCCTTGCCCTTGCCATCGCCGTCGGGCGTGTAGGTGTACGCCTTCATCGCGATCAGGTCCACCACCCCGTTGAAATCCCGCTCGACGCCGATGGGGAGCTGGACCGGCACGGCGGTCCGGCCGAAGTTGGCTTGAACGTTCTCCAGGGCACGCTCGAAACTGGCCCGTTCGCGATCGAGCTTATTGATAACGACGGCCCGGGGCAGGTGATAGTCTTCACAGAAGCCCCAGACCTTCTCGGTCTGGACCTCGACTCCGGCGACTCCGTCCACCACTACCAGGGCCGCGTCGGCGGCCACCAGGGAGCCGCGGGTGTCGTTGATGAAGATGTTGAAGCCGGGCGTGTCGAGCAGGTTGATCTTGCACTTCTTCCACTCCGCCATGGCGATGCCGGTGGAGATGGTGACTTTCCGCTGAATCTCGTCGTCGTCGAAATCGGTGATCGTGTTTCCTTCGTCGACCCGCGTGAGGCGGTTGGTCGCGCCGGTGGTATAGAGGATTCCTGCGGCAAGCGTCGTCTTGCCGCTATTGCCGTGTCCGATCAAACCGACATTGCGAATATCGTTACTTTCGTAAACCTTCACTGTGAGCACTCCCTGTGCCGGGGGGTATTATGGGCAGCGAAATTCGCTCCAAGATGAGGATGGTAACACACTTACACGCACCGGCTCGACTCACCGGCAGGAAAGCCGGGCGGGCCGCGGTACCCGGCGGTCGAAGCCGGCCGGCACTGACCGCTACGGGCAATCGCGCCGGCCCCGCGGAGCCGGAACGGGCCGGCTATACACCGCACCAGGTTCACCGGTAATGTCTGTGCAACCGCGCGCCGATCGTGTAATCTGAGGATGCCAGCCATGGAGAACCGACATCGCCCGGATGAGTTCGTTGATTATTACGAACTGATGCAGATCAGCCCCAACGCGGAACTGTCTACAGTCCAGCGCGTCTACCGGATCCTCGCCGCTCGCTACCATCCGGACAACCCGGAGACGGGAGACACGGACAGGTTCGTGCAACTGCAGAGAGCATTCGAGGTGCTCTCCGATACCGAGCAGCGCAACATTTACGATGCGCAGGTTCGTGTGCAGGCCACGCAGCCGGAGCCCATCTTCGAGCTGAAGGACTTCGTCGTAGGAATCGATGCGGAGATGAACCGCAGGCTTGGCGCGCTGTGCCTGCTGTACAACCGCAGAAAGGCCAACTGCGACCACCCGGGCTTGTCCGTGCTCGACCTCGAAACGAAGATGGCAATCCCGCGCGAGCACCTGGAATTCACTATTTGGTATTTGCGGGACAGAGAGTTGGTAAAGCGCGACGAAACATCCAGCGAGATTCTGATCACATCCGAAGGAGTGGATTTCGTCGAGAAGAACCTGCCGCAGAACCGGATCGTCTACAAGCTCCTGAAATCCGGTGACCGCGCTCAGGACGAGGAACTGGAGGCCCGGCTGAGGGCGGGGTCGGCCGCCACGCGCTCCAGTCCGCACTAAACCTTGACTCGCCGCCTACCGCGGTTTTTGCTTTTCGGCGGCGACTCGCTGTTTCAGGATCCACTCGGCCCATTTCTGGATTGTGGCGTCCTTCTGACGCTTGCTGAGCCCACCTGAGTTCTTCACCCTTCGCCTCCTTTGCGGCACGTCAGACAATAATTAAAATACTTTAAGATAATGATAATACAAAGAATATCGGGTGTCAAGATCCGATTTAAAGGAAAGCGGTGAGCCGAGCGCCGAAGCGCGTTCTCCGCGGCGGCATTTTGAGGTTTCCGGTTCCTAGAATGCTCTTACGGGATCAGGCCGGGAAACCGCGGCCGACGGGGATTTCGCGGCCGCCGCAGGCCAGCGAAGCGCGCGCCGCCTCAATTACGAACCCGTTGTAGCGGCTGTTTGCGGGCGTGGCGAGCACTCCCGCGGCATCGATCGCGCGAAGCACCTCCTGCCTTTCGGCGAGTGAGCGTGCGCACGCGACGCCGGCCGCGGCGCGGGCAAGAGCATGAACGGAGCGGACTCCGTAGCCCACAGGCGCCAGACCCGTGCCGCCGAGGTCAACATACAGGAAATAGTCCGGGCTCGGCTCGGCGTACTGCGTGGCTCCGGGGCCCTGTGGCGCCTCCGTATAGCAGTATTTGAGGCCGCGGTACTGATCCGAGTGCTCGATGAGCGCGCCGACGCCCTCACCAGCACAGTAGAGCGAAATGCCCTGCGTGTTCGGGCCCGGTGCGGCGTCGGGGAAGGTGAGACCGTTTTGCACATTGAGGCAGGCGCCGTTTTCCCAGATGACCCGGGCGTCGCTCCAGAGGTAGCCTTCGTTCCCGTTGGGAAACTTGCCGGGAATGCCATACACGCTGACGGCGGATGGCGTGAGGCCGGTAATGAAGTGCACCAGGTCCACGTAGTGGCAGCCGATGTAAGTGAACGGGTCCGTGCGCCCGACTGTGAACCAGTTCTGAAAATTCGAGTGCTGGTAATGCCACTTCTCGAACAGGCGCGCCGTGCCGAGCCGGAACTCGCCGAAGCGCCCCTGCCGGTAAAGTTGCCGCGCCATCAGGCTGCGGTCGTCGAAGCGCTTATGGTATTCGATCCCGACGAAGAGGCCACGCGCCAGGGCCTCCCTCTCGATTTCCTCGGCCTGGGCGGCGCTCAGCACGAGCGGCTTCACCGAGACCACATGGTGGCCCGCGCCGAGGGCGGCCAGGATCGCGTCGTAATGCAGGTCGTCCGGCAGCGCGATCACCACGAGTGAATCCGGCGGCAGATTGCCGATGACCTCCCTGTAAAGCGCCGGCTGTGGCGTGTCCTGGTCCGCGTCCGGGCCGGGGTACGGCCGGAAGCGCTGGTCGGGGAAGGCGCGGCGGATGGCTTCGGCTTGCGCGAGCGACGTCACGACACGGCCCGTGAGGCCGCAGACGGCGATGTCGCCGATGTCGCCCTGGCGCACGAGTTGAAAGAGCGAGGGCAGCAACTGATCGTGCGTGATCATCCCCCCGCCGACGATGACGGCGTGCGGGATCATGCGGCACCTGCTCTGGCGCCAATAGCCTCGGTGACGGCTTCCGCGAACGCGGCGGTGCTGTCTTCAATGGCTTCGGGGGAGATCACCAGGGGCGGCGCAATCTTGACCGTCGAGCCCATGTGGCCCACGGGACTGAACATGAGCACGCCCTTTTCGATGGAGCGGCGCGAGATCTCCCATGCCAGGTCGCCGTCCGGCGTTCTGGTGCCGGGGCGCACGCAGATTACTCCGGCGACCAGCCCCTTACCGGCGACGAATCCGAGTTCCGGGTGAGCCGAGCTGATCTGGTGCAGCCTGGCGTGGAGCAGATCGCCGGCTTTGCGGGCGCGGCCCGGCAGGTCCTCCCGGACGACCACGTCGAGGGAGGCGATGGCTGCGGCGCAGCAGACCGGGTTGCCCGTGTGCGTGGAGGTCATTGTCCCGGGACTGAACAGGTCCATCGCGTCGGCGCGGCCGACTACGGCTGCGATGGGCAGGGACGAGGAGAAACCCTTGCCGAAGCAGGCGAGGTCGGGCACGATGCCGTAATGCTCGAATCCCCAGAGCGTGCCTGTGCGCCCGAAGCCGGCCTGCACTTCGTCCAGGACCAGCAGCGCCTTGTGCCCGGTGCACCACTGGCGCAGGGCCTGCATGTACGGGCGCGGCGCGAACGCTGCCGTCCCGCCCTGGTACGTTTCCACCACGACGCCGGCCACATTCTGGGGTTCGATGCCTCGCGCATGGACCTGCCGCTCGAAGGAGTCGAACGAGACGTCCTCGGTCCAGATGCCGTCCGGGAACGGGATTTGAACGAAGCCCGGGTCGAGGTTGACGATCCACTCCTTCAGACCCGGAATTCCGCCGGCCTGCTGCGCGCCGAGCGTGCGGCCGTGGAAGGCGTTCTCGAAGGAAACGATGACGTGCTTGGAGCGGCCACCCTGCCGGACACCATAGGTGCGGCATAGCTTGATGGCGCACTCAACAGTCTCAGAGCCGGTCGTGAGCAGGAAGACCTTCTCGAGCGGCGGCGGCAGCAGGGCGGCCAGCTTCTCGACCAGGCACGCGCGGATCTCGCTCGGGAAGCAATAGGTGGTCAGCAGGCCGTGCGCCGCCTGCGCGGAAACGGCTTCGCGGATCTCGGGGCGGCCGTGGCCGGCGTTGGTAATGAGGACGCCTGAGGACCAATCGATCCAGCAGTTGCCCCACGCATCCCAGACCTGGAAGCCCTCGGCGCGGTCCCAGATCACCGGGGGCTGGCCCCGCATGGCGACCGGCTCAACGCGCGCGAGCCTTGCGAGAAGGGGCAGGGATTGCGGAACAGGAAACTGCGTCGCGATCCGCCGGAAAGGGGACTCTACGGGCGGTACATGCCGCGGCGTGAGATCGTATTCGCGTGCCATGGGCACCTCCTAGGCGTCTCGACGGGCACGTTCGGGAGCGGCCGCCGGACCAGTAAGCGTTTATTGTCTGGCAACGGGCGGGCGGGTGCAACCAGCGCCGGATCGAGCGCTGGATCGAAGCTCTCTGTACGGCCGGCCGGCGGCATCCGGCCCGCGCGTGCGCGACACAAGAATGGAATTCGGTGGCCGGTTTTGTATCAGGGCACGGCTTCAGCCGTGCCGCAGGAATGGAAATCGAAGGCTTTAGCCTCTGGCTTCCCGGCATCGAAAACTGGCGCCCCGGCCGGGGTTGTCAATT